>Ga0118677_10000264_pt1 | contig 113393 bp, 87 predicted proteins | sample AliMusrvi5mmetaG_FD_86154 | JGI IMG/M metagenome (GOLD analysis project Ga0118677, IMG submission 86154)
CGCTTCCTCCAGACACCATCTCGCGATGATGCCCTTGCGGTTCCGCTAGTGGTTCCTGTCACCAAGGTCCACAGTAGGACTTTCACCCCCTAGTCGCAGCGCCCTGCCGGGCGCACACAAAGAAAAAGCCCCCAGGCTTGCGCTCTGGGGGCTGGTTTGGTTGGGTTCTGAACCTAGACTTTCGCCAGCTTCAAAGCTGGTTCTACTACTTTGTCCAGGAAGTTGGCTACCTTGTCCGGGGTTATGTCTCCGTGCAGGGTGCCGTCTACTTCTACGTTGGGGCCCTGGCCGCAGTTTTCGAAGCAGAAGCTGGCTTTGAAGTCTATCTTCTGGTCATAGCCTCTCTCCTCGGCGGCGTCCATCAGTAGTTTCATGGTGTCATAGGAGCCGTTGGTGTAGCAGCAGGTCCCTACGCATACCTTGATCTCTACCTTGTTCTTGCCTTCACCCTCCTGCACGTCGATGACTTCTCCGGTCAGACGGCGGCGGTGGTGGTAGGCGGTGTGCAGAAGCTCATGGGCTGCGTGGCTGTTGGGTTCCTTGAGCCACTTGCGGTAGACTTCCTGCACGAACGGGTTGTCCTTGGCGTTGTGGAGGGTCTGGACCCTGTCCACATCATAGAGGGCGTTCTTGCGGCGCTCTCTGGCTTCCATATTATTGGGAAGAGGTTGACCGGCTCCACCGATACATCCACCTCGGCAGCTCATGATCTCGATAATGTCGTAGTGGACTTCTCCAGCTTTCATCCTCGTGATCAGCTCTTTGGTATTGGCCAGTCCGCTGACAACTGCCAGCCTGACCACTGCATCGCCAAGCGCCAGCTCAGCTTCCTTGATACCCTCGAGTCCCCTTACATCCTGGAACTCGTAGCTGCGGTTGGGCTGACCGTCTTTGGATGTTGCCAGCCTCAGAACAGCCTCAGCAACTCCACCGGTGGTCCCGAAGATAACTCCGGCGCCGGTCTTGAATCCGAAAGGCATATCCATTGACTCCGGAGGCAGGTCTGTAAACAGGATACCTGACTGCCGGATCATCTTGACCAGTTCCTGAGTAGTCAAGACATAGTCGACATCCGGGACGCCGTCAACTGCGAGCTCCGGCCTTGCAGCCTCGAACTTCTTGGCTGTGCAGGGCATGACCGATATGACTACCAGGTCCTTGCCTTCAATGCCAAACTCTTCCGGCAGGTACTTCTTTGCCAGGGAGCCGAACATAGCCTGAGGGCTCTTGCAGCTTGAAAGGTTCTCTATATATTCCGGGTAGAACTGCTCAGCATACTTCACCCACGCAGGGCAACAGCTTGTGAACTGAGGGAGCTTCTCTCCTGTCTCCATTCTCTTCAGGAACTCGGTGCCTTCCTCCATGGTAGTGAGGTCAGCGGTGAATGACGTGTCATAGACCCTGTCGAACCCGATGCGGCGCAGAGCGGCAGCGGTCTTGCCCATTGCAAGCTCACCGTCCAGTATGCTGAACTCTTCGCCAACTGCGGTCCTCACAGCCGGAGCTATCTGGACTACTACGGTCTTGGTCTTGTCATGGATAAGCTTCCACACTGCAGGCAGGTCGCTCTTGACAGTCAGAGCACCGGTCGGGCAGACTGTAGCGCACTGTCCACAGAGCACACACTCAACTTCCTTCATTTCCTTGTTGAATGCAGGGCTGACTCGGACCGAGGAACCACGGCCTACGAAATCCAGCACGCCTACGCCCTGGACTTCCTTACACATTCTGACGCAGTCCCCGCAGAGTATGCACTTGTTGGGATCGCGGACCAGGGATGTGTTGGAATCGTCGATGTCTTCCACAGCGCTGTCATTCGAGAACCGGACGTCGGTGACGCCGAGTCTCTCAGCCAGAGTCTGCAGCCGGCAGCGAGTGTTTTTATCGCAGGTCTGACAGTTGCCCTGGTGGTTGGCCAGCAGCAGTTCCAGAGCCATCTTCCGGATCTTCATTGTCTTTTCGGTGTTGGTGCGGATTATCATGCCAGGCTCCGGAGGAGTGGAGCAGGTAGCCTGCAGTCCTCTTCCTTCGACTTCGCATATGCACATCCGGCACGCGCCGTATACTGAGAGCTCCGAATGGTAGCAGAATGTCGGCAGGTCAATGCCGGCCTTTCTGACAACCTGGAGCAGATTGGTTTCCCCCGCCAGGGGGACTATTACACCATCAACGGTTATGTAGTTCTTGGTCATTATCTTGTCCCCTTACAGCGTTACCGCATTGAACTTGCAGACATCAGCGCAAACTCCGCACTTGATGCATTTTGCAGGGTCAATCACGAATGGGCTCTTGATCTGGCCGGAGATCGCTTCGACCGGACACTTCTTAGCACAGGCGCTGCAGCCGATACACTTTTCAGGATCGATTGCATAGGTCTTGAATGACTGGCACTGTCCAGCCGGACATCTCTTCTCAACCACGTGCGCAACATACTCATCGCGGAAATACCTGAGTGTAGACAATACCGGGTTCGGCGCTGTCTTACCCAGTCCGCAGAGTGATCCGTCCTGGACAGTCTCTGCCAGCTCAGCCAGCGTGTCCAGGTCCTCGAGTGTGCCGTTGCCGGCGACTATTTTCTCAAGGATCTGCAGCATGCGCTTGGTGCCCTCACGGCACAGGACGCATTTTCCACAGGACTCACTCTGGGTGAATGACATGAAGTATCGAGCGACCTCGACCATACATGTACCTTCGTCCAGGATAACCAGTCCTCCGCTGCCGACCATAGCTCCGGCTGCTCTGAGGCTGTCATAGTCCAGGGGCAGGTCCAGGTGGTCTTTTGTTAAGCATCCGCCGGATGGTCCGCCGATCTGAACAGCCTTGAAAGGTCGTCCAGTCCGGATTCCTCCACCGATGTCATATACTACCTGACGGATTGTTGTTCCAAGAGGAACTTCGATCAGTCCGGTGTTGACTACTTCTCCGGTTATGGAGAATGTCTTGGTGCCGGGTGATTTTGCAACGCCGAAGCCTTTGAACCACTCGGATCCGTGCAGGATTATTTTCGATATATTAGCGTAGGTCTCTACGTTGTTGATTACTGTTGGTTTGCCCCAGAGTCCGCTCTGTGCGGGGAACGGAGGCTTGGGCCTTGGCATCCCTCTTTCGCCTTCGATCGATGCGATAAGGGCTGTCTCTTCACCGCAGACAAATGCTCCAGCGCCCTCTTTGATATGGATGTCAAAGGAGAACGGGCTACCCATGCAGCTGCTGCCAAGGATTCCGGCTGCCTGTGCCTGCTCGATAGCAATGCCGAGGGACTTGACTGCCAGAGGATACTCTGCCCGGACATAGATGATTCCTTCATCTGCTCCGATGGCGTATCCGGCTATCAGCATACCCTCAAGAATTGCGTGAGGGTTGCCTTCCATAATTGCGTCATCCATGAATGCGCCCGGGTCACCTTCGTCGCCGTTGCAGATGATATATTTCTTGTCGGACTGCACGACCTGCGTCAGGGACCATTTGCGGCCGGTGGGGAATCCCCCGCCTCCACGTCCGCGGAGACCTGAAGCCAGAACCTCTCTGCAGACATCTTCGGGACTCATTGAGAATATAACCTGAGCGGCTGCGCTGTAGCCATCGTGAGAAATATACTCACGCATGTCTTTGGGGTCTATAAACCCGCAGTCGTTCATCAGGATGTTTGTTTGATGTTTGTAGAATGGGATATCTTCGCGGGCCTGGTATGTGCTGGACCCATCAGGGGTCTTCATCAGGAGCCGCTCGATTACTTCGCCGCCGATGACTGATTTCTCTACGATCTCAGCTGCGTCTTCTGCTCTTACATTAGTGTACAAGACATTGAGAGGAGTTATGCGGAGCAGAGGGCCGTGTTGACAGAGTCCCTGGCATCCACTTGCTGCAAGCCTTACGCCGCCTTCGCTGACTTCGATCAGGTCAGCTTTCATTGTGACGTTCTGGGCTTTGAGCTCAGCTTCCAGAGCTTCATATGCGAGTCTGGCACCGGCAGCTATACAGCCGTTTCCACAGCACAGCATAAGCCGTGTCTTCTCGTTAGCTGCTGAAGCATTAACCGATTCTTTAATATTTTTCAGTTCCTGAGGAGAACATATTGTTTTCACTGGGCTCATTTCTTCACCTTCAGCTTGTCATCTTCCTGGATTTCGTTGATTGCGGCGATGACTTTTTCCGGGGTCATTCGGCCGAATATCTGTTCGTTGATGACCACAGCCGGGGCCAGCCCGCAAGCACCCAGACAGCTTACTTTTTCCAGAGTCCAGCGCATATCGCTGGTTGTATGCTCTCCGTCTTTAAGGCCAACTTTTTTACAGATTGCGCTGATGATGGTCTTGTTACCACGCACGTGGCAAGCGGTTCCATCACAAACTTTGATAATGTTCTTGCCCTTGGGATCAAGAGAGAACTGAGCGTAAAACGTTGCCACTCCAAAGACGGTTGCCGGGGGCACGTCCAGAGCCGTGGCTATGAAGGCGAGTATCTCCTGAGGCAGGTATCTGTATTCTTCCTGCACCTTCTGTAGAATAGGAATGAGCGAGCTTTTTGTGGCTCCACACTCCTCTATGATTTGCTGAACGCGCTGAAAGCTCCGCTCAGCAACAGCCGGTTTGTCGACAATTGCTTGTGACAATTTTCACAACCTCCCGCAGACTAAAATTGCGTCATGACAGTTTTTTACCGGTCGTCACCCAGTAAATATCGGAATCAGGACACTTCCTTGAGTTTAAATGACAGAGTCATAAGACCCTGCTCAAGTCTTTGATTTTCGACGGTGATACCGCTGGGAACATTTAGTTCAGTCGGAGAAAAGTTCCATATGCCTTTGATTCCGGCAGTTGCAAGCATGTCTACTACCTGCTGTGCTGCGGCACCCGGCACTGTCAAGCATGCGGCTTCGATGGATTCACTCTTGATGACTCCAAAGAGCTCTGTCATGCTGCGGACTTTTATTCCGTTAACGTCTGTCCCGATAATTTTGGTATCCTGGTCGAATATGGCTTTAAGATCGAATCCGCCGTGGTTCCAGATGTCGCTGAGTGCGAGTGCTCTGCCCAGGTTTCCGAATCCAATGAGAGCCATACGTTTACGTGCATTAAGGTCAAGGGCATCCCGGATTAATGCCTGCAGGTCAAGAATGTTGTAACCTGAGTGCGGTCTTCCGACTATTCCCAGTCCCACCATATCCTGGCGGACCCTCGAACTGGATATGCCAAACAGATTTGCCAGTTCCTGGCTGGTTGCTGTCGTCTTCCCGAGTGCTTTTAACTCAGCAAGATAAGAGAGGTAACTTTCCAGTCTCAGTATAATCGCCTTCGGCATTGAATTATCCCCTAAACACTCTGCTTTGAGTATTTGTTACTGCACTAACAATATAAGTCTACCATTGTGCGGACGAAATCGTCAATAGAATTTTGCCAAAAGCTGAAATATTGTTATTAAAGTAACGGTTAGGCATAATACTGTGTATGTGTATTGCTGTTTATGGGTTTTGTACCAGAGACTCCGTCTCTGGACTCTGCCAGGGAGGTAACCTCCCTGGACCCTTTACTCCTTTATTTATAAGGGTTTGGCGATAATATCCCTGCTATAGAAACTAACATTCAACCAAAACATATGCACAAAAACAGGTCAGGGCTTGACAGCATGGCCTACAATATAATTATGGGTATTACACCGGGATTTCTTTAGCATACATCAATGATGCGAGAGACCGGTTTTATTATTGGAGGAGTAAATTGCAGAAAGCAGTTCAGTTCGGAGGGGGCAATATTGGGAGAGGTTTTACCGGGCAGCTGTTCAGTGAAGCCGGGTTCGAGGTTGTGTTCATTGATGTAGTGCAGAGCCTGGTCGATGAAATCAACCAGCGCAGGGCCTATCCTATAAGGATCGCATGCGAGGAACCATATATTGTAAACGTTGAGAATGTTAGAGCAGTCAGCGGGAAAGATATTCCTGCTGTAGCCCGGGAGATAGTTACAGCTGACGTGTTGTGCACTGCGGTTGGGGTTAATGTGCTGCCTTTTATAGCTCCGGCAATAGCTGCAGGTGTCAAAGCCAGAGCTGATGCAGGGGTTAAGACGCCGGTAAATATAGTTATCTGCGAGAACATGCAGCATATGTCGGTCTTTTTGAAAGAAAAGGTCAAGGCAGAGCTGGATGAATCATATTACGCTTATCTGGATGAGATGATAGGATTTGTGGAGAGCGTTGTAGGACGTATGGTGCCGGTCATGACTGAGGAGCAGAAGAAGGAAGACTCCCTGCTGGTAGTTGTAGAGCCATACAAGCACCTGCCTATTGCCAAGAGCATGATCAAAGGCACATTTCCGGAGGTTGCCGGAATCGAACTTGCAGCCAACTTCCAGAGCTTTGTAGACAGAAAACTCTATGCCCACAACGCAGGTCATGCGTGTGCTGCTTATCTGGGGTATCTGAAGGGTTATGAGTTCCTGTATGAAGTCATGAGAGATAAGGACATCTACCAGCAGGTGCAGGCTGCGATGCTTGAGACCGGGGAATCACTTATAAAGAAGCACAACCTCGACCCAGCGGAGCACAGAGCACACATCGAGGACTTGTTAACCAGATTTGGAAACATCGCACTTGGAGACCAGGTATCCAGAGTTGGGAGAGATCCGGTCCGTAAGCTGGGACCTGATGACAGGCTGGTAGGCGGCGCTAAACTCTGCTTTGAATTCGGAGTCAAACCAGTTCATGTCTGCAGAGCAATAGCTGCAGCACTAAAGTTCAACCCCGAAGGAGACCCCAGCGCCGGTAAGGTCCAGGAGTTGGTAGCTATGAGCGGTCCAGCCGGAGCATTGAAAGAGATAGGCGGACTGGAGGAGGATTCTGAGATTACGAAGCTGGTGCTGGCGGAACTTAGAAAATTATGAAGTATGAGTTATGAATTATGAAAATTGGGAAAAGGGCAGCGTCTCATTGTTTGCTGCGGATATCTCCCACATTTTCTCAAAATAATGAAATGCTGCGCCACCTTGGATGAGCCGAGGGGGCGCATTGTTTTTTTTCAGAGAACAACTTCGTAATGGACCGTTTAGGGACGGAGCAAAAGGGTTCCGTCCCATTATTTCCATGCGCGCTTTTTTTCAGGGTCAGCCTGTTATTCCCGGACTTTGGAACTCGGCAGGCTGGAAGCCTGCACCACAATTTGACCCACAGGACTGGTTGCTAGCCCAATTCCCCCTTTTGAAGGGGGCTCGTGAGCTTGCGAACGAGGGGGATGTTACCAGTCTGAAGATGAAACACAGTTGCTGTTCTTAAACTCAAAACCGAGTTCACATCCCCCATACACCATTCAAAGGGGAATTTGATCTTTCGGGATTTGAGGAGTGCATGCAAAGTGATGACGAAGAACAAAAGTAATCATCCACTCCGGAAATCCCGAAAGGAAGCAATATGAGGTTTGGTTAAATAAGCATTAGTGCATTCGTCGGTTTCGGGACTTCCAATTACAGAAAAGAGGAGGATCTGATCAGCCTCCTACAAGAACTCTAACGCGATTCCCCTGCCTTCAAAGGGGGAATTGGGTTGTATATAATTGGTATATTTATCAACAGCTTCTCTGTCCCATTTATGCTCCGCGGGCGATGCGTCATTTGATTTTTCCAAATGGTGCATCGCCTTTGCATTTATCGTTAACACCATTCTGACTTCCCTATTGATACTTGTGTTTAGCGAACTGCTTGTTTACTGGTAAATGCGGGTAATTATTACATGTAGAATAATCTCAGAAAGTGTGTCCTGCTCCTAGCATAAACTTCATAGCAAGTGCCTGCCAGAACACATTGTGATGTATCTGGAGGATCATCATGATTAGGCACAACAAACTCGCATTCACACTCATTGAACTACTGGTTGTCAAGGATAAAGGGGATAAAGGGGACAGACACCTTTTCTGAGTTTATTTTTGATGTCATTTACAAATACGTGGGTACCATGCTGTCATGCCAAGAATAGCACGTACAATTGTGAAAGATATTCCGTACCATGTCACTCAGCGAGGGAACAGGCGGCAGGACGTTTTCTTTAGTGATGAGGATAGGGAGAGATATCTGGAGTGGATGAAGGAATACGTTGAAAGATATCGACTGGAGGTTCTTGCGTATTCTCTGATGACTAACCACGTCCACCTTGTAGCTATCCCTCATTCATCTGATTCTCTGGCCAAGACTTTGGGAATAGTTCATACCCGGCACAGTCAAGCTGTCAATAAGAGTCTTGGGTGGAGTGGACATCTGTGGCAGGGGAGATATTATTCGACCGCTCTTGATGAAGCTCATCTGTGGGCAGCAATCAGATATGTTGAGCGGAATCCTGTCCGTGCAGGAATGGTATCCCATGCTGAAGATTATTACTGGAGCAGTGCGGCTTTTCACGTGGGATTGAGACCGGATGAACTCATTAAGAGTGACAGCCAGTGGGGAAGAACGATAGAAAATTGGCGAAATGAGCTCCTTATTGATGATGGTCCGGATATGCTCGAAACACTGAGAACACGGACTCACACCGGATTTCCCTGTGGGGATGAGAGTTTTATTGAAAAGATATCAGAACTATTGGGCCGCTCATTAATACTGAGACCACAAGGGAGACCCAAAAAAGCTGAGTAGATAGGGAAGAAAAGGTGTCTGTCCCCTTTAATTCCTTTAATTCTATAGGTGTTGCTCTGTCCACATTGGTAGCTGGTGCAGCTGCCGCATATGATACTTCCATACCAATTCCTCCTCCGGGTAAGGACTATACACCTTGGGCAAAAAAAGCATTATTCGCTGGAGCAGGTTTTGGGGCTATTGGTATGATTGTCTCATTCCTAACTGGGGTGCGTGCTGGACAAATCTCTGGTGAGTTATTCGTGCAAATGTTTGATTAAAGGAGTCGTTATGAAAATTTTTGATCGTCTATTTACCAACAGGCGTAATACCTTTATGTTTTGGACTGTTGTGTATACTGTAGTGTTTATTATATTTACAATACATTTTCAGGACGCTTTCCTTGCTGGAATTCATATTTGTGGATTTCTACTAATGCATTATTTGCTTGTATCAATAATGCGATTACCTTAAAGGGGACAAACCTGATGGTCGGAGTCATCCGGAAAATAGGGAACGGAGCCCTTTTTCTCGATGGTCAGGGTCATCCATGACCCTGACCCAATTCCCTGGACATCCATGTCCATCTACGTGCTGATGTGGGAGTATTGATTACAGGTGGAGGCCGAGAGAAAGCTTAAAAAAGGATCACCACCATTAATCGAAACTAAATAAACCAATCCTCAGGCGGGCAAGATAACCATCCTGCCCGCCTGCTTTATATGATACAACCAAACCGGAGGCAGAATTGAAGACCAATAAATATCTGAAATATGAGATTATTATTGTAGCAATAATTGTTCTAGTGGCTGGCGGCGTTATTGGTTGGTATTACTATCAGAATCGAGATTTGAAGTACACCCGGGAGGGGTACGGCGGGTTTGTGCATGTGGATCCAAATGCGAAGGCTAAACCGCAGGCTCCTATTGATAAGGCTCAGAGCGCTTATGACAGTGGGGACTATAAGAAGGCTGAGTCTGATGCTTTGAAGATTGTTGAGAAGGCTAAGACATCCGCTGATCCGGAGTTGAAGAAAGACTCTGCTAAGGCCCGGTATATATTGGCGTTTTCTTCTGCCAGGCAGAAAGACCTCAAAGAGGCCAGGGAGCGGTTTGCTGTGCTTAAGACTGAAGCCTCCAAACTGCCGGATAAGGGCAAAGAAGACCCCATACCCGGTCAGGCCCCTACAACTTTAGAGGAAGAGGGAGCATACCAGCACGCAGTCTGCACCGCTGCTCTGGGGGATAAACAGGCAGGGGAGAACGAGTATATCCAGTTCATGAAAGACTACCCGGAAAGCCCCCTGGTCCACGGCTGCATCCAGCGCATAGCCAAACTCCACGGCGGACACTATCCCCCTGAGGCTGAAGCTGTATGGAAGCAGGCTATGGATATTGGCAAACAAAGAGAAGAAGCCCGGCAAAAAAACGCAGCCCTCTGCGGTCCTGAATGTATGGTAGAGTACCTGAACAGGCAGGGAGTCAAAACAGACGCCAAAACCCTGGCAACAGAGATGAAAACCTCCAAAGACGGCACCTCCATGAAAGCCATGTCCGACGCCTCCGCCAAACGCGGCATCCCTCTAAAGGGCCTCCGAGTAACCCCCAAAGGCCTGAAACAACAAAAACTCCCCCTTATAGCCCTTGTAATCCCCGGCCACTACATTATTATAGAGAGCATGGATGAAAACTCAGTCCAGACCTGGGACCCCAGCGGAGCCGGAATAGGCAAACCGGCCCGGAAGACAGTCAAGATGAAAGACTTTGAGAAGATGTGGGACGGAGTGGTTTTGGGGAAGGGATAGGCTTCAGGCGTCAGACTTCAGGCTTCAGGAAGGGATTTCACGCGGAGGCTGGAATCCACACCACAATGTGGGATGAAATACTGTTCATTTTGAATATAGTTGAAGCATAAACGAGACGACCAGATTCCCGATCAGCTCCGGAATGATATAAATTCCGGATTTATCAACAGCTTCTCTGTCCCATTTATGCTCCGCGGGCGATGCGTCATTTGATTTTTTCAGATGGTGCATCGCCTTTGCATTTATCGCTAAAACCATTCTGACTTCTCTGTTGATACTTGTGTTTAGCGAACTGCTTGTTTACTGGTAAATGCGGGTATTTATTATATGTAGAATAATCTCAGAAAGTGTGTCCTGCTCCTAGCATAAACTTCATAGCAAGTGCCTGCCAGAACACATTGTGATGTATCTGGAGGATCATCATGATTAGGCACAACAAACTCGCATTCACACTCATTGAACTCCTGGTTGTCATAGCTATCATAGCTATATTGGCAGCTATACTCTTCCCTGTTTTTGCAAAAGCCAGGGAAAAAGCCCGACAAGCAAGTTGTTCCAGCAACCTCAAGCAACTGGGTATCGCTCAAATGGCGTATGCTCAGGACTATGATGAGACATATGGCGGTATCAGGATGACCAAAACTGACGAACCATATTACGACACGTCGTATGGTGGTCCATCCACATACTACACTCTATATCTGGACCCCTATGTAAAGAATAATGGGATCTATCAGGACCCGAGTGGTGTTATGCAGATGTGCTGCACTACTGTTTTACACTCGAACGGTACCACGTCGCCAATTCCGCCTCGCAGCTACAACATGAACTATTCGATGGTGGGATGGACAGGTGTCAAGATGGCTGCGGTGACAAGACCTGCTGATACTATAATGATGGCAGACTCCGGGATTCATATCCTGTTCGGTGACCTCGGCAGTGGCGCCGGATTTTACTATGGCACACCTCCTGCTGGTGCTGCAGCGGGATCTCCCTCATGGGACTACAATGCCTGGCCGTGGATTGCCTGGCGGCACAATGACGGAGCCAATGTTCTCTGGGCTGACGGGCATGTAAAGTGGATGAAGGCCAACAGCATAATCCCTGCCAACCTCTACGCCAACCAGTAATCTGAAATCAGGCCATCAGCAGTATCAGGCTAAACTCTACTGCAGCATGCAACCAATGCGCCATCCCGGATGTTATGGGGTGGCGCATTGTTAATCCCGGTAAGTGGATATGGTCCAGCTATTCTTATTATTATGGACTGAGGCGTGTTATTCCATTAGATAGTGTTTTTGGCTGCGGGTTTATAAATCTCCTATCTAGAGCCACCTGTTTCTGTCAATGCGACTAAGTAATTTACTTTTATATTTCCAAGCATGTAACCAACAGGTAATATCGGGAGTCTAAGTAGGTAGTGTAAAATCTATTAACCTCCTTTTTGTCTCCGTGGATGCTCCAGCAATTATTTTGCTGGAGCATCTTTTTTTTGTATTCCCCTACTCTCTCTGATTCCTGCCTAAGCTGTAGTCCAGTATCAGATTTTGTTCCTACTACTGGATAAAAGCGAAGATTGGTGGATAATGTGGGATAACCGGCAGCTTGGTATGAGTTCGGGCTTTCATATATAGCAATCATTCTACACTTGATTCAGCACCCAGAGACGTTCGGGATGGGTCCTGAATCAAGTTCAGGATGACGTGTTTCCTATTACTCTGAACTGTTAAGCAACTTGACAATGCTCCATATTTTCATGTATCATTTACAGGCTGGTGGAGAGTGATTTTCTTGATTCACCAGGCAAATCAGGTCGGCGGGGCGTGGCTCAGCTTGGTAGAGCGCTCGGTTCGGGACTGAGAGGTCGGCAGTTCAAATCTGCCCGCCCCGACCAACATAGTTTCTGCAGAAGCCCTATCGGTGATCCGGTAAGGCTTTTTGCTTTTAAATGGGACGTAGAGGGGAGATGGGGAGAGTGGGAGACTGGGGGACTTGGAGAATAGAAGCAGGTCCTTCGCTGCGCTCAGGATGACATCCCACTCTCCCTGTCTCCCACTCTCCCCATCACCCACTCTCCCCGTCCCCTGATCCAACTATTCACGCATTCGGTTTGGATTTTTGTTTTTTGACGTACACTAGCTACAGAGAGAATCAATCGGATACAAACTGGTTGGTCCATGGAGGGTTCCAGATGGCATCTGATACAGGAGTTGCGGAAGTTTGTTCGGAGGAACGGGAACTGCTGAAGTCTCAACTCCAGAGCAGAGGAGTCATGCTGTTTGTCACCCTAGCAAGCATAGGAGATGCTGTCATTACAACGGACAACAATGCAGAGGTGACGTTCCTCAACCCCGTGGCAGAGAAACTTACAGGATGGGACCTTGCAGAAGCCATTGGCCTGAGTATCGAGACAGTTTTCAGACTGATTGATGAATTCAGCGGAGCTACCCTGCCAAATCCCGCCCGTCAGGCGCTTGAAACAGGAACAAAGGTTGCCTTACCCGCAAATGCCATGCTGGTAAGGAGAGACGGATCCCAGGTGCCGGTTGAGGACAGTGGTTCACCAATCCAGGGTGTCAAAGATGAAACTCTCGGTGCTATACTGGTATTTCGTGATGTTTCCGATAGAAAAAAGGCTGAAGCAATCATCAGGCACCAATCCCAACTGGATCGGACAGTAGCCCGGATATCCACCGCTTTTGCAACCTCCCAATTGTCCGAAGTTGATTCCATTATCAATGAGGCTCTGGAAGAGATAGGTGTATTCTTGAACAGCACCAGAACCCAGGTATACATCTTTCACAAGTCTGCTTCTACAATGGTCTGCACCCACGAGTGGCATGCCGAAGGCATACTCCCATTTTTGGGAACAGCACTCCCTACATCCATTACTCCCTATTGGATTGACCAGATAGTAAAGCGCCAGCCAGTGAGAGTTTCCGGACTGCAGGATATACCGTCAAATGCTCAGGCAGAACTCTCTCTCTGGAATAAGAGTGACCTGAAATCACTTATAGCGGTCCCAATGTCACAGGCTGATCGGGTGCTGGGATTCATTTGCGTTGAAAACGTGGAGAAAAGCAACCCCTGGTCTGAAGAGACCCTGAATATGTTGTATATGGTGGGCAACGTCTTTGCCAGCGCAATGGCCCGCAGAAATGCCGAAAACAAGCTGGAAGCTGCAAGAGCCAGAGAGGTAGAGATCGGATCCCGGATTCAGCAGACTCTGCTCCTCAGTACCCCTCCACTCAACTCAGCAGACTTTCGCATAGCCACACTCACCATTCCATCTATGGGAATTGACGGAGATTTCTATGATTTTTTACTTCATCCCAACCGTTGTCTGGACGTCATACTAGGGGATGTAATGGGTAAGGGTGTTCCGGCTGCACTACTCTCTGCCGGAGCGAAGACAGAGTTTCTTCGGAGCATGTCTCACTTGCTGGTGAGCTCACCTCGCGGCAGCATTCCGGAGCCTAAAGATATAGTCAACGATGTGCATGGCGTGCTGACCCCTCAGCTAATGAAACTGGACAGTTTTGCCACACTGAGCTATGTTCGCTTGAACCCATTGATCAACAAGGTAACTCTGGTAGATTGCGGCAATACCAGGTTGATGAGGTGTTCCTGGGATAGTGGAAAAATTGACTATCTCTCAGGATTCAATGTTCCGCTGGGGTTTACGGAATCAGAGGTATATGCTGAGGCTGAACTCGATTATGCACCGGGAGATCTTTTCATGCTCTACAGCGACGGCATCACAGAGGCCCGTAACCCTGACGGGGAATTGTTCGGCCTGGAGAGGTTGGAGGAAGTCGTCTCACAAAATCACAAACAGCCGCTAGACTATATTGTCGAAGCTGTCAAGGATTCAGTTACAAGCTTCATGACATCTGCTGTTCTTTCAGATGATCTGACCTGCGTAGTCATTCGTGCAGTAGCTGACTTTATAGACGCCCATGCTCCTGCAACTGATGAGCTACAAATATCGAGTGATCTGAGACAACTATACTCTATTCGGGCGTTTTTTAGAAATTTTTGCAAAGGAATCCGATGCTCTAAACTGACCGATCATGAGCTTAACCTTATAGGACTGGCACTGAATGAAGTGGTGAGTAATATAATCAGGCATGCATACCATGGGAGGGCAGATGAGACTATCCATATCCGAATTGATGAAGCGAGAGGAACATTGCGAGTGCGATTGACCCACGATGGTGAACCATTCACCGGTACCGACATGGTCCCTATCCCCTCACTTGATGGTTCAAGAGAAGGAGGTCTTGGACTGTTTATAATAAACCGATCTCTGGACATAGTGGAATATGGCCAGGATCCTGATGGTAAACAGTTCATAGAACTGATCAAACACTTTGTCGACAAATAACCTGACAGTAGGAGAACAACTCATGCAACTACAGACAGAGATCACAGACAATGTTTTAATCATACAGGCGCCCCCCGTGGACCTGGATGCAAGCAATGCTGAAGAGTTCAAGGGAAGTGTGGCTCCATTAATAGATGGACACAGCCAAGTAATTCTCAACTTGCAGGATGTCGGTTTTATGGATAGTGCAGGACTGGGTGCTGTAATATCGGTCTACAGAAAAGTTAAACTTGATGGAGGAGAGTTCAGGGTATATGGATTGAGTCCTGAAGTCAGTGCGCTGTTCGACCTTGTGCGAATGCAGAGACTCTTTGATATACACAAGGACAAAGAATCAGCGCTTAAATCGACGCTGGTGAACAGGTAGCAGGCAACAGTTCATTTTTGTGAGAATTTGAAGTCCATTCATGCTTCGATACGCGCTTTGCGCTACTCAGCACGAACGGACTTTAGGTCATTTCACAGTAGACTGAACTGTGACCATCATTGTTTCACTTTTCAGCCTGCATTATTCATGAGTGACTCAGCTTTTGCCCCTATTGCCGGGCAAAAGCTCAGCTTCGCGAATAAAGCGCGTTAGTGTGCAGGCTTCTTAGCCATCAGTTCACGTATATTCAGATACGTGTATGGCTGTTCGCTGGCTGGGTCGCCGTTGGTTGTAGCATGTGCAACCCACATCTGCTGGGATTTAGGGGCCATCAGAACTGCATGCAGGCAGCTCTTCATAGCAACAGGTCTCTTCATAATCTCCAGGCAGGCTTCAGGGGTGATCTGTCCCAGTTTTGCTCTAACCCTCTCTACCAGCAGTTTGTATCTATCACCTGCACTCAGCAGCACTGCATCCTTAACAGCCTCCGTAAGGGGCCCTTTGGCCTCGTTGGGGCCGACGAACTCGATGCTCTCAGGGGTTGCCGAAACGCCTAATGCACTGGGTATGTTTGCATCCGACAGCACATAATAATATTCACAGGTCCGTTTGGTGTTCTGGAAGAGGTCGTGTGCAGACTGAAGAGTAGAGCACTCTTCCATACCGCGTCTCATCAGGAAAGACATCGGGGTACCATCCCATTTTCCTTGTCCGTTACCACCCATCTCTCCGAAACCAATCCCCTTGAGGTTCATACCAGTCACAGAACCGATGAACCCGGCATAAGTTACGTTGACAAACGGTATCTGTCCTGTTGGCTGGGCAATAATAACTACAGCATGGTCCTGAAGTCCAAGTTCCACTCCATAGTCAAGGATTCGCCCGTGGAGCAGCTCCCCATTTGTAGTAGCGCTTCCGAAGAGTGCAAATCCACTGCAGTGGAAGAACTCAGGCACTGTGTTAGCATCGCGTATCTGTTCAAATTCTATACCTGCTGCCTTAGCCAGAGATTCCATCTCAGTAATATAACGCTTGGGCATATACTTGAGCTGTTGATCCCACACCGTGTATATAGCCAACCGTCCAGCAACACCGGAACCGCCAAACATAGTCATCCCGGCTTTTTCTATGGTTGCCACATTCTGGCGGATATGTGCACGGAGAAGTGTCCCGTGCTGCTGCCCCATTTCTTGTGGAGTGCCCTTAAGGTGGAGGACCAGCTGGGTACCGACTCTCTCAAGGTACCCTTCGCCACTTGCAGCGATAAATTTGCGCTGAGGCATAACCGGTTGAGAGAAACACGCACAACAGGCAAATATTAACAACGAGAGGGTGATTAATAAGCGGTTAACAAGTTTCAATTGTTACTCCCTCGAAAATAGAATATTTTCGTCCCTTCGTAGCGAGTCCGGCAGGTTTTCGCTGCCAGCGAAAATCGAGAGGACTCATGCTACGATTCCTTACACAATAAAGAGGATATCCGGCAAGGGTTGCATTTTTTTGACTGCGGGAACTAAACTTCGAATAAGTTTGTCCACTTTTATCATACCGGCGTTCCCGCATAGAACTAACTCCCACATGGAGAATAACATAAATCCAATTCATCCTGGAGAAGTCCGCCCCACCATTCCCCCTTGGAGAAGGGGGTTAGGGGGATTGATTCCCTTCGAAATCTGTCATCAGCTATTTTCAATCCCCCCTACCCCCACCCTTCTCCAAGGGGAATGGCAGGTACTATACTTCAAACTGGTAATATATCTCACGACAGAATTGCATCAAGTTTATCGGCGGCGGAATTTGTGTCCGTCAAGGACGATCCTGCCAATGTCCATATACATTCGCATCCTTGCAGCAAGTCCTTTGGCTAGACCTAATTTTTCTTCTTTCATGCAGTGTGTGCATCCAGGAAGAGAAACTCTGGCGACCCGAAACTCGTGTGATTCGGCATATTTCGTTATTGCAATTTCTACCCCGGACCGAACATCGTCCAAGCCGGGTATGCCAAGAAATACTTCACGTCGCAGTGCACGCTGTCCGGAAATATATGGGGCTACAATCTGAGCAAGATCCGTAACACTACGACCACCTTTAAATATGCCGATAGACATATCAGCTGTCCCGGCAACTATCGGCTCCAGCAGAGAATCTACCTTGTCACCATCCAGACCGGTAATATCTGCATCCAGGAAGAGAATCACATCAGCATCGGTAGCCATTGCACCCGCGCGCATGGCGCCGGCTTTGCCCATATTAGTTTGCAGATCAACTGCTGTGATGTCGGCATCTGACGCGACCAGTTCATAGGTGCCGTCAGTAGACCCATCGCTGACGACAACGATCTCATCTACGATTCCAGCAGCCTTAACTGCCGCAATCACAGCCCCTATCCTGTCTTTCTCGTTATATGCCGGAATAACCGCGGCTGTCTTCAAACCTGTCTCCTAGAATTAGAAATGGCATTGAGTTCCGGGCGGGAGGCCGCGGAAGGCCTCCCCTACGAAGGTATAACTGAACACGCGCTGCAGGGGCGACTTCTGGGGTCACCCGGAAAGCGTGAATTATTTTTTGTCTTTCTTATCTTCCGTTTTTGTCTGTGATTTCATCTGAGTGGTGATATCTTTAACTGCCTGCTGATACGCACTGGTCAGCTTCTCTCTGGCTTTACCGGCCATATCGCCAATCTGCCCCACAATATCCTTGGAGACATTATCAGCGGTATCCAGACTTGTTATCACTTCGTCAATCTCTGCCTGAGCAGCCTTTTTGTTGCCTGCTTTGAGCAGTGCTTTGGCCTGCATAGCGTGTTTTCTTGCCCCTACTATCGGGGTTACAATATCTTGTTTGCCGGGCGATGAACTCTTGCCCACCTTGAACCTACTGCTGATCGCATCAACCTGCTCTTTCATCTGGTTCACTTTGGACTGATTATAAAACAGGAAACCAACAACTGCAGCTAAGATAAACAGAATTAGAAACTGCGAACAGTTCTTCATGTCTTTTCTGTATCCCCTTTCAAGACAGCGATAACAGTCTTGCCGCCGTACACTTGATCGTTAATTCCAACAGTAAAATCTACATCCTCAGTAAACAGGATAAGATCAACCTGGCTGCCTCTCTCGATAAAACCCAGCTTCTGAGAGTAACTCAAGGTTTCCTCTTCTTTTACATAGCACCTGATCTTAGCAACAAATTTATCGGCTATCAGGACTACCGCCATCTTCAGACCGCTGCAGTCCATGAATATCGTGTTTCTTTCATTCTCAAGATGGTATCTGCGGGCAAACATTGTAACCATCTTGCGGAACCAGACTACCCGAATATATTCCCACAGGTCCAGCATAGGAAAATTGACTGATGCGGTTTTTCTGAATATGCGTTCAACTTTGCCCGGGAGCGGACAATAGTTAAAATGCACATCCAACGGGGACATATATATCCCAATTGCCCAACCGCTGCCCTGTCCCATAGGAGTTCCGCCTATCTCATCGAGAGGTATAGTCTCCCCTAGTTTCTCTGCAGCTATCTTGCCATCTGAAAACCGTTTTATATATACAACCCGGCCATCTGCCGGTGAAATTATGCTCGGAAACTCACCTTCAGCGGTGCGCTGAGGATCGCGATAGAACCATACTTTGCGTAAAAAAAACAGTATACCAAGCCATATTACAACCAATACTACAAATGTGCAAAGTGCAATCATAACAGACTATTCAACCAGGCCTTTCCAAGCATAATACGGTAAACGAGTCAGGTAGTATCCCAGGAATCCAACAACACCCTCAGCCAGGTCCCTACCCTGCTTTATGGTCACTTCCTTAGGAGCAAATACTCCGGTCCGGTAACCATTATCAACTGCACTATATGCTCCTACTAATCCCCAGTCTTCATACGCAGTGCGCATCTCATCTGAAGCAGTGCACTGCAATAGTTCCAACGGAAAATCGACAATAGCCTTCAACTCTTTGACCAGAGGCATATTGTCTTCCAATAATCCCTGTACACTGATCGCATCCCTTTGTTCGTTATAACGCTGCGGATTCGGCTCCAGTGCGGTCTCTATCTCAGCAATAGCCTTCAGACACCTCACGAGCCACTTGACCCTCTCCAGGTCCCAGCAGGGGTCACATACACGGACTTCAATGGTTCCGAGGCGCTTGGAGAGAATAACATCCTGGAACCGTACGGTCCAATCGTCCCCGATAGGCCCAACTGCAAAGGAACATTTCATCCGGTAAGATTGCCCATAATAATTCTCCATTATCATTGGAGAGTTGATGGTAAAAAGAGGCAAAATCGGCAGGAAGTGCAGGATATTGTTATAGACCTTACGATTGTCCTCTGCACCGCCTACGTGGACCTGCAGTGAGCAAGTGTTTGTAGGGGTATCGAAGTTCAACAGGTGCCCCATAGGTACGATCAATCCGCGGGCAACCGCAGCCAGGTCAGCGCGGCGTGCCTTAAGATCGTCAAGGAGCGAATCTACGTCCGTGTGTATACCCGTGCTCAGTTCAACTCCACTCATCAATCCCTGTTTCAAGTCACTACCACGGGCAAAATTGGATGCCGAGTGTGTGTAGTAAAATCCGGGGTTGCGAGCCAGAATTCTAGCCAGATAATACATGGACCGCATCGTCGGTCTCTCAGGTTCAGTTACGAAGACTTCTTCTTCAATGCCAAATGTAAGCATAGCAGTTCATTATACTACAGTACACGCCTTGGGGGAAAGGCTTCAAGCTTCGGGCTTCAGACTTCAGGCACATACACCGATATGTTGGAGCGCGATCCGGGTCGTGCTTCGACCAGCTCAGCACGAACGGATTGCACGATTGACTGGAGTGTTATTGCAGGAAATCAATTACTACTCGCCTAACATACACCAAGTCTACCAATGGAGCAATATTATGCATCATTCAAAAAAGTCAGGATTCATATTACTGGTTTTATTATTACTCGCTATATTTTCACAACCAATCTCAGCAGTCTCACCATCACCCGGAACTGAATGGAACCTTTATTCGCAGTTCTGGGCATCCAGCGATGTCTGGAGCTATGGTTATGTGGCTCCCAATGACTGGAGCGGATCATATACTCCAACGACATCGCGGACGGAATCCGGTATATGGCTGGATCCCACTGATAAAGGGCAGTTACTGTGGTATGACAATGGCTCAGTCCAACAGTTTTTACCGGGTGCTCAGGGGCTGTTTTTTATGCCAGGAGGAACTAACGACCATATAATTGCATTCAAAGCTCCTGTCAGCGGTGAATATACTGTCAGCGGGTCTATTTACAGGTCCAGTCAGGTTGCTACTCCGGGTGATGGCATAGAATTCAGTATCTATGGCAGCGCATTCAACAGAAAAGAATTCGCGTTCTGGCACGAGATCATTGTTAACACTCGCAAAGAATTCAATACAAAGGTCATTCTCGCAAAGGGCCAGAGTGTCATGTTGAGAGTCGGCAGGCATTTACATCTCTACTTCGATAACCAGACTATCCTCAATTCGACTGTTACGCTTAACAACATTCTTGATGATACAACAGCACTCACTCAATCCCAAATTCCAATAGCACCGGTTCAACTCGGGGACGAAAAAGTAACACTCTCAATGTCTCCAACCGGCAGAATCGTAAACCTTACAGACTCCGAAGCCGGATGCCAGGTAATTGTAAAGAAAGATAAACCTGCCTGGACAATCAGGACCGACTGGCTAAACAACGACACCAGAATTTCCAGCGACACATATCCTGCCCCCAAAGTATATTTCACAGGCAGCAAACTTTGCTATAAATGGGAAAAGCCAGGTTCCCCATCTGTATTTGGAACTGTTTACTTCGTTAAAACTAAACGCAATTTCCATTTTGCAGTAGATATGGAAAACAACACCAGCCAGCGGATCGATGAGATAGCATGGCCGGGAGCTATTAACATACCAACCGATTCCGGCAACTATGGGATATGGGCAAATGGTCAGGTTTTTACAAATATGGCTATAATCGAACCACTCAATAAGCTGCCCAACACAACCCTGGTCTATCCTGGTCATCTGCTTATGCAAATGCTTGGATATAAGATAGGTGACTCTTCACTGCTGGTATACACGAACGATGATAAGGCATTAGTCAAAACATATCATATGACCAGAGACAACGACAGCTTGACTCTTGAATCATTTCAGCAAATGCGCTTGAAGCCCGGAGACAAATGGTCTCATCCTTACGAAGTAGTCCTGAAAGCAATCCCTCACGGATCATACAACGAACTGGCGCGCGAGTACGGTGAATGGGGTAGAAAACAGTGGTGGGCAAAAGTCACTGCTGCTGACAAAATGAAAAGGACTCCGCTGATCAAAGACTACACCCAATATGGTTTCATCAGATTCCAGGGCACTGAGGGTGACTACAAACAGCAACCCGATGGCCTCTACACATATACTGGCAAAAGAGACTCCGAATGCTACAATAAACAAATTGCGTTCATGAAGAAGTTCAGGACTGATTATGGTATATCACCCGGATACTGGGATGCCGGATGGTCAGGCCACAAATTCGACAGTCACTATCCTGATTATTTCCCAACCGGTAAACACATGGGTGACTTCACCAAATACCGCGATGAACTTATAGCCAATAAGTTTCCAATGATGTACCACATCAACATGGCCCAGTGGGTAACTACTGCTCCATCCTATAATGAATCCTGGATGGCAACATATAAGGGTAAACCATACTACCAGACCTGGTCCAACCTGAAACACGCCCTCACCAGCCCCGCTCTCACGTTAAAAAGGGATATGGAGACAATAAATGCAGTCAGTGATAAGGCCGGAGTAAACGGCGCATATCTGGACGTTATCGGATGGTGTTTCCTGATAGATGAAAACCCAAAGAGTCCATTCGCAGACAAACCCAACTGTTATGAACTCGCCAAAATGCAGACATTCAAAACAGTCCGTAGTGCAATCACCGGCCCTATAATGACCGAAGGTACAAATGAGATAGAACTGCCATACATCGACTTCGGTTTTGGATGCAGCGGACATCCCTGGTATGATACAGTCCCTATGTGGGAAATGGTATATGGGGACCATCGTTTCTCCATTAACTTCATCGACCACAGTGGGTATGAGGAATTCCAGAACCAGACATGGCTGGTAGGCGGAGCGGCTGAGATAAATACCGACAGTTCAGGTATATATGAGATATCTGCTAAGCAGGGGTTAGTCTCACGATTTGCCGGGAGAAGAATAGAAAGGTTCGACAGAGCCGGTGAGTTCAGAGCTTCTCACTGGAAAACAGGGGTGGTTGTCGTAAGAAAAAACAGCGTTCTACCTCAGAAGCAGGACTTTCATACACTGTCAGTTCTGGGACCGCTGGATTTGATAGGAGCAGGAAACAACGGCTGTGCAATACTCACGGATGATGGCGGATTCTCATTCAATAACATCAGTAAAGTGATATGTGGTGACAATACTCTATTCGAAGCCGGGACAGCTCACATAAATGTCACGCACAACAGAAAGAGATGGGTAATACACAACCGTGACAATTCCCAAGCGGATGTAACATTCAAACTCGATCCGAAGCTGATCTCTCCAAAGACCAGACTAATCGCTCATTATCCAAAGGAACGTGCAGGAAGCAAAGTCACATTCAGGCAGGAACAGGGACTTCTGGCATCTTCTGTTATTCATATGAAAGCTGGGGAGACAATAGTGTTGAGGCAGGAATAAGTAACATTTGTTTTTGTGGAGGTCATACTGTAAAGGTCAATCCCCCCTACCCCCCTTCGCCAAGGGGGAATTAGGTTGTGCTCTTCTCCAAGTGGGAATTGGGTTGTGTCATCCTGAACGGCACACTAATAACCGAACGGCACATTGTCATTCTGAATACAGTGGATAAAGCAGATCCTTCACTGCGTTCAGGATGACAAGGTGCCGTTCAGAGAGACAATTTTCTCAGTCTGATTTTTCAGTCTTATTGTTTTTACAGAACTACAATATTAGTAGGCTGTGGTGTTTCAAGGACTAGTATGCATACTTCCAGAGGCTGCATTCCGATTACACAGCTGGCTGTTCCATTTGCACAATCCATAAACACTTCAGATTGAGAACCATCGGACCTGTACAATTTGGCTGATGCAACTTCATTGCGTCCATATTCAGCCAGATCGACTGTAAGTTTGGTTTCTCCTGCTTTATCTTCACAGTCTGCAACAACAACCGATAGATGATCCAGGGTCTCGTATAAACACGAATAAGAACCTTCGTAGGTCAGGCCCATATTGTCTCTGAAGTCACCTCTTGCAACATATGCTGCTGTCTGCTTTCTGAGATCAGCCAGTAGCTTCACCTGATCTGCAAACTCAGGATAATCCAGCAGTGTTTTCTCAGCCATACTCGTAGTAAACGCAGCAAGACACCCAAGGGCGAACGCCTTGTTCAGAACTTCCGGTTGATGGTCTACAACATAACAAAGCAGCGTCTCCGGGAAAGTATACCGGACGACCTCTGTAGCTACACTGCTCCATGCCCAGTTCCACGACACGTCAATATACTGAGATACATACACATCGCAGTTCTCACCGATTATATATGAATCAGGGCTCTGAGCTCGTATTATTGGAGATGCTTCCCTGATCCAGTCCAGTGCTGCTTCAGGTGTATCATCTGGAGATGAATGTCCATGGCTGTCTGAAAGGCAAGGATTGGGATCGAACGCCTGGTCAATAAACAGTGACGTAAACCCAAGGTGCATCGTTTTACGGGTAATTTCCAACGCCCGTTTGACGAAGCCTGCTGACCTTTGGCAGAGAGCTACACCGCACTGCCCCAGGTAGGCAGTCTTGAAGTTTGCATGACTTGAAGAACAGGTAGTCCAGTCATCAGTAATCGGGGCTCCGGACACAGTCCTCTGAACGTGTTCTTCACCAAAAGACATATATTGTGGTGTTCTCTGACGGATCAATCGGTAGTTGACCAATGTAGAGGCGTTAACCCCCATCTCCCGGACCAGCGCCAAAGAGTATCTGAGATCATCTATGCTCTGAGTAGGATCGTATTCCTCCCAGAAATCACCATCATCCGGCCGTAGATATATCGCTGCAATCGGATCCCATACACAAAGATCAGTAACTCCGTATTGCAACCCGTCTTCCGCCATTTTAGGAAGACCCTTAAACATGAAGTTAGGTAAACCTTCAAATGTCCGCATCTGCACCGTTTGGAAACCAATTGATTCCCTGAGGGATTCAGGCGTGGACGGTGCCCGCCACCATTTGTTGGCCCATGTTCGATACCGTTCCGAAGTCGCGTGCCAGTCTCCCGCATGAACACCAATACCAATAGGAGGTGAAGTCCACATCTGGTCCTGCTCTACAAATGGCATATGGACCCACGCGAAACTCATTTCAAAACCATTTGGTTCAGGATCGAGGTTCTCCACAACTACTCCACCAGTTTTCGGACTCTCTCCATGGTTAATATAGGATATTCCACAGTCTTTACCGGACAGATCCACAAATGGCAGAATCATACCGACATTAGAATAGTAAGTGCGACGATGAGAGTTACATAGGTTGTAGCTGAAAATCTCTTTTTCTTCCGGTGCACGAAGAGAAACAGGAATACATCCTAACAGAACTTTGTCGTGCTCCGGACCGTCAATACCGTTCCATCCACCTATCCACGGGAAGCGGACTTCGTGTGTGCGATCTTTGCTAAGGTTGGTGAGTGTAAGTGTAAGAATTGCTTCAGGACTATCATCCGGCAAAATAACCCGTACCATTGCCTCTACTCGCATCTCGCCATCTATAGCTTCCAGAGACCTGTAACTAATAGTCAACTCACCAGGAGACTCAAATATGTCAGGGCGACGGGCGTGGTGTGAATCGGCAAACCTTGCCAGCCAACGCTGGCTTGGAGCAACTACACGAAACAACCGGGCATACTTAGAGCTATTCAGGAGCACTCGACCAGTGCCTTTATCAACAAGCTCCACCAGGTTTCCGGTAGCCTCATCGAAACCAATGGACATAAATGAGTTTTCCAGACGAACGATCTTCATGAATCTTTCCCTCCGAGAAATAAATGCAGGGGTGAACCTCGGGATACACCCAATGTATCATTCCACGTATTGCGACTTCCATGTGCTTATTAGCGAGGATAACCCAATCAGACGAGACTGTCAAGTAAAAAATCAGGTTGTGAGAAGATAATCAAACAGGAGAACAAAGAACAACACGCCATATTGGTCCTATATGTCCTATTGGCCCTATAAGTCCTATTGGTCCCAGCACCACTTAAAAACAATCCCGGTCATCTGAAAGACAACCGGGATCAATTCTAATGCTGTAAATTGATTTATTTTCTTTTTGCAGCTTCTGCTATCAGGCCACGACCAATTTCATCTCTCTGAATCTGGTTGGTGCCTTCGTATATCTGGGTGATCTTAGCATCCCGCATCATTTTTTCTACAGGATACTCTTTCATGTAGCCATAACCACCAAACACCTGGACAGCATTTGTGGTAACTTCCATAGCAACATCGGAAGCCCAGCATTTAGCCATAGCAGAGATTGTAGTCACTTTCTCGTCCGGCTGAGTGTCAATCCATCTGGCAGCACTGTAGACCAGTGAACGTGCTGATTCGACTTTCATAGCCATATCAGCCAGCAGGAAGCGAAGCCCCTGGTTGGCGTGAATGGGCTGACCGAACTGGATTCGCTGACGGGAATAATCAACGGCAAGTGAGAGAGCGCCTGATGCTATTCCTACAGCCTGTGCAGCGACTCCCGGCCTGGACTGATCAAACGTCTTCATTCCGGTTATGAATCCTGTTCCCCTGCGGCCAAGCATATTTTCTTTTGGAACTCTGCAGTCCTGGAAGATAAGCTCACGGGTCGCTGACGCCCTGATACCCATCTTGTCTTCCTTCTTACCGAATGTGAAACCTTCGGTTCCCTTTTCGACTACGAAACATGAGATTCCTCTGGGGCCTCTCTCGGGATCGGTGACTGCAAATACAGAATATATTTCGGCTTCTCCAGCGTTGGTGATCCACTGCTTGGTGCCGTTGATTATGTAATGGTCACCATCTTCAACTGCTCTGGTCTGCATTCCGGCTACATCGGAACCGGCGTTGGCTTCTGTCAAACCGAAAGCTGCAAGACTCTTGCCATCAGCGATTCTGGGCAGCCATTTGGCCTTCTGCTCATCGGAAGCTGCGATCAGAATCGGGAATGTCCCCAGTCCTGTAGCAGCAAATGCTAATGATATGCCACCGCAGACCTTTGACATCTCTTCTGTAACAATGCACATGTTCATAATAGGTGTCCCGAAGTCCATACCGCCGTACTCTTCGGGTATGAAGACGCGGAAAAGGTCGGCTTCTGCCATAGCTTCAACTACAGGCCAGGGAAATTCGTTTGCCTCATCATAATGGGCGCAGACCGGCTTAATTTTTTCCTGGGCCAGGGCTCTGGCGACCTCTTTCATTTCCTGCTGTTCTTCTGTCAGGAAGTAATCCATCTATTCGTATTCCTCCATGTTTTCATTCATAAGAAGCTTATTAGGCCTCATGTATCGGGTTTGCGTTGCAGTTCTGCCGGACAACGGTCCGTTGACCAACACTGCGAACACACAGCCGAGTAAGACAAGTAAGTGTGTGTAAATACTCAATATTCTGTAGATATCGTATAATCCGTCGTAACGCTCATCCATAGTGTCAGAGGATAAATAACTTCCGGAATATGAGAATTGTCTTCTTACAAGCATACACTCACTTGTACCGTGACAATCGCACCAATACATTCTATTGGAACTGGGTTAATTCAGGCAAGTCGGGGATTGATTATCGATATATCTCCCAAGCTCAAATCCAATCAGAGTGTCATATCCAAGGAAAAAAAATCGTAAACAAGTGAACTTAATATGCAGTAATAATTCGTAATAGTTCACTCCGGCAAGTATTATTCATGATTAACTCAGCTTTTGCCTCTACTGCCGGAAAAAGTGAAGATCGATGAATAAAGCGGGTTGGTTGAGCATTATGCATACTGAAGGTGTTTCAGGACCCGGGAATATCTCAAAACGATCCTGAATCAAGTTAAGGATGAAGTGATTCTCGTAACCTGAACTGTTACAATAAATCTTTGTGAAAATGAACCGCGATTGGACGTGGTATTGTATGTTTAGCGGTCGTACACATAATTATAGAGGGAAGGGTCTGTATACTGCTTCGACCTAGAATTGTTCGGGAGGCTCATTGAGGTACTTCATGAGCAAGACAGTAGTACCCTCGGGGCCGGTAGACAGCAGAATCTTGTCGGCTACTTCCAGCATAAGTGTGAAACCGAAACCCATTGATGATTTCGTAGAAAAACCTTTGCCTATAGTCGCCTGTGGAATAAGGAGTGAATCAATGCCGAATCCGTCATCATCCACCGCTACCCACATACAGTCACCAACTTTTCCTGCATAGAGGGTTCCGGCTTCTGCATGTACCAGGGCATTAGTCATGGCTTCACCTACCCCAATGAGGTAAGAATAGAGCTGATCGTGCTGCAACCCGTGTTCATTAAGGTATTTTTCTACAAGCATTCGTATCTGAATCAAATCAGAGGCTTGATCTATAGGCACCGACAAACGGGAATCCGTCAGATATGGAGTTATCTCATACGGTTCTACAACATCCAGTTTACCATCTGTGAAACTAAGTATTGTATTCTTATAAAAAAGGCGTTTTTGAGCCTCCAGATGTATTTCTAGATTATAGCGTTTGTCCTCTGCGTGCTTGCGTTCAGCAATATCTCGAATAATTGCCTGTAGATATGGTTTTTCTCCGCAGCCGCACCAAATCAGGCTGACCTCACAGTCAACCAACTCGCCATTCCTGTGCCGATACACCCATTCAAAGCACTGCATTTCGCCGCGCTTGGCGCGTGAGATGTATGTCCTGGTCAATTCTTCAGAAGATCCCCCACCCGGTTGCATATCGGGGCTGAATTCCCAGGGTCTTCTGCCAACAATGCCATCAGGTTGATAGCCAAGCACAGAAAATGCTGCCTGATTAGCTTTGACGATGCAGTCATTTTCAATAACCAAAACTATATCAGGATTGTTTTCTACAAGCAGCCTGTATCGCTCTTCACTTTGTTTTAGCGCATCTGCATAACAGACCCGTTCGCTGACATCGTTCAGATTCACCAATAATGCCGGGCGCTCGCAGTATGAAATATCTATCGACTGAATCTCAAGATAGTGTACTGCTCCGGATTTAGCAACGACTCTTATGTCATAATGCTTCGGAACTCTGCGTCCAAGTTGTTTCAGGATATGATATTGTTGAATTCGTTTTGTATCAGATGGATGAATGTTGTCGTAAACACTAACGCCCAAAAGATCGCAGGGATCACAGTCCATAAGTTCAGTTGCATGTTTATTTACATATACAATCTTTTCATCTTGAACAATGACTATACCCACCAGGGAGTTTTCTACTAATATTCTGTAGTTGTCTGCTGCTTCAGCAATAGGTTGAATCCCATTGCTGTTGGATGCAAATATATCCCCCATAACGCCTAATGACACCCCTCCTCCAGCACACCTTCTCTATCGGCTGCTTCCTCATAGTGTTACCCAGTAAGAAAGCATATAAATCATAAATATATAAATCTACAGATCATTCCGGATATACAGCAACAGCAGCCTTAGTTTTTCACTGAATATCTCAGGTTAAAAAGCCTGCTTACAATCCTAGAAATCAGGGTAAAAATATCCGGTCAGGCAACACAAACTTACACAAGATTTAACTTCAAACTGCGAATAGAGTAGAATAGTGTAATTGTAGTAAGTTTACCCAGGAGATGCATATGAAAACCAGACTTCTGATAATAACAATTCTTGTGTTTATCGCGTCAACAATAGCCGTTTTTGGGGGTGCCATTACAGGGAATGTCATCGAAAAGAAACTCCCCAATGGATTGACAATAGTAATGAAAGAAGTTCATTCAGCCCCTCTTGTGAATGCTCAAATATGGTTCCGCACCGGATCACGCAACGAGTATTCCGGTATCACAGGTATTTCTCACCTGCTGGAGCATATGTTGTTCAATTCCAGCAGTAACTATAAGAAAGGTGAGATTACCAGGCTCATCCAGGAGCGTGGCGGGATAGAAAACGGAGCAACAGCCCAGGATTTTACATATTATTGGAACATGCTTTCCAGTGAACACCTGGACTTCGCTATTAAAATTCTGGCAGAAAAGACAGGGAGTGCGCTGCTCAAGGAAGATGAACTCAGGAATGAACGTGGGATCGTCCTTTCAGAACTCCAGGGATATGAAAACCAGCCGGATAGACTGTTGTATGATGCAGTAAACTTCACTGCTTATACTGCTCATGCCTACAGGTGCCCAATTGGTGGATGGGAAACCGATGTTGCCAATGTTCCTCACCAGCAGCTTGTAGACTACTATAGAAAATATTACTACCCAAGCAATGCAACACTTGTACTGGTGGGAGATTTCGATACCAATGAGGCGATGCGTCTGGCTAAGAAATATTTCGGGTCAAAGCCTGCCGGCAAACCAGCCTCACCACTGTATACAACTGAACCTGTACAACACGGGGAGAAAAGGATAATTCTCCACAGAGAAGGCAGTTCAGAAAGAGTGCTGCTGGCATACCATATTCCAGCATTTGCTGACAAGGATACCTGGCCGCTGATGATGCTGGACCAGATTCTGAGTGGCGGAAGAGCCTCCAGACTCTATCAAGCTCTAGTTGAAACCAGACTGGCATCCGGTGCCTGGTCCAATGCAGGCAGCCGTAAGGATCCCGGGCTCTTCTACATCGGAGCAACTGCTATGAAGGGAGTCTCGCTGGACAAACTGGAACAGGCTGTAGGGGATATTGTAGAACAGGCCAAGAAACAGCTTCCTACAGAGAAAGAGATGCAGGCAGCTAAAAATCAGCTTGAAGCATATATGGTCTTCCAGAACGACAGTGTGTCCGACCAGGGTGAACAACTCGGTTACTATAACACAACCGGCTCCTGGAAAGACTTGGACAAGATGTATGAGAGTGTAAAGAAAGTCACTGCACAACAGGTCCAGGAAGTTGCTGTAAAATATCTTACTCAGGACAACAAAACTGTCGGCAGGTTTATCCCAATCGGACCTGGTCCGGAGATGCCTGGGGGAGGTGCAGGAGCGCTGCAGGCACATGCGAACCCAACCTGGGATAAACTAAACAAATACCCGATGGACAAGCTGACTTTAGCAGCTAAAGCAGCACCTATTGCTGCCGGGAAACAATCTCAAATCACCCTGCCTTCCAGGTATGTCCTGGACAATGGTATGGTGCTGCTTGTCCACGAAAACCACTCCAACCCTACTGTAGCAATAAGCGGGCAGCTTAAGGCTGGCGCTTGTTTCGATCCAAAGGGAAAATCAGGAACAGCAGAAATGACAGCTTCAATGCTGAATCGGGGCACAATGGAGCGTTCAGCCCTGCAGATCGCATCCCAGATAGAGTTTGTGGGAGCGTCGATATCGTTCTCTGCCGGTGATGAGGCTGCAGATTTCGGTGCACAGTGCCTGACAAAGGATCTGGATATGGTCACACAACTCCTGGCTGACCAGCTCAGAAACCCTTCATTCCCGGTTGATCAGTTCTCGATGTTACAACGTCAGATGCTCAACGGGATCGACCAGAGCAAAGAGTCCACCGAAGATCAGGCGTTCCGTGCTTTCAACAACACGGTATTCCCTGATGGGCATGCATACCACGCACTGACATTCGAACAGCAGCTGGCTGAGACCGGCAGCGTGAACCGGGACGATCTGGTTTCTTTCCACAAGACTTACTATCGACCGGACAATATGATAGTGACTGTTGTAGGTGATGTAAAACCTGCCGAGGTTCTTGCGCTCTTTAAACAGCGTTTTGGAGACTGGAAAGGTGAAGGAGCGAAACCGGTTGTCGACATTCCGCTGGTTAAGTCCCAGACAGAGCCAAAGAAGATTATCATAAACATCCCGGACAAAAAAGAGGTCACCGTAGTGCTGGGCTTTGCTTCCGAGATCAAGCGTAAAGATCCTGATTACTATGCATACCGGATTATGAACCAGGTTCTTGGAGGCAGTGGAGCTTTGGGCAGTATACTCGGAGAAGAGATCCGGGAGAAACGGGGATTAGCTTACAATGTCTACTCCACATACTCCGGAACTCTTGGAGCCGGACCCTGGTATGCGACTCTCGGCACCAGTCCGGAGAAAACTGCCAAAGCCATCGACACCGTAAACCAGGTTATAAAACGCTACAAAGACAAGGGGCCAACGGAGGCTGAGTTCCAGAACGCCAAAAGGTTTATTGTTGGCGTGTTACCAATTGCCCTCGAAACAAACTCCGGTATGGCTGGTTTCCTGACCACTGTAGAAAACATAGGTCTGGGAACGGACTACCTGCGCAAATACCGCTCCATATACGGAGCAGTGACGATTGATCAGGTAAGGAAAGCCGCAAAACGATACTTACATCCGGAAGCTGCAACTCTGGTTGTTGCGGGTTCATACAAGGAATCCGGCAAATGAGGAGAACAGTAGAATATCAGGACGGGAAAATCACATTAATTGATCAGACTGTTCTCCCGGGAACACTTAGATACATTGAAATAACCGATGTCGAAGGCACAGCCGCTGCCATTAGAGATATGATAGTCCGTGGCGCCCCTGCAATAGGCGCCACGGGAGCAGCCGGTATGGCTATAGCTGCCAGGTATTCATCAGCAGCGTCGTCAATAGAACTGCTTGGAGATCTGCGCGCTGCAGCAGTTCTGCTCAACGCCACAAGGCCAACTGCAGTCAATCTGGCCTGGGGCATTGATAGGATGCTATCTGAAGCTACAAAGGCAGCAAATGATGGTAGTGAGTCTGATGCAATAGTATCCAGGCTGGATGCACTGGCCGGTAGACTGCTGGATGAAGACGAAGAGATTAACAGAGCACTTGGACAGCACGGGGCGCAGCTGCTGGCAAATGACTCCGGTGTATTGACACACTGCAACGCTGGAGCATTGGCGTGTGTAGGATATGGAACTGCCCTGGGAGTCATCCGGGCAGCTGTCGAATCCGGCAAGACCATCAGGGTCTACTCCGATGAGACCAGACCCAGGCTGCAGGGAATGAAACTTACCTGCTACGAACTGATGCAAGACGGTATCGATGTCACTCTTATAGCTGATAACATGGCAGCCAGTCTGATGAGAGCCGGGAAAATCCAGGCAGTTGTGGTTGGAGCAGATAGAATAGCAGCCAATGGAGACACAGCTAATAAAATAGGAACCTATTCTGTAGCTGTAGCTGCCAGATATCACAGCATCCCATTCTATGTAGCTGCTCCGATGTCGACCATTGATATGAACCTTGAGAACGGTGAAGGCATACCCATTGAGGAACGCTCCGATGAAGAGGTTACGCATATCGACGGCATCAGAATCGCTCCAACAGGTGTGAAGACTATTAACCCATCCTTCGATGTGACACCTGCTGAATTAGTTACAGCAATAATCACAGAGAAGGGAATCGCCTATCCCCCGTATAATTGGAAACTAACATAAATTGTAATATTGTGAGTAAGAGTTCACACTTGTTGAGTACTGCGTCATGCTGAAGGTGTTTCAGCACTCATGAAAGCCAAAAACGATCCTGAATCAAGTTCAGGATGACGTGATTCTCATAACTGACAACTGTTGCTATTGTGATTCAGGTATCTATCCTGCTTCTATCATGATGTGGGTATCTTGCCTGCATCTTCACTGACACCCATGGAGAAAACAAATGGCTGAACTAGTCAATCCAGAACAACTAAAGAGCCTTATACGGGACATACCTGATTTCCCTGAAAAGGGGATTATATTCCGGGACATCACACCAGTGCTGCAGCATCCGCTGATATTCCACCAGGTGATACACACAGTCAGGGCTGCAGTCCGTTTGATGCACCCGGACCTGATTGTGGGAATTGAGTCCAGGGGTTTTATGCTGGCTACACCTGTTGCAATGGACATGGGTGTAGGTTTTGTTCCCGCAAGAAAACCCGGAAAACTCCCTTGTGAGACGGTTAGAGCTGAATACACACTCGAATATGGGACCGCTGTTCTGGAAATGCACAAAGATGCAATACAGCCGGGAATGAGGGTCGCCATAATAGACGACCTGCTGGCCACCGGAGGCACCGCTGCCGCATGTTGTAAATTGATTGAACAACTGGGTGGAACTGTAGTAGGCCTGAGCTTTATGATAGAGCTTGAAGCATTAAACGGCCGTGCAGCGCTCGAAGGCTATCATGTGGACTCAATAGTTAAATACTAATCCGTTTCATTAGCCTATCCACGCTTTTATGCGTTAGTTTGAACAAAAAAACGGACTAGCTTTAACAGATTGCCGCATTTTGCATCGCCGATTTTCAGGAGTATTAGTAAATGTCACACTTCTCATTGGTCGCGCGTCTAGCTGCAGTTTTAGCTGCATTCACTGTCACTGCCTGTGTTGTATCCTCCAAGCCCGCTGACACAGCCACCCAACAAGCCACAGTATTTAAAGACTGCACTGCTGAAATGGGTCTTAGTATCTCAACAGATCCGGCTTGCTGGGTTGACTACAACAACGATGGATGGGCAGACCTTTGCACCTCGGGTGGACTCTGGAAAAACAATGCAGGCAAGGGTTTCACTAAAGTCGCAGACATTCCGAATGCTGTGGCAGGTGACTTTGACAATGATGGGTTTGTCGATTTCTTCTCTTACTCAGCACTGAAACTCTACCATAATAATGCAGGCAAGGATTTCACAGAGGTCAAACTACCTGAACTTCCACCCTGCTCATCACTCGGCGCATGCTGGGGAGACTTCAATGGAGATGGATTCATTGACCTTTATATAGGGGGCTATGAAGTTTGGCCGGATTCAACTTTTCCGAACATGATCCTCATGAACCAGAAGGGCAAGTCCTTTACACTTGCCTGGAGTGAGATTAAATATCGAGCTCGCGGGGTCACGGCGTGCGATTTCAACCAGGACAATAAACTCGACATTTATGTATCAAATTATCGCCTGCAGCCAAATGTACTGTGGCTCAATGATGGGACCGGTAAGTTCAAGGATGTCGCCGAGGAATACAATACAGTTGCCACTTCTCCAGGTTTCGATGGAGGTCATTCTATAGGCGCTGCATGGGGTGACTTCGACAATGATGGTTGTATGGACCTGTTTGCCGGTAACTTTGCGCACGTGGATGATCGTGGTGACCAGCCCAAGTCAAGATTCCTAAAGAATCTCGGACCAGCCAATGGTTATAAGTTCCGTGATATGGGCACTTGCGGTGTGTTTTATCAGGAATCTTATGCCAGTCCGGCTGCAGGGGATTATGACAACGACGGACTTTTAGATTTGATCTTTACGACTGTATACGGCGTGGCGTCATTCGGAAGACCGAACAATACCGTGCTTTTCCACAATGACGGAAATTTTGTCTTCACCGATTCGACATCGGCGGCAGGGGTCGCTGACCTGCCTCCGACATACCAGGCAGCCTGGGCAGACTTCAACAATGATGGATACCTGGATGTTGTTAGTGGCGGTAAACTGTTCGTAAACCAGGGTAATGCCAACCGCTGGCTGGAAGTCAGACTTACCGGGGACGGCAAAAAAGTCAATCGCTCAGCCATTGGTTCTACGGTCCGGATAATGCAGAAAGACAAAATCCTCACCAGACAGGTAGAAGCTGGCACAGGACAGGGAAACCAAAACGACCTGACGCTGCATTTCGGACTTGGGAAACAGTCATGGTATGTTGATGTGGAGATAACCTGGTCCAATGGTTACAAACATACAGTAAAGCACGTAAGGCCGAACCGGATATTGAATGTCACCTATGAAGAGACGTACGAGGCTCCAAACTGATATCACAGACCACCATCCGGTGGTCTGAGTATTTTGTTTTGAACACACGCATCGTCTGAGGCTGCATTTCGGCACTCACCCATATCTGAAGCCCACCAATCAACCAAAACCACACAGGCCAGACAGTGACAGCAGAAAGTGAATCAGGCCTGAGAGTGAATATGGCGGACATAAAGAGGGGTAGAATAACTGCTGCATATAAAACGATCCATCGTGCAATTGATACAGTTTTGGATTTGGTAGTCATGATGCGTCATTATATGATCCCAGCACGTTGGAGGTCAAGAAGAACAGTTCAGTGTTGCGACTGCACTTGACATCGGAACCACCATGGGATATTCTGATAGAGGTAGTGCATCCGTAGCTCAGGGGATAGAGTGCTTGCCTCCGAAGCAAGAAGTCGGACGTTCAAATCGTCTCGGATGCACCAGAAACAACCTCAACGCCCAACCCAACCACTTCAGCGGCTAAACAGTTTCGTCACTACTTCTGCCAGGTAAATCAGTGGCACAGGATAGACCCCGAAGAAGAGAATTATTGCCGAGGATATCACAAGTGCAATCTGGCTGCTACTGCCAGGAACTGGAACAGCTTGCTCCTTGTCAGTTTCACCACCAAACATAGCATACACAACCCGTAAATAGTAGAAAGCAGACATGCCCGTATTGATGGCACCCACGATCAACAATAACCATAACCCCGAATGCACTGCAGCACTGAATATATAAAGCTTGGCAAAGAATCCTGAGGTCAACGGTATCCCGGTTAATGACAATAGCGCCAGGGTCATAATCGCAGCCAGGACAGGGTTCCGTTTTGCTAGCCCTTTATAGTCATCCAGGTTCTCGACATCCCCAGTTTTAAGCGAACTGGACAATACAACTACTACACCGAATGCCGCAACCACCGTTGCCACATATGACACCAAATAGAACGTAATAGACGATGCTCCCTGGGCTCCGCCTGCCAGCAGTGGAATGATCAGATAGCCCATATGGGCGATCGACGAATACGCCAGAATCCGTTTCACATTGGTTTGCATCAGTGCCAGCAGGTTGCCCGCTGTCATAGATAGAACCGCGAGAACAGTAAGAGCCAGGAATATATCAGAGTTCATGTGCAACTGCGCCATAGACACGAACCGCAGCAGCAAGGCAAACACAGAGACCTTGGAGCCTGTTGCGATCATAGCTGTGACAGGTGCAGGTGAACCCTGGTAGACATCAGGGGACCACATATGAAACGGTGCAAATGCCAATTTAAACCCGAACGCCGCGACAATCAGCATCAACCCGAAGAGTGTCGCCAGTGTCAGATGCCCTTCAGCCAGTATTGGCGCCAGAACTCTGAAATCCAGACTCCCAAGTTCTGAATAGACCAGCGCTATACCAAACAGAAGCAATGCACTGGCTGTAGCAGCCAGGACCAGATACTTTATCGCAGCCTCGAGTGACGGTTTACTGTGCAGTGTGTATCCGATCAATCCATACAGAGAAACACTAAGTATTTCAAGCCCAAGGAAGAACGATACAAAGTGAATACTTGCAGCCAGCGTCATCATACCCAGCACTGCAAACAGTATTAGCACATACAGGGCTGCCCCGCGCTTTACATGCATCTCAATATATTGAGGGCATAGCAGTGTAACCAGAAATGCCGCAATCAGTATCAGTCCTGAGAAGAATACCGAATACAAGTCTACCTGAAGCAGTGGAGTCACGCTGCTGGGGGCGTGTGGAACAGTCAGGAATAGTGCTCCGAACGCTGCAGCAATGCTGACCAGTGTAAAAACATATGCAAGCTTCTGACTCTGCCAGAACGCAATAAGCGTCATCAAGACAGGACCAGCGTATCCGATAACCAGGAGAGGTAGTAAAGCCATATAGTCAGTTCCGGTCATCGTATGACCCTCGATTCCTGGTCACCAGAAGAGGTCACCGACTGTTGTATTGCTATTAGAGACTGCTTAGCAGTATTGAATATCGGTTGAGGGAACAGGCCCAGCCATATAATGACAATCGAGAGTAGAGCCAGAGTAACGATCTCTCTGGTGTTCAGGTCCTTAACGTCCCAGTTGTTTTCATTCTTACCGTATATAGACATCTGGAGCAGCTTAAGCGCATAGACCGCAGAGAACACAAATCCGGTAGATGCGATGATCGTAATTACCGGGCTGACCTGGTAGGTTCCCATCAGAATCAGGAACTCTCCTACAAAGTTGCCCATTGCAGGCAATCCAAGTGACGCCAGAGCAAACAGCAGCAGGAAGCCTCCAAGTTTTGGAGTAGTCGCCCAAAGCCCACCGAGTTTGTCGAAGTCCCTGGTATGTGTCCGTTCCTGGATGATCCCCGCCATTATGAACAATGCTCCCGTAGAAATCCCGTGACTCAAGATCTGTATAACCACACCCTGCAGCGCCATCTCAGTTCCGGCATATGCACCAATCAGGATAAACCCCATATGACTAACACTGGTGTAGGCAACCATCCTCTTAAAGTCGCGTTGAGAGTATGCACACACAGCGCCATACAAAACGCCGACCGTTCCTATGACCATGGCCGCCGTTCTGATATCACTCGATGCAGACGGGAACAGTGGAATGGCAAATCGCATTATACCGTATGCCCCGGTCTTCAACAGCAATCCTGCAAGAATCAAACTGCCCGCAGTCGGTGCCTCGGTGTGTGCATCAGGCAGCCACGAGTGAATAGGCACCGCAGGCAGCTTTACAGCAAATGCTACAAAGAACCCCAGCATCAGCCAGATCGAGTAAGGGTTACTCGCTGCCGAAGCTAAAATCGTAAGGTAATCAAATGTGTAAATACCAGTTGCACGACCGTGAGCCACATAAAGCCCGATTATCGCCAGCAGCATAAATACACCGCTCAGGAAAGTAAATATAAAGAACTTAACCGCTGCATATATCCGGTTCTCGTGTCCCCAGAGAGCAATCAGGAAATACATCGGTATCAGCATCAATTCCCAGAAGAAATAGAACAGCACCAGGTCATAGGCAAGAAAGACTCCCATAACACCTGACAGCAGAGCAAGAAGCGCGAAGTGGAATGACCCAACTTTTTCGGTAATCTCATTCCAGGAGATCGCAACCGCAATCGCCCCCAACAGTCCCGTCAACACCACCAGCAGCAGACTGAAACCGTCCATCGCCAAATGGTAGCTAATGCCGAACTGCGGGATCCACGAATTATTCTGCTCCAGAATCAGTCCTGACTGTCCACCGTTAGGCGGGAAAGTAATCCAGACATAAATACTGAGCAGAAAATCCACCACGCAAGCCAACAGGCTGATCCAGCGTACCGCCGGTTTGCTGTGACCACTGACCATCCACGCAATCAGACCACCCAACGCCGGTATTATTATTATTAATGTCAGTAACATAACAGTTGCTGGCTTTCCTATGCGGGCGAATTACTCGCCGTTATATACCTGAATTTATCCACTATGCCCAAAAAATATGTCCCGCACACTATCCTTTGGCGGAAGCACTACCCATTCCCCCTTGGAGAAGGGGGAATGGGGAAGTTACAATCTCAATAGTAAAATGGTCGTCAGTATTACTACTCCCAGGATTATTCCAGTGGCGTAGTTACGTAGACGGCCGGTCTGCAGCGCGGACATTATTCGGTTCCCGAAGGCAGCTATTCCAGCCAGACCTGTAGGAAGTCCATCCAGTACGTCATCTTTATTTCCATATGCCAGGGCTTTAAATGGTTTGACCAGGAGTGTATCATACAACAGATCAAATCCCATTCCCGACAACAGGAAACTGTGAATTCGGCTCATAATTGAGCTATGAGCAACAGCCTCCGAAAGGGCACGCTTTTTAAAGTAAATGTGAGCCAAATATATACCAAAAAGAGTAACGGCAGCAGACACAAGCATCAGCACAACTTGCATAGAAAGACTGGACTTGTCCGGAGACAGCTGCAGCGGCTTGAAAACGCTGGACATAAACTCTTCAAAGGGTTCAAACCCGCCAAGCGCTTTAGGTATTCCAATAAACCCAGCAACAATCGCAAAGAACGCCAGCACGCTCACCACCAGCTTCATCAACCCACCGGGAAGTTTATCGATCTTATGGTTCTGGTCTCCAAGAAATGCCAGGAAGAACACCCTGAACGAATAAGCTGCTGTAATTAGAGCCCCAACAACCGCCGCCAGCCAGAACCACACACTCCCGTAGGTAGAAGCCCACGATGCATATATAATTGCATCTTTGCTGTAGAAACCAGCTGTAACTAAAGGCAGAGCCGACAGCGAAGCAACTCCGATCAGGAACGTCCAGAAAGCTACAGGCAGCTTTGTTCTCAAACCACCCATCTTGAATATATTATGCTCATGGTGCAGCGCATCAATCACTATCCCTGCTGAAAGGAATAACAGAGCTTTGAAGAACGCATGTGTCACCAGATGGAATATCGCCGCAGTCCACGCTCCAAGTCCCAATGCTAAAAACATGTAACCAATCTGACTGATAGTAGAGTATGCCAGCACTCGCTTGATGTCGGTCTGCACCAGTGCACAGAAGCCTGCATAAAGCAGTGTTGCAGCCCCAATGATCGCCACCAGCATCTGCGCAACCGGTGCCATCTGGAACAGTGGGTTCAGCCTGGCTATTAAATATACGCCTGCTGTAACCATAGTAGCCGCATGGATCAGCGCACTGACAGGTGTAGGGCCAGCCATTGCATCAGGCAGCCAAACATGTAATGGAAGCTGTCCTGATTTGCCTATGGCCCCGCCAATAATCATAATAGCCACAGTCGTTATCGTCACACCGCCGACTGCCCAAACCTGAGGCGCCATAGTCAGAATGTCTTGTATATTAAACGTATGCAGATGGATGTAAATAATAAACATCCCCACTGCCAGCGCCGTATCACCTACTCTGGTTACTATAAATGCCTTCTGAGCCGCACTCCCGTTTTTCTTCTCCTTATACCAGAAACCAATAAGAAGGTAAGAACAAAGTCCAACACCCTCCCAGCCTAGATAGAGCAACAGCAGGTTATCCGCCAATACAAGCACCAGCATCGAACCTACAAACAGGTTCATATAGGCCAGAAACCGGCTGTATCCGTCTTCTTCAAACATGGACTGAGCGGCATAAAGATGAATCAGGAAGGCTACAAACGACACAACTATCATCATCACTGCGGATAGCGCATCCACACGCAGGCCCATCTGTACAATAAAACCAGTGAGGTTGATCCATGGATAAGCGACGGCCGAAACCACCGAATGCTCATGGCTCAGACTACCAAGGATCATCATAGCCATAATCCAGGACAGCCCGATAGCAGCGCACGCGATTACGCCTGCAGTCTTCTTCGGCATAAACGCCCCAAAAACCGCCAGAATCAACGAGCCAATGAACGGCATCAAGACAACCAGCCACAGTAAACTTTGCATGCTTTAGCCTTTCATCTGACTTACTTCGTCCATATCGACACTCTTCCATTCGCGGTAGATCCGTAGCAGCAGGGCCAACCCCACAGCTACTTCCGCCGCAGCAGTAACCAGAATAAATATCACCATAACCTGACCGTCCGCCTGCCCCCACTTGGAAGCCGCAGCAACAAACGCTATTCCGGCAGCCGTCAGCATTATTTCAAGTGACATCAATACAAACACTAAATTACGTCGGATCATTACTCCGGTCAAGCCGATGATAAACAGCCCTCCCGCCAGTATCATTGCATGATTAAGAGGTATACTACTCATCATCTTTCTCCGAAGGTTTTGGCATACGTCCAAAATGAAATGCAGCAACCAGCGCCGCCAGCAAAAGTACCGAAGCCAATTCCACACCAACTGCATAATCAGTGAATAAGCTGATTCCCACAGCCTTTGGCAGGACTGTACTGCCTGAAACAGCTACAGGGCTCGCTAACGTCAGTGCAAACTCAACCAGCAATATTGCTGTAAGCAACAATGGGAGAATTCCAAGCCCGCTGATAATCCATTTGCGCTCCAGGATCTGTGCCTCTTTACCCTGGTTAAGAATCATAACCACAAACACAAACAAGACCAGTATTGCGCCTGCATATACAATTATCTGCAGCACAGCCACAAATGGAGCCCCCAGCGTGTAAAATATCGACGACACCGCCAGTATAAGCACCAACAGGCTCATAACCGCTCGCATTATGTTGGTATTTGTGATAACCAGCAAAGCCGAGATAACAGCAATAACCGCTGATGTATAGAAAAGCATGTTCATGGCAGCAGGTCCCTCACATCCACAGGAGGAAGCTCGTTTTCGCCTTCACCCTTCCCTTTACCCTTGATAGCCAGACCAGCTTCTTTGTAGAAGTTATAGCCGGGATATTTACCCTCACCACTGATCAAAAGGTCCTCTTTTTCGTAGACTAGATTCGTGCGGTCATACTCACTCATCTCAAAATCGTTTGTCAGCTGGATCGCATTTGTAGGGCACGCCTCTTCGCAGAACCCGCAAAATATGCACCTGCTGAAGTTTATCCGGAACCACTCCGGATATCTTCGTCCACTCTCATCCTCAGTCGCCTGCAGAGCTATGCAATCTACCGGGCAAGCAACGGCACACAGATTGCAAGCCACACAGCGTTCGTCTCCATCCGGGTCACGAGATAATATAATCCTGCCCCGCCAACGCGGCGGAATGTATGCCCTTTTCTCCGGATATGAAATCGTTACCCGTGGTCTTACCACATGCGTTAGCAACTGCCACATGGCCTTTATCGCAGACAGCACTTCTCTACCTCACTCCCAGCGCAATCGCGCCAGTGACAACAATATTAAGCAGCGAGAGCGGCAGCAGCCGTGTCCAGCCAAGTGTCATAAGTTGATCGAACCGCAAGCGCGGTAGTGTAGCACGCAGCCATATGAACAGGAAAATCACGGCAGCCATCTTGATCCCAAACCAGACTACTCCAGGCAGAATTGGTCCATGCCAACCTCCCAGGAATAATACAGTCGCAACCGAACTGATCAAAATCACGTCCAGATATTCCCCCATAAAGAACAATGCAAACTTCATGCTTGAATACTCTGTATGATATCCGGCAACCAGTTCACTGTCCGCTTCAGGCATATCAAAAGGCGTTCTGCGGGATTCAGCTACACCAGCGATCATAAACAGAATAAAACCCAAAGGCTGCAGCACTATAAACCAGCAGTGCGATTGAGCATTCACTATGTCAGTCATTCTCAAAGAATTGGACAACATAATTACGCCCAACATTGAGAGTAACATCGGTATCTCATAACTGATCATCTGAGCAGCAGCACGCATTCCACCAATCAGTGAATACTTGCTGTTGGAGGACCAGCCAGCCAGGACAATTCCATACACGCCAAGTGAAGTCATTCCAAGAAAGAATAGCAGTCCGACATTGGCATCAGAGATTATGATGTTCTTAGCAAAAGGAACTACCGCAAAAGCCAGCAGAACAGAGACTACAACAAGCATCGGAGCGAGTATGAACATAAACTTGTCAGCAAAAGGAGGAGTCCAGTCCTCTTTGGTGAGCAGTTTCAATACGTCTGCAATCGGCTGAAACAGACCAGCAGGTCCTACTCTGTTTGGACCCAGTCTGTCCTGGAACAGGGCGAGTACGCGACGCTCAAGCCAGATCATACCGGTTGTTATACCGAGTAGAACAAGCAAGACCCCAAGCCCAGTTACGGCTGTCCACAATCCAGCAGTCATTCCGACCTCACAATCGTCGCTCGCATCGAACGGGTCACTCCGGCAGTCTCAATACAACCCGCCGGGATTGTTATCACATTTTCAGCTAGTCCTTCATCAAACCGCAAATTCAGTTGGATGGTCACACCATCAGCTTGAACGGCAAACATCTCACCATCACTCAGCCCAAATTTCTTTGCGGTATCCGGATTAATGCTTATCTCTGCCTTTGGTGCCAACTCTGCAATTCCCGGAGAGAATTGTGATAATTCTTCAGAGCCAAATATATATGGACGAGGAATCAGCCAAATTTCCCCTTCATCCAACAGCGCTGCCTTTTCTTCCTGGACAACGACCACACTACCGTTAGATCCGGTAATCCTTCTACCGGGATTACCACCGATCAATGGGCCGTCGGTTTCAGTCTGGAACTTCGTAATCGAGTTCACAGAGTTCCATCCCGGCCACCAGTATCTTGGAGCTATCGCACCAGGAACCGAATTCTTATCACCTTCCATGGAAAACGCGTAGGGAGTTCCCGGATCATCCGGGGGCTGCGGTTCATTTATGGTGAGGTTGGCATCTTTGGATGTGCGGCCGCTGAACCGGTGGCTCATTCGGGGCACTTTCTGCCCGGTAGCTGATCTCCAATCCGCAGCGGCGCCAACTTCCAGCACCCCGGCAAATGATGGAATATCTACTGCCATCTCTTGAAGCACATCATTATAGTTAGACCACGAAACCTTACCGCCCAGTCGTTGTATCGCATCCCAGGGTTGAAGTAACTCTCCAACCGGAACATAAACTTGATAAAACCGCTGTGCACGACCTTCGTTGTTGACAAATGTACCGTCAGATTCTACCCAGCTTGAAACCGGTATAACAGTATTGGCAATAGTGCCAGTCCGGCTTTCCACAGAATCAAAGGCCACAATTCCCTTACACTTGCCGACTAAAGTTTGGAACCGATCCGGGCTTATCCGTCTTGATAAGTCATTTTCCAAAGTTAAAACCAGATCAGCTTTATCTGACTCTACGAGACTGACTGCATCCTCAACACTGAACCCACCCAGCATTGCAACTCCAAGCGTATTGGCTTCGGGGACGATCACCGAAATCCGGCATTCTTTGCCAGCTCCCTGCATCGCTCTCACTATACCAACTGCTGCTGCCATTACGTCAGTTCCTGCAGCCATACTGGTTACAACCAAAGGCTGTACCGCAGCTTGAAGCGCCGCTGCAGCATTTGCAGCAATTTCGTCACCGGATGATCCGCTGGACCTTATTTCACATACTATCTTATAAGCGAAATCAACGGTCTCAGCGTAACTGATGGCGACTGCAGCTTCAGCGATCTCCTGTAGTTTAATCCTCCACGGAGACGCAATAAACAGTTTGCCTCTGGTTCCCTGAAGGACTTCTGCTATTGCGTTTGCGTCCCAGTCAGGAATTCTGAGTGCTCTAGCCATACCGATGCAGGCTTTCTTCATCGCCTGCCTTATTGATAAGTCCAGCATTGGGGCTTCGTTTGTCGGGTCAGCGCCCAGAATCAACACCGAATCTGCCGATTGCACCTCAGCAAGTGAAGGCACTTGAATGGTGGGATCGGTCAGAATTTGCAGAACATCCTCTGCAGCTTCCTGGTCGTGCTTTGAGAGCCCAGTCGAGAATGAATCGGCTCCAACCTTCTTCCACAACGCATAGTTGGACTCCAGTGAAGCCCTCGGAGAACCAATGCCAATTACACATTTAGCATTCTTGATAAGCGAATCCACGTGTGTCAGCGATGCATCCAGAGAAACAGCAGCCGTGATATCTTTAATCCGGCACTGCTTTATCCTGGCTTCATTATTGATAAACTCATATCCAAAACGCCCACGATCACATATAAAATGACCGTTGACATCGTTGTTGTATCTTGCGGATATCCGTCTTATTGTGCCGTATCGCTCACCGGGTATTGTATTGCATCCAAGTCCACAGTGAATGCAAACCGATGGAGCTGTCTGCAAATCCCACTTTCGGGCATAGTGCCGTTTCAGCGTTTTATCGGTAAAAACACCGGTCGGACAGACCTCGACAAGGTTACCTGAAAACTCAGACTCAAGCGTTCCATCTTTTTGTCTTCCAAAGTAGACCCGGTTCCTTGAGCCAAAAACTCCAAAGTCTCTTCCACCAGCGGTATCTCGATAAAATCGCACACATCGCCAGCACTGAATGCAGCGGTTCATCTCATGATTTACAAAAGGACCGAGCTGCTGGTTGTTGTAAGTGCGTTTCTTGCCTGTAAATCTCCGGTAGACATGCCCGGTCATAACTGTCATGTCCTGCAGATGACACTCTCCACCTTCATCACATATCGGGCAATCATGCGGGTGGTTGGTCATCAACCATTCGATAACATACTCCCGGAATTTATTAGCTTCAGGGTCACTGATAGATATCCTGGTTCCCTCAGCAGCCGGGGTCATGCACGCCATAACAATTCTGCCCTGGGTGTCGTTCTCGTCTCTGTAGATCTTCACAGCACATTGACGACAGGAGCCGACAGAGCGCATGGCCGGATGCCAGCAGAAATATGGCAAGTCCAAACCATTGCTCAGGACCGCCTCCAGCATGTTGAGTCCATCCGCTACTTTATATTCTTTTCCGTCGATATAAACAGTTGGCATTAGTTGTCACTCATGTGCATAAGGGCACTTTCCAAGTCGAATGTGTTCATCAAATTCTTTACGGAACATATCCAGGGCGCTAAGCAGCGGCTGCACTGCACCCATCGCCAGCGCGCAATAGGTATTCGGACCAATATTTGTAGCAAGCTCAATCAGCATATCAACATCACCGGCCTGACCTTGCCCAGCCTCAAGACCCCGCAAAATGCCTTCCAGCCAGGGAAGACCTTCTCTGCATGGCGTACACCACCCGCAGGACTCACGGGCAAAGAATTTCTCAAGGTTCTGGCACACAGCAACTGGACACGTTTTATCGTCCACTACAATAGCTGTTCCGGTGCCTGAAAAGAGGCCAAGCTTCTTCATAGAATCAAAACCCAGGGAAACATCCAGCTGGCTTTCATCCATGAACCGGGTAGAAGCGCCGCCCGGTAGAGCTGCCCGGAACGCATAACCCTCACGCATTCCACCAGCTTTTCCCTCAATTATTTCCCTGAGCGTGGAGCCCATCGGCATTTCCCAGCATCCGGGATTCTTAACTTTTCCGCTGACGCCGTATATTTTAGTACCGGCTTCACCCTCATTACCAAGACTCTTGAACCATTCTGCGCCGTTACCAAATATGTGAGGTACGCAGGACAGAGTCTCCACATTTTGCACAACTGTAGGTCTACCCCAGGCACCGGATGTTCCGGGATATGGCGGCTTCGACCTTGGGTTAGCAGGTTTGCCTTCCAGAGCTGTCAGCAGACCGGTTTCTTCTCCAGCTACATACCTGCCGGCGCTGGTATGGATATGAATTTCAAAGCTCCAACCGCTGCCCTGTATGTTTTTGCCGATATAACCTTTTGCCTCTGCTTCATGTATAGCTTTGCGCAAGATCTGTGTTATTTTCTTATACTCTAAACGAATAAATATATACCCAACACTAGCCTGGCATGCATAACCCGCGACGAGTAAACCTTCCAGCAACTGGTGAGGATCTCCCTCTACCAGATATCTGTCTTTGAATGTTCCAGGTTCCATCTCATCGAAGTTACAGACTATGTAGCGCGGCAATCCGTCATCAGCCAGCGGGAGCACCGAGCCCCATTTCATACCGGTAGGGAAACCAGCGCCGCCGCGTCCACGCAACCCGGAATCGGAGACTTCTTTGATGACATCCTTAGGAGACATCTTAATCACTTTAGAGAGTGATTGATATCCTCCGTTTGCTTCATAGTCATCCAGCCAGGTTGTCCCGGTCCGCAATACAATATTCTTAGTCAGCACAGGTTCCATACTCAAGCTTTTTCCTCCTGTGGCTGATTGACCGTCGTCTCCAATATAGTATCAATCTTCTCAGGAGTAAGATTGCCAATAATCTCCCAGTCCAGCATCATCACCGGACTCTGCTCGCAGTGCCCCAGGCACACAGTTGGAAGCAGTGTAAACATCCCATCACTGGTCGTCTGACCGGGCTCTATGTTCAACTTTGAGGCTATATAGCTCATCACAGTTTCACCGGCAACGATAAAACAGCTGATGCTGTCGCAAACCATAATCACATGCTTGCCAACCGGTTTTCTAAAGATCAGATTATAAAATGTAGCCACGTTGTCGAGTTCTACTGTAGTCAGACCAAGCTCAACCGATAAATCCTCCAGAGCTTCATCCGAGACATACCCTCTGTGCTTCTGGACAATTTTCAGCGCATCAATACAGACAGCCTGATTTGTCGGCACATTTTTCAACTCTTCCTGGATTTCATGGCGTTCCTGTTCGGTCAGCATTATATCCTACCTGTCCACATCTGCCAGCACAAAATCTATGCTGCCCAGGATTGTTACAAAATCAGAAACTGTCATTCCCAGCGAAATAAGTGGAACAGACTGCATATGTGCAAATGAGGATGCACGTATTCGACACCTGTATGCCCACGGGTTTCCATCACTGTGAATATAGTATCCATAGTTACCCTTTGGCGCCTCGGTAGATACCATCGACTCACCTACCGGCATGGGTTTACCCCAACTGACCGAAAGGAAATGGTTTATTAGCGTCTCAATATCCTTAAGTGACTGTTCTTTGCGAGGCGGCATAGCGAACGGACTGTCGCTCTTATATTCACCACCCGGCATGTTCTCGGCTGCCTGTTTCATTATTTTGAGACTCTGACGCATCTCTTCGATCCTGATAACGGCACGTGCAAAACAGTCACCCTCAGTCATCGTTGGGACTTCAAAATCGAACTGGTCATACACCGAATACGGTCTCTTCTTTCGAAGATCCCAGTCAGACCCGGTTGACCTGAGATTTGGACCGGTTACACCCCACTCCACTGCCATATCCGTCGTATAAACACCGATACCCTTGGTCCTGGCCTTGAAGATTGCTGTCTTGTTTAACACCTTTTCGTATTCATCCAGCCTTGCGGGCAGGTATTTCAAAAAGTCGTCTATCAAGCTTTTCCAACCATCCGGAAGGTCATCTGCAACTCCACCAATACGGAACCATGCCGGGTGCATTCTACCGCCGCAAATAGCTTCTGCAATATCAAATCCGCGTTCACGATCGTTGAATGTGAAAAACACGGGGGAAAAAGCCCCGATGTCGGCTCCGAAGGTACCGATGAAAACCAAGTGGTTTATGATTCGATAGAGCTCGCACATCATCACACGGATATATTCAGCGCGCTCGGGGACTTGAATTCCCGCCAGCTTCTCAACAGCCATAACATAAGGCATGTTGTTCTGGACACCCGCCTGGTAATCCACTCTATCCGTGTAAGGGATATATGTGTGGAAAGTCTGTCTCTCTGCCATCTTCTCGGCACCGCGATGGTGATAACCGATATCGATGAACTCGTCGACGATTTCCTGCGAACGCATCTTCAGAACAAATCTCAGAAGTCCGTGCATACCCGGGTGATGAGGGCCGAGGTTGAGATACATAAACTCTCCATCCTCATCTGCAGGAGAATCCCCCCACTCTTCGGGTTTGAACTTTAAATGGCTCTCTTCCTCTGCACAACTCTCCTCGGTCTGTGTGTAACCAGGTCTTTCCGTTGCCCGCGCTGCATACTCCTTGCGGAGCGGGTGACCCTCCCAGTAATTAGGGGTCAGAATGCGGCGCATTCGTGGATGACCATCAAATTCTATGCCGAACATATCCCAAGCTTCCCGCTCATACCAGTTGGCACAGGGCCATAAGTCAGTAATGCTTGGTATTGCCGGGTATTCACCGGTCAATGGCACCTTGATCCGAACATCGCAGTTCCGGTCCATTGACAGTAAATGGTAGACCGCTGTAAAGTCGGAGGCCGGTTTATCGGCTGGTGTCTCACGCCTTGCGCGCTCATCAATAGCCGTCAGGTCATACAGCATCTTGAACGGTTGATCAGCTTCATTCTTGAGATACGTCATCACGCGCATGGCGTCATCTTTTGCGACCCAAATAGTGGCGACATTATCCTGAGTGATCTGTTCTGAGAATGCTGTCTCCGGGAAACGCTCTCTAATCTCTCTGATTATATCCGGCTGTTGAGCCATAAACCTATATCTCCGTCTTGGGCCGAATGTCAGTCATTTCCCGGCGCTCAGATCGTTTCAAGTCACGCTGTGAAGGCATTTCAGGGCGGGATACACCCTGGTCTCCTACTACCCAGCTCAAAGGTCTCTGCTCTTTTCCTATAGCAGACTGAAGCAGTAATAAGGCCTCAAGGAAAGCTTCAGGACGCGGTGGGCATCCGGGAATATAGACATCGACCGGCAGGAATCTATCAACACCCTGTACCACGCTGTATATGTCGTACATCCCTCCTGAGTTTGCGCACGAACCCATCGAAATAACCCACTTCGGCTCCATCATCTGATCGTAAAGTCTCTTTATAACCGGAGCTATTTTCACAAAAACCGTTCCGGCAACGACTATAAGATCGGCTTCTCGTGGAGTTCCACGGATTACTTCAGAACCGAACCTGGCAATGTCGTATTCACTGGTGAATGAAGCCGACATCTCCACAAAACAACAGGAAGTGCCAAATCCAAACGGCCAGATAGAGTTCTTTCTACCCCAGGTAATCAGATCCTGCAGCTTTGCCAATGCAAAGTTCTGCTGGGCGTGCTGAGGAGCCACAACGGGATTGTCGGGATCATGTCCAGGTTGCCAGAGACTCATTCGTTAACGCCTCCGTCTGTTTTCGTTTCACGCCTGGAAGCAGGATTCCAATCCAGCGCACCAAGTTTCCAAACATACACCAAACCAAGCACCAGAGTAGCTATGAACAGCATTGCAACTGCATAACCCTGCCACCCAAGTTCACGGAATGCTATGACCCAGCCAAGGACGATCGCTGCTTCGACATCAAACACCAGAAAGAAGACAGCAATCAGATAGTAACTGGCTCCGTAAGGTACCTGCGCCGAACCTGTCGGTTCTATACCTGATTCATAGGGAACGTCTCTGTTGCGGGATTTATGATGCTGGCCGGCTACATAGGAGATAACAACAATTGCAGCAACCAAAAGCACCACAAACAAGCCATATACTGCGACCGGCCAGACCAGGGCCTGCTGGTGTGAAACAACTGGCATTATTATTGCTCCTCTACGTCTAACTTTTGATACATGAGTAATTCAATCAATATGATAACTCATATCGTGATTATTTTCCACATTTGTAAAATTTAAGTTCAATATGAGTATCTTTACCGAGTATTATATGTGCACACATTCATTCCCTCTGGCGAGTCAGGGGAATCGTTATAGGAAGCGTGTGCGTGTTATTCAAGAAATAATGGTTGTTTCAGACGTAACATATCCCGGATTCAGTTTTTGGCTGCGGGAACTTAACCTCGATCATGTTTGTCCACTTTTATCATACCGACGTTCTCGCAGCATAGTCCCTGACACCCAGGTGCATTCGAGATGGGTCCTGAAACAAGTTCAGGATGACGTGATTCCAATGCCTGTTGAACTGAAATACTGACGATTGTAAACTTAATTCAGGTATTACCCATATGAGAATTATTTTAATCTAGTTAGCAGGCATTTTGTTAAGTTTTCTATTTATATACTGCAATTATGGCAACGCCTTCCGTTTGTATTGAAGTCTAACGAAAGGCGTTACTATATACGGGCTTGTTTTTTCGTATTTTGTTGTTGGTATTAACTCTGCATGCCTGGAGAGTTGATGTGGAGGACTATGCCATAGATATGACGTGATAACTGATATCATCAAGGGCCATTATTTTATTGACTCCGCCTGTCTCTACAGCTTCTCGCGGCATCCCATATACTACACATGAGCTTTCATTCTGTGCAACATTGTATGCACCGGCTTCATGCATCTCGAACATACCCTTGGCACCATCATCACCCATACCGGTCAATATCACGCCAATTGCGTTGCGTCCTGCGTATCTGGCCGTAGACCTGAATAGAACATCGACTGAAGGGCGGTGTCTGGATACCAACGGACCATCTTTCACTTCAACGTAATATGACGCTCCACTGCGCTTTAATAGAGTATGCTTGTTACCAGGAGCTATGAGAACGCGTCCTCTGATAACGCTGTCTCCATTTACGGCTTCCTTGACGGTAACTGCACACTCACCATTTAAGTGCTGAGCAAAGGAAGCAGTGAATTTCTCCGGCATATGCTGAACCACAACGGTAGGTGGTGCATCTGCAGGAAATTTGGTCAATAACACTCGCAATGCTTCTGTTCCGCCGGTAGATGCACCGATGACAACTACTTTCTCAGTGGTCTGTATCATGGCGTTCGAGTTGGGTTTCTCCAAAACGGCATCAGCCGTGAGTTTCTTTTCTACGACATTACCTGACTTGCTCTGGCGGCGAACTTGACATTTCGCGGCAGCCTTAACTGTGTCACAAATGGTGATTCTGAACTCTTCAAGAAAGTCCTTAACACCCATTTTCGGTTTGGTAATGATGTCTACAGCACCATACTCCAGAGCTTTCAGAGCTGTCTCGCATCCATTCTCAGTCAGACTGGAACACATGACTACTGGAATTGGATGCTGGCTCATCAGTTTTTGTAAGAATGTTATACCGTCCATTCTAGGCATTTCCACATCCAGAGTAATCACATCAGGAACTTGCTCTGCTATTCTTTTAGCCGCAACATACGGGTCTGATGCTGCCCCGATAACTTCAATGTTTGAGTCAGACTGAAGTATCTGGGTCAAAGTCTGCCGCACAACCGCAGAATCATCTACAATAAGCACCTTAATTTTATCGCTCATGCCGCCAGCCTCCTTGCGTCCTCGTAATAATCATCCGGTTTTCGATATACAGTAGGTGCAACGGCCTTAAATTTATCATTCATGCCATTGAGAGTCTCAGAATGACCGATAAACAAATAGCCGCCTGGGACCAGGTGATCATAGAATTTGTCTATCAGTCGTGCTTTTGTTTGCCAATCGAAATATATAATGACATTCCTGCAGAAAATAATATCGAATTGATCATCAATTCCATAATATTCATCCATGAAATTCAATCTATGAAATTTAATCCTGTTTCGCAATTCAGGGATAATTCTCCATTTACCGGCCTGATCCCCTTTGCCACGCATTAAATACCTGTTCTTATAAACTGGAGAGATCCCATCAACATCCTCATCCGTATATACGGCTGTTTGGGCTTTTTTGAGAACGTTCGTCGATATATCGGTTGCCAGAATACTAAAATCACCGTGGTTTTGTGAATAATAGTCACTTAGTACCATTGCAAGTGTATAGGGTTCTTCTCCACTTGAGCACCCGGCACTCCATATCCTCAGCGCATCTGTAGATGCCGAAAGCTGAGGCAAGACTTCCGTTGAGAGATACCTAAAGTGATTTGATTCCCTGAAAAAGTGCGTAGTGTTAGTCGTGACAACATCCAGCATATGGACTAGTTCATCATTTTTACCTAATGTCTCAGTCAGGAATGTATAATACTCCTTGAATGAAGACATATTCAACGCTCTGAGTCGTCTACCAAGTCTTGCCGACAACATACTCTTTTTGGCCAGTGACAAGGCAATTCCACATTCATCATAAATCAGAGTAACGAACTTCTTCAGTTCTGCATCTGTTAGTGAAAACGGTGGTGCAACAAACTGGTTAGGCTTCATAGAGTCAGCTGTCATATTCTTCCCCCCATTTGAACATGCTGTATAGTGTGCTAATTCCAAGTCACCCCGGAATTAGCACACCAGCTGAGTAATACCGTTACACAAATCCAGTGCCATAAAATATGGCACCAGATTTGCGAAAAGGTAAATACTGCGTTCAGTAAATATCAAACATACGCTTAAGCCCGTATTATTCGTGACTGACTCAGCTTTTGCCCATACTACCGGGCAAAAGCGAGGCTTTGTGAATAATGCAGGTTAAGCAGCTCTCTCAAAATCCGTATCCACAGCATCTCCATCCAGTGTAAGTGCAAACCCATCTTGGTGAGATGGACCCTTTGCTGATCTGGATCCGTTGTGAGATGACAGATTGTGACCTGATGGTTTGGAAACCTTTCTATTTCCTGTAGACCGACTGTCCTTTGTACGGAAGAAAGAGGCAGTATCCAGAAGCTGCTCTGCCTGAGAGGTCAGCTCTTCAGAAGTTGCAGAGAGTTCCTCAGTTGAAGCACTGTTGCTCTGTATTACCTGGTCCAACTGCGATATGGCTCTTGTTACCTGATCAATCCCTGAAGACTGTTCAGCTGAAGATGCATTGATCTCCTGAACAAGCTCAGCGGTCTTCTGTATGCCTGGAACGATCTCTTCGAGTATTTTACCCGCCTTTTGTGCGATTTCGACACTGGATGTTGAGACCAGACTGATCTCTTTTGCCGCTGTTTGACTTCGTTCCGCGAGTTTGCGAACTTCAGCAGCAACTACAGCAAATCCTTTACCATGCTCTCCGGCTCTTGCAGCTTCAATCGCAGCATTCAATGCCAGCATGTTTGTCTGTCTGGCTATCTCTTCAATGATATTTATCTTTTCAGCAATGCTCTGCATAGCCTTAACAGTCTCCTGTACAGCCGCTCCACCCTGCTGACCATCAGCAGAGGATTTCGTGGCTATGGAAGATGTTTGCTGCGCATTATCAGCATTTTGCTTTACAGTACTGTTCATCTGTTCCATTGAAGCTGAAACTTCTTCAATACTTGATGCCTGTTCGGTTGCGCCCTGTGCAAGAGCTTGTGCAGCGCCATTGACCTGCTCACTTCCACTGGCAACCAGACTTGCTGCACTCTGGACTTCGTCAGCAAAGCGGGTTAAATTGACTATCATCTGGTCCATCGCATGCCCCATTACATCTTTGGCTGATTTGGGGTTTGCTTTAACTGTCAAGTCACCTTCAGCTATCTTCGAAGCGCATGTGGCATTTTCTGACAGGTTTTCGACCATTCGCTTCATAGACAGGCCCATAATATCCTTATCGCTTTTGACCTGGACTACTACACTCAGATCACCTTCAGCAATCACTGCAGCACAATCTGCATTTGCTCGAATGGTATTCACAAGGTCCTGAATTGAACGGGACATATCGCCAATCTCATCTTCTCCAACAACGTTGACCTTAACGTCTATGTCTCCGATGGCAAGTTGACCTGCAATTCCGCGCATTTCATTTATCGGTCTGGAAATACCCTTAGCCATAAACATGCCAAGAGCAAGAGCAAGCATCACTCCGATTATTATTCCAACTATAGAAACAATACCTGCTCTTGTAGCAGTAGCCAGGTTCTGTTTGTGAAGTGCTTCAGCACCTTTGGTCATGTCAGCTTTAACTTGTGATACTGCATCATCAATTTCTTTACCGATGGGAGCACCAGCACGAAGCGCTTTTAGTCCTCCTGCTTTGTTTCCCTGTAGAGCGAAGTCACCTATTTGCTTCTGTACAACAACATAATCAAGCCTCGCCTTTTCAAAAGCATCTGCAGATTCTTTCAGCTTATCGGTTTTTACCATTGCTTTGAATTCTTTGGAAAGCTTACCGAGTTCAGTCTGAAAATCATTGGCTGCAGTAACAAACTTTGCAGCATCTGTCTTATTCTCAGCCAGGATCGCATCCCGCAGTTTGATGCGGATTCTATTACTGTATGTTGACAGCTCTCCGGCTGCGCCCATAGGAATTGTTATGCTCCTGTAGAGCTGTTCATCAGCTGTAGCCAGGGTTCTATTACTTATCATCCCAGCAATACCAACTGCAGCTACTAATCCTGCGATGACAAGGAAAGCAATAATTAGCTTCTTGCCGATTTTCTGATTGTTAAACCATACCATTTTTCTACTCCCCCACTCTTGTAATGCTTTGTACTTCAGCACATCTACACATCTCCGTGGGTTATTCACCAAAAACCAAAGACCCAGCTTTCCATGTCCTTCACCACATATTCCTACAATCCACCTTATTCACAAGGTCTCATTCAAATAAAGCGGGTTAAGCAACTGCTACTTCTTCGTTTCGGACTGCACCCAGCATTTGTAGATCGTCACCGGATAGGACTTTATCTATGTCAAGAATAATATTAAACTTGTCATCACGTTTCGCCATACCCTTAATAAAGTCCGTCTTGAGTCGAGTTCCAAGCTTGGGAGCCGACTCTATCTGATGTGGATCAATATCCACAACTTCCTGAACCGAATCAGCCAACATCCCTACATGCAGTAGATCAGAACCGATTTCCACTTCGACGATGACTATGCAAGTATCAACAGTCTTCTCGACGGCGCTCATACCCAGTTGTAATCGCAGGTCCACAACGGGAACGACATTACCTCTGAGATTGATAACTCCGCGCATATAGTCTGGAGTCCGTGGAACTTTTGTCAGGTCCGTAAAGTCCAGGACTTCGCGGATTCTGGATATTTCGATCGCAAATCCTTCCTCACCCAACCGGAATGTGAGATATTGATTTGATTCTGTTGTAATTGTTTCAGCCATATTCTATCCTCCTATACTACCTGGCCTATTCATATAAACAGTTCACTCTTGATTAGATAACGTCATGCTGAACTTGTTTCAGCACCCTGGCACGTTCGAGATGGGTCCTGAATCAAGTTCAGGATGACGTGTTTCTCATAACACTGAACTGTTACTGTTATTCAGTGAATAAATAACTGCAGCTCAGTCCACATAGAACAATAAGGACTGAGCGCAGGCACATACATTTAAGCAGCTCTGTCGAAATCAGAGTCATTAACTTTGTCATCAAGTGATATATTAAACCCATCTTTACCAGCAGGGGCATTGTTATGTTTCACTTTATTATTTGATTGACCTCGGCTGGATGATCGGGAAACGCCTTTTGCTGCTCCACTTCTATTACTCGTTGTCTGGAAGAACGATGCAGTTGAAAGCAGTTGCTCTGCTTGAGACGTCAATTCCTCCGAAGTAGCAGATAGTTCCTCAGTCGATGCACTGTTGCTCTGAATAACCATATCCAATTGAGTTATCGCTTTGGTAACCTGATCAATACCGGAAGATTGTTCAGAGGAAGATGCATTTATCTCCTGGACAAGTTCTGCGGTTTTCTGGATACCAGGCACAATGTCTTCCAGGATCTTGCCGGCATTCTGGGCTATTTCAACACTGGAAGTAGAGACCAGGCTGATCTCCTTAGCTGCGGTCTGACTTCGCTCGGCAAGTTTCCGGACTTCAGCAGCCACAACTGCAAATCCTTTACCATGCTCACCAGCCCGTGCAGCTTCAATCGCTGCATTAAGCGCTAGCATATTCGTCTGGCGGGCAATTTCCTCAATAATGTTGATCTTTTCAGCAATACTCTGCATTGCTTTGACAGTCTCTGCAACTGCTGCGCCGCCCTGTTGACCATCCTTGGCAGACTTCGTAGCAATACCGGCTGTCTGTTGAGCATTATCTGCATTTTGTTTTACAGTACTGTTCATCTCTTCCATGGAGGCTGAGACCTCTTCAATACTGGATGCCTGCTCGGTGGCTCCCTGTGCTAAAGCTTGAGCGGCCCCATTGACCTGCTCGCTTCCACTGGCTACAAGGCTTGCAGCGCTCTGCACTTCATCCGCAAAGCGGGTCAGGTTGACTATCATCTGCTCCATCGCATTCCCCATCACATCTTTGTCGGACTTGGGGTTGGCTTTGACAGTCAGGTTACCTTCAGCAATCTTCGTCGCACAGACTGCGTTTTCTGAAAGGTTCTGTATCATCCGCTCCATGGCTGTTCCCATTACATCCCTGTCGGACTTGGGATTAGCCTTCACTGCGAGATCACCTTCAGCTATCTTCGTGGCACAAGCGGCATTTTCCGTAAGGTTTATTATCATCCGCTCCATTGCATTCCCCATCACATCTTTGGCCGATTTAGGGTTTGCTTTAACGGCTAGATCACCTTCGGATATCTTGGTAGCGCAGGCGGCATTTTCAGAAAGGTTTGCAATCATGCGCTGCATGGAATGCCCCATGATGTCCTTTTCGCTTTTTATCTCCACTTTGGCACTGAGGTCGCCCTCTGCGATCAATGTTGCACAGTCAGCGCTTGCACGAATCGTATTGACCATCTCCTTCATCGATCTGGACATATCACCGACTTCGTCCTGGCCGCTTGTGTCTACTACTACATCAATATCACCGATAGCAAGTTGCTCCGCTATAACCTTAAGTTTATTTATTGGGACGCAGATTGCTCGTGAAATAAATATGGCAAGCGCAATTGCAAGCATCACACCCACGCTCAATCCAGCAATTGCTGTAGTATTGGCTTTAGCAGCAGTTTTAACATTCGAAGTATAAAGCGCCTTAGCATCTGCAACTTTCATGTTTTTGATATTATCTATTGCTTCATTCAATGCCTTAGCAACAGGTGCAGCATCTCTTAGTACTTTCAAAGCCTGATCATCTTTGTTCTCGAGTGCAAACTGGATCAGTTGTGTCTGGACCGGCAAGTAGTTTGCTTGTGCTCTCTCATAAGCAGAGTATGCATCTTTCATCTTGCTGGACACTATTGTAGATTTGAATTTTGAAGCGGTATCAGACAATTGAGTACTCAGGTCCTCAATCGTCTGTATGTATTTCTTGCTCTCTGCAGGGGTTTTCGACATTAAGGCATCCCTGAGGTTAACACGGATCCGGTTATATAGAACAGCCATGTCACCGGCTTGGTCCAGCGGTACGGTCATGTTGTTAAACATTTTTGCGTCCGCACTGCTCATTACATGGTTACTGAGTATACCGGAGAATGCTATTGCAGCCACTATACCAGCCATTAGAATAAATGCAACAGTGAGTTTTTTACCGATTTTGAGATTGCCAAACCACTTCATTTTCTTGATTTCCCCCAATCACAGACTTTCTATAGTTTGATTTATCTGATATTCATATCAGCATTACATTCTCATCTGGTATAATTACCACCAGGCAACCGCTACACTACAAACGTAGCATCATCAGAAATCTTTCTGTATATCGTCCGCATTATTTCTCTGGATAATGCGGACGATATTTACCATATTCTGTTAAGCAGCTCTTTCAAAGTCAGAGTCTTCAATTTTTTCATCCAGTGCCAATGAGAATCCATTTCTACCCGCATTTCCAGCGTGGCTCTTATTCTGGTTTCGTTTTGTGGATGTGTTGTTTTTTGTTGACTTGTTGGAGCTCGTGCTATCAAATGATCTTTCTACCTTAGTCCGGAAGAATGATGCAGTAGTCAGGAGCTGTTCTGCTTGTGCAGTAAGCTCTTCAGATGTCGCAGAGAGTTCCTCTGTTGCCGCACTGCTGCTCTGAATCACCTGGTCCAGTTGCGTAACTGCCGAAGTCACCTGGTCGATACCCGCTGATTGTTCTGATGAAGAAGCATTGATCTCCTGCACCAGTTCTGCAGTCTTCTGAATCCCTGGAACTATTTCCTGGAGAATCTTCCCGGCGTTCTGAGCTATCTCTACACTGGAAGTAGAGACTGAACTTATCTCTTTTGCAGCTGCCTGACTGCGTTCTGCCAGTTTACGCACTTCAGCAGCCACGACTGCAAAGCCCTTTCCGTGCTCGCCTGCTCTTGCAGCTTCAATAGCAGCATTCAATGCCAGCATGTTGGTCTGTCGAGCTATTTCCTCAATGATATTTATCTTCTCAGCAATACTCTGCATGGCATTGACTGTCTCAGCAACAGCCGTTCCACCCTGCTGACCATCGACTGCCGATTTAACAGCAATTGCAGAAGTCTGCTGTGCATTGTCTGCATTTTGTTTCACGGTACTGTTCATCTCTTCCATGGAAGCCGAGACTTCTTCTATGCTGGAAGCCTGTTCAGTAGCTCCCTGCGCAAGAGATTGAGCTGCACCATTAACTTGCTCGCTGCCACTGGCGACTAAACTGGCTGCGCTCTGTACCTCGTTTGCAAACCGAGTCAAATTGCTGATCATCAGTTCCATTGCCTTGCCCATAACATCCTGGTCCGACCTGGGTTTTGCCTGTACAGTCAGATCACCCTCAGCAATATTTGCAGCACACGCTGCATTTTGTCTTATGGTTTCTACCAGGTCCTGTATAGACCGGGACATATCCCCAATCTCATCCGCTCCAGCTGCCTTAACCTCGATGTCAAGGTTCCCGACAGCCAACTGCGCAGCGGCATCGCGCATTTCGTTTATTGGCCGAGATATTCCTCTAGATATAAATATGCCAAGTGCAAGAGCCAGCAGCACTCCGGATATTATTCCAATTATAGAAATAACATTTGCTCTTGAAGCCGTAGCAAGGTTCTGCTTATATAAAACGCCGGCGCTTTTTGTCATATCGGACTTGGCCAGTTTTACTGCATCATCCAGAGCTTTTCCTATTGGAGCAGCAGCTCGAAGTGCATCTAGACCCTGTGCCTTTTTATTTTGAACGGCCAGATCGCCGATCTCTTTTTGAACAACAACATATTCAAGTCTGGCTTTTTCCAGAGTATTCGCCGTATCTTTTAGTTGATCAGTTAAAACCATCTTCTGGAATCTTTTGGAAAGATCAGCTAACTCACTCATAAGATCATCAGCTTCATTTACGAATTTCTTTGCATCTGCAGGTTTTTCTGCGATCAAGGCATCTCTGAGCTTAATTCGGATACTGTTGTAAACATATGCCATATCGCCGGCTACACCTATAGGAACAGTCATGTTCTTGTAAAGATGCTCATCAGCAGTACCAATACTTCTATTGCTGGACATCCCAGCAATACCTACTGCAGCTACTACTCCAGCAATGACAAGAAACGCAATAATGAGTTTCTTGCCAATTTTCAGATTATTGTACCAACTCATTGCCTGTTTTCCTCCATTTAATCTGTGTGTTTACCGCCTTCCCTTAGATTTACAAATTTTACTAACTTTGGAAAACTAGTGTCCACGGATAATGGTTATGTATGAATCGTGGTTGCATTTACAAATAACTGGTATATACTAAGTTATGCGACCGCTGTCTCTTCAATTTGAGCTGAACTCAGCATCAGCAGATCGTCACCCGACAACACCTTGTCTATGTTCAGAATGATGTTAAATTTCTCATCTCTCTTGGCCATACCCTTAATGAAATCGGTTTTTAGTCGAGTGCCCAATCTTGGTGCAGGCTCAATCTGATTCGAATCGATGTCAACAACTTCCTGGACCGAATCGGCAAGCATGCCTATGTGCAGCATGTCGGAAGCAATTTCCACCTCAACAATAACAATGCATGTGTCAACGGTCTTCTCAACAGCCGTCATTCCAAGCTGCAATCGTAGGTCTACAACTGGAACAACATTACCTCTGAGATTGATTACACCTCGCATGTAGTCAGGGGTTCGGGGGACTTTGGTTAGATCCGTAAAATCAAGGACTTCACGAACTCTGGATATTTCAATTGCAAATCCCTCTTCACCTAACATGAAAGTAAGATACTGATTGGAATCGGTTACACTTATATCGGCCATTGTCCATCCTCCTGTATGATGTGGTCCTGCATTTTCTGCTTTTATTCGCTCGCATTACTCACAACATGTAAATAATGCGAGCGATATGATTGATCTGATTTCTATGCTGCTCTATCAAAATCATTGTCATCTGCATCGTCACCCAGCTTGATCGTTGCACCGGATGATTTCTGCGTTGACATGCGTTTCGGAGCCTTTACTTTGCTTTTCTGCAATGCGGCAGTTGGTCTGGCTATCGTCTTGCCGGACCGAGATTCTTTTAAGCGGAAGAATGATGCGGTATCGAGTAACTGTTCTGCCTGGGAGGTCAATTCCTCGGCTGTGGCCGATAACTCTTCTGTAGCAGCACTGTTGCTCTGGATCACTTGATCCAACTGTGTGATAGCCTTTGTCACCTGATCGATACCTGATGACTGTTCCGAGGATGATGCGTTGATCTCCTGGACAAGTTCTGCAGTTTTCTGAATTCCAGGCACTATTTCTTCGAGAATTGACCCTGCATTTTGGGCAATCTCTACGCTGGACGTAGATACTGCACTGATTTCTTTTGCTGCTGTCTGACTTCTCTCGGCCAGTTTTCGCACTTCGGCGGCTACTACGGCAAATCCCTTACCGTGCTCTCCGGCTCGTGCTGCTTCAATAGCTGCATTCAGCGCCAGCATATTGGTCTGCCTGGCAATCTCCTCGATGATATTGATTTTCTCGGCAATGCTCTGCATCGCTTTCACTGTCTCTGCAACGGCTGATCCGCCCTGCTGACCATCAGCTGAGGATTTTATTGCTATACCTGCGGTCTGCTGAGCATTGTCGGCATTCTGTTTGACTGTGCTGTTCATCTCTTCCATTGAGGCAGAGATCTCCTCAATACTTGAAGCTTGCTCGGTTGCTCCCTGGGCAAGAGACTGTGCGGAACCGTTTACCTGCTCACTTCCACTTGCCACTAGAGAAGCGGCACTCTGCACATCCGTAGCGAACTTTGTGAGATTTTCAATGACAGTCTCCATTGACCGCGACATTTCAGCTACTTCATCTGAACCGGAAGCCGTTACCCGAACATCCAGGTCACCTTCAGCTATCTTCGCAGCAGCTTCGGCAACTTCTTTGACAGGATTAGCTATACCGTTTGCTATACATACTCCAAGAATGCAGGCAATGATCACTCCCATTAACATGAAGATCATCAAAGTAGTCTTTGTAGTATTAAATGTTATGGTATTAGATTTCTGCGTGTCTTTCGCTGTGTTATCATTGTTTTCTACCAGTTTGTTAAGAAGACTCTCAACTTTAGCGAATGAAACGGTGTTTGTTTCAATGGCTTGTTTCACCATTCTCTTGTAATCGGATTCCGATTTCGTGCCTGCAAAAGACTTGGAAATTGCGACAAAATTCTGGTGATCCTGCCACCAGATATCCCAGGCGGACACAAAAACTTTCCATGTCTTTGCTTCTTCGGCAGTTTGTGGGATTGCCTCATAAATACCACGGGATTCCTTAACTCGTTTTTCTGATTCTGCAAATTTCTGATACTGAGCTCGAACGAGTTCCGGAGTCAGTTCTTTGCACAATAATGCATTTTCAGCGCTACCTACAATAGCTTGGGCTTCACTAATGTCCAGCAGTGACTGGATGCTTGGCAAACAATTTTTGCTTACCTCGTCTGATCCCGCATTTACTGTCTGTGTAGCTACAATACCACGCCAGCCAATCGCCATTGCAATAAGTGCTACTACCATAAACGCCCCGATTAACCGGGGTTTTAGTCTGATTGTGTTAAGCGCAAACTTCATTAAAATAAATACCTCATACTTTCAAAATAATGTTTTCTACTACAATACATCTCACTATTAGTGTGTTGCCTTTTTATGTGTATTTTGTAGATGAGTCTTATGCTGCATCTCTCTTTGAAGCAGTAATATGGTTCTCTGTGGCCTGCGCAATATCCAACAGGCCCAGGATATCCAGAATGAGAGCAACCTTACCATCACCGAGTATAGTCGCACCCGAAACTGCATCAACATCTTTGTAGGTATTCCCAAGAGACTTAATGACTGTCTGATGATGTCCGACTACTTTGTCTACCACAATCCCAAGCCTGGTATCATTTACATTCACGACAACTGTCTCTTCCAGAGCTGGTGCGGTTCCTTGTATCTTCAACACTTCTCTCAAACGGACAAATGGAACCGGCTCTCCCCGGACCTGTATGACATTTCTATCCGGACTAAGAGCGTATCGTTCCGCTGTTAATTCAAGGCATTCTTCAACCATACTGAGTGGAACTACAAAACGTTCGTCTGCAACGTCTATCAGCAATCCCTCGATAATCGCCAGAGTCAAAGGTAGAGACAAATCGATAGTTGTGCCTACACCTTTCTTGCTGGTGGTCCGAATGGTTCCCCTCAGAGCATCGATTTCTCTCTTTACAACGTCCATTCCGACACCTCTGCCGGAAACGCTGGTTACTTTACTTGCAGTCGAAAAACCGGGAGCAAACACCAGGGCATTTATCTGAGATTCCGTCAGATCATCATCTGCCTGGATCAATCCGTTCTCAATAGCTTTGCGTTTAATGGCATCTGCATCCAGACCCTTACCATCATCTGAGATTGATATGACAACACTTGTCCCCCGGTGAGAAGCTGACAGTCGGATTATTCCGGTAGCCTCTTTACCATTGGCAACTCTCAGGTCAGGCAATTCAATGCCGTGATCGATACTGTTGCGAATCAGGTGGACAAGAGGATCAGCTAAACGATCAATGACTGTTTTGTCCAGTTCGGTCTCAGCTCCATCGGTTTCAAGACTTACCTGCTTGTGGAGTTCCAGTGAAAGATCACGCACCAATCGTTTGAAGCGGGAGAATGTTGTCCCGATAGGCATCATTCGAATTCCCAATGCCACATCCCGCAATTCGGAGGTGAGTCTTTCCATTATTTCAACCGGAACGGCAAGTGATGGGTCATCGATTCTGGCAGCTATCTGTGCCAATTGTGCCTGGTTTATGACCAGTTCACCTACAAGGTTGACCAGAGTATCAAGGCGTTCAGAATCTACCCTTAAGGTTTCGTTTGCACTTGCAGCTGTTTTGGTTGGTTCTGCTTTTTGGACTTTTTCGGTATGGACTTCAGCAGCAACGGCAGGTTTGGTATCTTTTACTTCTATCTCAGGAGCCTCGTCGGCTTTTGTGGTTTCAACTGCTAATTGCGTTGATTGCGATTCTACTTCATGTGCAGTTGCTTGAATACTTAGATCACACAGGTCCTCAACAAAAATAAACACATCCTTGATTGCATCCTGTTCAACTTGAGTGTTGATCGTAACACCCCAATACAGGTAACACTGCTCAGGATCCAGTTCGACAAGTCTTGGAATACGGTCGGTAAGACCGGTGACTTTGCATTCACCGAGTGATCGCAATTCTTCGAGTAAAAGACGAGGATCGTTGCCGGTCTGGAACAATTCAGGCTTAGGAGCAAAGGTTACTTCGAATACGTTCTGTGTGGCAACTGTTTCTATCTTGATTTCAACTGGAGTATCAACTGCCGGGGTTGAGTTATTGGTGCTTCCGCCAAGGATATCACTGACGTGCTTCACAATTTCATCGCCGACGCCGGTATCTGCCTCCGGACCTCCGCTGCTTTCTTTAATTAGTGCAGACACATGGTCTCGAGCAGACAGGATCAGACTGATAATCTCAACTGTCAAAGCAATTTTATGGTTTCTGAGTTGGTCTAAAAGTGTTTCCAGATGGTGTGCGAATGAAGCAACCTTGTCAAAACCAAACATTGCACCGGAACCCTTAATCGTGTGCATTGCTCTAAAGACGCGGTTGAGAGTCTCGGTGTCTCCTGGATCCTGCTCCAGAAGCAGAACAGCTAACTCAATATCTTCAAGCAATTCCTCAGATTCCGTTATGAATGTATCTACAAACTGATCGGGTATACCCATTGTGGTCCTCTCTGACTTGCTGTTAAGCTATATAATGCCCATTTAACGAATACTATTCAGGGCTGACATTGACTATGATGGAAGCACTTTCTTTACCACCGCTATTAATTGATCCGGGCTGAATGGTTTGACAATCCAACCTGTTGCGCCGGCAGACTTCCCCGAAGCCTTTTTGTCGTCTGAAGATTCTGTTGTAAGCATTAGTATTGGTACGAACTTACTCGCTGCTCTGGCGCGGACCGCTCGAATGAGTTCAATACCGTCCATATTCGGCATATTAAGGTCGGTAATTATTAGCCCGACAGATGTCCCTGATTCAAGTTTCGCAAGAGCATCTTTACCATCGACTGCTTCAACAACTTCATATCCTGCCTGTCGCAGGGTGAAGCCTATCATCTGTCTCATGCTGGCAGAATCATCTGCAGTAAGTATCGGTTTTGGCATCCTAGTTTACCTCGATCTCATTGTGAGCAAGTGCATCAGACAGCCCAAGAATTGCAGCCACCCTTTCAAGTGTCGGCGAAATGCATGATATCCTGGCGCCCGATCTTTGCGCTGCTATAATAAGTTGCAGTCCTGCAGCATCTATAGCATCAACTCCAGTGACATCAATCACAATGCTCCCATTTTGATTAGTTAGTTCGGACACCAGTCTTTCATGGGTTACACTTACTTCAGCGATTGTTAAGTCACCCTTTAGCTCCAGAACCTTGCATTCTGAAGTGTTAGCAGTATCTTCTGTCATTGATTGCTCCTTAATAAGCTGCATTGACTCAGTCATACGATATATGGGTGCAGCTGCATATAATAAAAATCGTATCTATCGTAAACCCGTTTCATTCACTAAACTCCACTTGAGTTTAATAGTGCAGACAAAAGCAGAGTTATATATATTCAATTAGAGCTAGAATAGCTCAATATTATCTCCAAGATCTTCGAAACCGACACTCTGTTGTGCCTGTTCCCCCATGATTACGGCTGAATGAACATCTCTTTCTGACTGCATCGTATAGCTGTCCAACACATCCCAGGCGGAAGAAACTGTTTCCGGTGGTTTCCATGGTTCCAACATACTGACCAGGTTGGCTATTTCATCAGAACAAGCTCGCAGTAATGATTCGCTTTCCTCTAAAGATGCTGTATGTTTTCCAGTTTCTGCAGTGCAATACGAAAGCGATCTTATAGATAGTTGTGAATTGATTGTGGCTTCAGAGAATGATGCCGCACACTCCTCCACTGTTTCTACGCCATTTGCTGCAGCCGTACCTGATAAGCCTTTGCTTGCATGGTCTTCAGAAACAACCAAAAGTCTTGCATTCTCGGCTTTATTCCTGACTTTTTCCAGGATATCGAGAATTATCCTGACTACGGTTTCACTTTCGCGGGACAAAGCAGTGACCTGCTGAGCAAGAACCGCCAGCGTTTTGCCACTATTCCCCAAACGACTCGAACTGATCACAGCATTGAGCGCCTGCAGGTTCATTTCCGCACTTATATCACTGACATGTTCAGCATGATCTGTCAGAACTTCTACTACTTGCAATGCATTCTCTGCAGTCTCTGAAGCCTTTGCCAGGATTTCACTTGAAGTTGCAGAGATGTTCTCAACTGTTTCGAGTGCCGCTGCAAGGCTCCTGAAGCCATCATTATCAGTCTCCGCTTCGGATTTTGATGTTGATTTGTAAAGTAATGCAATCTGATTGGCGATTTGTGCGATGTTGGCAAAACCATTATCGAGATCATTGCGTACTTTCTCTATAAATCCACAGACTTGTTCGACCTGGGCATATTGGACCTTAAGAATGGGGTGGCTTGTGGAGAATACTTGTTCGTGTGCTTCCTCTGATTTTAACGCGAACTCAATATTCACCAGAGCTTGTGATACGTGCTCAAGCTGCTGCCGGGTAATGTCACGGTACTGCAGAGCCATAACCAGCTCACCCACACAATTTGTCACTGAGTTCCCGAGCCTTAGAGCTTCACTACCATTCTCTGAAGCCCTGGTCGCCAGGACACTAACTTGCTCTATTGCGCTGTTTACAGCTATTCTGCCCTGCTCTGCCAACCTGACAAGCTCACTTTGTGCATTCAGTGTCTCTTGTTTGGAGGTATCCTGTGTAACACACGCTTGAGATGAATCACTCAACACACTACTGGCTATTGTAAGGATTTCATTGACAAGAGAATTGAGCTGCTGAATAAATGCCTCAAATATTTTGGTTGCTTCCTGGGTGCGAGCGCTCTCAACATGAATACTGAGATTGACGGCTCGCAGACGTTTGCCCAGGCGGGTCAAGGCATCGCTGGCAGATTTCATGCCCTTCATCTCGAATGAGATTTCCTGCAAGTATCCAACGTTACGTGAGATTATTTCTGATTGCTGGTGGAGTCGTTCAATATTGCCATTTGCAGAATCGTGAATACCTCTGGTAAAAGTGTCACCGAGTTGATCAGTAACTGTATTATCTATTGCGATGGATGTATTTACCATTTCAGAAGCTGAAATGCTGATTTTCTCAAGGTGTTCACCTAATCCGACAAAATGCGATTCCATGCCGGCATTGATTATACCAAGTCTATCTATCAACCTCGAGATATTTTCACACAAATCTATTTGTACCATATTTGTATCGTATGACTGAATCGATGAGTCTTGCATTTGTTTTCTGTCACCTTTGTTCGGTATATAGAATCGTCAATGCTTACATTACTGCATTTATCTGAATGTTCTCAGACATCAAATACGTACTACTAGAATAGACACACGTAAGTAGAACTAGTGCCAGCGCAAATATGTAGTCATGCTAAACAAGATAGTCGGCAGATTTTATCTCATAAATTAGGTATATTTTATAAAACGCTTGGATTATTTACACTATTACCTTCTAGATACGTCTTAAGGTTTTTACACTACACATACATTAATATTACAAACACAATAAGTATTGTATGCGTGAATATTTTACTGCAAATGCGAGGGGTAAGTATGGAAGACTGTATATTCGGCTAAGCAGCAGCTGGTTGGAGTAGAATCCAGGACACAGCCACTGGTATTAGTGGTACAAGGGGTAGAGTGTAAATACGGAGGTAAATATACTATTCGTTTTACCTGATAGGTCCTGGTGGTTTTATCCAGTAATTGCCTGCAGAAACCCGTATAAGTAATGGAGTCTCTATATGGCCTGTTCGGGCTTCGGGCGACCGCAGAGGGTCGCCCCTACGAACTACAATGCATGAAATGCAATAGTCCCCTGAATAAAGCGAGCCAGACATGATTTAAACAAAGGCCCCCGGTTGAGGTTAACCAGGGGCGTATAATATTTCTATTTTGCTGCTACAGTTGCTCTCTCCTGCATCAGCCCTGCAATTGCAAACGCCATACCAACAAATGCCACAATGCCAGCGATCATGAACGCTGTGACGGGACCATCGACTCTAGCCATAACCTGAGGTGCAAGCAGACCCGAAATACTGAATGAAATAAACAGCACCCCGTAGTTCACACTCATGTTTTTACCGCCGAATGACTCAGCGCACAGACTCGGGAATATCCCAAGATACCCACCATAGCACAGCAGGACCAGCACCATAGCTGGAACCATAGTAACCGACTTATCCATCATTATCGGCATCAGGAACATAAATGCTGAACTGACTGCAAACATCAGGACTATCGCATATATTCTTGTAAGTTTGTCCGATACAGCTCCCCAGAACATACGTCCAAACGAGTTTGACAGGCCTGCAACAATACCCGTAACCAGCAAAGTCAGAGCGGGAGCCATTATAGGTTCGGCAAGTGCCTTGATACTCGGCAGCAGCATAAATCCAGGAGCTACACCAAGTAAATACATTACAAACAAGAACCAGAACCGCCCTGTGCCAACCATCGTAGTCCATGATACGTCAGGAGCAATTGAGCCTGTTCCAGTAGCCTTGGGTACAAATCCCTCCGGTAGATAACCAGCTGGTGGACTTGCCATTAAGAATGAAGAGGCTGCAATAACCACTGTGAAGATCACTCCAAGTGTCTTGAGCGCAACCAGAACTCTGGAGGGATCAGTAGCAACATCGGGTCCCATAATCATTGGCGCCACTCCGGATATAATCAGTGTTCCAATACCCAGTGCACTGACTGCCAATCCTGAAGCCAAACCTCGTCTATCAGGAAACCACCGAACTGCCGTAGAAACAACTGCTCCATATGCCATCCCACTACCCAGGGATGTCATAACACCCATGGTAATCCACAGCCACATGAATGAGCTGGTAAATCCCGAAAGGAAGAATCCTGCACCCAGGACAAGTCCGCCAACCAGGATCACTAATTTGGGACCGCTTTTGTCAACAATCTTACCGGACAGCAGCATTCCAACCGGTAGACACGCAAGCATTAATGAGAACGCCAACGCCAGCCCCGGGTCCTTGGGAGTGACTCCCAGCAAGCCAGCCAACGGTGCCCTGAATACACCAAACGCATACGCGCCGCCCTGGCAAATGTTCACTAAGATTCCAAGTGCCAATATCAACCATCTCTTCTTGTCATTAGACATGATCTCTCTCCTCCACAACTCACATCCAGAATAACGAAGACACCACAGATATCGCCCAGGCTCCTCGTAGATTGAATAATACACGGAAACTCTCTCTTCGTCAATAATTAAGGAACATTATCTTTTATGCTATATCCGTCAATAATCCCTTGCACTACGAAGAGAACATTCATATCGTACGCAATGAGATTGGGTTATTGTAATTTGGGGTAAAAATATATGGCACATTATGTATCCTGACGTCGTCTATATAAGTGTATATGCTAGGTATTGTTGATTATGAAAGGTGCAGTTTGTGACATATAATCTCATAACTAGACAAACAACACACCATGAGTACTATTCAATTTCATTTGCGGAACAATATTCGGAACACTAAAGCTCCTGTGCACAAAGAGAAAGACAGGGCTGATATAGACGTTCGTTTCCCTATCCTCTACAGAATACTGTTCTATGTCGGTGGGATACTATTTGCACTCGTCAGCTATATCGCAGCTGTCTGGTCATTCAGTATGGAATCGGAAACCTGGGGATTGGCAATGTTCACTGGAAGCTTAGTGGACCACATTAATGCGCATGTTCTCTCTTTCTTTGTATGGACTGTTATATGCATAGGTGTATCAGTAATAACCGGCAGCCTGTTCCACAGGGAATTCAGACACCGTGTAATGGCTGAAAAACTGGCCAATCTGGATGGGCTTACCGGCCTATACAACCATGCCTGTTTTCAAAAGAGACTGGATGAAGAAATAGACCGCGCAACACGCCACAAACGCAGCATCTCACTGATTATGCTCGATCTGGACAATTTCAAACTCTTCAATGACACCTGGGGGCACCAGGAAGGCGATTTAGTATTAAAATGGTTCTCCGAGATTCTGAACAAGAGCGTAAGAAACCACGATATAGCCGCCCGCTATGGTGGAGAAGAGTTTGTTGTTATACTTCCTGAAACCGATGCTCCGAGCGCCATGGTTGTTGCGGAACGAATTGTCGATGCTGCCCGGCGTCACAGTTCTGCATCCATGGGAAAAGGCAGAAACGTAACTGTCAGCGCCGGCATTTCAACATTTCCATCTAATGGACTAACTAAACAGGATCTGATAACCAGGGCAGATACTGCCCTGTACCAGGCAAAGACTGAAGGTAAAAACCAGGCTCTGGCGTTCTCTTCAGATGGAACCCGAATAATTGCTTCCGATGCAACAATATCGACTTCGGCATCAGAGACACTCGAAAGCCTGAGAACTATAAGATATCTGGCTGAGATAGTAAACAGCAGAAGTGGGTACAGTCAGGACCATTCAGGTAATGTTGAGGGTTATGCTCAACTGCTTGGTCAGGCAATCGGTCTGTCGGCTGAAGAACTGGGCAATCTGCGCATAGCAGCTATCCTGCACGATCTGGGGAGCATTTGTATACCGGAAACAGTCCTGATGAAGACCGATCCACTTGATGCGGATGACTGGAATATCATACACGAGCACGTCAAAGTTGGCACAACTATGCTGCTTAAAGTTGGACAATCGGAATCCATCATACCGGGAGTAAAATATCACCACGAGCGATACGATGGAACAGGTTATCCGAATGCATTGGCTGGCCAGGATATCCCATTACCGGCAAGAATAATAGCTATTGCAGACGCATATGAATCGATGACCAGTTCCAGGCCATATCGTAAACCAATGTCCAACAGGCGCGCAATCAACGAACTGCGGCGCTGCTCCGGCACTCAGTTCGACCCTGAACTGACATCTGCTTTCATCAACAGCATAACCTCACCCCGCCGCCGAAAAGCAGCCTAACCTGCAGAAACGGCTGACCAATTCGAACTCCTGCAGTGGCATTCATTGCAGGAGTTCATTATATCGTAATCCCATTCCCCATTTCGCGCGTTTAGCGTATTTAGCGGTTCTCTAAAAAAATCTGCGTAAATCTGGGGATGTTCTTCATAAACTCGCTCCGATCACATTTGACGATACAAAGCTGCTGTGCTAGAGTTTGACAACATAACAATCCCCATGAGTAGTAAAGGTCCATTGTGTATGTCAAGAGTTACCTGCATATTAGTTATACTACTTATCTGCTGCACACTCACTGCAAATGCAGTTGACTCATATAACTCGGCTGTGCGCGACACATTGCCGGATATCTCAGTCCTTGGCGGGATGACTCAATCGCTGCCCGATTGCAGCTATGACAAAATTCTAAAACTTGGCTGCAGTCTGGATGTCGGTGTTGCGATGCATGATCCTGTTGCATCCGGAACCTCCGCAGCCACATTTACATATGAAGCCGCAAAGAAATATCTTGCCCCGCTTATCTCTCAAAAGGTTCCATTGATGCTGTGGTGGAGCAACAGCAACTGGGATTATGGATATCTGAATCCCGATCCAGTGATACTCGAAAACGGCAAGATAGACACACGAGCCATTAACTTTTACAATCCGGAAGTAAAAAGAGAGGATATGCGGCAGGCTACAGCAATAGTAGAGATGCTGGAATCACTCGGTGCCGGTATCCGCGGTTACTACGTCCTGTGCAGTTCCAATTATGGTGAAGTCGAACACGTTGCTGGAGACTGGTTCCACCCGCAGTATGGAGGATATTCAGTCAGTGCAAAAGCAGACTTTCGCCAGTTCCTTCATAAGGCCTACAACAATGATCTCACCAAACTCAACGCTGCCTGGGGAACAAGCCATATTTCCTGGGATACAATCGAACCACCCAGACCCCGCAGAGATGCAAAGCTCTGGACATTCGATAACCGCAATGACTGGTCCGACTACTCCCAATGGCGCACTTTGAGCCTTTCAGACTATATGCAAGGATTATGCGCAGCTGTTAGCAGCAAATCCAGCAAACCTGTCGGTATAAAGATATCACCGATGTATAACGAGTCTGCTGTAGGCCCGTTTGTCGGCAACCTGATCTCATCCTGCGCAAAAGCTGGTCTGCAGATAGTCGATGCAACCGATGGTCACGCCATTGCAGACCTGCGCTATATGGACACGGTCAGGCGCTACTACAAAGTCCCGGTTTTCGTTCCGGAGAACGATGGCGGTCGGTACGGTCTCATTGAGACAAAAAAGGTGCTGTACAACAGTCTGATGGCTGGATGTGATGCGTTCAACTACTGCCAGTTGTCCAACCTTGACGCCCTGGACTGCGGTCAAACCGGCGTTATCGGACTCAATGGAATGGCCGGTTTAAGCGCCATGCCGAATGAGACCTATTACCTTCTGGCAGAAGCAAGCCATATCTACAACCAACTGCGAATAGAAAGGCCGCGCAGCAAGATAGCTTTCCTGCAGTCAGCCTACAGCGGTTTCTACCGCGCTCCGGAATATTCCAACTATGATGTGCGCAATGTATACGATAACCTTTTATCAAACAACCACCAGCTTGCTTCCTGGGGAGCAGCTCTTGGGTACCCGGATATAATCGACGAACAACTGATCCGCGACGGCGGTTTGAATGGGATCAGGATGCTGATAGTTCCCAACACCTCATTAACCACTGTCCCGGATGATGTGCTTAAACAGATCAAGGTATGGATCAACAACGGCGGCTGGTTGGTCGCCACAGGCCCCGGCACATTCCTGCACAGGTTAGGCGAAGACCGCAGACTCCACACAGGAGATCAAAGCAATTTATCAGACTCATTCGGAGGTTTGCTGGAGGGAACTAAGATAGCCAGCAGCAAACTCAAGAGCGACATGCTGCTTATAAATGAACTAAAGAAGCACCTCACGCCATTGCTTTCCAATGGTAAAAGACAATGTAAAATAGCTGCAGTTCCAATAGGTAAAGGTGGTATTTTGCTGACATCCGAAGCAACTCCGATGACAGAGATATGGTTCGGTTCACTAAAAACCGGCAACCCCGCCTGTGTGACTTTCTTTAAGGAGACATTCCCAGCTATTCTAAAGCAACTTGCCCAGTATCTGGCTATTCGAGACTTCGCATACTCTGAAAATGCCAGGGTTTCCTACTGCGGATTAAACCATAAGAATGGTAAACACACATTCATCGGAGTTGTCATCGATCCAAAAAAGCCAGCAGCTACATTCACACTCCCAACGGATATATCGGGTCCAGCAGAATTCCTGCTATTCAACCGTTATGTAACTAAAGCCACGTGCAGCAACGGAAGCAAAGTCCAAATTGAGCAAGGATCCGAAAACAATGCATTCCAGGATCCAACCAACACCCATTACGCAGGCAAAGTCCCAATAATTGCCCCATACGCCAGAATACAATTCAACCTGAATAAAACCAGGAAACAGGAGTCGGGAGTCAGGAGTCAGGAGTCAGGAGCCTCCCACCCAACCCAACTGACAATATCCTGGGACTAACCTCCAAATCCATAGTTAAAATAGTTGAAAGTTGAAAGTGAAGGGAAGGGCTTAATTGATAATTGATAATGGATAATGGATAATGAAGGCATTTTCATTCCATCAACTCTCAGCTCTCAACTCTCAACCAACCTTAATTCCCTTCATTATCAATTATCAATTGTCAATTATCCATTAATCCCCTCCTTTCCTGAAGCCCGAAGCCTAAAAAAAAGGATTTCCCTACCTCCCCCGCTAACTCATGGTATATTGCGAAACCATACCAGGGGGCTAGAAATTGGACCTTTCACTGCTTGTTCAGGACCTTGCCAGAGGTGCTGGAGAAATCGTCAGAAACAGATACACCACACAAAAAAGTTGGAAGATCAAGACCAGCAGGGCGGATATCGTCACCGAAGTCGATGAAGCTGCAGAGGACTATATCATCGGACGCCTCAGAGAAGAACGTCCGGATGATGCCATTCTCAGCGAGGAAAGCGGATGGTCTGGTGTAGACGATGGCAGAAACGTCTGGATCATCGACCCAATCGACGGCACCACAAACTACGCAACCGGAATACCTTTCTTTACAGTCTCCATCGCAGTTGCACAAGGTGGTATATCCAAAGTTGGAGCAGTATATGACCCTCTACACGATGAAATGTTCCATGCAGCAGAAGGCAGCGGAGCTTTCCTGAACGATCGTCAGATATTTGTCTCCACTGAACAACATGCAGATGCCGGCCTGATTTCCGTAAGCTGGGTCAGGGGTAAAAGCGACTCCGATAAGTTCGTAAACATCATACGTGAACTCAGCCAGTATACATCCCAGTTCCGCCGCTTCGGTTCCGCTGCTCTGGCGCTTTCATATGCAGCCTGCGGACGCCTGAACGGATTCATACAGTCCGGCCTGAGCCCCTGGGACATCGCCGCCGCCGAACTAATCCTCCGAGAAGCAGGTGCTATAGTAACCGACTTCTCAGAAAACAGTCTGAACATGCGCAACCCCAACGTAGAAATCATCGCCGGCAACCCATTCTTTCACAAGTTACTTGTAGATGCTCTGAATGCCTCATAATTTTCTGGCAACTTGTACATTTAAACTGATATAATATGGTATATATTTGACATAGCCGTTCATGCAAACGCTGAACCATTTCTCCGTAAAGCACATCATGCAAATAATGGTTCTTGATTGAGGTGAAATGATGTCGTGTATGTTTTTCTTTATGCCTGGATTAGTTGAAGAATGGCCTTTTTTACGTGCAACGGCCACAGCAGCCGGGGCTGCTCTGGGATATAGCGAAACCGAATCCAAGCAGCTTGCTCCTCAAGGCAATAGAAGCGTGACAGTCCCACTAGAAGACAGCAATATCCTTGGTGACACAATGGCAAGAGACAGTCAGTTCACCATTGACAAAGGTGATATCAAAGCTACATTCAGCCGGGAAGCCGATGGAAGAGTATCAGTTCATGTATCCGGTGAGAATAAGACTGACAGTGAACTTCAGACATTAGGCAAAGAGCTGACCGGTCGGGTAACTCAACAGTATGCTTATAATAAAGTTATTACTGAGATGAAGAAAAAGGGGTTCACAGTCACCAGCGAAGAAGTCGCCAACGATCAGACAATCAGAATCCATGTTTCAAAATATGTGTAGTATATTTGTAGTAGGTAGTTAACTTTGGGAAGATTCGATCATCTTGAGATTACCGATCCAAACCTGGATCCCAAAAAAGCAGGATCAAAGGATTCCGGTATCCGGGACGAAGATTATTATAAAGAACTGGCAGATGAAGCATTTGCTGCTGAAGATTATGAACGTGCTCTGGCCTATTACTCAAGGGCGCTGCAGTATAATATCGAGTTTGAGGAGTGTTGGCTTGGGCAGTTGCGCTGCCTGATTGATCTTGGAGAGTTGCGAGAGGCTATTATCTGGTCCAAACGGGCGCTGGAAAAGTTTCCAAAATCTGCGCAACTACTCGCAGCAACAGCCGTCGCTGAATACAGGGACGGACGAACAGAAGCAGCCATAGGATACTCAGATGCATCATTAACCGAATCAGGTGTAACTGCTTATTGCTGGATAGCCAGGGGTGAAGTGCTGCATATTGGCAACCCGACTAACTCTAAGGCTTGCTTTACTAAGGCTATTGAGTTAGCACCGAAAGACTGGTCCGTCCGGTTAGCCATTGCTCATGCTTATCGAATTAAAAAACAAATAGCCGAAGCCCAGATTTATTATAAACAGGCTGTGCAGCTGGATGATAAACAGTTTACCAGCTGGTGCTGGTTGGGACAGTGCGCCGAAGCCCTCAAAGATTATAGCGAAGCAACTGTAGCTTATCGACGGACTCTTGCAATCAATCCAAATTGCAAGAAAGCAAAAGATGCGCTCAATGAGATCCAACACAGGGGATTCTTTTCCCGGTTGGCAGATGGAATCAGGAACTCGTTAAAGAAAAGTTAGGGAGATTTGATTATGGCGGCCAGACATGAACTGGAAATCGAAATCAGCCCAAGTGGCAAAGTAGAAGTCCTGGTAAAAGGGGCTAAAGGTAAGAAGTGCATGGAATATGTGCAGATATTTGCTGCGATGGGCAAAGTAACTGACCAGAAGACGACTGGTGAGTACTACGAACCCGACCAATCCGTAAGCTTGACAGACTCAATCCGCAACCATTCCTCGAAATAATGCGGAAAATCCAGGAAGCATAACATGCAATGCCCAAGCTGCGGCTTTGAAAATATTCCCGGCAGACAAGATTGCGCCATATGCTCTAAACCACTTGTCGCCACAACCAACCGTGAGAGCGTAATGCCTCCCAGAGCAAAAGACAGCAGTCTTATTGAACGCATCAAGTGGAGATTTTCAAGATCACGTTCTGTAGCTGTTGCACATGAAAGAGCTCAAGATGCATCTCGTGCATACAAAGCCGAATATGAACGAACCAGCAATACTATGCCATCTCCGGGCTACTGGCTAACCACACGTGTCCCTCTCTTATGGATGATATTTCCCCAAAATGAAGAACCACCCGATATGCTCCGTATAAGGATCTCTCGTTTTCGTTTTGAATGGTTGCTACAGATATCAGTGATTCCCGGATTTGGTTACATCTTCGGTAGAAGAGATATTATTACCGGTTGCAGACATATCCTGGCAGCTCTATGTGCCCTGTTACTCGCAGTGGTATTGTACAAGACATATATAGCAGATGCTTTGCTGTGTGGAATTCTCGTAATGTCAATCATCTCAGGATGTGTCGCTATCAATTCAATTCGTCCGCCAGAATACTATAGAAGTAATGATATCTTTCTACTGCGATATGCCTTTGGAACTATTGTTGGCCCATTTATTACGTTGTTTTTATGCTACCAAATATTAACTACATGCTTTGTTGGGCCTGGATTGATATTGGCTGGCAATCTAGTTATGCCTCCTCCAAATGCTATAAGCCGGAACGATTCACTGCTGCTTTGGAATGGCAATCCGTTTAATGATAATACGTTCAGTAGAGGGAGTATTATCGTAGAACGTATGATTGACAATCAGAGAAGCTCTGGGATAATTGTGGGTATTCCCGGTGATCGTGTCCAGGTTTTTCCGAATGGCGAAATGTATTTGAATGGCAAAGCACTTAACATTACTATACAGAATCTGAATATGAAGACCGTCAAAAACTCTATTCAATCATATCCCGACAGGATAATACCACACGGTGAATTCCTCGTGCATCGTGTTATCGGAGATGATTATGACCATGTGAGAACACCAGGAACGGTCAGCCTGGATTATGTAAACCGGTATTTCATAAACGGTAAAGTAATTGCAGTCACAAATCCTCCCGCCCACCGTAAAATAATCAGAAGCTATCATCAATAATCAGGAGTATATAACTTGGAATTAGTTGACCTTTTACAGGTGGCTGTCAAAAAGCATGCATCGGACCTGCATCTTATGGTTGGTATGCCGCCCGTTTTGCGGATTGATGGGGAAATAATTATTGCAGATTCAGACCCTTTGACTCCGGCTGACCTGGATAATCTGGTCCTGAAAGACCTGTCTGAAGAGAAGAAGAAGATTCTGGATAACGAATGGCAGCTCTGCTACTCGCTCAAAGTCCCGGACTTGGGATATTTCAGAACCAGCATATATTTTGAGCAGGGCACATTGGGTGCTGCGATCCGGGTCGGCATAACTGAAATGAAGGATCTCGAAGACCTTGGGTTACCGCCGGTTATTGCAGAGCTTACCCGGAAAAGATCGGGGTTGATCCTGGTCACAGGTCCAACCGGATCTGGCAAGACCACCACTCTGAATTCCATCGTAGACCTGATAAACAGAGACCAGCGCTGCAAGATAATAATGGTAGAAGACCCGATTGAATATGTTCACGCCAACAAACGCAGCATCATAGTCCAGCAGGAAGTCAACACCGATACAAAATCATTCGGCAAAGCACTGGTCCATATTCTCCGCCAGGACCCGGATGTTATCGCTGTCGGTGAGATGAGAGATCTGGAAACAATCGCCACAGCTTTGACCGCAGCTGAAACAGGGCACCTTGTCATCAGCACTCTGCACACTCCCGATGCCTGCCAGACAGTTAACCGCATAATCGATGTCTTCCCGCCATCTGAACAGACACAGATAAGGCTGCAGCTGGCAAACTGTCTGTGTGCTGTTGTCTCCCAGCAGTTATTGCCAAGAATCGACCAACCGGGACGCATTCTTGCCCCGGAAATAATGATTGCCAACACAGCAATACGTACCATTATAAGAGATAACAAAGCGCAGACTCTCTATAATGTAATAGTAACCGGTCAGAGTGAATCCATGCTGACGATGGACTCAAGCATCAAAAACCTCTACCAGCAGGGTATAATAACCTACGACATGGCTCTGAGCAGGATGAAATACCCTCAGGAACTAAGGTCCAACACCGGAGATAGTGCAGTCAGTGCAAACACCGTTGGATAGATACAGGCAAACTGCTACACGTACGGCTCTACCGCTCTACGTGCAGACATCAGAGAAGCATACAGATATATCCGATCTTACCTCTGCTTCTCTGGATAACCTATGGTCTGTGCATGACAATCCCGGCACTCATTCAAACGGCTGCTCATTGCTTGATCTCAAGATCGAAATTGCCAAACGCATAATGCAGAAATGCTCCCTGTGTGAATGGCGATGTGGGGCAGATAGAGCTGCAGGCGAAACAGGATTCTGCGGAGTCGGTTCGGAGAGTTATTATTTCTTCGAACAGATACTCTGCGGGGAAGAAGCCCCGGTTATCCCATCCCACGAAGTATTCTTCTCCGGATGCAACATGCGCTGCAAGTTCTGTTACTCCTGGCAGTCACTTGAAAACACTTCATATGGCAAGCTTATGAATGCAACCGACTTTGCAGAGACAGTCGAAAACCGCAAAGCTGAAGGTGCAGTAAACCTGAACTTGATAGGTGGAGAACCCACCGTCCACCTGTTGAATATACTGCAGGCCATAAAGTCATTCAAATCACCCATTCCAATCGTCTGGAACTCGAACTTATATATGTCTACCAGCACAATGCGCCTGCTTGATGGAATAGTCGATCTCTATCTGGGTGATTTCAAGTATGGAAACGACACCTGTGCATCCCAAATCGGCGGTATAAAACACTACTTTGAAACCGTAACCCGCAATTTTATATCAGCAGCGTCCAGTAGTGATATAATCATTAGGCACCTGATGTTGCCAGGGCATGTGGAGTGCTGTTTCCGTCCGATTGCCCAGTGGATATCAAAGAACATGCCTGATGTCCCATTTAATCTGATGCCGCAATACACTCCGTTCTACCAGGCGTTGAATGATCCCGAACTATCTAAATCATTGACACCTGAAGAGATCGCAGAAGCCGGCAGCATTACATCATCTCTGAACCTGAATATGAGAGAGTGGAATATACCACTGGATATGGATCGTCCGGCAACCTGCATAGGCACAGGAGAACTCTCGACAACTGTAATAATCCGGCCTGATGGTCGAGTAACATTTATGCATCTACATAATGACCTGCTGCAGGTAGTGGAGTCACTCGAAAATGGAGGCATCTGAATTGGCTGTAACCAAATGTCTGACACCAAACAAAGTCAGGGACGAAATAGAAGTGCTCATCCGGGCCAGATACCCGGTTATATATGTTGTCACATGGGAGGAGATGCGTGTAGAGGATGCCATCGCAGAGATTGCATCTAAACGGGACAAAAAAGTCCTGACATGGTCCATCTGCCGGGGAATCACTCCATATGGGACATCTCCACAATCACAGAAACACATCGATGAAAAGAGCCGTGACCCACTGGTTGCACTTAACCAGGTATTGGAACTGGTCGATCCTGCGGTGTTCATCTTCAAAGATTTCCATCCGTACCTCAACGACCCATCCGTCGTCCGCAAACTTCGAGAGGTCGCATTATATCTTAAGAACAGCTACAAGACCCTAATCCTGATTTCGCCGACGTTAAAACTGCCGCTTGAGCTCCAAAAGGAGATCAGCGTTGTAGACTATGGTCTGCCGTGCCGGGAAGAGATATGTGAACTGTTGGATCGCACAGTGGACGAAGTCAATGCAAGCGCGAACCTAAACATCAAACTCGTGGATTCCGACAGAGAAGTCCTGGTCAGCGCTGCAATGGGCTTAACTATCAACGAAGCGGAAAACGTCTTTGCAAAGACTCTGGTCAAGACCGGTGGACTCTCTGAAAAGGATGTCCCTATTATCCTCTCTGAAAAGGAACAGATCATCCGCAAGTCAGGGATGCTGGAATACTACAGGGCAAGCGAGGAGTTCGGAAACGTAGGGGGTATGGGTGAACTCAAGGACTGGCTCCGCAAACGCAAATCCGCTTTCTCGGCTGATGCACGGACATTCGGACTGCCCAACCCAAAAGGAGCGCTGCTGATAGGTGTACAAGGATGCGGAAAGAGTCTGTGCGCAAAAGCCCTGGCCTCTATGTGGAAGGTTCCCCTGCTCCGCCTTGACCTGGGAAAAGTGTTCTCCAGTCTCGTTGGTTCATCGGAGGAAAATGTAAGGCAGGCTGTTCAGATTGCTGAGTCTGTAGCCCCTGCGATTCTATGGGTAGATGAGATCGAAAAAGCTTTCTCCGGCACTCAGAGCTCAAGCTTCTCGGACGCAGGCACAACATCACGTGTCTTTGGGACATTCATCACGTGGCTTCAGGAGAAAACTGCCCCGGTGTTTGTTATAGCCACTGCAAATAACATATCCCAGCTTCCACCCGAACTCCTCCGCAAGGGACGTTTTGATGAGATCTTCTTCGTAGACCTTCCGGACCGGGAAGACCGCGCTGAGATATTTAAGATTCACATCACCAAAAGAGACAGAGATCCTAAGAACTTCGATCTACAAAAACTTGCAGCTGAAACCGACGGATTCAGTGGAGCAGAAATCGAAGAAGCAGTCACAGCATCGCTCTTCGATGTATTCGACAACAACACCGACCTGACAACTGAGGGGTTATTGCAGAGCGTCCACGCAACTGTCCCGCTCTACACAACAATGAAAGAGGATATCGAAAAGACCCGTGAATGGGCCAAAGAGCGCGCCAGACCCGCCAGCATAACCCAAACCACCGGCTTACTCGCCGGGAGAAGGCTTGAACTATAAAGCATATGGAACCATCTGACATTCTGTTCACAGAACTATACCTGCGCAATTTGACTCTGCCTAACCGTATTGTCAGGTCTGCAACTTATGAGTGCTGGGGAGAACCAGATGGCACACCGAAAGCCGGGTTGGGTGAACTCTATTCCACGCTCGCTGCAGGCGGGACCGGGACAATTATTACGGGTTTTGTGTTCGTCTCTCAGGCTGGGCGTGCAATGCATCCGGGTCAGTGTGGAATTGACACTGATGTCAAAACAATCGCATGGAGACGCATTGTCCAGGCTGTCAGACAAACAAATCCTGGTACAAAGCTCATAATGCAGCTGGCCCACACAGGACGCCAGACCCTCAGCCGGATCACAGGTTCACAAGTCCTCGGAGCTTCATCAAGAGCCTGCAGCTACTTCAGACAGCGTCCCAAAGTGCTTGATAATAGCGAGATAGAACAGATAGTCTTTGAGTTCGCCAATGCAGCATACCGGGCTAAACAGGCCGGTTTTGACGGTGTCCAAATCCACGCCGCACACGGTTATCTTGTCCACCAGTTCCTCTCTCCATTCACAAACACCCGCAAAGACCGCTGGTCCGATCCTAATCTCCTGCTTGAAGAGATCGTCCGTACCATACGCAGGAAATGTGGAGACGGCTTCCCTATCCTGGTCAAATTGAGTGGAGCGGAGGACAGCACACCCGGAATCCGGGTTGAAGACACAATCAAAACAGTCCAACGCCTGGAGGAACTGCAAGTTGATGCAGTTGAAGTAAGCTATGGAACAATGGAATATGCATTAAACATCATCCGGGGAGCTGTTCCCATCAATGCTGTTCTAAAAGTAAACCCGATGTTCAACAAACTGCCAGGATTTATAAAATCAATCTGGAAGAAATACTTCGCCCCGGCATACATCGGCAAGTTTATCCCATTTACAGAAAACTACAACCTTGAAAACGCCTCCCTGATCTGGAGCAACACCGAACTGCCGGTCATTGTTGTCGGAGGTATCAGGACACTCGAAAGTATGCTTGGAATAATCAACGATTTCAACATAGATGCTATATCACTGTGCCGCCCCCTGATCATCGAACCAAACCTTCCAAAAATGATCCAGGCCAACCAGTTCATCGCCTCCAAGTGCACCAACTGCAATCTATGCGCCGTCTACTGCGACAGTCCTCAACCATTGCAATGCCACCAGAAGAAACTGTCTGAACACGATTATTAGGATTAATTAGATGGACAGGATTATGGCGATCTCTATCATTATATAGTTGAATAACCCTCGTTCGGGTGCAATTTGCAATTGCACCAGGAACAGAACTCTACCTTTTCCGTGTATTCAGTGTATTCCGTGGTTTATAAATTTTGTATTCTGCATTCCGTGGTTACGCACAAATACAAACCAACATAAGTCAACTATCACACTACTATATTTCACATAAGTCTGCCACAGACCTCATTTTACTTAATATTCAGTGGTTAATAGCCCCAACGAATTCAAACCGCTTGCATTCCTGTGTTCATATGCTATAATCCATAGTGTGGAATATTTCATTATTTCAGGCCAATTGAATCATACGTCATTTGCGTTTCAATAAGTAGAGGAGAACACAATGGCTGCGCAACTCATTGGGAAATACGAGATAGTCAGAGAACTTGGAAGAGGCAGCATGGGCATCGTCTATGAAGCCAGGGACACCTCTTCCGGTAAAGCAGTCGCGTTGAAGATCCTCACAATTGCAGCCGGTATTGATGGCAACACCAGACAGCAGATATTGGAACGCTTCAGGCGTGAAGCAAGAATAGCCCAGCAGCTCATCCACCCAAACATAGCTTCCATCTATGATGATGGAGATGATAAAGGCAAGTTCTATATTGCAATGGAACTGTGCACCGGCACAACTCTGCGCAATTTCTTGAAATTCGAAAAGCAGATGAATCCCGCCAAAGTAAAAGATATAGCAATGCAGCTGCTTTCCGCCCTTGCTGTTGCCCACGAAGAGGGCATATATCACCGGGACATCAAACCGGACAACATTGTCATAGGCAAAGATGGGCGAGTTAAGCTGATGGACTTCGGTATAGCTAAACTGTCCACAGAAGCAACAATGACCCAGGCTGGTCAGATAATGGGCAGCCCTGCTTATATGCCTCCGGAGCAGATATTGGGTGGAGAGATAGATGCCCGCAGCGATCTCTTCTCAACTGGTGTTGTGTTATACGAGTGCCTGACTGGCAACAAACCATTTTCTGGGGATTCTGTAACATCAATAACCCACTCGATTATATACAATGAACCTAATCCAGTCACAGGTGTATCTGACAGCTGGGCTGCTATAATTGCTAAGTCCCTGCAGAAGGATCCTGCCAAGCGATACCAGGCAGCAAACGATATGCTGAATGACATATCAATGGGCAAGGTTCCTGTTGTTGCACAGCCTCAAGTTCCTGTCACATCAAATGTTCCCAATATGCCTAATGCCGGAGAACAGACAATGGTGGCATCGGGGCCGGTATCTGACACTCCGCGTGCCCTCTGGGAACAGTCTGCGCCGCAATATGGTGCACCCGTACCGCCTGTGCAGCCACCGCCAACATACAACTACGGAATCAGTCCCGGGCGTGGTTACGATCCAAACATAATCAGCATAAACGTCCCCCATCCGGCTAATCCCTGGAAGAGGCTGGTCGCCTTCCTGGTAGATGGGTTCATCCTGAAAATAGTCTATACACTAATAGGCGTGTTCTTCCTTCCAAATCTACTCTCAGACGACACCCACACGTTTATGCATGGAATAAATTCAATTGATGCGCTGGCTTTTTTAGCATATTCTGCTTACTTCATACTGATGAATGGCTTTTTTGGGCAAACTATAGGTAAAATGGCTATCAGCATACGGATTGTTAAATACGACAACTCAGACCTTACTTTCGGAAATGTATTGGTCAGATACACCATGCAGAGTATCTTAACCCCTATAACTCTTGGCTTGCATTACATAAGCATACTGACAAACCTGGAAAACAGAGGTTTCCACGACACCATATCCGGCACCATAGTAGTGGATGCATGATCTGACAATGACTTGATGCACTGACCGAATATTACTACTAACACGATGGTATCTTCAAAACCTCGACTTGGATTGGAGAATAAAATGGAAATCAACGGATTGACAGTAGTATTAGTTGCAGGATTACTTATCAGCCTTGCCACTTCCGCGATGTGTGTGGAAACCTATGATCCCAACAAGGACAACATGACTCTTAAGAAACCCGTTTCCGACAGCATACTTCTATCCAAGGCAATTCTTTCCACTAAAACAACCTATTCATGCAAAAAAACAGCCACCAGGAATGTACTTAGTGATTTGATGAAGTCAACCAATATCACGCTTCTTGCTGGTGCAAATGCTAAAGACTGGGAAGTAAGAGACCGCAAGATTAATGTGTTCACAAAAGACACTCCACTACGGGATATCATGAATTCCATTGCAAGAGTAACTGGATTCAAGTGGTCCATCGAAGGAACCAAAGATAAGCCAATTTTTAGACTTATAAGAAATAAGCAGTCAAGAGAAGAACAAGATGCGATGCGTCAGGCAGATCTCCTGGAACAGCAGCGAGAAGATGAAATCAAACGTAAACAAACTCTTGATACATTAAAGAGTCTGGACAATCCGACTCTGGATGAATTGGCAAAGCTGCGTTCAGAGAACCCGTTCCTTTTCTGGATGTCGGCATCGAAAATGTTGAAGAAATTCAACAACCTCCTCAACAATAGTCCTGGACTCACACAGGCCATTCTGACCGGAGATAGCCTGACTATCAAAGCTTCCAGTTTGAGTCAAGCAGCACAACAGAGCCTGATAGATCTGATAGAGATAAACAAAGCTATGGAATACAAGATGACCGGCAGTAATTCGGGTGATCCATGGAACTCATCAAAAATAGGAGATGCAGACATTGTTATTAATGATCCGGCGACCCTATATTCGCAGAAACCGGGAGAAAGCCGACGTCATAAAGCTGGGCACGATGGTGAACTGCTCGGATGTATTTTAGTGCAAATGCCAAGTGAGTCCATAATGGTCCCTTTGTATGATCCAAATAGTCCAACAACGAAGTTGATTGGCAAAATACTAATTGAAGCCGACCTCATGAATCGCCCAATACAGGATGTTATGACTGAGTTTAAGGATGAGTTTATGAAAGCAACCCAAGAAGAGGAAAGTGCTCAGAGTGTAGATGGAATAGATAGTCAGACGATATCCACTGACATATCCGATCCAATATTGAATGCTAAAGTCAAAGTGAAACTGGATGGAAAAACACTACCTGATATTCAGGAACAATTGGCGGGGGGGGCAGAAATTGCGATAGTCTCAGACTACTTTGACGGCATGCAGAACTCCTCCAATATAGACACTCAGGATAAAACTCTCCGCAAACTGCTGGATAGTATAGCAAGAAAATACAAATACCAGTGGATGAACCCCGGTAAACCTATAGAGTTTCAAGATAAAGAATGGTATGACAAAGTAGAATCCCTGATTCCGGACGAACTCATTGACAGTTGGAAGCAGATTCTCATCAAAACCGGCACACTGGACATTTCCGAACTAGCACAGATAGCTAACTTGACCGAAGAGCAGTTCAATATCAATGTAATGGCAGATAGTCTGTTGAGCACCATAAACCTTAAACAGAGCTTGATGCAGAACAAAGACCTGTTTAAGTTACTGGCTACTCTCAACAAACCTCAGCTCACAGCGGCATACTCCAGCTCAGGATTTGACCTTTGGACACTAAAACTCGATGCATATGAAATGATTATAAGGGCTGTATCTACTCATACATCATTTATACTAAATCAACATGTTCCTCTAATATTGAAAGCCACACGGAACACAGAAGGCACCAACTCGATGCTGGAAATCAGCATCACCAATGAAGATGAGAACACCACAACACCATCGATAACATTTCCTATAATATTACCCAAATACACACCTCCGACAAAACCTGGTGGATAATCGGACAACTAATGTTGATTTGTAGTAAGTTTATAAACATGCCGTAAAACGCTCCAATTTTGGGAGATCAGTCAAGGCCCCTGCAATATCTCCCGTGTATACTGACAGGTCATTTTTTCGCGTGCTTTAGCGCGTTTAGTGGTATATCTTCTCAGAACGATCAGGCGATGCAGCCCATGTCCTATTTGTTTTATAAGTCTCATATGTCCTACAATTTTCAGATAGGTCGGATGATCCATGACCCGACTCTGTTCACATGTCCTATTCTGACCAGAAAACAATCGGAGGACTCCTTGAAATTTCGCAGTAAATTAAATATCCGGACAATGGCACTAATTACCGTGCTGACATGCATCGTTGTAAGCACCAGTGTGAACGCGCTTGTTCTCACAAAAAACAGCAAGTCAAACTATACAATAGTGATCGCTACTGATGCCATCAGCTCTGAGAAAACTGCAGCAAAAGAACTGCAACAGCATTTAAAACTCGTCACTGGAGCTAAGTTAGCAATCCTAACAGAGTCCCAGGTCAAACCGAATGCTCTGCAGATCGCCATAGGCCAGTCAAAACGCGTCAAGTTCCTTCTGCCCAAAACCGACTGGAAAGCCCTTGGCTCAGACGGGATCATTCTGAAAACCGTTGGCAATACAATAATACTGACTGGAGGCCGTCCAAGGGGCACTCTGTATGCGGTCTATTCATTCCTTGAAGACGTAGTAGGCTGCCGTTGGTGGACACCCACTGAAAACTTCATCCCAAAGAAACCAACTCTGAATATTCCGAACCTAAACACCACATACATCCCAAAGATTAAATGCCGGGAGGCAAGCTACCGCAACCCCAGCTCGAGCGGAGTCTTCGCATCAAAGCTAAAACTAAACGGCCACTGGTATTCAATAAAACCCGAATATGGTGGACACTACAGTATCATTGGCTGGTGCCACACGTTCTACGAACTGATCCCGCCGGCTAAGTATTTCGCACAGCATCCTGAATGGTTCAGTGAAGTCGGAGGCAAGCGGACGGACACCAACGCCCAGCTCTGCCTTTCCAACGAAGAGATGCGCAAAGAACTGACACGTAACGCTCTTGAACTCATCCGACAGAATCCAACAGCCGGGATAATATCCATCTCCCAGAATGATGCAAACGGCCAGTGCGAATGCCCGAAGTGCAAGGCAATCGAAGCCGAAGAGGGTTCACCATCAGGCCCCGTGATAAGATTTGTAAACGCTGTTGCAGCAGATATTGAAAAAGAATACCCGGACTTCCTGGTTGAAACGCTTGCCTATACTTACACCCGCAAAGCCCCGAGTCTTGCCAAACCCAGACACAACGTGTTGATAAGACTCTGCAGCATAGAAGCAGATTTCGCACGCCCGCTGGACAGTCCTGCCAACGCCGGGTTCAGGGACGATGTTGTATCCTGGAGCAGTATTGCACCCAATCTCTTCATCTGGAACTATGTAGCCAACTTCAGGGACTTCATAATGCCCCACCCTACTACCCAGACCCTTGGGGAAGATGTCAGATTCTTTGCTAAGCACAACGTTGTAGGGGTATTCGAACAGGGGGATGCTGCCAATGAAGTCGGAGACTTCGGCAAGCTCAAAGCCTGGATGCTTGCGCATATGCTTTGGAACCCGGATGCAGATGAAGCTAAGCTGATCAACACCTTCATGAACGGATACTACGGACCCGCTGCACCATATCTTGCAAAGTATCTGGACCTGATCCACGATGCAGTCCTGAAGCGCAACCAGTCCCTCAGCTGCTTCAACCGGGATTTCTCGTATCTTGGAATAGAAGAGATGAACGAAGCCACCAGAATCTTCGACAGTGCAGCAGACGCCGTCAAAAGCGATCCTGTTCTCTCATCCCGGGTCAGTGCAGAAAGGTTGCCTTTAGACCATGCATGGCTATTGCGCTATACCATCCTGAAACGCCTGTCTGTATCAAACAATCTCCCATTCCTCGGTCCCAAAGACAGTGTAACCGCGTGCGAAGAATTTATAACAGCAGCAAAAAAATACAAAACCCTCTACATTGCTGAAGGCCAGAGCTTAGAGACCTATGAACCAAAGCTCCGCCTGCTATGCCAGGCCCCGCCTGCTCCCCCTACAGAGTTCAAAAACATACCGGATACTGACTATGCTGACATCCAGGAAAACCTGTTCAGATACTACTGGTCCGGTGAGTTCTCCATGATAGCAGATGACCCATCGGCATCCAATGGCAAAGCCGGAAAGTCACCGGGCAACCACACCAAGTGGGCCCTGCAGTGGCCGGTAACTACAGACGTCACAGGCAAATGGCACTGCTATGTTATCGCCAGGTGTGAATCCAAACAGAGCACAGGCAATGCATTCGATATAGGAATCTGGGATGAAACCAACTCCCAGGGGCTTGCAAGAATAACCGTCCCCCTGGAAACCGATGCCAACAAACCATACAAAACCTACGACTTAGGTGTCCACCAGCTAAATCCCGGCACCTACTTCTACTTCGCCCCAAACGGCGACGGAACAACATACGACGCATTTTATATTGACCGGATATTTCTGGTGAAGGAAAAATAATAAGGGGTTCGTTCGTTGTGGCTTTTTGAATCGCCAATGGCGCGAAGTGGATAGATGACGCGAAATTCTTTTTCGCGAAATCCGCGCTAATTCCGCGTCATCCGCGATTTAAAAACCAGCCTTCGTTCGTGCTGAGCGTAGTCGAAGCGCGAACGGGCTTTATTTGAATCGCCAATGGCGCGAAGTAGATAGATAACGCGAAATTCTTTTTCGCGAAATCCGCGCTAATTCCGCGCCACCCGCGATTCAAAAACCAGCCTTCGTTCGTGCTGAGCGTAGTCGAAGCGCGAACGGGCTTTATTTGAATCGCGGATGGCGCGAAGTGGATAGATGACGCGAAATTCTTTTTCGCGAAATCCGCGTTAATTCCGCGCCATTCGCGATTCAAGCACAGGAGCTATCATAATGCAGAAACGCAAGAGCAAGGCAGTATATATAGCCGCAATATTCGGCGGAATCATCGTCCTGCTGGCCATCGTAATTGTAGTATTCAACATCAGGACAAATGCACTGCTGAAAACAATCACTCTCGTCCGAACTGTGCCGAATCCAAATGCGTATGATTTCTATGTCGATGCAGCAAAGAGAGTGGTAATGACAGCTGATATTGATGATGCACGAATCAAACCAAAACGGAGTACATCAAGTTATATACCTAAACGCACATACACATTGAATGAAAAGAAGGCCATAATCGCAGCAAACGCACCTGCACTTAATACGTTCCGCAAAGGTCTGCAATATAAATGCATGTCACCACTGATGAACCCTACATCCTCGCTTGGTTCGTTCTCCGAACTCAGAACACTCGCTAAGTTGATATCCCTTGAAACCCAGGTATACAATCAGTCCGGTGAACCAATGAAAGCAATGCAGTCATGCCTGGATGGCATCCAATTAGGCAGTGATACCGCTCAAGGATCCGGTCTTATGGTATACCTTTCCTCCGCAGCTGCCTCAGCTATAAATATATACAACGCAACACCCGATCTGATCAACAAACTGAGCGCAAAAGACGCCCAGGACGCTGCAACCAGATTGGAAAAGATAACATCCAACTACTACCCATTTATAGAAATCACGCGCAATGAGAGATACACCAACTTGCAAGCGATGAAGTCAAATGTCAGTTCTGCCGCAGCAATAACGCCACGGCCAACAAGCATATCGAAAGCCATTAATTGGTTTACTGGTGGAATTCAAGTCGGATTCATGCTCTCAGGTCTTATAGCTGACTGGAATAGTGAACTGGGATATGCTGCAAGACCATATGCTGAACATACTAAATTCACTACGGCATCCTACGGCACACTTATGCAGATCCTGGCACCAGTCATACAACAGGCACGATTCAAATACGAATACACACTCTGTGCAGATCAAATGCTCATGCTCCAACTGGCTCTGCGTGCATACAAAGCCACAACCGGCACATACCCATCAAAACTATCAGATCTTACACCCAAGTACCTTAAACAAATCCCAACAGACCGCTTTGCATCCACTGGTACATACAACTACAAACAAACCACCAAAGGCTACATCCTATACAGCATAGGCCCAGATGGAAAAGATGACAAAGGAAAAACAATACCCCGCCCCTCCGCTCCAAAAGAAAATGATTTAGGTGACATAGTGGTGGAGTATATTTTTTAATCGCGGATGACGCGAAACTTGCGCGGGGGGTCGCGGAACGGAATGGGCCACTTGTAAGCTGGGCGTGCTTCGACGTTGCTCAGCACGAACGGGTTGTGGTTTTGAATCGCGAATGGCGCGAAGTTGATAGGTGACGCGAAATTCTTTTCCGCGAAATCTGCGATGTTCCGCGCCATCCGCGATTCCAGTTGACACCAACCAGCCCCACATGCTTTACTAAGCACATGCGAAATTCACGATTCCTCCTGATGACAATATTAATAGCTGTTGCTTCATATGCATCGGCATTTGCTATAGATTCTCCCCATGCCAACATCCCATATTCCACAAGCACAATCAAACTCGATGGCCGTATTGGCAGTGGAGAATGGAAAGACGCCGCTGTCATTCGTAACATCCACACTATGGGTGGCAAACGACTGGCTGAGCCTGCAACAACGTTCTACCTGAAGCACGATGGCCATAGTCTACTGGTTGCAGTTCGTTGTATAGAGACTGAACCCGGCTACCCCAGGGCATACCCTCGCAGGCCAACTGACTGCCTGTCGGATGATGATGCTGTGCAGGTTGTGCTGGGAGTTGCTGATGAAAATATTGTCTCAAGAGACGTCATCAACTTCGGAGGATATGCAGGAGCTACAGACCAGGCAGCAGCTGCAGCAGACCACTACTACCAGTTCACAACCAACTCCGCCGGAGCCATCTCCCGCTCATACAATGAAACCCCACTGGATAATCCGCTGTCTTTCAAGTCCGCAGTATCAAAATCCAAAGGCTGCTGGGAAGTAGAGATGCGAATCCCGTTCGCCTCAGCAGGGATCATCAACCCAACCGGCCGGACTATATTCGCCAATTTATTCCGCTTCCGTCCGCCAAACATGACCGGTTGGCACCTCCCCGGATTCGGTGGATACGTCCCTATGCCCTTTGCCAGCATAACACTTCTCCAAAAAGGACAAGAAACTCGGCAGACCATCGAAACACTACCACCCAAAATCAAACCCACTACAACGCAGGTTCTCTCCAAAATAACCGGAAACATAAACTGGTATCCGCTCTCTCACTGCATTGTCGGAGAAGTAAGCAGCTCAGGCATAACCGGCACCGCCATCCTGCGCATAAATAATGCAGAGCGCCGCCTGAATCTCGCAAAAAAAGGGTGCACACGCGTGATATGCGATCTTCCAAAAGACATGTCCCTACCCATTGAAGCAGACCTTAAAGTCATTTCAAATGGCAAGCAGCATTTGCACGAAACAAAGACCATAACGGACATGGAACAACCCGGCTGGATGAAATCCACTGCTGGCTCTGAATATATCTCAAACAAAGTCCCTGCCCCGTGGACAGCTCCTGTTGTAACCGGATCAAAGGTTAAGCTCTATAACAAGACCATCGAGTTCTCCCCCACTGGCCTTTTCAAATCAGTGAAAGACGACAATGGGGAACTCCTCTACAGCCCGGCAACTATTTCCCTCTACATCAACCAACGTCCTGTAACACTCAAACCTGTCCGGATGAGCGTTAAGCGCTTGGGCAATGGAGCTGATGTTGAGTCCCAGATGACATTCGCAGGAGGTACAGTCGAAACCCGGACAAATGTCGATTACGACGGTTTCTGCGTCATCAAGCTCAGGATATTGGGAGTGAAACCTCAGTCAATCAGTGCGCTGTCAGTAAATATTCCTATCAAAAAGGATAACGCCCAATTTGTGCACCGGGAGCTGGTACAGGAGATCAAGGAAATCCAGCCAACTGGTTGGAGCGGTCCCGCCGGGCCGGTGTGGGTCGGTGGACACGATAGAGGGATATCCTTCAACTCCGACACAGACCTGTTCCTGTCCAAGACCAAACGCTCCCAGATCGTGGTCGGTAAAAGAGACATATGCACCTGGCTCCATCTCAATTTCGTCGACAGCCCTGCGCAGGTAAAGGACAACAGTCACATCTTCCGGTTCTTCCTTCAGCCGACTCCCACCAAGCGCCTTTCTCTGCGCAAAGAATCCAGCTTCTTCAGCTTCGTCTGGGAGAACTGGTCAGACTACCAGGGTTACCCGGACCTGACCAAAACCGCCGGATTAAAGACCCAGGCAGATGAAGCCCACAGAAACAATCGCCTGTTTGGAGTCTATACCTGCCAGCTGCTTGCCGAGAATTCACCTGATTTCTCCACCCAGAGCAACGATCTGATGGCGCTGCCTCCTCAGGTGATGTATAAACGTGCATACAACCCGGGCAAGGACATCCCCTGTTATCTCTGCTGCAAACGCGGACCGGAAGGCTTACTTCAGCTTGAAGGTTTGGAAAAGCTCATCAAGGAAGCTGGGATAGACGGGATATACAGCGATGGAATGAGCCTGGCCTGGGACTGTGACAACCCATCCCACAAAGACGGCTGCGGGCGTCCTGCTGATATAAAATGGAACTCAGAACCCTTGACCAGGGTTACAGGACAGAGGCAATTTTTGAAGCGTCTGAGGGGAATATTCTCCGACCGGGGCAAGCCGTTCTTCATGGCTGCACACTGCGGCGGTGGATTGGACATAAACACGCTATCATTCTTTGATGGTTACCTGGAAGGTGAACAGCTTGCCAGGTTCCGTCCTGGTTACCGGATCCCTCTGTCCACCTTCGCTGTAGGTTACTGCGGCAGCCCATGGGGATTCCGCACAGTGTTCTGGGATATGTTCTACAGCCAGGTTGGTGGAAACAGAAAAGCTACCCCGGGCTGGGCGCTTACTTATGCCCTATTACACGACACAGAGACCGAAGGCGCCACCGAACTCGAGCGCAGAATATATGCGGGTTTCGAAGACGACAAAGAGACCAAATATTACCCCTACTGGCGTCCGCAGCCGCACGTCAAGCAGATAAACAGCAAACTCCTCTGCTCTTACTATCGCAAAGCAGACGCTGCCCTGCTCATCTTCGGAAACCTGACATATAATGATCTGGATACTAATCCGGACATATCAAATCTCTACCCGAACCAGCAGGTCACAGCAACCGACCTGGTAACCGGTGAAGAATATAAAGTCAATCAAGGCCGGATAGCTCTCTCTGTGAGATCACACCGGTTCTGCGCACTCCGCATTGACACCAATATTCCCGTCAAAACAGGCACTGTCACACCGAAAGAAGCCCCGACACCCACTGATCTAAATATCACGAGCCTGAATCCGGACCAGTGGGAACAAAATCCGGGAGCTCCGGGTGTTACCATTACTCCAGGATCTGACTTCGGAGATGGCACCGTCGGACTCAAACTCAGCACCATCATCTACCAGGCATCTGCTATAACAAAACTCAAACTCCCGGTAGGCAACAACGCCACCATCAAACTAAAAATAAAGCGCTCCGGCCCACGCTTAAAGATCGCCATTGGGGATGCTACGATAATGTTCGACTGGAACTGGCAGGTAACTGCACTGGACCTCTGGAACACAGGCCGCATGTTCCAGACAACTGCACCCATAGACCAGACCCAAATCCTGCTCCTTTCCCTGCACGATGGAGCCCTGGACGCAACCTACGGAGGTCAACCCCTCACCCGTGATTTAAAACCGCTGGGCATCACAACCAGCAACACTTTCGAACTATCCACCTGGGGAGGGGACAGCTTCACATATGATGTCCTGGAAATAACCAGCCATCCCACTAAAATCTACGAAGAAGCCAACAAACACCCGATCCTATAACAAACCGCGAATCACGCCAACCACGCGAAAAGAGAACAAACTCCTCTTCAATTGGTTGGCGGCTAACAATCTCAGACGCCGACAAGCTCATCACCCCGTCCTATATGTCCTATTAGTCCTATTCGTCCCACAAGTTCCAGTCCACCTTTCCCACCCATTATTTCCGTGTATTCCGTGTATTCCGTGGTTAAAAACCGGTGCCAACCATGCTATAATTTTAGTATGAATAAGACACTTACTCTCATCGCAATATTTTGCCTGCTTCTATTCGCCTCCAGCTGTGTTTTGGCTTCGAAGGCGTTTATCATCGTCTGTCCGGACAGGTTTAAGTCGGAGCTGTCTCGGTATGCTAAGTATAAGAAAAAGCAGCTGCCTGTAAAAGTTATCACACTTGAAGCTATACTAAAGTCATCACCCGGAGTGGATGATCCGGAGCGGATTAAGAATTACCTCTATAAAGCCTGGCGCAAGGACGACCTGGGTTATGTGCTGCTGGTTGGGGATGCCGATATTATGCCTGTGCGATATATGGTCCTGGACCGTGTGACTGAACCGGCTTTCAACTACGCATTCTACCCGTCAGATCTCTATTATGCAGACGTTGCCAAACAAGACGGCAGTTTTGACGACTGGAATGCTCAGAAGGACGGTTACCACGCAGGATACTTCGGAGAAGTCCACGGGGAGAAGCACAAGAATCCTCCGATAAACTTTGACAATGTTGACTACCGCCCGGAGATCGCTGTAGGCCGCTGGCCGGTCAGCAATGCTCAGGAGATCCGCAATGTAGTCGACAAGACTATGAACTATGAAAAGACCGCAGCCAAAGGCAAAGCACCAGGAATCAGGACAGCTGCCTTCTTTGCAAGTGGAGGATGGATGGACAGCCGGGGAACGATGGACAGGTATATATCCCATCTGCCTTCAGGCTGGACTGCTGAAAAGCGCTATTATAAAGATGAAAGAGATGACAAGACCCCTCCGGTCAACAATGCAGAGATGGTTGCTTTGCTAAACTCCGGTGCCGGACTGGTGATACACGCTGGACACGGGAACGATCTCCTGTGGGATGGGTGCTTCTCGACAGCTGATCTGAAAAATGTCCACAACGAAAACTGCCTGCCGGTAATGTTCTCCGTCGGATGTTACACAGCCAGGTTTGCCACACTCCCTCCATACGAGCCATACACAGACATAGCCGGAGTTGAACACAAAGGCAGCGATCACGGGGAAGTATTCACCTCTCCCCCACCTCCACCGGCACCATACCAGTCAGGAGCCCACAACCCAACCGGCTTAGGAGAGATAGTCCTGCGCCAAGGGCTAAACGGAGCCGTAGCTTACATAGGCTGCAACACCGGAGGTCAACCCTGCGCATTAACCCTGCAGGAAGGCTTCATAAAGGCTTTCGAGAAAACCAAAACTCCCATCCTGGGAGACTGCTGGAAAAGCGCCATGTCCTACTACTACGACCGTGAACACCTGGCAACCCTACTCCCCACCGAAGACTGGTATCCCCCCAGCATCTTCTTCCAGGGAATGAAGTTCATGCTATTCGGCGACCCAACCTTGAGGATGCCTGAGGTAAGGTAGGACTTGGAGACTTGGGGACTTGGAGACTTGGGGACTAGGAGACTAGGAGACTAGGAGACTAGGAGACTAGGGGACTGGGAGACTAGGGGACTGGGAGACGGGGGGACTGGGAAGCAAGAAGACGGAAGCCAGCCCACCCAATTCCCCCTTGGAGAATGAGCACAACCCAATTCCCCCTTGGAGAAGGGGGTTAGGGGATTGATTCCCTTCCTGAAGGCAGAAGACTGAAAACTGTCATCCTGGAACGCAGCGAAGGAGACGAGGAGACTAAAAGCAGGTCCTTCGCTGCGCTCCTAAGAAAACCGAGCTAAAGGCAGGCTGGAAGCCTGCACCACAATTTAGCCTGCCGAAACTTATAGGGTTTCTAATTGAAATCAGTTGGCAACACCAACTTAAGGGCTCAGGATGACATGCTTCTGTCTTCTGACTTCCCAGTCCCCCAGTCTCCCCGTCTCCCAGTCCCCCATTCTCCAAGTCTCCCCGTCTCCAAGTCTCCCCGTCTCCAAGTCTCCCCCTCTCCTCCTCTCCCCCTCTCTCCCTCAGAATCTACTTGCCCACCAGCACCTGTTTTGCGTAACTCCTTGCTGCATCGAAATTAACAGGGTCAGCGGGGAAGGTCACAACCATGTCGATCATGCTGTTGAGCTTCTCCAATCGTACTGTGTCCTTGGTTGATTCCAGTTTCTTTCGGCACAGTGACAGCAGGCAAAAATCCTGCCAACCCTGTCTCCAGGCTTGCCACCGGCGCGACGGAATAACTCCGGCCTCTGTCGGATACACGAGAGAGGTATCGTAGTCCGCGGTTGCCTCTGCACGATTCCACGGATCGTCGTAGTACTGCTGCGCCCAGAAGCCTACAGCTGTTATGTTGTTCTTGAATGCCCACCAAAACTTGTACATGTAATGTTTTGTGGGATGCTGCTGCTTCTCGTTTCCACCTTCGCTGTAGTAGTAGACCCAGAGGTCTTTGCCTTGTTTTCTCATCAAATCAATCGAAGGTTGATTGCTCTGAGACTGATAGGAGTTGAAATGAGGCATCCACACATCGATATACTTCTTGAACTTCTCGACTGTGTCAGTCGGTCCGATACTATCAAGAACTGTGCGTATTTTCGGATCAGCCTCTTTCACCCACTTGGAAATAAAGAGGCAGTTGTCGCTGACTGATTCGTCATATGGATTGACCACAAACTGGTCGTAACCTATCCCGTGCTTTTTGAGGCGCTTAACTATCCCCTTTATCCACGTTACGAACGCTTTCTTATACGCAGGACTGGGGAACTCAAGATTGAACAGGTCTTTCCGCACCCAATCAGTTTCCCAGATATCGATGGTGACATAGTACATACTGAACTTGCCTTTTGTTGCATCTAGAAGACGATCCATTTTCGAAAAGTCCAACCGCTCCAGTGTTCCATCCGGCTTAGCGAGCGGTCTTGGGCATGTGCTCAGGTTATGGAGCATACACATATCTATTCCATGCAACTTGAGATCGGCAAAGGTCGCCTGAGCCCACTCCGGACGTTCAATCAGGAGATTCGGATCAATGAGGTTCCATGTAAATGCGTGGACGGGTGAGTTCTCTGTCAGAACCTGCGGTATAACATTCACAGTTACTGGCACAAACATAAACTTACCGGGAGTTCCGTCCACACACTCAATCTTGATGTTGCCTGTAACCGTCTGAGCGCCTTTATACTCTTTCGGTATATGGACCGAGAACCACATCTGCTTGGTCTCGCCAGAAGGAATTTGAATTACACCTGCCGGTAACGGTTGGATAGCATCCCATGCCGGTTTACCGTCCCTGCTTGCGACCGGGACAGCTTCCTGCCAGAGAGTATCTAGCCCCGGAAGACCGAGTTTAGTAACATCCACAGGGCGTCCATACCGAGTTGTAAACCTCACCTCGATAGGTGTGTCCATCAGGTTTGTGACATTCAGGGCCACATCTGCCCATTCATCTTTCAACAACGTAAGATTAACTGGACCAAAAGCCGTGTCGATATCGATATTGTGTCCAGCAAACGGCTCATACGGATATGACCTTGCAATGTAAAAAGGACTTCCACCGGAGAGCGAGCTAAGCGCTTTCATCCTGTAGCGCGTCATCCCCGTCTCCAGTCCGGCAAGTTCATAGGCGAGAACTTCGTAGGTCTTCTCGTCAACTTCACTCGATTTTGCCACCCTGTCCTGCCATGCTGTGAGTTTAGCCATCCAGTCTGCTGCTGATGATTTCACATCCGCAGGCCATGCTGCCGATTCAACTGCAATCTTATTGCCCGATTTCTGAAGACTTGCTTTCAGCGAATCAAAGACTAGAGGACCGAAGCTTCCTATCGAATTAAACGCTCCCTTAGTCGCTTTCCAAGTGTATGGATCGAAGTCGCCGCCCGCATATCTGTCGCGAGCGAAATTTGCCAGCCAGGTTTCACCCTCGGCAGGAGTGCCGGCAGCAAGGGATGTGAAAGGTATGGCGAACTCCACAGACCAGAACTTGTCACCCTTGAAAGTAGCGACCTGCCAGTCAGGATTGTATCCGTAGCAGTCCTCCCCCAGTGCATCGTATTTCTGGCCGAGGATATCTGCGATGAAATGGTAAAAACTTACCCGGTCAGCCTTCGGCTCCAGCAGGAGCTCGATGGCTTCATTGGTATAGTTGGAAGGGTCCCTCTCCGTAAACTTCGCAGCCTTGGCGCTTGCCATGTTCGGCTCATCTGCGACCACTGCAATATACAGGTTCTTGTCATCGTGTCCAATTCTCATTCTGGTCTTTATGGAAGCAACGGATCCGTCAGCATTTTTCACGAGCTCCGGAATTGTCCCCGCATCTTTCCATTCGTCATCATTCACGCGGCCATCTATGGTCGGAACCGGTATCCGTTTCACGAGCACAGGAGCTCCCTCGCGCGATGAAACCTGGCATTTCCAGGTATACACGTTTCCGATGCTCTTTCCTGAAGCATCGAGAAGTGTTGCCGTTCTATCACCATCTCCAACTATGCCAAAGTTAAGGACTGCCTCACCCGGAGGCAGATTCAAAGGCACATCGAGTGTCAGAGCCTGCTCGATCAAGCCGTTGGCAACCGCTTTATCTGCAGGATACACCCAGGGTATCAGACGATCACCGGGAGGTGTAAAGTCCACTCCGCTCCCCAAGGCAGTAAAGTTCGGGTAGTTAACCAGCGGATTGCCGGGACTAATACATTTCAGATACAGATGCCCCACAATTCTCTGTCCAGGCTGGATCGAAGATGGAAGATCGTGTTTCAGTATCTGGTATACGGCATCGTTTCCCTGCGCGAAAGATGCAGTGCATGCCGTAAGCAATAGTAGTAAAACGTTAAACCACTTTATCATAAGTTCTCCTCTTAAAGACGGATACATTTGAGAGATCAGTTAATATAGTATTCACGATTATGACCTTGAAATCCTTCGCTTATGTCGGTCGTCGTCACTTTGCAACGACTTCTCAAAACCCACATGATATGGATCGCTCTGTCCCTGTTCGTTGAAAACAGTCGAATGGTAGAACAGTTGGCAACACTAATCGTGTAAATCCCAAAATCCTATTAATCCTGTTCAAACAATCCCCGCGCTCAGTCAGCAAGAAGTAAAAAATCCGTCCGATCAGTCCAATCCGACCAATCCGTCAGATTTCCCAAATTCAAGCACATCGGCCAATACTGACGCAGGAGTTTTTGACGGGGATAACGAATCTGGAATGAGCAACAGCGCCTTTTAACCAGGAGGTCAGGTGACATGGAAGACAGGCAATTTCCAGGATCACCCAGACAGCAAGAAGTAAAAAATCCGTCCGATCAGTCCAATCCGACCAATCCGTCAGATTTCCCAAATTCAAGCACATCGGCCAATAATAACGCAGGAGTTTTTGACAGGGATAACGAATCTGGTATGAGCAACAGCGCCTTTTAACCAGGAGGTCAGGTGACATGGAAGACAGGCAATTTCCAGGATCACCCAGACAGCAGGAGAACAATAAAAATCCGTCTGATCAGTCCCATCCGACCAATCCGTCAGATCATATAATCCGTGCAGATCAGGCAGGTCAGTTAAACCAGGAACCTATCCACCGGGAGAGCAGGCTGCGACCCAGTGGTGGGTATCGTAAGTTGCATTCTTTTCAAGCGACTACCATCATCTATGATGCCACGGTTTCCTTCTGCGAACGATTTCTGGACAAACGCTCCCGCACAGTGGATCAGATGGTGCAGGCAGCTCGCAGTGGTCGGCAGAATATTGCCGAAGGCAGCCGCACCTCGGCAACTTCCAGCCAGACTGAACTGCGGTTGGTGAATGTTGCAAGAGCCAGCCTGGATGAACTGCTGTTGGACTACGAAGATTTTCTGCGCCAGAGGCATTTGCCGCTTTGGGACAAAGACTCGCCCGAGGCGCGAGCGGTAAGGGAAGTAGGAAAACAAAACAAGACCGATCGGTCCGATCCGACTGATCCGTCAGATTTATTTGGTCCCTATTCCCACTGGCTGAATAGCGATGATCCTTCTGTTGTTACTAATACTGTGATTTGCGTAATCCACCAGGCTAACTACTTGCTGGACAAGCAGATAGCCGGACTTGAACGCCAGTTTATCACCGAGGGAGGATACAGCGAACGCCTGGCTGCAGCAAGGATTGCAGAGAGGGGACAACAGCATCAGACCGATCGGTCGGATCCGACAGATCAGTCCGATCTCACTTCTCCCGCCTGTCCAACCTGTGGTAAGGCAATGGCCCTGCGCACTGCGCACAAAGGACCCAAGGCAGGCGAGAAATTCTGGGGTTGCACCGGTTATCCGGAGTGTAAAGGAACACGCAAGCTAAAATAATTGGTCCGATCAGTCCGATCCGACAAATCAGTCAGATTAGTAAAAAATCGGGGTAATTACGGATTATTCCGAAGACGCATTAGTAGAACAACCTGCGATAGCTCTGTTTAAGGAACTGGGATGGGTAGTAAAAGAATTCCGTCGCCTGAAAGAAGATGAAAACCGCCGACTGTCGCTGGATTGGAACTGAACCGAACGCTCGCTAAACTGAACCACCGCATCCAACACTAAACAAATTCCATACGTGCTTAATCCCCTCCCGGGTTGTATAATAAATACTGCAATCCACTAATCGTAAAGAAATAGGTACCCATGTTCGAACAAGCTTTCAAGAATATAGATGATATCCTCTGGAAAGAGGCTGGATGTACAACTGAATTGGATTATACGGAGCAGACTTCATGGTTACTGTTCCTGAAATATTTGGATGGACTTGAGCAGGACCGGGCTGATGAAGCTGCTCTGCAAGGGAAGACTTACGATTATATCCTCGATAAACCATACCGCTGGGAGACCTGGGCGGCTCCTAAAGGCGCTGATGGTCAAATAGACCACAATGCTACCCTTATCGGAGATGATCTCCGTGATTTTGTGAACTTGAAGCTGTTTCCATACCTGCAGGGATTTACAGAGAGATTCAGCGGCTCCAATACCATCGAATACAAGATAGGCCAGATCTTTGTGGAGATCAAGAACAAGATCACCAGCGGTTACAACATGCGCGGGATTATTGACCATGTCGATGAACTGAAGTTCCGCTCGCAAACAGAAAAGCATGAACTCTCACACCTCTATGAAGCCAAGATCAAAAACATGGGCAATGCAGGCCGCAATGGTGGAGAATACTACACACCCCGGCCTCTTATCCGTGCCATTATACAAGTTGTAAATCCCAAAATTGGTGAACGGATATATGACGGTGCAGTAGGTTCGGCGGGATTCTTATGTGAGGCGTTCGATTATCTAAAATCCGGCGATCTGACAACCAAAGACCTTGTTACTCTCCAAAACGACACATTCACCGGCAAAGAGAAGAAGTCTCTTGCCTATGTCATAGCTATCATGAACATGATCCTGCACGGCATTGAGGCTCCTAATATCATACATACCAACACACTTTCCGAAAACCTGGCCGATGTTCAAGAGAAGGACCGGTTTGATGTAATCCTGGCTAATCCTCCATTCGGAGGTAAGGAACGCAAGGAACTCCAGCAGAACTTTCCTATCAAAACAGGGGAGACTGCTTTCCTCTTCCTGCAGCATTTCATAAAGATGCTCAAAGCCGGAGGCAGGGCAGGTGTGGTTATCAAAAACACATTCCTCTCCAACACAGACAATGCCTCAATGAGTCTGCGAAAGCTCCTGCTGGAAACCTGCAACCTGCACACTGTGCTGGATTGCCCAAGTGGGACATTCCAGGGTGCAGGTGTAAAAACCGTTGTGCTGTTCTTCGATAAAGGCACTCCCACACACAAGACCTGGTTCTACCAACTGGACCCCGGTCGCAACCTTGGTAAAATCAATCCACTCAATGATGATGACCTGAAAGAATTCGTAGAACTGCAGAAGACCTTTGCAGATTCTCTCAAATCATGGAGTCTTGATATAAAGAGCATCGACCAGACTACTTTTGACTTATCCGCAAAGAATCCGGATGGTGGAGAAGAGGTTGTTCATCGAAGTCCCGGGGATATAATGGATGAGATAGCTTCACTGGATGTTGAGAGTGCTGAAGTCTTGGCGAAGATCAAGGAACTGTTATGAAGAAGGGATGGCAAGCAAAGAAGCTAGGAAATATCTGCGAATTTGTTCGTGGCCCTTTTGGTGGAAGCCTAAAGAAATCCGTTTTTGTTGAGGATGGATATGCTGTCTATGAACAACAACACGCCATCTACAATCAGTTTGAGGATATACGATATTTCATCGACAAAACAAAATATCAAGAAATGCGGCGTTTCGAGCTTCGTCCCAATGATATCATTATGAGTTGTTCGGGAACAATGGGAAAAGTTGCTATTACACCAGCTAATATAAAACCCGGAATCATCAACCAGGCATTATTGAAACTGACTCCTTCGAGTGCGATTTCGTCAGTGTTCTTGAAATATTGGATGGGTAGTGATGAATTTCAGAATAGTATACAGGAACAGTCTGGAGGTGCAGCCATCCAGAACGTTACCTCGGTCAGTATCCTAAAGGAAATACAAATATCTCTGCCTCCTCTTCCCGAGCAGCAGCGGATTGTCGGTATTCTTGACGAAGCCTTTGAGAGCATCGCCACCGCCAAAGCAAACACCGAAAAGAATCTACAAAACGCCCGTGCTCTGTTTGAAAGCCATCTGCAGTCTGTTTTTTGCCAGAGTGGTGAGGGGTGGGTGGAGAAACCATTTTCGGAGCTATGTGAAATCAAGCACGGTTACGCTTTTAAGAGTGAGTTCTTCGCTGTAGAAGGTGATTATGTTCTCTTAACACCTGGTAATTTCTACGAATCTGGTGGCTATCGTGATCGTGGCGAAAAGCAGAAGTATTATTCCGGTGAGATTCCTCACGACTATGTGCTAAATAATGGTGACTTGTTAGTAGCAATGACGGAACAAGCAGCGGGTTTACTTGGCAGCCCAATCCTTGTTCCAGAGTCAAATAGATTTCTACATAACCAACGGCTTGGTAAGGTTATAAGTAAACCTGGCATAAAATGGACTAACGAGTTCTTCTTCTATGTTTTCAATACACAAGCTGTGCGTAAAGAGATACATGCCACAGCATCCGGGGTTAAGGTGCGTCACACATCACCTACAAAGATCGGCGATGTCATAGTTTCATTCCCTACTTCGTTTTCAGAGCAGCGCGCGATCGTCTCCACTTTGAACAATTTGGTAGATGAAACCCAGTGCCTGGAATCCATCTACCAACGTAAACTCGCTGCACTGGAGGAATTACGAAAGTCACTGTTGAACAAGGCATTTAATGGGGAATTGTAGTAATATAATGGCGAAAGGAGGGAATGTGGATTATGACCAATGTGGATCGTATACAGTCGATCAACCCGGAGCGTATTGCATGGTGTTGTCAGGATTATGGCATCACACCAGATAAACTCGCGTTTGATCTTGGTATCGCTGGTGCAACTATTGACCGGATGATGGCAGGGGAAGACGGATTGTCTTTCAGGCAGTTACAAAAGATCGCCGAGTATTTCGGACGTGGAGTGCTGTTCTTTCTGGAAACCGGTCCGGTAGATGATAAACAGATTCATACTCCACAGTTCCGCACACTCGCCAACCAGAAAACCGAGTTGACTCCCGATTTTAAGAAACTAATAGAACGTGTTGAGAAACAACGAGCGGTATATCTGAGTCTGCTTGAGGATCTGGATGAAACCGAAAGGTTGCGTTTCAACCCTCCGGACATAACCCACAAAACCCCGCAGGAAGCTGCCCAGATCGTCCGCAAATGGTTGAATCTGCCGGATAAGAACAGTTTTGACACCTATCGTGAAGCACTTGAGGAACAAGGCATTCTTGTTTTTCTCAGCAATGGTTACAACGGTAAATGGCAGATTCCTAAGCAGAACCCGATCCTGGGATTCACCCTGTATGATCCGGTCTGTCCTCTGATTTTCATTAAGAAACAGCCTTCGGAAGCACAGCGATCATTCACACTGATGCATGAACTGGGGCACCTGTTAATGAATAAAAGCAGTTCGATAGATGATGAATACGATTTGCATTCTCATCAGGGAATGGAGCGCACCGCAAACGCTTTTGCAGGTCATCTGCTGGTGCCTGAAGCCTTATTGGAACAGTCCCAATATAATGAATACCGTCAATGGCGTGGAGGTTTGGTTTTCGAGCATACAGAAGGTGGAAGCAGAGCTTACCGCTACCGAGAACCGGCCAATGTATTCGGTCTGCCATTCGTAAGAACCGTTTTACAGGCACTAAATGCCCGTCATATCACCCTTGTCAAAGCGAGCAGTTATCTTGACAGCCTAAAACTGAAAGATATGCACCAATTGGAGAGCTTCTGTGGAAGTCATTGACGCATCGTCGATTATCTACGCCTGGAAGTTGGAGCCCCTGCACATCCTAAACCCACAGAAAAACGAAGCCGAGACTAGAGCCGAGTATATTGACAATGGACAGTGAATAATGAAAAAGGAAGACAAACTCCGAATTCGCAACAGCACTGCTGAGTTCCTCATCTTTACCAAACAAGCAGGTGAGGACGGCATTGAAGTTCGCGTGGCGGAGGGAACGGTCTGGCTGACGCAGAAATTGATAAGCGTGTTATTCGAAAAGGGCCGCAGCACCATCACCGAACATCTGAAGAGCATCTTCGAAGCAGGAGAACTTGATGAAACAGCAGTATGTCGGGATTTCCGACATACTGCCGAGGACGGCAAAGATTACATGACCCGGTTCTACAATCTCGATGCCATTATTGCTGTCGGTTTCCGGGTCAACTCAAATCGCGCAATACAATTTCGCCAGTGGGCGACTGGGATTTTGCGTGATTTTGCTATTCGCGGTTACGTGCTGGACAAGGAACGTCTGAAAAACGGCGCGTTTTTGAGTGAGGAGTATTTTGGAAACCTGCTGGCAGAAATCCGCGAAATCCGCGCAAGTGAACGCAAGTTCTACCAGAAGATCACAGATATTTATGCCACGGCGATGGACTACAACACAGATTCCGAGACGACCAAAACCTTCTTTTCCACAGTCCAGAACAAGCTCCATTTCGCTATTCATGGGCATACAGCTGCTGAACTAATCGTAGAACGAGCGGATAGCAATAAGGACAAGATGGGATTGACCACCTGGAAGAATGCTCCGAACGGGAAGATCATCAAACCCGATGTCTCTATCGCAAAGAACTACCTTACCGAAACGGAGTTGAAATCTCTCGACCGTTTTGTAACGATGTATCTTGATTATGCTGAAGATCAAGCAGAGCGAAATATACCTATGACCATGAAGGATTGGGCTGGTAAACTAAATGCCTTTCTACAGTTCAACGAGAGGGAAATCCTTGATAATCCCGGTAAGGTCAGTCAGGAAGTTGCTAAAGCGTTCGCCGAGAGTGAGTTTGAGAAATACCGGATTGTGCAGGACCAATTATTCGAATCCGACTTTGACCGCCACATAAAAAAAGCACTGGAATCTGATAAGGAAGAGCATTGAACGAAGCCGAGACTAGAGCCGAACACATCGATCCTGCACTGAAAGCTGCGGGATGGGGTGTTGTTGAAGGCAGCAGGATCCTCCGCGAATATATCATTACGCCCGGCCGTATCAAAGGTTTTGGCCAGAAAAACAAGCCTACTGTCGCTGACTATGTGCTGGTCTATCGAAACCGCAAACTGGCAGTGATTGAAGCAAAAGCCTGGGATAAACCACTGACAGAAGGCGTTAGCCAGGCAAAAGACTATGCTGGAAAGATGGCTGTGCGTTTCGCATATGCAACCAACGGTCAAGGCATCTACAGCATAGACATGCAGACCGGCAAAGAAGGCGAACTGTCGCATTATCCAACACCTGACGAACTCTGGGAAATGACCTTTACCGAAGAGAATGCCTGGCGTGAACGCTTTGGAGCTATACCTTATCCTGACAAAAGCGGGAGTTGGAACATCAGGTTCTACCAGGAGATCGCAGTCAACCGGGTTCTGGAAGCCATTATTGATAAAAAGGACCGCGTTCTGCTGACGCTGGCTACCGGCACGGGTAAGACTTCTATAGCATTCCAGATTGCTTGGAAACTCTTCAAAACCCGCTGGAACCTGATTGATTGGAAGAGCGGGAATACTCCCACAAGACAGCCACGTATTCTGTTCCTGGCTGACCGGAATAACCTTGCTACACAGGCTTATAATGACTTCACATCGTTTGCTGCATTTGATGAAGATGCACTCTGCCGCATCTCCCCTGACGATATTCGTAAGCAAGGCAGGGTGCCGAAGAATGCCAGCCTGTTTTTCACGATTTTCCAGACATTCATGAGCGGACAATCGCTGGATGGCACGCCGTCGCCTTATTTTGGTGACTATCCACCGGACTTCTTCGATTTCATAGTCATAGATGAGTGCCATCGGGGAGGTGCCAATGATGAGAGCAACTGGCGCGGTATCCTGGAATATTTCTCCCCTGCCGTGCAACTTGGTCTAACCGCTACACCCAAACGCAAAGATAACATCGATACTTATGCCTACTTCGGCGATCCGGTCTATATCTATTCGCTGAAAGAAGGTATCAATGATGGATTCCTGACTCCATTCAAAGTAAAGCAGATTTCCACAACGCTGGATGAATATATCTATACTCCTGATGACAAGTTAATAGAGGGTGAGATCGAAACCGGAAAAATCTATATAGAATCCGATTTCAACAGGATTATTGAGATCAGAGAACGCGAAGCACACCGTGTGAAACTCTTTATGCAGCAGATAAACCAGAATGAAAAGACGCTGGTTTTCTGCGCGACACAGGACCACGCGCTGGCAGTTCGGGACCTGATCAACCAGATGAAGAACAGTAAGGACCCGAACTATTGCCAGCGGGTTACGGCGAACGACGGATCACTCGGTGATCAGCATTTGCGCGACTTCCAGGACAATGAAAGAACGATTCCGACAATATTGACTACTTCTCAGAAGCTTGCTACGGGTGTAGATGCCCGCAACATCCGCAATATAGTCCTGATGCGTCCGATCAACACCATTATCGAGTTCAAACAGATAATTGGTAGAGGTACCCGGCTTTACGATGGTAAAGACTTCTTCACGACATATGATTTTGTAAAAGCATATCACCATTTCAGCGACCCAGAATGGGACGGAGAACCCCTTGAACCGGAGGAGGTAAAACCGTGCAGCAAGTGTGGTTGTCGCCCCTGCGTGTGTGTGAAAGAACCTCCGGAACCCTGTTCAGTATGCGGGAAGACTCCTTGTGAGTGTCCGAAAAAGCCATGCCTTATCTGTGGTCAACGTCCGTGTATCTGCAAGAAGAAGAGAAGAGCCAAAGTGAAACTTGCCGATGGCAAGGAACGCAACATCCAGCATATGATGGCTACAAGTTTCTGGCATCCTGATGGCACACCGATGTCCGCTCAGCAATTCATGGAGATGCTGTTTGGTAAACTTCCGGAATTCTTTCAAAACGAAGATGAATTGAGAACAATCTGGAGTGCACCGGACACCCGAAAGAAACTGTTGCAAGGACTTGAGGATCATGGATTCGGTGGAGAACAGCTTGCCGAGATGCAAAAAATAATCGACGCCGAAAAGAGCGATCTGTTCGATGTATTGGCGCATGTAGCCTACGCATTAGCACCCGTAACCCGCGAAGTACGAGCAGCCAATGCCAAAGTCCACATCCACACCCAATTCAGCGTTAAACAACAGGCATTTCTAGACTTTGTGTTATCTCATTATATCAGCGTAGGAGTTGAAGAACTCGATCTCGAGAAACTCACACCTCTATTGAGACTCAAATACCACAACTCAATTTCAGATGCAATTGCCGACCTTGGCAAACCCGAAGAGATAGGCACATTTTTCGCTGGATTCCAAAAGTATTTATATGAACAGCAGGTCGAAACCTGGGTATGAATAGCATTTGATCTGACGAAACCCTTCATTTAAAACTTCGAAAGAAAACACCTATGAACAACCCCTGTCTGAACAAGATTTTTAGGATCAAAAGCCTCACACGATTTCGATTCCGAATCCCCTTCCAACCATCCATCCCCCTACCAATTCATGCCTTCCCGAAGCCTAAAGTCCAGAGTCCAAAAGCTTCCCTTTTCCCTTTTCCTATATGCTCCGCATAGTTTCCTATAAGACCCTATTTATCGATGCATATAAAATTGTTTAAAATATTTCCCAAAAAGCGGGACGAATTCGCGTTCCTGGCGTCTTATAATATGAGTTATAATACGCTATATATAAGGACCCATGTGCTGTTAGATAGTAGTTTAGAGATAGCCTAGAGACCTTTCAGTTCTGATTATGCCAAGCATGGCTGTTATATTCCTGAATTGATTACTCATGGAACTGGAGGTTTTGTTGGCATACACTAAAACAAGCCAGGAATGTAGTTTTCTATAGCTTATATTATATTGAAATTCCACGACTGATGTGAGTACTAAAGCAACTGAAACGGACGGTTGATTAACCGTCCGTTTAGTGTAGTTTGGCAATATGGGTTGTGATTGTTATTATTTCATTCCGCAGCGACCGTTGCCGTTGCCTTGTCCTCTGCCTGCCTGTCCATTGGGGCAGGTGCCACAGTTCCCATTGCCGTTACCGTTCCCTTTTCCAGTGCAATTAGCATTGCCAACCCCACCCATCTGCTGGCGGAGTGTTTTGTTTTCATTCATCAGTGTCTGAAGGTTTGTTCGCAAGGCTTTTAGATCATCTTGAGCCTTAGTTATGAGAGCCTTATCCGCATTGTTCTTCTGCAATTTTGCAATATCCAACTGCTTTGAGCGGATCTGTTCGTGCAGAGCTTTTACTTTGGCAACAAAAGCTTTCTGTGCAGGTGTAGTAGGCTTTACTGTATTCCACCAACCACCTTGTGCCCCGCCGGGTTGAGTATTGCCCATCGGGCATACTTTCCCCTGCTGACCAGCTCGCATCCCACATCCACCACCAGGACCCTGTGCTGCAAATACATACATCGTCAGTCCGATTGCTAGAAGTCCTGTTACCAGGGTAAGTGTCAGGTTTTTCATTTCAAATCCTCCAAAAATTGTTTACTGTCTATAAGACCGGAAGCAACAGACCTGCATTCCCTGTTTTTAGAAACTATTTGTAATTTTCTGAATTTGCGACTGGCTGATGTCGGCAGTCACGGTAATCATTATAGAATTCACCTGTGCTTCGCCTACTATTCCAAATGGTTCCGATTTTGTCATGCACCGGTTCTTACCCATTCCCATGTTTCCGGCACGCATTCGACGCCCATATCCCATGCCCTTACCACGGCCTTGCCCGTTACCACATACACGCTCAAATACAGTAATAGAGTTCAATCCATCGGTGTATTTCAATACAGCAGCAATCTTGCCGCTGCCTGTTTTTCGCAAGAAGTAACCATCGCGAACATATCCCTTTGGGACGTACAATGGTTCCAGCGGCTTAAAACCAGCCAATTTCTTCACCTGGTCTGCACTAAGAGGATTGCTTGCAGCATCGGTATTTACTCTTCTCCATTGTTTTGGTAAAGCATATAGTGCCGTTGAAAAAACAGGATTGAAACTAATAGAGTTGTAAGCAGACCGGGTAGCGAGAGCTCCGGTATGCAGATAACGTTCACTGCGCAGTATTATCCCTGTCTTCTCATCCACCCACAATACCAGCTTCGGATTCCCAGGCATTTTTGGTTGAAGTTTGATAACAACGGCGACTCTTCCAGCAACTTTGTCTTTGCCTGATGCAACTGGTGTATAGTTGGATAATAGCAGTTTCACGCGGTCAGTTGCAGGAGGTGGAAGTGCAGCATAGACCATTTTGGATGATTTCACCAGTGTATACACCAACTTGCCATCTTCAATAACTACAACTCCACTCATCGGCCCCGAATCATATTCCATCCGCAGTTTTGATGCACTGCGGTTTATGTTAACTGTCGCAGTCTGAGTCCGTCCGTCCATACTCACCATATTCGTCAGTCTGCCGCTAAAAACCGCAGTTTGTTCTGCATTGTATGCTTTTCTGACTATATCCGCAGGTGATGCAGCAACCTTACACCCGAGGACAAGTGCCAGTAAGACTACAATACCGATCCTCTGCAACATCAATCTACCACCTTCTCATCACTTGCAGCATTGTATACAACCAGGCTTACTCTATCCGCAAAAGGATCATTCCAAAGCATTGTGGAGTGACTATCGATTTGCTCATATTTGAATGCAGTCTGATTTCCGGACTTGTGGACTGGTACAAGCCAGATTGAAATAACAACGACAATTATCATTGCAGCTAAAGCCAGGGATGCATACAAAGGTCTGCCGAAGGTCGGAATCCAGTGCAGTAAGGACTGCCTGCGTGGGTTCAGATTTGGAACAATATTCTCCCATAGGTCAGGAGCTTTCTGAGTTGGTATTCTACTCAATAGTACACTGGCATCTACAAGTGAAGCCAGTTCATCTCTGCATAAACTGCACACTAACAAATGAGTTTCAACTCTATCCATCCACGCCTTGTCACCCATTCCAAGCGAGTATTCAGCCAATTGTTCAGTTGTGTAGCATTTCTTTGCTTTCATAGTCAATACATCTCCACAAATGACGCCAGCTTACGTTTAAGCACTGCCCTTGCCCTTGCAAGTCTGGATAGCACTGTCCCATGCGGGACACCAAGCATCCTCGCCACATCCTCTACTTCGATATCTTCAAGGTGATGCATAGCAACCACCGCCCTGTGATCCGGTGATAGTTCAACCATCGCCTTATTCACAGCCTCAGCTAAACTTGAATCCTGTGCTCTCTGCGCGGGATCACCTTCTCGACCAGCGATCTGCCATTCTTTGCTTTCACCGTCGCCATGCATTGGGTCAATACTCACTTCACCCAGCATTGATCTATGGCTGAGTGTATCCTTTGCCCGGTTCAATGCAATCCTGTATAGCCAGCCCGAAAAAGCATCATCCGACCGCAGCTTCGGCAGAGAGTGCCAGGCCCTGATGAAGGTCTCCTGGACAACATCCGAAGCATCGTGATCGCAGCTAACTATCTGCAGGACGAAGTTATAAATGCGGTCGTTGTAGCTCCGATAGAGCTGTTCGAACGCACCTATACTGCCAGACCTGGCCTCTATAATAAGTTGTTGTTCTCGGATATCTGGTTCTCTCATCTATACCTTGCCCTATATAAGACCGGGCTTTTCGCAGATTCATTCCATTTATTTTATGTTTACACAATACAGATAGCTATTTCACTCTAATACTTCAGGAATCACAAGCACAGGATAATCGGTATACAAATCTACACTTGGAGTTAGTGTGTTGGGGTAGCTGGAACGATTTTCAAAACTAAAACTGCATCCTGCCAACCTGCTGGTTTTATAAATGCATGAGTTCCAGAGTTGTTAATTGGTTTTGTGACAGCTTGCCAAGTGTTGGTGACCGGATTGAACCATCGAGCATTCATTAAGTCTGCAAAGGAATTCAGTTGGATCAAGATGTATGGATTATCCGGAAGATATGCTACTGCCAGGTTACCATTTGGCGTTTTGGACATAGTCATTTTTTTCAGCCAATCATTAGATTGATTTTTTATGAGTTGGTGGCAGGGGATAAGATTCCACCATTCCAGTCCTGAGAAAAATTCAAACAAATATTGCATCTGGTCACCGCTGGGCTGGTTTAGGGCTTCACTAAAGCTCCAGTTAGGTCCACCCCAACCAATACTATAGCCCCAGTTCCATACACCTCCAACTCCATAGGTAAATCCTTTAGCGCCAGACAAAAGGCTTGAATAAGCCGAACTACGCGGTAGCCTGACAGGATACGGCTGTTCATAATGGTCCGCGTCGCCTACCTGCAATGCTTTCCAATCATAAACAGCTTCCAGATTTATCAGGGGCTTCTTCGGGAGCATATTATATAATCTAAGCGGCCATTCTATCGCCTGCCGGATCGCCAATACCGCTGAGAAAGGCTGGCCTGGTTCCTTAAAATACGGGTCATAACTCCAACCGGCACCGGATTGCAAACCAACAAAGTCCGTATATGCCTTTTTATGGAATATCTCTGTCGGCTCCCACTTAAAACGTGGATGAGCAGTAATCAGGTGCACACTTGTTGCAGCCGACAATTCTTCCGCAGATTCATCTGCATAACTAGTCCACAAATCGTCAGCAACAGGGGAATATACTGTAAAATTACCCATCATCCTGGCAGCAAGATTCCGTGCGAAACACCTTATCTGCTTCACATCGGTTTCAGGTACACCAGGACCAGGCTGGCGGACGGCTGCAAAGAAAACAATTAGTCCCTGATCATTAGCGTATTGCACTTTTTTATCTACATTCCGCCAATAAAGAGGATTCCAACGCAAAGACGTTCCACTACCAATAAATGGTGTATTACCATCTCGGTCAGTTGTGCGGTCAATCCACCCATCTCGGCAATGAATTTGGACAACATTAAAATGCTGGGACTTTCGCTTTTGGATATATGTTTCCCACTCAGATTGCGTCGCACCAATAAGTGCTGCCCAGGGTGTGTCCCCTAGCCATAAAAAGGGGGTGCCATCGTTGTAGACTAAATAGCGTTTGTTGTTGCTTACTTTCAAATATCCTTTTCTATAGAGATGGTCATTGCCTGAATACGGTATGACAGTTACCGTGCCATGTTGACCGTGGAGTCCGCTATTAGTGCTATCTGATGATGTTGTCTTCCACGACCATTTGCCCGACACTGGAAACATAGCTCGTATTTTATAATTATTACCACTATCCCAAAAACCGTAGCCTCTGATTAATCTATTGCTTGGACCATTGTATACAACATAGACTGACACATCACAGTAAGGATTTGCATAATCCTTACTGCTTGTTAACGTTTGTTCCCAACGTGTCCAGGTCATTTGTCCTGTTTCATGCGGTTTATGAATAACACCGGCGACGACATTAACCATTTGATACGAAGAGTCATGAAAATGGATTCCGGATTCTCCCAAAACACATTTTGAACCGTAGAGCAATACAACCAGAATCACATAAATAAATAAGGATTCTCGTACCAACATTGCTAGGTCCACATTCCTGGACGTTCCTAAGTAGCCAGTTTTCATATCTATACCTTGCCCATTATATGAGTGTGCTATCGGATATGCATTCCATGTATTTTATACTCCTTTGTCAAATACTGCTGGTCTGTACATTTATCACAAAACTCATATCTGGTAATGTGCAGAGAATTTACATCAAACAGAAAGTAGAATAATCTGTATGAGTAACATCAAAATAGGATAAGGAGGGGCACCCTCTTTTTTAGCCTACAGACGGTCCTTACCTTTAATCGTGACACTCCGATCCGAATGGCATTGACTGCATCGCTCTGCCGATATAGAAT
>Ga0118677_10000265_pt1 | contig 113332 bp, 87 predicted proteins | sample AliMusrvi5mmetaG_FD_86154 | JGI IMG/M metagenome (GOLD analysis project Ga0118677, IMG submission 86154)
GATGTGTATAAGAGACAGGATTACCCCCTTATCGACACTTCAGTACCGGGGAGATCGGGGAGCTGCGGTGTAATGGTAAGAGCCGGGGGAAGAAGCTGGTTCCAAGTACAGGTCATCTAGCAGCGGCAAGTCATCCATCGTGACACCGGACTGCTGACGTGATCTGGCAGGCTGTGGATTTAGGGAGGCGGGGGGGGGCTTGAAGGGGACATTCCACCGGCAATCGACTGGGCATCGGCAATTACAGGAATCGGGGCACGAACGTAGCCAAGGCATCACAAAACGGAGTTAAGTGTTGAATATCGGTTTAGGGTTTAGGGGCTCAAGTGTTAAACCGTTTTGTCATGTGTATAAAAAATTTTGCGTTATCAGAAAATCCGTTATGCCCCCAGTGGCCCCTCCCGATCCCCCCGGACTGGCTTCGCAATCACGATTCGATCAATCGGTTGTGGACATGTTTCAATTTTGCGTTCCCGTAAACAGTGCGTATTTTTTAATGTTTTCAGGAGTTAGCTGTATTTTTTTGACTTCCCCTGTCTTTGCGTTCTTTATCCTCACAAAAACTTTTTTGGTTGCAGTTACGCGTTTTTTTTTGGTGTCGGGTTTAACTTTTTGTTCCCGAGAATATTTCTCCTGCAATTTTGGATCGGCATAGAAGAAGAACTTGCTCAATTTATGCGTTGGCCAAGTCCAATCTGTTGCAGTCCAATCTGCCGTAGTACCATGACTATTTAGTTCCTGATCGTAAAAGTCGCCCAATGGGCCATGCTTGCGGACGAGCTCTTTCGTATCCGGTGGTGTTAGACAGTTTTGCGCATTCGGCATGTGACAGTTTGGCAACCTTCTTTTCATTAATGGGTATGTAACGGAGCGTTTTTTGCCGTGAACTATGATATGTTTATGAAAAACCTCAATCTTCAGGAATCGTCTCTTCAAGTCTATGCGTTTTTCATCGGGTGACAACGTATTCCAATTTTGAAGCTTTGATGGCTCAATGTACTGCGCGGCTGATTCAACTGATTTAAGCTCTTTCTCGAGTTCTATTTTTTTTGCGCTGCATCTATCAAGATAGTCGTCAAACTCGGACTCGGTAATTTTGTCATCTCTGAGGCGGTCATGCATCATCCCTCTTTTTGCCTCAAGCATGTCTAGTTGTAACCGTATAGCGTTGGCCTTAGCAGGATCACCCTCGGTCACCGTTTTAAATTGGCCCAGCATATTCTCGACGAACTCAATCCAGAGGCCTTCCCTCATCGTGAAGCTGGATTTTTCGCCATGACATTTTGAACATTTATATTCAGTGTCAACTTTCTTCCCTGATTTCTTGTTAAATCGGGAGTATACAACCATATTGCAATTTTCGCCTTTGTCGTTTTTACAGTAACCACACTTGAGCAAGCCGGTTAGAAGGTGGTTTTTGACGGTTGATGGGTAATTCCTCCCGTCTCTTTCAGCCTGTCGCTTCTTCTGCACTTGATAGAACAACTTTTCATCCAACAGGGGAGGCCAAAGCCCATCGGATGGAACTGCAACACCATCGATCTCCATTTGTCCTATGTAGTGAACGTTTTCCAGCATGCGTCTAATTGTTGAGTGGTAGCACTGTTTGCCACTTCTGCACGTGGCCGTTGGGTAGTTCTGGTTGCAAAAGGTCACAAGCTGATTTATGGTCTTGCCTGCAAGATAATCATCAAACAGTTTCTTTACCAATTCCGCCCCTGTTGGATCGATCTCTATTCCCTTGCTGCCGTTCGCATACTCTTCCTCCGTTGCGTCTCTGTAACCTATGGCGAAAACCGGCCCCATTTTCCGTTTATGCCGTTTGGCATATTTCTTTGCATTGCGGATATTTTCTTGGGTTTGATTTAGCTGAAGCTCCGCTGTTGCTATCAAGACTGTTAGAGTGAATCTGCCCGCTGCATCGTTGCCGAAACGAGTTTTCTCGTCAGTGCAGTAGAATTCTGTCTTGTGGGCATCAAGAAATTTAATAATTTGCAGGAACAGCAATGTATCTCGCGCCAGCCTGTCTCTTTTCCTGACGATCAGAACGTTGATTTCGTTATTTTCAATTGCTTCAAGGACGGCAGACAGTCCGGGTCGTGATTTGCAGCCGTCTTTTGTCCATAAAGTAGGGGGAAGTTTCCCGGACAACCCATCATCTTTGAATAGGCGAACGCTATTCGTGTCTACTTTATACTCTTCAACGGCAGCTCTTATTCCGTCGTCATGCTGTTGGGAAATGCTTAAAGACACGTCGGGGTTGTGATACGATTTTCCCCGTCGTTTTCCCCGTTTAACATCATCATGGCTTTTTCGGGCATAAACCCCGACCTTGTACTTGTTCATGCCCGGTATTAAACGTGATTTATGGGGATTTTTCAATGTATTGTTAATTACGACTTGCTACGGCGATTTCCAGCGCCCGCTTGGCCTGTTCCTGCCCTTTGACATCCGCAAAGTCATCCTCCATATCCGTTGGATGTGCGGCGCATGCTGCAAGGTTTACTTGAAAGGCGGTCATGCCGGTGCGGCTTTCCAGGAAATCCGCCGCTTGTCGCAACGTCTTCACCGGATAAACCTCCAGCCCTTCCACCACTGCGGCTTCTTCGGCGTTTTCCACCGGCACCAGAATGCCGCGCCTGCCGTCGGCAAGCGCCTGCATGGCAATCGGCAGCACGCCGCGCACCCGCCGGATCTCACCGCTTAGCGCCAATTCACCGGCCAGTGCAAAATCATTGAGCGAGGAGACTTTGATTTCTTCTGAGGCGACCAACATGCCCACCGCAATCGGCAGGTCAAAGATCGGACCTTCTTTTTTCACATCGGCGGGCGCCAGATTCACCGTCACGCGGCCGAGATGGGGCTTGTAGCCTGAATTGGTGATGGCGGTGTGGACGCGGTCCTTGCTTTCTTTGACCGCCGCGTCCGGCAGCCCTACAATGACAATCTGGGGATCGCCCTGTCCGGCATTGACTTCGATTTCCACCGCATAGGCATCCACCCCGCTCACAGCCCCGGAAAAAACTTTTGCCAGCATTGTACCCCTCCCTCGCGTAACGACACCTTGCACGTGTGGTTACAGGTTATCAGAACCTCGCCAAAACGCACATGAATTCTGTTTCGATTTGAGTGCGTGTAAGGGAGTCGCGAGATCGTCAAGCATCTGATCTGTTGTCGGGTTGGGATTTTTAAATATCCGCAGAATGATCGCCAAAGTTTCGCCCTAGTTTCTCACGTAACATCGAACGTGCAGGCTCCTTGCCCTGAAACATTATCGCGCGTATGATTGGCCCGTACCATAAAAGGATTCCACCACCGTCAGTGACAAACCGGGCCCCCTCTGAATCATGTTGCCATCTGCCCTTGAAGCCTGAAGACTCGACAAGTTGTTTTAACTGTTGAACTGTGCCGTTGAAACGTAATTTTGGGGTCATGTGGTCAATTCCTGTGCTGAGGCGGTTTCTCGTGTTGTCTTTTTGTTAAAATCCTTATTGCGTGATCCGTGCTACTGCATTTTGCGGGGGCGCGGCACCCTGCGGCTGGCAATAGGCTCCAGCGCGCTGTCATGTGCCGATATTTTGGACAGGTACACGGCGGTCTTTTCCGCATGCGAAGAGTGATACACGACCCACAGGAAATCCTGATGCCATATCAGCCCGGGATGGCCTGTATCGCCGCCGGAGGGCAGGCCTGCACACTCCTCCAATTGGCCGGTTTTTGTGTCCACCAGGCAAAGGGTGATCCGGTCCGCCGGGGTGTGCAGGCGCAGTGCCGTAGCCATCTTTCCGCCGGGCAGGGGACACAACTGAGGGTCATTGATGCACATCTTGGTGTCTTGCCATTGCCAGTCGCGGTAGGGCGGCATGGCCGTGCCCAGCAGGCCGGTGAATGGATTGCGTTGCAGCAGGCACAGGGCTTTCTGATCCGGTTGGAAGATCAGCGCGGCTTCGGACGGTTCACCGCCGGCGACGAGGGTTTCCATGACAGGTTGAAATTCACGGCCGTCCCGGCTGCGGTAAAGTCGGGTGTTCTTCTGCGGGCCGCAGGCATAGCCGATGCCGTAGCAGATGTTTTTCTGCCAGGTCACGCGCCACAGCCAGTAGTTGGAATCTGCGACGGGAATGGGATTGCTCCAGATGAACCCGTCCTTGGTGAACCAGACATAAGACTGGTGGGTCTGTGTTTTTGGGTGGAGCCTTACCCCGGTGGCGACCAGCATCAGCCGGCCGTCGGGGGTCAGCGAAAGGCAGGGATCGCGCAGATCCTCGACGTCCGATTTGAACTCGGCCATGCTTTCCCATGTCATTCCATCGGCGGATTTGATCACGCGCAGGAGACCATGGGTGGATTCGCCGCTTTCTGCCTCTCGCAATACACACCACATCCGGTTGGCCTGCCACAGCATGTCAGGCAACGCATTATGCGGCGCATGTTCCCATATGCGCCGTGTTTCGATGACTTCCATCACAAGACTGCTCGCCATATCGGTGCTCCAAAAGCGGTTGAGGTAATGCGTCGCTTTGCTCTTTTGATCCCTATTTAATTCAGAATACACGATCAGCCGGAAAAAGGAAAGGTTTGCTGGTTGACCGTTTGGGAATGTCGCCTTGCGCCGGTATCTGAAGCTTCAGATTCCCGCAGGCAGGCAAATCCTTTGGCCGAGCCGTTTTTCTGTCTGCCGGTCTGCTGGCAATTATTTTTCGGTGGATTTTTTGATGTGGGCGATATGGCCACGACCCATGCCTTTGACTTCGCATCCCAGTTCGATGTAGCGCTTGATTTTAGCGTCGTCAAGCAGGCAGAAGCAATCAATGATGGCGCAGGGGTTGCCCACGGCCTTGATGACATCGTCCGGATTCAAATCACGGTAGGCGGCGTGGCGCACGGCAAACACCAGCGCATCCGCATTTTTCATGGCTTTTTTTAGATCCTTCTCCATGCGCATGTTGGCGAGCTTGGCCTGACGGGTGAAGAACTTGCCTTTGCTCTGGCCGGGCGCGGGATAGGAATCCTGTGCCTCGAATTCCCACCAGTGCTCCACATAGGGGTCATGCACGCGCACCTCCGCGCCCATCTCGGTCAGCCGCCGCACGGTGATCTCCGAGCCGCTGTAGCGGGTGTCGCCGACATCCTCGCGGTAGGCCGCACCCAGCACCAGTACATCCGCGGAGGCTACCGGTCGGCCCATTTCACGCAGGGCATCCCGCACGAGTTGGGCGGCATGCAGGCCGCGCGTGTCGTTGATGTCAATTGCCAAAGGGGTGATCTTGAAGATATCGTCGTTCCAGCCGAAGATATGCTTGTAGGCCCAGATGCCCAGTCCGCCGTCCTTGGGTAGGCAGTAGCCGCCCACGCCGGGTCCCGGGAAAATCATATTGGAGTGGGTTGGCCGCACCTTGATGGCTTCAATGACCTTCTTCAGGTCCACCCCGTTGCGCTCGGCAAAAAGTGACCACTCATCCATGAAGGCTAGGATCGTGGCGCGGTAGCTGTTTTCCACAATCTTGGCGGTTTCCGACTCCACCGGCCGGTCGAGCACGGTGAGCGGGAATTTTTTGGTGTTCAGCACGGCCGTGAGGAAACGCACAACACGTTTCTTGGATTTTTCGTTCACCCCGCTGCACACACGCCAGAAATCGCGGATGGAGGCCACATAGTCACGGCCGGGCATGACTCGCTCATAGCTGTGTGCCAGCAGTGGGTCGGTTTTGATGCCACGCTTGCGGAACGTCTTGCGCATGATCGGACAGGCGATCTGTTCCGTGGTGCCGGGCGCGACCGTGGTCTCAATGAGCACCAGCGCGTTGGCTGGGATATTCTGTGCGATGGTTTCCATGGAGGCTTCCAGCGCGGCCATGTCGGCGGTTCCGCTGCGGACGTTGCCAAGGTCCTGCTTGAGATAGTCGCACTGCACGTCCACCACCACCACATCCGCCAGTTTCAGGGCCTCTTCGGTGTAGGTTGCCACCAGGGTCTTGTCCACATTGACACATTCATGGATCAGGCGATCCACCTCGGGATCTTCGGATTTCATGGGCGAAAGCCCGCGGTTGATCAGCGGGATTTTCCAGAAGCTGCGTGGGCTGGGGCGCTGCATGCCGATCACGTACTTGAGGGGGCGTCCCTTGGCATCCTTGGCGCTGGCGACCACCGCTGCCATGACGGCGCCGACAAAGCCAAGGCCGACGACCACCACGATCTCGCGGCCGGCCTTGCGGTTGGCCTCCGCCAGTTTTTGCAGCCGGATAAATTCCTGGCGATAGTCCTCGGCGCCGGGCAGGGGGAATGATTCGCCTTCGGGGCTGATGGACATCACCTGTTTGATGTTGTCTGCGCTTTTATCTGTGCTCATTACGAACCCTTTCGTTAGCCGTTTAGAACCGATGCTAAGCGTATGATGGTGTATAGCCTATGCGAGGTATAAACGGGAGTCAATGGGATTTGGATAGATCCTCGGGGTGTGATCCTCGGTGTGGAATAAAAAACCCGTCCGCCGGGTTTCCGGCGGATGGGTTACACGAAGCCGTCATCAAGATGGCATCAGCCCTTGCGGGTGGGCGCCACGTTGTCATCGCTTTTACGCACCGCGCGGGTGATGCCTTCACCCAGCCCGAACACGCTGAAGCCGGTGCCGGTCCCCTGGCCGGAGAGTCGGAAGAGCGTGCCGGCCATATAACAGGTGGTGCGGGTGACCACATAGTCCAGCGACTTGCCGCCAAAAATGCCGGCATTGCCTTCCTCGTCCTCGCCGCGAAACCCGCCGTCCGCCATCGGATCGCCGGAGTCCAGCATCTGGATGGCGAGGCAGCGTTTCTCAATGTGGTCCAGGACCCATGACGTGTAATCCTTGCCTGCAACCTTGGCGATATCCAGCACGTTGTTGGCCTGGATGCCGAAGGCGTTGTAGGGTCGCTCGTGCGGCTCGTTGGCCATGGTCCATTCGGCGTAGGCGACCATGCTGTCCAGGTATTTCCGGCCGCCGGTCAGTTTGTAGGCGGCTAGCACCACGGTCACGATGCCGTCATCATTGCGCAGCAGGTAGCGGTCATCGCCTTCGCCCAGGCCCCAGTGGTGGTTGAAGGGCAGGGCTTCAATCGCGCGGATGTCGGGGATGGCGTTGATGCCGCCATCGTTGCGCTGGGCTGACAGGATGCGGTTGGCCGCGTCCACGATGATTTTCACATAAGCGCCTTCGCCGGTGATGTTGAATGTGTGCCACAGTGCAATGGCGATGGCCTGATGGATGACATCAATCGGTTCGCTGGCGTAGTGGATCTGTTCCGGATAATACGTGGCATAGGAGGGCATGCCGATATCTTCGCGCCAATGCCGTACGATCATGTCGCAGAAGGCCTTGCCGCGGCGCAGATAATCGGCATTGCCGGTGACGCGATGGAGCATCAGCATGCCGGAGGCGGCCTGCGCGGCATCCAGAAATCCCGACATGTTTTCCTGCGGGATTCGTTCGGTGATGGCGCCGTACGTCACGCTATAGGTGGGATCCAGCGGCTGCAATGCGCGGATGTAGCGTGCGCCGGTTTCAGCGGACTGCAGATAGCGGGAATCCTTCGTGATGTTGTAGGCGTCGGTCAGGGTGAACAGCGCGCGGCCATGTGACCAGTTGATGCCGGGGACGCAGAGTTTTTTCGGCATAAAATAGTAGTAGAGGAACCGGCCGTTGTTGGCGTCCCAGCCTTTGACGGGTTTGATCTGGGAGTTGACAAACCAGTCCGCTGCTTTCAGCGCATGATTCAGGAACCGCTTCTGATCTTTAGCCGACAATTTTGTGGCCATAAACTTCCTTCCTTATGTTGATAAAACGCGTGCGGGGTATGTTGAAGCAGGGTGGGAGCGATGTCAACCCTGCGGTGCGGGAAAAACGTGCATTTGAATGCATGAGGTGCGGCGTCACGATTGCGTGTAAAACAACGAAATTGAATTGGAGAGATCTAAAAAAGGCATTTTTGTAGGCTGGTGTGTTTGTGTGATCTGAACTGTTGTCAGGTGTTTTTGTTCATTTTGAACAGGGTGTGGATATTTTCATGTGTTGGCATGCGCTTTGCTAAATAGGAGCATGAAGTGACAAAAGAACAAACTTTACGCTTGAATGAGGGTGTAAAAGGTCTTATCAGGCAGGTAAAACAGATACATTTGTCCGGACGGGTTGGAAAAACAACACAGAAGGAGGCGGGTATGCGGTTAATGACATTGGCGGCAGGTGTGATGGTGGCGGGCATGGTCAGCGGTGTGTGGGCGGATGACGGCAGTGCGCCTGCGGCATGCGCGGGCGAAAAAAAGTGCTTTGATATTGAGAAGTCTGTGACCATGGATATCTACTCGGCCTATGTTTGGCGCGGCCTGACTTTGAACGATGGGCCGGTGTTCCAACCGTCCGCGAAAATAGAGGCCGGATGCGGCTTGGGTTTGAATGTGTGGGGAAATATGGACCTTAACAGTTATCATGGCGCCTATGACAAAGGCGAATTTTCTGAAGTGGACATCAATCTCTACAAAAAATTTGAATACAAGTCGTTCTCCTTTGAGGCCGGGTATATTGAATATTTGTATCCGCAGCTGCATGAAGATAACGCGAGCCGCGACGCCTACGGCACCGTGACGTATGACATCGGCGCGGGTTTTTACACCGGAGTGGAGTATTTCTATGATTTTGGTGAGATCAAAGATTACTATGCTGATGCCCTTGCGGGTTATGAAGTTGCATGTGGTAAACTGACTACAACGGTTGAGGCCAGTGCCGGATATGCCGGCAAAGCTTGGGCCGCTGCGCAGGTGGATGAGGGTGGTCCCGTCATTGAGGGCGGCTGGTATGATTGTGGTTGTACGCTGTCGCTGGCTTATGCGGTGACGGAATCCCTGGATTTGGGCGGTACGTTGGCATATGCCGGCAGCTTGGACAAGGATGTCCTGCCTGATCAGGATGTCCATCTGTATGGTGGTGTGAACGCCACCTATACATTCTAACATCAGGCGGTGCGCCATGCCGGGCGCGGCGCAACAAAAAGAAAAAGACGGGAGTTTAAGATTCCCGTCTTTTTCTTTTTGCGTGCCGATCCGCTACACTTTTTCAATTGCGATCAGCGGTTGGTCTTTCTTTACAGCCGTGCCGTTCTCGACCAGTATCTTGACGATCTTGCAGTCGAAAGGCGCCTTGATCTGGTTGAACAGTTTCATGGCTTCTACGATGCAGACCGGTTCACCCGCCTTGATTTTGTCGCCTTCATTGGCCAGCGGGGGTTTGCCGGGGCCGGAGGAGTTGTAGAAGTTGCCGTTGAGCGGGGCGTTGATCGTCGGGCCTGCAACTGCGGCCGGCGTTTCCGTCACAGGTGCCGGTTTGACGGCCTCTTTTTTGGGTGCCGGTGCGGCTTCTCGGGCCGCTGTGTGCGTAGTCGTGTCTGTGGTTTGCGCGGCGCTCATGCCGTTGCCTTTCAAGCTCAGCGTGAGATCATCGCGGCGGATAGTCAGCTCGGACAAGCCGAGCTGATTGACCTTGTCGACCAGCGATGAGATTTCCTTGTAATCCGCATCGGTCAGGAACTGGCTGGTCGGTGGGGCTTCGACCACTTTTTTTGGCGTAGGTTTCACTTCCAGATCGGCTGGTGTCGGGTCGCGCTTGTCGGAAGGCAGGCTGCGCCACTTGAAGTAGTCCAGCGCCGGCTGGGGGAAGAGGCAGAACGAAATGATGTCCTCCTCTGTTTTGATCAGGCCGGGCTCAACGCCTTCTGTCGCTTTGGGCAGGAAGGGTTCCAGCAAGTCGGCGGGACGGCAGGTGATCTGCTTTTCCGTGCCGAGGATTTTACGCACAATCTTGGGTGTGATGGGCGCTGGGGTGCGGCCGTAGAGGCCTTGGACCAGGTTCTTGGTTTCCTGGGTGACCATGGAGTAGCGGTCGCCGCTGATCACATTCATGACCGCCTGCACGCCCACGATCTGGCTGGTGGGTGTGACAAGGGGCGGATAGCCGAGATCCGCCCGCACGCGTGGCAGTTCCGCCAGCACTTCATCCAGTTTGTCAAGCGCGCCCTGTTGTTGCAATTGCGAACGCAGGTTTGAGATCATGCCGCCCGGGATGTGGTGCAGCAGGATTTCCGGATCAATGACATTGGTGGGATGATGGCTGGGTTGGCGTGAAGGCGCCAGTTCTTCAAAGTACTTGTTGATCTTGCGCAGCGCTTCACGATCAAGGTTGGCGTGATAAAGCGTTTCATCAAAGATTGACAGCATGGTTTCAACCGGTGGCTGGGATGAGAATCCGGCCATGGATGAAATGGCGCAGTCGATTGCGCCGGCGCCGGCGCGTACCGCTTCCACATAGGTGGCAATGGCCATGCCGCTGGTGGCATGGCTGTGTACCTGGATCGGCACTTTGATCTGGCGGACCAGCGCCGTGATCAGTCGTTCGGCGGCGATCGGGCTCAGGATGCCGGCCATATCTTTGATGCAGAGCGAGTCAATGCCCATGTCCACCATTTCCGTGGCTACTCGCAGGTATTCCTTCACCGTGTGTACTGGGCTGATGGTGTAGCTGATGGTTCCTTGCGCATGGCGCCCGTGTTTTTTCACGGTTTTGATGGCATGTTCCAGGTTGCGCGTGTCGTTCAACGCGTCGAAAATGCGGAAGATATCAATGCCGTTTTCGCAGGCAAGAGCGATCAGCCGGTCAACCACGTCGTCAGAGTAGTTTTGATAGCCCAGCAGGTTCTGGCCGCGCAGCAGCATCTGGAGCGGCGTCTTCTTGGCATGAGCCTTGATCTGGCGCAGGCGTTCCCAGGGGTTTTCCCGCAGGAATCGCAGGCAGACATCAAATGTGGCGCCACCCCAGACTTCAAGGGAATAATAGCCGGCTGAATCAACCACGTCGATGATGCCAAGGATGTCTTCCGTGCGCATGCGGGTGGCCCACAGGGATTGGTGGGCGTCGCGCAGGGTCGTGTCGGTGATGCGCAAGGGAATCCGGTCTTTACCTTCCCGTGTGATGGGCTTCACCACAACATGTCCTTTTTTTTCCGTCATAGCAGGATGTCTCCTTTTTTTCGATGCGGACCTGTTTGTTCAAGCCCGCGCAGTGTTGTTCACAATAGGTTTATTGCCGGTTGGGATGCTTTTAGCGTTTACGGCCCATGGCGGCAAATTTTTCAAACCGTTTGGATGTCAATTTCCGTGCCGCCGTGCCAGACAACCGTTTCAGATGCTTGACCAGATGCTCACGCACGTTGGCGAAGGTTTTTGGATAATCCCGGTGGGCGCCGCCGTCCGGCTCGGGGATGATTTCGTCAATCAGTTTCAGTTTGAGCAGGGCCGGTGCCGTGATTTTCAGCGCTTCAGCCGCATCCGGTGCTTTGGTGCCATCCCGCCACAGGATGGAGGCGCAGCCTTCCGGTGAGATCACGGAATAAACCGAGTTTGCCAGCATCAAAATCGCATCGCCGACTGCAATGCCCAGCGCGCCGCCGCTGCCGCCTTCACCGGTCACGACAACAACAATCGGCACTTCCAAGCCGGACATTTCCGTCAGGTTGCGGGCGATGGCTTCCGCCTGTCCTCGTGCTTCGGCGTCCAGTCCGGGGTACGCTCCCGGCGTGTCCACGAACGTGACCACGGGGATGTTGAATTTCTGCGCCAGCTTCATCAGCCGGAGCGCCTTGCGATAGCCTTCGGGGTTGGCCATGCCGAAGTTGGCCTTGATGTTTTCCTCGATCGTTTTGCCCTTCTGGTGGCCGATCAGCATGACGCGGTATTTGCCGACCATGGCAAATCCGCCGATGATGCCGTGATCATCACCAAAGCAGCGGTCACCGTGCAGTTCAATGAATTCGCTGAACATGCCGCTGATGTAATCGCGCAGCAGGGGGCGGTCAGGATGGCGTGCGACTTGCACGGTTTGCCAGGGGGTCAGCTTGGAATAGACGTCTTTTTTGACACCATCGAGCTGTTTTTTCAGCAGTTCCAGCTTGTGCTTTTCCTGGCTGGTCGGTTCTTTTTCCGTACGGGTTGCGATTGCCTGCTCCAGTTCGGCGATCTGGGTTTCCAGCTCGACAATTTCCTTTTCAAAATCAAATGTGGTCATGTATTTTCCTCATTCGTGCGCCGGCGTGTGATCCCTATTTTTGCCAATACTGCAAGACCTTGGCGAGGAATTCGCGCAATTCCCGGCGGTCAACAATGCTGTCCACAAACCCGTGTGCAAGTAGATATTCCGCTTTCTGGAAGTCGTCTGGAAGCTTCTGCTTGATGGTTTCCTCAATCACGCGGCGGCCGGCAAACCCGATCAAGGCACCGGGTTCCGCGATGTTCAGGTCGCCCACCATGGCATAACTGGCGGATACGCCGCCGGTGGTCGGGTCTGTCAGGACGGAGATGTAGGGCACCTTCTCTTTATTGAGTTGGAAGATGCCGGCACAGGTTTTCGCCATTTGCATGAGCGAGACCGTGCCTTCCTGCATGCGGGCGCCACCGGAGGCGGAGAAAATGATGTATGGCATGCGATGTTTGACGGCATACATTGCCGCACGCAGGATTTTCTCGCCTGTGCCGCTGGCCAGGCTGCCGCCGAAAAACCGGAAATCCATGATGGCCACAATCACCGGAATGTCCTTCAGTTTGCCCTTGCCGGTTATTACGGATTCGCCCAAGCCGGTCTTGTCTTTGGCTGCGGCTGCTTTCTCGGCATATTTCTCTTTGCCATCGGAGAATCCAAGATGGTCCGTGAACGAGACATCCTTGTCGAATTCAGAAAATGACTTGGGATCCAGCATCATATTGACCCGGTCCCAGCAGGTCAGGCGCTCATGGTAGCCGCATTGGGGACATACTTTCAGGTTTTTGTCCCATTCCTCTTTGAAAATATGTGCCGAGCAGGAAGAACAGACCTTCCACAGGTCTTCCTTCTCAATTGGCGGTGGGGGAGTCGATGTTTTTTTGAACCAGCCCATAACATAACCCTTTCGTCGGTTGCGTGGCGGAGTATTAAGGGGGAAAAACCGGTCTTTTTGCAAGGCGAAAATCCATGCCTGCAAAAAAAATCATGCAGGCTGGGTGGAAACAAATCTTAAGCTACTTGTATCCAAGTAGATACATGACTTTTTTCAGAAATAACATATGGCAAGATCACAAAGTGTCTTGTTGCAAAAAACTGCAACCATGCCCTAATATCATGTGATGCGTATTACTGGAGGAATTCTTAAGGGGCGTGAAATTCGCGTTCCAGATGCGGTGCGGCCCACGCAGGATATGGTGCGGCAGGCCCTGTTTTCCATGTTGGGCGGGATCGTTGATGGGGCACGGGTGATGGATCTCTACGCGGGAACCGGTGTGGTTGGCATTGAAGCTCGCAGCCGAGGCGCGGTCTGGGTCTGTTGGGTTGAGCTGAATCGAAAGGTTTTTTCGGTCCTTCGCGAAAATGTGAAGGCGTTGTGCGGTGAAGCCGGTGAACTGGTTCAAGGCGATGTGGTTGCGTATTTGAAACGCCACAACCCCGGCGAACCATTTGACATCATCTTTGCGGATCCGCCGTATCGTGCCGACCATTCGGGGAAGGACTTTTCAAAGGGTGTTTCTGGCCGGCAGATGATGCGGATGCCGGAGGATGTCAGCTGGTTGCCGACGGTGCTCGATCTTTTGCGGAGGGGCAACTGGCTGAAGGATGGCGGATTTGTGGTTGTTGAACAGGCGTTTGGAGTTTGCGGGACACTCGGTTCGGAGTGGGAACAACTCAGGACTCGCCGGTATGGGAGTGCCCAGTTGACGGTTTTGCGGATGGGGCTATCAAACACGTAGAAGTTGTGCTACTATAAGGAAAAGGTGAAATATGAAGTCGAAACGTGTGGCGATTTATGCAGGAACTTTTGATCCCATGACGCAAGGACATTTGGATTTGGTGGAACGATCAGCGGAAATTTTTGATACGCTTATCCTGGCTGTGGCCGTCAGCACATCAAAAACAACCCTGTTTTCCATGGAAGAGCGGATGATGATGGCCAAGGACGTGGCGGTGGACATCCCCAATGTGGAAGTGACCTCATTTGACGGACTTTTGGTGGAATACGCCCGGTCCCGCAATGTGCACGTTCTGGTCCGTGGCTTGCGCGCTTATTCTGATTTTGAATATGAATTTCAGATGGCGCTGACCAACCGTAAGCTGGCGCCGCAAATTGAGACTTTATTCATGATGCCTAAAGAGTCGCACAGTTATATCAGTTCGAGTCTGGTCAAGCAGGTGGCGAATCTTGGCGGGAATGTCCGCGATTTTGTGCCGCCGGCGGTCTATCGTGCGTTAAGAAGGAAGTATCATCTGCTAAAAGGCTAGATGGAGGGCCGCACGAATGCAAATTGACTTGCGTGAGATTAAGAATGATGCGTTGCGGCTGCAGGGCGAGGACCCGGCCTCGATTTTCGCGTTGGAGGATGATCCGCTCCTCAAGGCGGAAAGTCCGCTTAAGTACAACCTTGTGGCTACCCGCATTCTGGATGAGTTGCTGATCAAAGGGGCGCTGGAAACCGAAATTACCTGTGTTTGTTCGCGTTGTGCCAGATCTTTCCGTCAGATGGTTCGGGAAAAGGCATTTTGCCACATGGTCAAAATTCCTTCCGGAACTGAATATGTGGACTTGACCGAAGAAGAGCGGGAATCTATTCTCTTGACCTTTCCGACGTATCCGGTCTGTCAGCCGGGTTGCCGGGGCTTGTGTTCCCGGTGTGGTGCGGATTTAAACAAAGGCGATTGTTCCTGCCAGCCGGATGCGGAGAACCGGTGGGATGCGTTGAACGGTCTCAACCTTAAGTAAAGGAGCGAACATGGCTGTTCCAAAGAGGAAAACTTCAAAGAGCCGGATCCATATCCGGAAGCGGGCTCAAAAGCTGTCGGTGAACCGGGCCCAGACCTGTACAAAGTGCGGCGCGCCGCAGTTGCCCCATCGGGTGTGTCCGTCATGCGGCCAGTACCGCGGGAAGCAAGTTGTAACCATTGTGGCGGAGTGATAAATCACCATGCGCATTGCTGTTGACGCCATGGGTGGGGATTTTGCGCCTCGGGAGATTGTGAAAGGTGCGGTGGAAGCTGCGCTTGGATTTCCCCAGGTGACCAAGATTTTCCTGGTCGGGGATGTCGAGGCCATCAAACAGGAATTGGCACGTGTGCCCAACGTGCCGGCAAAAATCGAAATCAGGCACGCATCCGAGGTGATCGGCATGGATGAGCCGGCGGCTCAAGGCGTGCGCAGGAAGAAGGATTCTTCGATTGTCCGCGCAGTTGATCTGGTGAAAAGTGGCGAGGCGGATGCGGTGGTGTCGGCCGGCAACACCGGCGCGGTGGTGGCGGCGGCCACGCTGAACCTTGGACGCCTTAAAGGCGTTGATCGTCCGGCCATTGCCGCCGTTATGCCGACGCAGGCGGATCGGCCCATTGTCCTGCTGGATGCCGGCGCCAATGTGGATTGCGACCCGCAGTGGCTGTGCCAGTTTGCCATCATGGGGAGCGTCTACTCCGAGTGTGTGATTGGTTGTGTGCGCCCTGTGGTGGGATTGATGAGCATCGGTGGCGAGGATATCAAGGGCAACGAAATGACCAAGAAGGCATTCAGCCTGATGTCGGAGGCTCCCATCCATTTTCGCGGCAATGTCGAGGGGCACGATTTATTCAAGGGTGAAACCGATGTGGTGGTCTGTGACGGTTTTGTGGGCAATATCGTGCTCAAGACTGTGGAAAGCGTGGCGCATGCCATCGGGCACTGGCTCAGGCAGGAGTTCAAGAAAACCGCCATCCGCCTTTTGGGTGCCATCCTGTTGCACGGCGCGCTGAAGTCCATGAAGCGTCGGATGGATCCTGAGCTTTATGGCGGTGCACCCCTGTTGGGCGTTAATGGGGTGTGCATCATCACCCATGGGGCCTCATCCAGTCTGGCTATCTACCATGCGGTGCGGGTGGCGTGTGAAGCGGTTGGCCACCATCTGAACCAGCATATCTGTGAAAAAATTGCCTTGTCGAAACAAGTTAACGGAGTCGAAGCCCAATGAAACGAATGGTTGTATTTGCCGGGCAGGGTGCGCAGGCGGTTGGCATGGGGAAGGATCTGGCGGATGTGTATCCCGAATGCCGGGCGCTTTTTCAGAAAGCCGATGAGGTGTTGGGTTTCCCGCTTTCCAAGCTGTGCTGGGAAGGCCCGATCGAGGAGTTGACGAAATCCAACAACTGCCAGCCGGCGATTTTCGTGACCAGTGTGGCCTGTTTGGCCGCATTGCGACATGAAGTTCCGGGCGTGGCGTTTGACGCCATGGCTGGCCTCAGTCTGGGTGAATGGTCGGCGCTTCATGCCGCCGGCGCACTGGCATTTGAGGACGCATTGCGGATTCTGGAGGCGCGCGGCCGGTTCATGCAGGCGGCCTGTGCGGAACGCGAAGGCGGCATGGTGAGCATCATGGGCGCGCTGACGATGGAAAAACTGAAGCAAATCTGTGCGGCGACCGGTGTGGAAATCGCCAACATCAATTCGCCGGAGCAGGTGGTGTTGTCCGGTCCGAAGGCCGCCATTCCGGAGGCTGAAAAAATGGCCGTTGCGGCCGGTGCCAAACGCGCGATCGTGCTCAATGTGGCCGGGGCCTTTCACTCTTCGCTGATGCAGCCGGCGGCGGTCAAGCTGGCTGAATTCCTTAAAACCGTGGTGTTCAAGGCGCCGGCCCTGCCGGTGGTGGCCAATGTGACCGGACAGCCGCACGGCAGGCCGGATGCCATCCGGCATGCCATGGTGCAGCAGGTGACGTCGCCCGTGCGCTGGGTGGAGTCTGTGCAATGGAGCTTGGGGCAGGGGATTCGGACGTTTGCTGAATGTGGCCCTGGCAAGGTGCTTTCGGGTCTGATCAAACGCATTGATAAGGATGCGGTGGCGTGCGATGTGCAGAATGTGGAGACGGCAAAAAAAGCGCTGGCGGTTCTTGGTTGATTTGAACGTGAAGAACGATAAGGAGTGAATCATGGGAATGCTGGAAGGCAAAGTGGCGCTGGTGACCGGTGCGGCGCGGGGAATTGGCCGTGCAATTGCGGAAGCGCTGGCCGCTGCCGGCGCCGATGTGGCGGTGTGCGACTTGAAGGAGGAATGGCTGGCGGAAACCGCTGCTGCTGTCCAACAACTCGGCCGCAAGGCTTTGTGCCTGGGCGTGGATGTGAGCGACTCGGCGGGTGTGGACCAGACCATCGAGAAGACTGTGGCCGGCATGGGCCGCCTCGACATTCTGGTCAATAATGCCGGCATCACCAAGGACGGATTGCTGATGCGCATGTCGGATGCCGATTGGGATGCGGTCATTAATGTGAACCTGCGCGGCACCTTCTTGTTCACCCGTGCGGCGTCCAAGCCCATGATGAAACAGCGTAGCGGTGTCATCGTCAATATTGCCTCAATTATTGGCTTGATTGGAAATGCCGGTCAGTGTAATTATTCCGCTTCAAAGGCTGGAGTCATCGCTTTGACCAAGTCCAGCGCCAAGGAATTGGCCGGACGGAACATTCGTGTCAATGCCGTGGCTCCGGGTTTTATCGAATCGAAAATGACGGAGAGCCTCCCGGAGGATGTCAAAAACAAGATGCTGGACTCGATTCCGATGAAACGTTTTGGCAAGCCGCAGGATGTGGCCAATGTGGTGTTGTTCCTGGCGGGCGAGCAGTCGTCTTACCTCACAGGACAAGTGGTGAACATCAGTGGTGGAATGGTAATGTAACGGTTGGGTTCGGAAACTAACAAACAGAAGGAGCACATCATGGCAGTTGAACAAGAGATCAAGAATATTATCATGGAGAAGCTGGGCGTGAACGCTGAGCAGTTGACCCCGGAAGCCTCCTTCACTGAAGATTTGGGCGCGGATTCGTTGGATATGGTGGACCTGTTGACGGCGTTGGAAGAGAAATACGGAACTATTCCGGAATCCGACAATGACAAGCTGAAGACTGTCGGATCGGTCATCGAATATGTGAAAAGCAAGGGCGTGAAGTAATTGCCCGTTGCTTTGATTGAGGATAAGATTCGGCGCTGGCTCCGTTTGGAGTTGGCGCCGAATTGTTTTTACCCGGCATGAGGGTTGAGCCTCCAGTTGATTGGGTTTGTTTTCAGCGATGCAAAAACTTTGCGCAGAAGCATTTGTTGACTTGACGGGCGGGCGGGGAAAGCGCAAAATTTTATAAATCCTTTTATAAGGTATAGAGACGCAAGGGCGAAGGATAATTTACATGTGGAATAATCTGTATCTCTCGGGTCTGTTTTCAAACGATATCGGTATTGATTTGGGTACTGCCAATACGCTGGTGTATGTCAAAGATCGCGGCATTGTGTTGCGCGAACCCTCGGTGGTGGCGGTCCAGGCTGGAACTAAAAGAATTCTGGCGGTGGGTGAGGAAGCCAAGCGCATGTTGGGCCGTACGCCGGGAAACATCCTTGCCATTCGCCCCATGAAGGCCGGCGTGATTGCCGACTTCGAGATCACTGAGGCCATGCTCCGGTATTTTATAAAAAAGGTGCAGAACCGTAAAAAGCTTGTCCGGCCCCGTGTGGTGATTGCGGTGCCCAGCGATATCACGGAAGTCGAGAAGCGCGCCGTGAAGGATTCCGCCACCCGTGCCGGAGCTCGGGAAGTGTTCCTGATCGAAGAGCCCATGGCGGCGGCCATCGGGGTGGGTATGCCGGTGGAGGAACCTGCCGGCAACATGATTGTGGATATTGGCGGCGGCACCACGGAGGTGGCGCTGATTTCACTGGCGGGCATTGTGTCCAGCCGCAGCGTGCGCGTGGGCGGCGATGAGATGGATGAATGCATCATTCAATACATGAAACGCGTGTACAATTTGATGATCGGGGAACGGACGGCGGAGGAAATCAAAATAACAATGGGCTCCGCCTACCCTCTTGAGGGAGGGGAAATCACGGCGGAAGTTAAAGGGCGGGATTTGGTGGCGGGTTTGCCGAAGACGCTGACCATCACATCCGAGGAAATTCGTGAGGCTTTACAGGAACCTATATCTTCCATTATTGATGCGATTCGCATCACTTTGGAACGGTGTCCGCCGGAGCTTTCTTCCGACCTCGTGGATCGGGGAATGGTGCTGGCGGGTGGCGGCTCAATGCTTGCCGGGTTGGACAAATTGATTGCCGAACAGACCGGGCTGCCGGTGCATGTGGCGGATGATCCGCTCAGCGCCGTGGCGGAAGGCACTGGTGTGGTGCTCAATCAGTTGCATGTCCTGCGTCGTACGGTCACCTGATCCTGCCTCAGTTTCCGCCTGATTCCGCTGTAGCCGGATGGGTGGTGTTGTGCGAGGACGGACATATCTATTCTATTTGCTGGTGATTGCCGGCATCGTGGTGTTACTGAACCTGCCCCTGCGTTTTACGCAGGAAGTTAAATCGGTTCTCAGCGATGTTTGCGCGCCGTTTGAAACCTTCATTTCCCGTGCCCGGCTTTTCATTGACGATGTCCATGCGGTGACTTCCGATGCCATCCAGAGCGGCAATGAGCGGAAAATCATGGCCGAGCAGATCGCCCGCCTCAATCTGGAGCTCCAGCGGATCAAGGGGGCAGAACATGAGCTGACGGAGTTGCGCCATCAGATGGGGTTCAAGGCCGAGCGGCCGGATCTGCACCTCCTGCCGTGCGATGTCATTTCGCGTGGCAACACCAGCGGCTGGTGGGAGACCATCACCCTCAACCGGGGCAGTGATGACGGGGTGTGTATCAATCTGGCGGTGGTTACGCGCGATGGCGTGGTTGGCAAGACCGTTGCCGTGTCGCGCAAAACCTGTGAAGTGTTGCTGATCACGGATCCCAATTGCAAGGTGGTGTGTGAGTTCGCCGGGCCGACGCGTGGTTTTGGGATTGTGCAGGGATGCGGCGTCAGCAGCGAGCAGCAAGTGCTGCAGATGCTTTATGGACAGCCCCAGGGTAGCATGACCTTTATTGACCGCGACCTGGCGGTGGCCGAGGGGCTTGAAATCGTCACGTCGGAGATCAGCGGCATTTTCCCGCAAGGCTTGAAAGTGGGCCGTGTGGTGCAATCGTCGCTGGACGCCAGCAAGTTGTACCGGCGCGCGGTGATTGTGCCGGCCGCGGATTTGCAGAACCTCCGTTATGTTTTTGTGGTGATCCCTGCGTTGCATCCAGCCGGGTCGCCGGTTGGTGACGGCAGTTTTTCGATTGATCATAAGGCGCCGGGTGGTGAAGGCGTGGAGGGCAATGAGGAATGAGGTGGGTGACGCTTTTTTTCATGTTGCTGCTTGCGGCGGTATTGCAGTCCGCTGTGCCGCCGGTTCTGGTCTTGGGCGGCGCCAAGTTGCCGTTTCTCCTGTCGGTTGCGCTTTACTACACATTTACCCATGAAATGGACGCCATGGTGGTGGCGATTGTCACGGCGGCTGTGGCGCAGGATGCGCTGGGACTGGTCCCCATGGGGTTTTCGCTCCCGCTCTTTTTTTTGGTCAGCATGTCATTTCTTTCGGCGCGGCACTCGCTGCAGGCAGATGAGTTTTTGACACGGATGATGATTGGCGGCATCGCCGGCTTCGCGGTCACCCTCGGGCTTTTTCTGGCGCTGGTCTGGACCGGCGCGGTCCACATGGATATGGGACACGGACTTGCCAGGGCGCTGGGCACTGCGGTGGCGGCCAGCCTGACTACACCACTGATCTTCGGCCTGGCCGGATGGTTGGACAGGGTGGCAGGCAATGTGTTGCCGGAACAAATGATTGAGGCAAAGGGGCGTCATGGCTTGGATGGACCAGTTCGATAACGATGCCATTCGTATACACCTGCTGATCGTCGTGTTCATCGGCGCCCTGCTGGGTTTGGCGGGCTGGTTGTGGCAGATTCAGGTCCTGCGCTCATCGGAGTTCGAGAGCAGTCTTGACCGGCAGAGCATGCGGCGCGTCCGCATCCCCGCCTCCCGGGGCCGGGTGTTTGACCGCAAGGGGCTGTGCTTGGTGGACAACCGGCCGAGCTATTGCATTACGATCTATGTTGAGGATTTGCGTCAGAGCCGTGAATCTAATACCGTGAACCGGATTGACACCACCATCAGGGAGATGGCCGCTATTTTTGGCCGTGAACGGCAGGTGAGTCGCGAGGATATTGTCCGGCACATCCGCAAACGGCGGCCGTTGCCGTTGCTGGCCTGGCAGGATGTGGATGCCCCCATGCTGGCGCGCTGGGCGGAATTCTGCGGCAGCCGTGAAGGCGTGGAGATCAGCGTGTATCCGCAGCGCGTGCACAAGCAGGGCCGGATGGCCGTGCACCTGCTGGGCTACGTGGGTTGGCTGGATGTGGATTCATCGGAGCCTTATCACTACACGTTGCCTGACATGGAAGGTAAATCCGGCATTGAGCGGACCTTGAACGACCGGCTGTCGGGTGTGGCTGGAGGCAGCCTGATCCGGGTGGATGCGTCCGGGTTCCGGCATGCGGAGGAAAATGTGATTGAGCCCATCGGCGGCGAGGATGTGGTGCTGACCATTGACGGCAAAATCCAGAAAAAGATGGATGAACTTTTGGAGGGGTTCCGTGGCGCGGCCGTGCTGGTGGATCCGCGTAACGGCGATGTGCTGGCCATGTCCAGCGCGCCCTCCTATGATCCGGAAGTCATAAAGTCGGTGGAGGATTATGCCCGTGAAATAACCGGTAATCCCCAGCATCCGGAGATCAACCGCGCCATTGCTGGGCTCTATCCGCCCGGTAGCATCTTTAAACCGGTTGTGGCCCTGGCGGCGCTGCATGAGGGACGGATCACACCGGCGACAACGGCGGAGTGCCCCGGCTATTACATGGTCGGCAATCTCCGTTTCAACTGCTGGCTCAAGACAGGGCACGGCCCGCTGGCCTTGCGCAAAGGGTTGGAACAGTCATGCAATGTTTACTTTTGCACCATCGGCCAGCTTTGCGGATATGAGGCCATTGATGCCATGGCGCGGCAGTTCGGCTTGGGCATGAAAACCGGCATTGAGCTGGATGGTGAGCTGGCGGGGCTGGTGCCGGATGATGAGTGGAAGCGGCGCGCCATGGGCGAAGGCTGGCGCAAAGGCGACACCTGCAACCTGTCGATTGGGCAGGGTGCATTGCTGGTGACCCCGCTCCAGATGGCCATGGTCGCGGCGGCACTTGCCAATGGCGGCACCCTTTACCGTCCGCGCTTGGTGCTGCATGGCGATGCGGTCCGCAAGGCGTTGCAGATGCGCGATCTGGCCGGTGAAACGGCTTGGCCGCCGGATGTGTTTGAGGAAGGTCAGGTTGTGCGCAAAATCGATTGTAGTGCTGGGGACTTTCAGCGTGTGCGCGAGGGAATGTATGATGTGGTTGAGTCGCCCACTGGGACCGGCAAGCGGGCGCGGGTGGAAGGCTTTCCCATGGCCGGCAAGACCGGCACGGCGGAGTTTGGGGTGAAATCGGAACATAAAAGATATACATGGATGACCGTGTTTGGCCCGTTTGATGCCCCGCGCTATGCGCTGGCTATGGTGATTGAAGAAGGGGAGTCCGGCGGTTTGACCACAGCGCCGCTGGTCCGGCAACTCATGGAGACCATTGTGGCGATGGAAAATGAATCCCGTTCTAATTTGACGCTTGGAGGCGTTGTGCCATGAGTGAAGAGGACAACAAGGCAAAGACACACCGCAACCTGATGAGCATGGATTGGATCATGACTCTGGCCGTGCTTGCGCTTTGCACCATCGGTACGTTTTTTGTGTTCAGTGCCTGTCGGGTGGGCGCGTCTTCCGCCACCGCTACGCTGTACCAGCGGCAGATCCTGTGGGTGGGGGTCGGGTTGGTCTGCTATTTCGGCGTTGCATTGATGGACTTCCAGCGGTTGCGCAAGGTTTCATGGGGGCTGTATGGCGTGGCGCTTTTTCTGCTGGTCTTGGTGCTGATCATCGGGGACCGCATCTACGGTGCCAAGCGCTGGCTGGATATATTCGGCTTCAACCTCCAGCCCTCCGAAATCGCCAAGCTGGCGGTTGTGTTGCTGTTGGCAGACCGGCTGGGTTATCCGGGGGTGCGGCTGAACGAGTGGCGGTTGCTGTCGGGGATGGTGGCGCTGGTGGCGGTGCCGATGCTGTTCATCATAAAGGAGCCGGATCTCGGTTCGGCCATGGTGATGCTGCCGGTGTCGTTTGCCATTCTGTTTGTGGCGCGGTTGCCCATGAAGATTGTGCTCACCTGTGTGCTGGCCGGCCTGTTGGGCGTCGGCGGCCTTCTGGGGGTCATGTTTTTGCCCGGGAAACTGGGTGTGTCGGATGAGCGGCAGGAAAAAATCATTAGGATGGTGGGGATCAGCCACTATCAGAAAAAACGGTTGGAGGTGTTTTTCTATCCGGAAAAAGACCCGTTGGGCGCCGGATGGAACAAGCGGCAGTCGGAAATTTCCGTCGGCCGCGGCGGTTTGAAGGGGAAGGGGTTTTTGAAGGGCAAGCAAAGCCTGCTGGGGTATTTGCCTCGGTCGGTGGCGCCGACGGATTTCATTTTCTCCGTGATTGCGGAGGAGACGGGATTCATCGGCTCCTTGGTGGTGTTGTCGCTGTTCGGCCTGATTGTGGTCCGGGGGCTGAGGACGGCATTGATGACAACGGATAAATTCGGGCAGCTTTTGTGTGTCGGTTTTGTCACGATGCTCATTTTTCACGTGATCATCAATATGGCCATGACGGTGGGGTTGGTGCCGGTGACCGGCATTCCTCTGCCATTGCTCAGTTATGGCGGATCGTTTATGGTGGTGATGATGACGGCATTGGGCGTGGTGCAGAGTGTGCACATCCGGGCTCGGCAGGCGGCGGGATCGCTTTACACGGAGGACGGTTGACAGGTGGCGGATGAAGGCGGGATAGAAGGATAACAGCGTCCGGTTTTAAACATCCTTGAGGATGCCGGCCGGACAAGACAAGGTGGATATATGTTTGAATTTTTGAAGCGGTTGAAGAAGACGAAGCGCGAGATCATCATCAATGCTGAAAGCCTGGAGACGCGGGTGGCCATTGTTGAAAACGGCAAGCTCGAGGAGTTTCAGATCGAGCATCCGAGCCGCGAGCGGATCGTGGGCGGGATTTTCAAAGGACGCATCCAGAATCTGGAGCATGACCTGCAGGCGGCATTTGTGGATATTGGCCTGCGCAAGAACGCATTCCTGCACTATTGGGATATGATCCCGGAAGGCGACGACCTGTTTGACCTGGATGAGGCTGAATCCCCCTCCCGCAACCGGCCGCCGCGCAAGTCGCGGTATACCAATGAGGAGATCGAAAAGCGGTTTCCGCCCGGCTCGGAGATCGTGGTGCAGGTCACCAAAGGTCCGATCGGCACCAAGGGTCCGCGGGTGACCGCCAGCCTCAGCATCCCTGGGCGCTATCTCGTGCTGGTGCCTGGCGCCAGTCTGAAAGGGGTTTCGCGCAAGATCGGCGATGCCAATGAGCGCGGGCGCCTGAAGAAAATTCTGGCCAAGCTTCCCGCGCCGCCGGGAACCGGGCTGATCGTCCGGACCGCTGCATCCGGCGCACGCAAGAGCAGTTTTATCAAGGATTACGAATACCTGACACTGGTTTGGCAGGATATCCAGGAATCCGTGCGTGATTGTCAGGCGCCGAGCTGTGTGTATCAGGAGCCGGATCTGGTCGAGCGGGTCGTGCGGGACTGGGTGACGGAGGATGTGGATCGCATCGTGTTGGACAACCGCGAGGAATATGACAAGATCCGCAACGTCACCGCACGCGTTTCGCGCCGCCTGCGGTCGTTGATCCACCTTTATGAAGGGGATCTGCCCATTTTCGAGAATTTCGAGGTTGAGCGCCAGATTGAGGAGGCGTTCAGCCGCAAGGTGAATCTCAAGTCGGGCGGCTATGTGATTTTCGATGAGACCGAGGCGATGATCGCGATTGATGTGAACACCGGACGGCACAAGGGGTCCAACGGATCGCAGGAACAGGCGATCCTTGAGGTTAATACCGAGGCGATCGAGGAGGTGGCCCGCCAGCTGCGTCTGCGCAATATCGGCGGCCTGGTGGTTATCGATCTGATTGACATGAAATCGCGCAAACACCAGAACACGGTTTACCGGCAGCTCAAGGAGTTGTTGCAGCGGGACCGGGCGCGTACCAATGTGCTGCCCATCTCCGAGCTGGGGTTGCTGGAGATGACCCGCCAGCGGGTCGAGGAAAGCGTGCTGTCCGTCATGTATATGGATTGCCCCTACTGCAGCGGTCGCGGCAGCGTGAAATCGCCGATGAGCATGAGCGTGGACATCCAGCGCCAGATTTCAGCCATCATGCGCCGCACGCGCAAGGGGGAGTCGGCGTACAATCTGCTTATCACGGTGCATCCTTCGGTGCTCGAACGCCTGCGCAAGGAGGATGAACAGCTGCTGATGGATTTGCAGACCAAGTTTGAGGGGCGGCTGAGTTTCCGTTCCGACCCTTCAAAACATTCTGAATTTTTTACGATTACAGGTGAACAAAACGGTGAAATTTTGTATTCAAGCATGGAGAAGTAAGGAGAAAAGGCGTGAACAATTACAGGGCACTTCACCGGCGCCGGATGTTCGGCATGCTTGGGGTGGCTTTTTGCCTGGCCATGGCCGCCGTGGCTGGGGCGCAGACCTCATCGGTCGCGGCCGTCAGTGTGCCGCCTCCCGTGCTGGGGGTGGAGACGGTTGCGGATACGTTGAACTATGACCGCGAGGCGGGCACGCTGGAGGCGGTCGGTCATGTGGTCATGCGCAAAGAGTACGATGAGTTGCAGGCCAACTATGTCCGTTTTGATGTGACCTCGGAAGTGGCGCATGCGGTGGGCAATGTCCGGCTGACGCGTTCTGATCCGGCGGGTCAGGGGGGCACAAATACAGTTGAGGATGCGCATCTGGCTGCGCCGGCACCTGCGATGAAGGGCGCGCATGCGGTCAAGGGGAAGCAGCAGCACATGATGGGCAATGTCCATCTGAACCGTTCACCGGGCGTGTGGACTGGCGACAAGCTGGATTACAGTTTCAAGACCCGTGAAGGGTCTGCTGACAACATGACGGCCGATGCCACGCCTTTTCATATTGTGGGAAACAAACATGTGGATAAAAAAGGCGATGTCTTTTTCATGGATGGCGGGACGGTGACCACATGCACGAATCCTCCATCCGCTTTCCACTATCACATGACGGCTGACGCCATTGAACTGGTGCCGCACGAGACATTGACCGTACACCACTCCGTATTGTGGATGGGCGATGTGCCGGTGATGTATCTGCCGTATTGGCGCTACCATCTGGATCCGGAGTTTGGCCTCCGTCTGCAGCCCGGTTTTGATAGCCGCATGGGCGCTTTTTTGCTTTCTTCCTACCGCTACCCGATTTCACCGTCATTGCGTGCGACGACCCATCTGGATTACCGCACCAAACGCGGGGTCGCAGTGGGGCAGGATTTGCGCTGGCACGACCCGGATAATCACGACCGCAACGGTGGGGTGGAGACCTACTTTCTCAACGACCAGACCCCCCTCGACAAATATGATGATCCGGCGAACACCGATATCACGAGCAGCCGTTACCGGCTTAAATTCCGCGAGGATTACCAGCTTGCCGACCGCGACTCTGCGCTGGTGCGCGCCGAGTATCTCAGCGACAGCGGCCTGATGCAGGACTTCTTTGAGGATGAATACCGGAACCAGCGTGATCCGGAAAATTTTGCGAACTATACCCATCAGGGCGACGACTACACGCTGGGCGTTCTGGCCCGCGTGCGGCTCAACGATTTTTTCAACGCGGTGGAGCGCCTGCCGGAAATTTCATACAACACCATCCGCAGCGAGATTTCGGATACCGGGCTTTATTATGAGAGCCAGTCTTCGGCCGCCTTCTTGCGTCAGGTGTGGGCCAAAGACAGCGGGACGCCGGACGGTGATCCGGTGCTGCGCCTGGACTCGTCGCACATGGTCTATTATCCCACGCGCCACTTCGGTTTCCTCAACGTGATTCCGCGTGCCGGTGCGCGTGCAACCTACTACTCCGCCACCCGTGATCACATCATGGTGCCGGCGTTGCCGGTTTATCAGACCAACCTCGTGGTTGATGCCATGGGGCGCACCAACCCGGTGGTGCAGGTGGTGTCGCCCGGGACGAACCAGGTTTCGCAGGAGGTGAAAAAGGGTGCTGACATGCGTGCGCTGATGGAGCTGGGTTTTGAGACCTCCTTCAAGGCGTTTCGGACGTCGGAAGGCCTTTTGCCGTACCGGCATGTCGTGGAGCCGTACTTGAATTACACGTTTGTGCCGGAACCTTCGCTCACGCCGGACAAGATTTACCAGTTTGATTCCATTGATGAATTGACCCTCCGTAACGACGTGCAGCTGGGTGTCCGCAACAAGCTGCAGATCAAGCGGAACAACCGGCCCTTTGACCTGGCGGATGTGGATGTGTTCACCCTTTACCGGTTTGATCCGCAGCCCGGGGAGGAGGCTTTGGGGACCTTGGGCTGGGTTGCCGACATTAGGCCGGTCCCCCATCTGGCCATGCGGCTTGATGGAACGTATGACGTCAACACCAACGAGTTGCAGACGTTTAATTCGCGGATGTCCTTCACCGGCATTGACATGCTGGAGTTTTCCACCGAATACCGCTATCGGGATAACGAGAGCGGGGAGCTGTCGGGCGATGTGACCTACCGGCCTTCCCGGCAGTGGGAATACAATGTATATGGCCGCTATGAAACGGAGCTTGCGCGTACGGAGGAGGTGGGCGGCTATTTCCAGCGTAATCTGGACTGCCTTTGCGTGCGGGTGGGCGGGTCCGTCGTTCCCAGCTATATACAGACGGACGGAGTTCAGCGGCCTGAGGAATTCCGCATCCTGCTGGCGTTCTGGCTGCGCGCGTTCCCGGATGTCGGCATCTGGGCACGGCACCGGAATTAACGGTGAAATGGACGGCCATTCCATGGATTGTGCATGGCGCAAGGAGGCCGGATGTTGAAACTGGATGATCCGCTTCTGTTTGGAGCCAATGCGGATCCTGGCTTGGTGGCGCTTGAACACATCAGGCGGGATGATCAGGACCTTATGCGTCTGTTTTTCCGCCGCGGTGATCAGACCGAGGCCATGGATGAACCCTTTGAACCGTTTATCGTCGGCGAAACTGCGCTGTTGCGCGCCTGCCTGAAAAATGTCTGTCTGGTTCCTTTGCAGGGAGACAACCCGCTCAATCTGCTGGCGCGGTTTGCCACATGGGAAGCCTGCGGTGCGGCGAAAGATGCATTGGCCAAAGCCTGTGGCGTGTCCGCCGGTGCCGCATCCGCGCCCTACCTGTTTATCAATGATCCTGTCGGCCAGCACCTCCTGCGCACCGGGCGCACGCTTTTCAAGGACTTGCCTTTTGAAAAACTACGCCGGATGCAGGTGGATATCGAGTGCCACACGACTCCGGGCTATGAATTCTGTAACCCGGAACGGGAAGGGGACCGTATCCTGGTCATCGGGGTCGGTGACCAGACCGGTTGGCGGGAGCTGATCGGTCGGCCGGATATGCCGGAAGCCGACATTCTGAAACGGTTTGTGGCGGTCATCCATGAGCGCGATCCGGATGTGGTTGAAGGCCACAATATTTTTAATTTTGACCTGCCCTATCTGGTCGAACGGGCGCGGCACTGCCGGGTCAAATTGATCATCGGCAGGGACCACAGCCCCGCGCGGCGGCGCTCCAGCCGCTTCACCGTGGCGGACCGCACGATTGCCTATGACCGGTTTGATGTTTTCGGGCGGCATGTGGTGGACACCATGTTCCTGCTCCATATTTATGATGTCTCGCACCGCACCTTGGAAAGTTTCGGGCTTAAAAATGCGGCCCGTCATTTCGGGGTGGCTGCGCCCGGCCGCACCTATATTGACGGGCGTGCGATCGCCGGTGAGTTCCGGCGTGATTCGGAAAAGGTGTTGCGCTATCTGGCCGATGACTTGAGCGAGACGCAGGCCATCAGTGCCCTGCTGTCGCGCAGCCATTTTCTGCAGACCCGCATGCTGCCGTTTGCCTATCAGAATGTGTGCGTGCGCGGCAATGCGGCCAAGATTGATGCGCTGCTGCTGCGGGATTACTTGAGGCAGGGCTATGCGCTGCCCAAGCCGGATGCCCCCGTCGATTTTGAGGGCGGCTACACCGACATCTTTGAAACTGGCGTGATCCGCAATGTCGAGCATTGCGATGTGCGCTCGCTCTACCCCTCGTTGATGCTGGTCCGGCGGCTGGCGCCGGCCACCGATCCGCTGGGCAGCTTTTTGAAAATGCTGCAGGAGCTGCGTGATTTCCGGCTGGAAGTCAAGGCCGGCATGCGCCGGGACCTGACCGAAGCGCAGCGGCATGACGCGGAAGCCTTGCAGAGCACCTTCAAGGTGCTCATCAATTCGTTCTATGGCTATCTGGGCTTTTCACAGGCGCGTTTCTGCGACTTTCAGGCCGCCGAGACGGTCACGCGCGAAGGGCGGTTGCTGCTGGCGGACATGATCGGCTGGTTGCGCGAACTGGATGCCCGGCCCATTGAGATTGATACGGATGGCATCTACTTCACGCCGCCGGAAAAATATGACAGCGCAAAATTCCAGGCTGCATTCCAGTCGCGGCTGCCGCCCGGGATTGAGGTGGAGTTTGACGGCCGTTACCGTGCCATGTTCAGCTACAAGATGAAGAACTACGCCCTGCTGGAGGAAAACGGCGAAATCGTCATCAAGGGTGCGGCGCTCAAATCACGCGGGCTTGAGCCGTTCCAGCGCGATTTCATGCGCGAGGCCATCCGTTGCCTGCTGGAGGGCCGTGGCTCGGATGTCGGCGTGTTGAAGCAGCAGTATGCGGCCGCCATCCGCGATCATGTCTGGCCGATTGAAAAGCTGGCTAAAACCGAGCACCTGCAGGACGCGCCGGCGGCCTATGCGGCCAAACAGGCCAGGGGCACCGGATCGCGAAACGCCGTGTATGAGCTGGCCTTGAAATCGGGGCGGGATTATCGCAGCGGTGACCAGATTTCCTATTACGTCACCGGCACGCGCAAGGCCGTGGCCGTGCATGAAAACGCCAGGTTGACATCGGAATGGAATCCGTCCAGCCGCGATGAGAACATCGCCTATTATCTGGGCAAGCTGGATTCCTTATATGCGAAATTCGGTGAGTTCCATTCTCCTCAGGCTGAACTGGCCTTGAATTGAGGGGCGATGGCAGGTAAACTGCGGAAAAGGGGAGATAAGCCATGTTGGAGCGCAGACACGGATTTACATTGCTGGAAATGTTGATTGTGGTGACGATTATCACCATTTTGGCGACCATTGTGGTTGTCAATGTGGCGGGCGGGACGGATGAGGCCAAGGTGGCCAAGGCCAAGGCGGACATCCGCTCCATCAGCGCTGCACTGGAAATGTATAAGCTGGATAATGATCTCTACCCCACAACGGAGCAGGGTTTGATGGCCTTGCTGGAGCCTTCAAAGGTCAAGCCGTTGCCCCGGCAATTCAAGGAGGGTGGATATTTGCAGAGCCGCAAGCTTCCGGTCGATCCTTGGAAGCGGCAGTATATCTATCTGGTGCCGGGCATGACAGGGAAGCCCTATGAGTTGATCTCCTATGGCGCCGATGGCGAACCCGGCGGCGACCGCTATAATGCCGACATCTCCTGCTGGGATATGTGAAGCGGCTCTGGATGTAACGCGGGTTTTGTGGGCTATCCGGCAGTTTGCGGCCATATCGAATGGCGGAGAGGGAGGGATTCGAACCCTCGGTACCGGTTTTAGACCAGTACGGCGGTTTAGCAAACCACTGCTTTCAACCACTCAGCCACCTCTCCCGAGCAGAATGTCAGGCATAAAATAGGGGGATGCCGTTCCAAACACAAGCTTAAATCCTGTGGGTTATGTAAAAACACAATATGTACTACGCATTGCTTTGATTTTAACAAAAAAACTGGCGTTGTCGAAAACGACATGATACTTTACTTGCTCATTGCAACGAGCGTAATTGTTACCCTGTTTTTCGTTGAAGCAATGGTTTTCAAAAGGAGCTGTTGAACCATGCAAGCCGTCATCAATCACTTGATCCAGTTGCAGGAACTGATTCTTATCCGTGATGAGCAGAAGGTCACTTCGGGGAATGAGCATCTCGAGTCGCTGAACGCGTCCATCCTGAGCATGACACAGAAGCTGCCCGCGGATGTGCGGGTCCAGTTTGAGAAGCTTGCCAAGCGCGACCGGTTGGTGATTGTGTCGATCCCTGACGGCATCTGCGCCGGCTGCGGCATGCGCTTGCCGATCAGCGGCGTCCAGTCCGTGCGGCAGTTGCGCGAACTGCAATATTGCCCTAACTGTTCGCGTATCCTCTATTATTCCGATGACCAGCCACGCCGTGTTAAAAAAGGGCCGCGCCGTACCGACGTGCCCAAGATGGGCATTGCGCGGTTTTCGTCTGAAATGCTGGTGATCCCCGAGCTGCAGGCGGAAACCGGCGAGGAAGCCATCCGTGAACTGGCTGTCAAAATGCAGGCGGAAGGCTTTGTGGACGATGCTGGGAAATTTGTGGAAGGTGTCTTGCGCCGCGAGGCCATCCTGAGCACCGTCATGAGTAGCGGGGTGGCCTTTCCGCATGTGCGTGGTGTGGAGGGCGGCGGTTTGACCCTGGCCCTTGGCATCAGCCGCAAGGGTGTCCACTTTCACAACCATGGTGACACTCCGACAAAAATCATCTTCCTGGTGGCCATTCCCACTGCAGCCAGCGCATTTTATCTGAGGCTTCTGGCTGGTCTGGCGCAGGTTTTTTCCAAGCCCGATGCGCGCAAACTCCTGACCACGGAAAAAGAGCCTGTCAAGGTGTGGAAAACTCTGGTCAAGCTCACCCGCGCCACGATCAAATAGCAGGATGTGGTGTTTCGGTTGGACGCTGTCCGGGGAACGATATGAAGCAAATTGCCGGCATCCTTTCGCAGTTCTTCCTGTTCAATCGCGCACGTCATTTGCTGGCGTGCAACCAGCGCGACTGGAGCTATCCGCTCACGAAGTGGCAGAAGTTCCTGGTCGGAACCTATATGATCCTGCATGACTATTCCCAGGGGCTGTTTCCCCAAAAACATAAAGATGAGCAGGCGACCTTTGCTGCGGAAAAGGCCTATGGCGAAACGGTTCAAACGCATGGCGCGACTGCCGCGGATCTGCTGCTCCTGTCCATGCGCAAGCCCTTCTGGCATGGGCCCGGTTGCGCCGGATATCTGCGTGACTATATCTGGATCCAGTCGGCCTTGCATGGCTGCGGCGTGAACCCGCCGGCCTCCCTGCTCGAAGTGGGCTGCGGCGCAGGCTGGACCGCGGAATTCCTGGCGGCCGCCGGCTTCAAGGTTCTTGCCACAACCTTGGATACCGCGGCCGGCCAGTTTATCCAGTTGCGTCGCCAAAGCCTCGCGGCCAAGGGGCTTCCATCCGGTCTCGAGTTCCGCCAGTCGCCCATGGAGTACATCCATGACAAAGTCTGTGACCTGCCGCCTTTTGATGCCGTCTATGTTTACGAGGCGCTCCACCATGCCCACGACTGGCGCAAGGCGGTGAAGTCCTGCTATGATTCGCTTGCGCCCGGCGGGTGGCTGTTCATTTTCAACGAGCCGAATATCGCGCATACATTCATTTCCTACCGCGTGGGGCGGCTGTCGAACACCCATGAGGTGGGCATCAATCCCTCGCACCTCCGCAGGCATCTGAAGCAGGTTGGGTTCCGCAGGATCAAGGTGCTCAAAAATCGATTCCATTGGTGGTTCAGTCCGACCTGGCTTGCGGTGCAAAAAAAACAGTAGTCAGTAGACAGACCCCCCTTTGTTGAACAGAATCACCCCATAGTTGCAGACTGTCCCAAAATCATTTTGCCCCGGGCAAAATGAGGCGAACCGCAGGTTGCATTTCGTGTCTGTGGTGAAAAAGATGAGGTAAGCTTGGGATGCTGGCGCGAGAACAAAGCCAGCGCCCAAGATCGCTGCATCCGTTTTCACCCGAAATGCAATCTGCTTTTTCCTTGGCTGCCATCGTCAGCGTGTCACAATGACGATAGCGGCCATGAAGAGGAAGAGCAGCCCGAGCAGCACCTTGCCGATGACCACCTCCTTCTGCCCCCAGTTGATCAGCCTCGCCATGCCCAGCCCCGTCCGGGTCAGCACCAGGATGGCCACCAGCGGCATGACAAACATGGCATTGTAGAGCAGCAGATAGCCCCATGCCTGCAGGGCGTGCGGTTGCGTCTTGACGATCAGCGCCAGCGTGGGCACATACACCTGCCCCGTGCAGACGCTTTCAATGCCTGTCACCAGCGCGCCCAGCCCGAATACCGCCGTCAGCGTGGCGCTCTTGCTTAATTTCTCGCGCAGCAGCCGGTGCACGCGGGCTTTCAAATGGTCGGGGAGCTGCAGCGTGACCGACTCGGCCACCGGCCGGCGTCGGAATCGGATGGCGTCGGCAAATGAAAAGCCCGCCAGCACCAGCAGGATGATGAGCAGGGCAATGTCCAGGATGTTGCGCAAGTAGCGGATGCCGTGCAGCGCGCGCAGGGTCTGCAGCAGGCCCAGTCCGATCAGGGTATAGGTGAGGAACGCCGCCAGGCAGAACGTCAGTCCGATGGTCATCAGTTGCCGCCCGCGGATCTGGCCCATGGTCAGGACGCTGATGAGAAAGATCAGCGTGGTGATGGCGCAGGGATTGATGCCGTCCATCAGGCCGAAGAGGGTGACCCCGACCCATGTGAATTCCGTCAGCCGGTCGTGTAATATCTGCGCGTTGCCGGGCTGGGGCGGGGTGATGGGTGCTTCCGACTGGGCGAGGGCATGGGCCAGCACGGCCGGGACGAGTTTGGCCGTGATTTCATCCGCCCCGCACAATGCCTCGCGGCCGGAGACAATCATATAGGTGCGCGCGTTCTTTTTGATGTCCAGTTGCTTCATCCATGCGGCCAGCGCCAGATAGTTGGATTCAATGGCCGTGTCATGCTCGTGGAGCTCATAAAGCCCGCCGCACTGCTGCTCCAGTTCCGGCAGGGTCTGATGGCGCACCGCTTCGCATTCAACACAGCCTGCCTCAAAGAAAAAATCCAGTTGCACTGGCGCGATGGTCGCCTTGCACGGTTGCACCCCCGCAAGGACCAGCCATGGAACCAAAAAGACACCCGCAAAAATTCGCTTCATGTTGGCATTATGGTCAAGAGCTGCCGGAATGATCAAGTGTAATGACGGGACAACGGCCTCCGACGATCCGGTCGCGTTGCGCTCATTCCACGGAAAAAACACTCGAATTCCACCGGGCCGTCTGATATTACTTACGCAACGTGCCGAAATTACGGAAGCAGGACCGCATGGAAAACACACTATACTACGGCGACAACCTCGACATCATGCGGCGCCACCTGACGGATGAATCCGTTGATTTGGTCTATATCTCTCCCGGTTTACAAAGGCTCCCATGCCTGCCGCCGGCTTGCTTCCACCTCTTTGAACCAAATCGTCCCGTTGACCTTTACCCACAAATATAGCGGAATAGGTGTTTGGATTTTTTCGCAAAAATTGCGGAGCCCACTCCTATGCTGTTACCTCCCGGAAAATACATAAAAATAAGTCATAAGTAATTTAAATAAAATTAGTTACATCTAAAATGAGACTCCGAAACAGTATTAGAAATATGGTTTAGTATTGTAAAATATTAATGTGCAATGAATTACATCAAAAATGAGACGAAAATATTCCTCAAAAACAGTCTCATTTAGTCTCATTGAGTCTCATTTTCCCTGAATTGACATTAAAATTCAGTCAAAAGGCGGGAGCCCGCAGGATGTAGAATATAGACTTTTCACGAGCATTTTACATCCGTGCCATCCGTCGTATCCATGGTTTCTTTTCACACGTTTTTTATTTTTTTGGCGTGGTTCGTCATTGGAATTTTTCCTGTCCTGACCGTGTCCAGTAGTTTTCAATCTCTGCTTAAAAACCCTTGGAAGTTTTTTATAGGAGATTTGACAGGTTTTTTGTTGCAGGTCGGCAAATCAACGATAATATTTCACCTTGTATAATGACGTACAGCAATGAGGTGTACTTATAGAAAGGGCGTTATGAATGCACCGGTCCGGGATCTGTTGGGGACCAAAGGTTGTGATGTGGAAACCGTGTTTCAGGATGTGAGCGTGCTGGATGCCGTCCGCAAGATGGAGGACAAGGGAATCGGTTGCCTGCTGGTGACCAGCAAGACAGGCAAGGTGCTGGGGCTGATTTCCGAGCGCGATTGCGTCTGGAAGGTTGTGATCACGGAGAAATCGCCGCATAAGACGCTGGTCAAGGATGTCATGACGCCCAGTCGCAAGCTGCTGGTGATCTCGCCCGAGAAGACGGTTGAGGAGTGCATGGCCATCATGACCAGTGGGCGGCTGCGCCATTTGCCGGTCATGGAGGGGGATCAGTTGGCCGGAATCATTTCCATCGGCGATGTGGTCAAATTTATGCTGGGTGACCAGCAGTTGACCATCAGCCAGCTCGAGAAATATATTGGCGGGTCCGTTTGACCCGGATTTTTTGCGGGACATGCCCCATCACGTAAATGCGGGTTGGGTTGCATGGACGGGCGGCGGTTTTTGTTAAACATCAGGAGGTTCCCATGTCGGAAAAGAAAACATGCCAATGTGCGTGCTGTGGCGAGTCAGCGTCGGAAGCGGAATTGATGACGCGTCTGGATGCCGTGCTGGGCGAGTATCAGGGTAAGCCGGGCGGATTGATTCCGGCTTTGCAGATTGCGCAGACCCTGTTCGGGTATTTGCCGGAGGCGGTTTTGCAGAAAATCGCCAGGGCGTTCGGCAAGCCCTATAGCGAGGTGGCCGGCGTCGTGAGCTTTTATTCGTTCTTCTCCACAACCCCGCGCGGCAAGAACCTGGTCCGTGTCTGTCTGGGAACCGCCTGCTATGTGCGCGGCGGCAAGGAAGTGTTGGATGCCATGAAGAAGCGGCTGGGGATTGACGTGGGCCAAACCACCGCGGACCGCCTTTTTTCACTGGAGGTGGGGCGTTGTTTCGGCGCGTGTGGCATGGCGCCGGTGGTGATGGTGAATGACGATGTGCATCAGCGCGTGAAGCCCGCCCGCATTGGTGCTGTGCTGGATGCGTATCTTGCCGATGATCCGGCTGGCGACAAGGAGGAATGTCTATGAGTGCCAAGGCGAAAAAGCGTATCGAGACCGCCGCCGGTCTGAAGGCGATGTGCAAGGACATGCAGGCGCAGCATGCCGCTTTGCAGGCAAGTCCGCATGAGCAGATCCTCGTCTGTGTGGGCGGCAGCTGCCTGGCGTCCGGCGCCTTGAAGGTGCGGGATGCGTTGCAGGAGGCGGTCAGACGCCATGAATTGGGCAACCGCGTCATGATCCAGGAGACTGGCTGCATGGGGCCGTGTGTGATCGGGCCGGTGATCCTGATGAGCCGGGACAACACGTTTTACCAGGGGGTTGCGCCGGAGGATGCGGAGGAGATTATTGCTTCGCATGTGGTCAAGGGCAAGGTTGTGGAACGGCTCCTGGTGGGCGATGCTGCCGGAGATAAGCGTTATCCGCACATGGCGGACATTGACTTCTTCCGCCGCCAGACCAAGATTGTGCTGCGCAATTGCGGCTGGATCAATCCCGATAGGATTGAAGAATATATCGGCCGTGATGGCTATGCCGCCTTGGCCAAGGTGTTGACCGGCATGACGTCGGATGGTGTGATTGCCGAAATGAAGACCTCGGGGTTGCGCGGGCGTGGCGGCGCGGGGTTTCCGACCTGGATGAAATGGCAGTTTACCGCCAAGGCGGCCGGCGCTTCCAAGTACGTGCTGTGCAATGCGGACGAGGGCGATCCGGGCGCGTACATGGATCGCAGCGTGCTGGAAGGCGACCCGCATAGCGTGGTTGAAGGCATGGCGATCGCCGCTTTTGCGGTCGGTGCGCGGCAGGGGTATGTCTATGTGCGGGCCGAGTATCCGCTGGCGGTGCAGCGGCTGCAGAATGCGCTGGCACAGGCGCGCGAATACGGGCTGCTGGGTGACCATATCCTCGGCACGGATTTCTCGTTTGACCTGGAGATCCGCATGGGGTCCGGCGCGTTTGTATGCGGCGAGGAAACCGCGCTGATCACATCCATTGAAGGCAATCGCGGTGAGCCCAGGCCCCGTCCGCCATTCCCGGCGCAGAAGGGCCTGTGGGGCATGCCGACGGTGCTGAACAATGTGGAAACCTACGCCAATGTGCCGGCCATCCTCCTGAATGGTGCGGATTGGTATGCCGGTTACGGCACGCCGCGCAGCAAAGGCACCAAGGTGTTTGCGCTGGCGGGAGCGGTGCGCAACACCGGCCTGGTGGAGGTGCCGATCGGCACCTCTTTGGGTGAGCTGGTTTACGACATCGGTGGCGGGATCATCAATAACAGGCATTTCAAGGCGGCTCAGATCGGTGGCCCGTCAGGTGGCTGCATTCCCAAGCAGCATCTCAATGTGGCGTTGGATTATGAAACGCTCAGCGAACTGGGTGCCATCATGGGGTCCGGCGGCCTGATTGTGATGGATGAGACGTCGTGCATGGTGGACGTGGCGCGCTTCTTCATCGAGTTTGTGCAGGAGGAGTCGTGCGGCAAATGTGCGCCCTGTCGTGTGGGCACCAAGCGCATGCTGGAAATCCTGGAGCGCATCTGCGCCGGCAAGGGCGAGATGGAAGACATCGACCGCCTGATCGAACTGGGCACCTTTATCAAGGATTCGTCCCTCTGTGGGCTGGGGCAGACGGCCCCGAACCCCGTGCTCTCCACGATCCGGTTCTTCCGCCATGAGTATGTGGCGCATATCCGTGACAAGCACTGCGAGGCTGGCGTATGTCCGTCCTTGGTGCGGGCGCCGTGCCTGAGCGCATGTCCGGCGGGTGTGGATGTGCCGCAGTTTGTGGCGCTGGTGGCCGAGAAACGCTATGCGGAAGCCCTGCGGCTGCACCGTGAACGCAACCCGTTCGCGGCCATCTGCGCCCGGGTTTGCTTCCATACCTGCGAGGACAAGTGCCGGCGCGCATCATTGGATGAGCCGGTCTCGATCCGCGGCGTGAAGCGCTTCATGGTGGATCAGGAGGTGACCATCCAGAAGCCGGAAGTGCGTGAGAATGCGGAAAACGCTAGGCGCAAGGTCGCGGTCATCGGCGCGGGGCCGGCTGGTCTGGCCTGTGCATACTTCCTGGCACGGCTGGGGTACCAGCCCAAGGTGTTTGAATCCGAATCAAGGCCGGGCGGGATGCTGGTGCAGGCGATCCCGGCGTACCGGCTGCCGCGCGAGTTGGTGGCGCGTGAAATCCGCATGATCGAATCATTGGGCGTGGAAATTAACACCAACTTCGCGTTGAGCCGTGATTTCTCGCTGGACGACCTGCGGCAGCAGGGGTACGAGGCCGTGTTTATGGGGGTGGGTGCGCCGCAGGGAATCCTGCTGGACCTGCCGGGCGCTTCCGCGCGCGGTGTGGTGGAGGCCATGTCGTTCCTGCGGCAGTATAACACGCGCGGCGCGGCGCCGGTGGGTCGGAAGGTGGCGGTCATTGGCGGCGGCAATGCCGCGATTGACGCGGCGCGCACCGCGCTGCGGCTGGGCGCTGAAAAGGTGACGATCATCTACCGCCGCACGGCGGAAGAGATGCCGGCCTATGCCGAGGAAGTTGAGGCGGCGCAGGAGGAAGGCGTGGAAGTCAAGACGCTGCTTTCGCCCGAATCCTTCACGGTGGAGGATGGCAAGGTGACCGGTGTGAAATGTGTTCCCATGCGTTTGGGTGAGTTTGACCGTTCCGGTCGCCGCCGCCCGGAAGCGGATGATGCGTTGATGACCGTGGTTGAAGCGGACCAGGTGATCCTTGCCATCGGTCAGGCGCTGAATGCCAGGACGCTGTTCAAGCCGTTTGAGGTTGATCTGACCGAAAGCGGCTGGGTCAAAGCGGATCCGATAACGTCGCAGACGTCGTTGCCGTGGCTTTTTGCCGGCGGTGATGCGTGCGTTGGACCCTCGTCGGTGGTGGAAGCCATTGCCGCCGGCGAGCGGGCGGCGGTGGGCATTGACGCCATGTTTACAGGCGAAAAACATGCCTTCTGGCGCGCCTATCAGGAGATCAAGACGGATTACAATCCGGACGCGGATCCGGTGCCGTATCCGCGTGAAAAGATGCACTTGATGTCCGTGGAGCGCCGCCGCAATAACTTCGATGAAGTGGAACAACCCTGGAATGAAGCCGTGGCGGTTCGTCAGGCCAAGCGTTGCCTGCGCTGCGATTATGGCAAGAACTGCTCATGAGGAGATGATGACGATGATGACATGCACTATTAACGGAGTTAAGGTGGAGGTGCCGGAAAACACCACGATCCTGCAGGCGGCCCGCGCCGCCAACGTGCGCATTCCGACCCTCTGCTATCTGGAGCATCGTGAGCCCATCGGCGCCTGCCGGGTCTGCCTGGTGGAGGTGAAGGGCGCCAAGACGCTGATGCCGGCGTGCGCCACGCCGGTCACGCCGGACATGGTTGTGCAGACCCATTCGGCGCGCGCACGCACCACGCGCCGCCAGGTGGTGGAGCTGCTGCTTTCGGAACATGATGGCAACTGCCAGACCTGCGCCCGGAGTGAAAACTGCGAATTGCAGAAGCTGGCCCATGAGCTGGGGGTCACCAAAATATCGTTCGAAGGCGAAAAAGCCCCGCCGCATATGGATGAAAGCACGCCCGCCCTGGTGCGTGACAGCTCCAAGTGCATCAAGTGCCGGCGCTGTGTGGCGGTGTGCGGCCAGGTTCAAGGGGTAGGGGCGCTCTTTCCGCAGGGTCGCGGCTTCAAGACGCAAATCGGGCCGGCGTTCACGCGTGATCTTGACGCCGTCACCTGTGTGCAGTGTGGCCAGTGCGCGGCGATCTGCCCGGTGGGCGCGATTTCCGAGCGTAGCCATGTGGAGGGCGTCTGGAAGGCGTTGGAGGATCCGGATAAGTACGTGGTGGTCCAGACGGCGCCGGCGATCCGTGCCGCGCTGGGTGAGGAGTTCGGCTGCGAACCCGGCACGCTGGTCACCGGTAAAATGGTGACCTCCTTGCGCCAATTGGGATTTGACGCGGTGTTTGACACCGACTTCACGGCGGATCTGACCATCCTGGAAGAGGGCCATGAGCTGTTGAACCGTCTGAAAAAAGCGCTGGTGGACAAGGACAAGAATGTTGCGTTGCCGATGTTCACCAGTTGCTCGCCGGGGTGGATCAAGTTCGCCGAATACTATTATCCGGAGTTCCTGCCGAATCTTTCCACCTGCAAATCGCCGCAGCAGATGTTCGGGGCGTTGGCCAAGACCTACTATGCCCAGAAGATCGGCAAAAAAGCCGAGGATATGGTTGTGGTCTCCGTCATGCCCTGCACGGCGAAGAAGTTCGAGGCGCAGCGGCCGGAAATGACGGCCAGCGGCGTGGCCGATGTGGACTATGTCCTGACCACCCGCGAGCTGGCCATCATGATCAAGGAGCGCGGGATCGACTTCATGCAGTTGCCCGATGGCGCGATGGATGCGCCCATGGGGATGGCGAGCGGCGCGGCGGACATCTTCGCCAATACTGGCGGCGTGATGGAGGCGGCGCTCAGGACGGCTTATGAAGTGATCACCGGCAAGGAATTGCCCATGCCGAACCTGCATGTGAAGCCCATCACCGGTCTGGAGGGGATCAAGGAGGCGACGGTCAAGATTACGAACGCCCTGCCGGCCTGGTCGTTCCTGAACGGTGTGGAGGTCAAGGTGGCGGTGGCGCATGGGCTGGGGAATGTGCGGCGTCTGATGGATCGCATCAAGCGCGGCGAGGCGCACTATCACTTTATTGAAGTGATGACCTGTCCCGGTGGCTGTATTGGCGGCGGCGGCCAGCCCCGTTTTACCGATGACTCCGTCCGGTTGAAACGCATCGGGGCGATCTACCGCGAAGATGAGGGCAAACAGTTGCGCAAGTCGCATGAAAATGCGGCGGTCAACCAGCTCTACAAGGACTTCCTGGGGCATCCGCTCGGGCACAAGTCGCACGAGCTGCTCCACACGCATTACAAGTCGCGTGAAAAAATGTAAAGGTGGCGGATAACGGCAAGATAAAAGCGGCTTCGATCCAGAACGGGTCGAAGCCGCTTTTTCATGAGGCGGGATTAGCGTGATTTAACGACGAGTTGATTGACCAGTTCAGACACGTTTTCAACGCGGTCGGTGATGGCTTCCATGGTTTCGGCAAGGTTGTAGATGAGCAGCACGCTGATGGCATCCAGCTTGGCCCGGATAATCGCCTCAATCAGCATTTTCTTCTGGTCGTCCGCATCATGTTCGATGCGGTCGATGGCTTCGCAGTCCAGCATTGCTTTGGCGGCATCGTTCTTGTTCATTGCCTGGATGGCTTCATGCAGCTTCGCCGTTGATTTGACGATCAATTCCGAGCTGATGGCGAGGTTTTTCAGGATGTCATCCGTCATCCGGTGGTCGATGAAGCCCAGCAGCCGTGCGGCGGCGTTGGTGCCATCGGCGATTTTGTCCAGCGTGCGGGTGAACTTCATGAGGGATTCGCGGTCGGGCGGCATGAGCAGCCCTTCGGTGAGTTGCCGCGTGATGCGGATGCGGATGACATCGGCCTCGCGTTCGCTGTTTTTGACATTTTCGATGGCGATGGTCTTGGCGCTTAGATCATTGTTGAGGTAGGCCTTGACGGCGTCTGAAAAATAACCGACGGTTTTGACGATTTCGTTGATGTGGCCTTCCAGTTCCTTGGTGATGGCATGTTCTTCCGCCATTCCAAGCCAGCCTAGGATATTGCGTGTCTCTTTCATGTTTTTCGTGCTCCAGTTCTAGTGTACAAAGGCCCGGATCAGTTTCAACGCTAAAAAGCTTAAAATTCCCGAGATAAACGGTGTGGCCACCCAGCAGGTCACGATTTCCTTCATGATGCCCAGGTTGATCACCTTGACGCCCCGGACCAGCCCCACGCCGAAAATGGCGCCCACAATCGAATGGCTCGTGGAAACGGGGACCCCCAGCAGGGTGTAAAGGTTCACGTTAAGTGCGCTGGCCAGCTGTGCGGAGAACGCCATGGTTGGCAGCAGGTTGGTGATGTTGGAGCCGATGGTTTCGATCACCCGCGATCCCCAGGTGACAATCCCGAAGACAATGGCAAGCCCGCCCAGCAGGATACAGGCAAACGGGCTCATGATGCCGGCGCCGGACACCAATCCGACCGCATTGGCCACGTCATTGGCGCCCCATGAAAAAGCCACGTACCAGCCGCTGACGAGAATCAGCACGCGCAGGAGCGGTGTGGCAATGCGCGGTGATATCCAGCGCGCGAAGATTTGTTTGACAATGTGGTAAATGATAAATCCCAGGATGGCGGCGCCGACCGGTGTCAGCATCCAGCAGATGAAGACGTTGCCGAGGACTTTCCAATAAATGGGTGCGGCAACCGCCAGGCCTGCGCCGGCCACTGCGCCGACAATGGAATGGCTGGTGGAAATCGGCATTTTGAAATAGGTGGCTAGCGCCACCCACAGGCAGGAGGAAAAGGTGGCCACGAGGGCGATTTGTGTGGCCATTAGCGGGTCCAGTCGTTGAAGCGGTACAATGCCTTTGCCGATGGTTGCCGTGACGTAATGGCCTTGAAGCAGGGCGCCTAGAAGCCCGAAGATGGAAATCTGGATGATGGCCTGGCGGAGCGTCACCACGCGTGCGCCTACGGCTGTGCCCATGGAGTTTGCCGCATCATTGGCGCCGATTGACCAGCCGACCCCGATGGCGGCGAGTATGGTCAAAACGGTAAATACAGTTTGAATGTCCATGCAGAGACGTTTCCATTGATCGGCGATCTGCTGAAATCAACTGGCGACACTAGACCATAAAGGAGCGTGAGAGTCAAGAATGTGTCAATGGCCTGCCATGGGCCGGTGGGCAAATCGAACGCGTTGAATGGCGGAGAGGGCGGGATTTGAACCCGCGGTGCCCGGTTAGAGCACACAGCATTTCCAGTGCTGCACCATCGGCCACTCGGTCACCTCTCCATGCGACGATATATTGTCAAAAATCGATTCTGCATTTCCCGGATTGATTTGTTCCGCACGGCTGCGGCATGTCACGCATGGCGCAGCAGTGGCCGGATCATGATCCTCTCCAGAATGGCGGGGATAATTACAATACCCGTGCGAAATATTCAACCAGAAAAGCCTGATTTTAAAAACTGGGATGTTCCGGATGGTTGTGTATGTGTCGTCACAACGTCATGGGTTGGCCGGTGTTGTCCAGCACGCTCTGCCATAATTCGCTGTTTGGGTCGATTTGTTTGCGTTTGCCTGCGGCGATGGCGAGCGGGATATGCACAAAGTAACCATTGATATGGCTGACGAACATGGCGGTGCGGCCGGCCATGGCCGCATGCACCGCGTTGGCCGCCAGGTTGAAGCAGAACACCGAATCATCGGCATTGGCGGGCATGCTGCGGATCATATAGGACGGGTCAATGTATTTTACAGATACAGGGGTGCCTGTGGTTTTGAAATGTGTTTCGATCTTATCCCTCAGGAACTTGCCGATATCGCCGAAAATGATGTTGCCGGATGCGTTGATGCCTTGTGATGGAACCATATTCTGGCCTGCGCCTTCCGCCACTACGATGAGTGCGTGCGACTTGTGGATCATGCGTGTTTCCAGGAACCGCATGACACCGTCCAGGGTGAACGGCACTTCCGGCACCAGCACCAGGTTAACATCGCTGGAGGCCATGGACGCATAGGCGGCCACAAATCCTGATTCGCGCCCCATCAGCTTGACAAGGCCGACTCCGTTCCGCACGCCCTTGGCTTCGCGGTGCGCGCAGGTGATGGGTTCCCGGCTCATGGCGACGGCTGTTTCAAACCCGAATGTCCGGTCGGTGAACGGGATGTCATTGTCAATGGTCTTTGGAATGCCGATCACGGAAAGGCTGTAGCCGCGTTTGCCGGCCTCATCGCTGATCCCGTTGGCGCCGCGATGGGTGCCGTCGCCGCCGATGGTGAACAGCATGTTGATGTGGTTTGCCTGGAGAAAGTCCACCATGTCGCCGATGGGCTGGCTGCCGCGTGAAGATCCGAGAATGGTGCCGCCATCTTTATGGATGTCAGCCACCACGTCCGGATTAAGTGTAAGCGGGGCGTATCCGGATTTTGCCACCATGCCTTCGTAGCCATAGCGCAGGCCGAGGATTTCGCGCACCCCGTAGCGATACCAGAGCACCATCGTGATGGCGCGGATGACATCGTTTAGGCCGGGACATAGCCCGCCGCAGGTGACAATGGCGGCGCGGGTTTTGGCGGGATCAAAAAATATTTTGCGCCGGGGGCCGGCCAATTCGATGGAGGGCGCGTCCATGGCGGCGGGTGTGGGAACTGCATTGGCGATGATGTTCAGCAAAATACGCGCCCCATCGTCTGCGAAATACATGCCGTAGGGTGGCTGGGTGATCTGGCATGGGCCTAAAACCGGTACATCGAAGTCATGGTTCATTGAGGTTGCGTGCTTTCTTTGTTGGATTATTAGTATCCCCATACGGTGATGGGATGCAAGCGGTTTACATATTTTTTATGCAGGTGGGGTTGCCCCGGAATGGAAAAGTGATGCGTGTGCTGTCTGGACGGCGTTGACTTTGGATGGTTCCCATGCTACAGCTGGTGAAATCAACATGCAGGGGATCGTATGGAAATGAAGACACTGGAAAAGGAATTGCTCAAGGCGTTGCGGGCCGTGGATGGCAAGGAGCGCCTGCTGGGTGATTTATTGCAGGAAATCCTGACGCCGGCGGAGTTGCAGGCGTTGCGTCGCCGGTGGAAAATTATGCGCCTTTTACATGCGGGCTATACCCAGCGGCAGGTGGCGCGGATGTTGAGGTGCAGCCTGTGCAATGTCACGCGCGGCGCACGTGTCCTCAAGCGGCCTGATGGCCTGATGCGCTGTATTCTGGACACGCACTGGCCGAAACGTTGAAAGATTTTTATTTCCGGTCCGGGATCACACCGATTGCTTCATGCGGAACTTCAACATTTCAATGATGGCGTATGACATTTCATGCGGGGTTGTCTTGTCGCCATTGAATGTTGCATGGTAGAGCAGTGGGTCGTCAACGCTCTTGTTGAAGAAGTTTTGGGCCACTTTGTGGCGGTTTTCGTCCTGCCGCGCCATCATGGCCATGGCTTCTTCTTTTGAGATGTTGAATTTTTTCATCATCCAGCGTGTGCGGATCGCTTCGGGCGCCACCAGCCGTATGTGGATGCCTGAAGGCATGTCGGCCGTTACACAGGCGGCTGCCTGTCCGACGAGGATCACTTTCCCCAGCGTGGCCAGGATTCGCACCACTTTGAAAACTTTCTTGAACTTGATGTACTGCTCTGACCGCCCTGAAAACAGGTTGTTCATCACTTCCCGGAACTCGGAACGGTAATTTTCAGAGAGCAGGTCGTTGAAGGAGGTCTCCAGTTCCGGGTCTTCGGCGACCACCTGGCAGATTTCGCGGTCAAAAACATGCCATCCTTTGAAAAATTCAAATTCACTGTGTTTTTGGAAGTCAGCGGTCAGCACATGTGCCAGCAGATGGCCGCCGGCGCCGGATTCGCGGGAGATGGTGATGAACGGCAGGCCGGTTGCGGGGATATCGGAGAGCTCGCCCCGATCTTTGAGATACTGGTGGATCATTAGAAGGTGATTCATTGTGCATTCCTCTTTGGTAAGCTGCGTTCACATGTGGTGCACTTGTATGTATCTAATTTATCGCGCAGCACCATGATTCGCAAGTATCAATTTTTGTCCGCTTGTTTGGGGTTTCGGATAGGCTCTTAGCCTGCAGGCAGGGGTTGCAGCTGTAAATTGAACCGGTAATGACCCGGTAGCACCAGAAACTCCGGATGCACGTTTGCGGACCAGCCGGTGTCGCCGCCCAGCCCCATGTGGTGGGCGTCGAGATTCAGGTAAACTTCCGCTCTCGCCGGCAGTTCATGGATGTATTTTGCGGCATACAGGTCCTGGTGGCGGTGATGCAGGGCGGAAACATGCAGCAGGGGTGACTTGGCTGTGATTTTCAATCCCAGTCCGTCCGCACGTGTCAGGGTCAGCCAGCGCACATCTTCCCGTCCGCCGCATTCGCCTGGATAGATATAGGGGGTGAACAGATCGCGGACCTTGCTGTGGTATCGGCCGACCATGGCGCTATGTTTGCGGTCCGGGTAGTTTTCGTGGGGGCCGCGGCCAAACCAGGTGAACTGTTCCAGTTCCGGGGCCAGCGCCATTTCCAGCCCGATTCGCGGCAGGGGCGGCAGATCGTCCGCGGTATGAACCGTGACATCGATGGTGATGCCTTCGGCTGTAACTTCATAAACTGTGCAGGTGTGGAATGCGGAGTTCTTTTGCGGGGCTGCGCATGCGGATTCCACGGTGAATCGGAATCCATGCTGGCTGATGCGTTCCTCGCGGCAGGACAATACCGTGCGGATCAGCTGGTCTAGCCCGGCATCCTGCCAGCGCCGGGCATTGCTGTCCGGCTGCCCGTTGCTTTCGTCAATGTCCGTCGGTGCCCGGAAGAAACACTCCGCGGGGCCCTGCCGGATCAAATTGACGCCGTCAATTTCCAGCATGGCGAGCGTGCCCTGCTTGGTGTCGAACTCGGCGGAAAATGCCGGTGCCTTCACGCGGATGGTGTTGATTCGGGTCGTTATCGAAATGGTGTCGGCTGCGGGTGCGGTTTGCGGCGCGGGAACAAAGCACGGCAGTCGGAACTGTTCCCAGGCTACGATGTGGCCTTGTTTTGCCCAGGGCAGTGGGCGGTTCAGGACAAAGCGGGCGTTCAGGAAATACTCCGTGCCGGGTGCGGGCTCAGGCGTTTTGAAGGCTGCCGTTATTACCGGCGCGTTATAGGCGGCGGCGTAGCCGCCCAGCGCATTGTTGATCATCTGGTTGGGCTTGAGCAATCCTTCACAGGGTGGCGTGGCCGGCAAAGATTGGCGTCCGGTCTCAATGGTTACACCATTTGCCTGCACCTCCCATTCCAGGTCAAGATGTGACAGATCGGATTCCAGGTGGAGGTTGAACAGGCGGAACTTCCCTTGGCGGGTGGATTCCGGGGAGATTTCCAGCAGCCGTACGGGAGCCTGGACTTTTTTGATCTCGAAGGCGCCGGGTTTCAGTGACAGGTCGGTGAACACCACTCCGTTCAGGCACTGCCGGGATTGGAAAGGATCGTGGTCCTGCGGATCGCCATAGGCCCAGTAACGGCGGCCGTCGGGCAGGATGCGGGTCAGTGCCTTGTCGGCCCAGTCCCAGATGAATCCGCCCTGGAACCTCGGCATGGTGTAAATCAGGTTCCAGAATTTGAAAAAGTTGCCGGTGCTGTTGCCTTTGTCGTAGGCATATTCACACATGATGAGCGGTCGTCTTTCCGCGGGGTTGGCAAGCGTGTCTTTCACCCAGTCCAGATGGGGATACATGGGGGCGATGATATCGCTGATATCCGGGCCTGGATTGCCGCTTTCGTACTGTACGGGCCGTGTCGGGTCGAATGTGCGGAGCCATGCGGCCATGGCGGCATGGTGCGGGCCTTTGAAGGATTCATTGCCAAGCGACCAGATGATGACGCAGGGATGGTTGCGGTCCCGCAGGGCCATGCGGGCGGCCCGTTCAAGGTAGGCGGTGGCCCAGGCCGGATTTTGGGAAAGCACGCCCCACAGGGCATGGGTTTCCAGGTTGGCCTCGTCCACAACGCAGATGCCGAGTTCATCGCACAGGTCATACCATTTGGGATCATGGGGGTAGTGGCTTGTGCGGACGGCATTGAAGTTTAATTGTTTCATGAGCGTCAGTTCGGTGCGCATATATTCTTCGGGAAGCACGCGGCCTGTGTCGGGATGATGCTCATGCTGGTCAACGCCTCTGACGACCAGCCGGTGCCCGTTCAGCAGGAGGATGCAGTCTTTGATCTCCACCTGCCGGAATCCGACTCGGCAGCTTTCGATGTCCACGGTGTTGCCGGCGGGATCGCGGAGCGTCAACACCAGTGTATGGAGATAAGGCGTTTCAGGGTTCCAATGTCGTGGCGCGGTAACCGGTGCGCTGATCCGTGCGTAAAAATGGGCGGATTCATCGCGTGTCAGCCGCGCGATCTGGCCTGTCGGAGGAGTCTGCCAGACCGCTGCGCCGTTGGCGTCGAGCAGCTCTGCCGTGACCGTCCACGGCTGTTGGCCGGCATAGGGGGTGCACAGGGTGTGGATATCCAGTGTGGCGTCCCGGTAGTCGCGGTCAAACAGGGTGCGGACGGTGAAATCCCGGATATGGGTCTTGGGTTTGGCGAACAGCAGGACGTCGCGCTGGATGCCGCTCATTTGCCAGTAATCCTGGTCTTCAAGATACGTGCTGGCGGCCACGCGTAATACCCGCACGGCGAGGGTGTTGCGCCCGGGGCGCAGGTGGGGCGTGATATTGAACTCGGCGGGCAGGCGGCTGTCCGTGCTGTAGCCGGTCTCGATGCCGTTGATCCAGAGATGGAAGGCGGAATCCACGGATTCGAACACGAGGAAGATTTCGCGGTCTTTCCAGTCGTCCGGGATCGTGAACGTGGTGTGGTAGCAGCCGGTGGGATTATGTTCCGGCGGGTGGGGGGGATTGCAGGGGAAAGGATAGGGGACATTGGTGTAGATGGGGCGGTCGTCACAATGGAACTGCCAGTTCTCCGGTACGGGAATATTGTCCCACGTTGAGACATCGAATGTTTCGGCATGGAAGGCCGGCGCGTCATCCGGATTATTGGCCAGGAAAAACTTCCATGTTCCGTTCAGTGATTTTACATAATGCGAAGCGCGGCGGTTGCAGGTTTGCGCTTCTTGGCGGGATGAGAACGCGCCCCAGGGCACATGGGTGGTTTCGCGGTCGCGTCCGGTTTGGGCAGGTTCATTCCAATCATGATGCGTCATGTGTTTTCTCCGGTTGCAGCATTGCGCCGCGATGGCGCAGTGCCGTCAGTTTTAAATGTTGAACAGGGGGCATGATGTCAATGAGCCGCGGGGCATGTCAATGAATATATCCTGTGGTTGTGGGCTTGGCTATTCCGGTTGCTCGGCCAGCAGCTGCTGGAGCATGTTGCGGTCGTATTGATTGACCGCCTGCATGAGTTTGACGGCCAGCAAGGCATGCGGGGCGGCGATTTTGCCAATCAGGGTGATCAGGCGGGTTTGATCGTTGCGCTCGACCGCTTCCGTCATTTCGCGCCGCAGGGTGGCGGGGATGACACACAGGTCCATGGGCGCTAGGACCGGCATCGCGGATGCCGCGGGCGCCTGCAAAGGTGCGCCTTCATAGATATAATCAATGCCGGTGACCTCTTTGATGGCGTCAAACAGCTCGCCTTCCCGGAACGGTTTACGGATGAAAATATCTACGCCGGCATTCAATGCTTCAATGCGCCGGTCTTCCAGCGCGCTGGCGGAGACCATCAGGATGGGGATGGGCGGGTTTGACTGCATCGCCTTGATTTGGCGGGAGGCCTCCAGTCCGTCCATATTGGGCATGCGGCGGTCCATCAGCACCACGTCCGGCGTCCATTGTCGAAAGAGGGTGACCGCCTCCTGTCCGTCGCATGCCTCGCGCACCGTGAAGCCGGTTTGCGACAGCATGCGGGTCAGCAGTTCGCGGTTGGTTTCGCAATCATCCACCACCATGGCCCGCCATTCTTTTCCGTTACCGGCTATTTTTTTGACTTGGCGCCGGGCCGTGGCTGATGGCAGTGCGCCTGAATCGCGCGGTTCTGCCAGAAAATCGAAGATGAATAACGAGCCTTTGCCGAACTCGCTTTTTACGCTGATATTGCCGCCCATCATGCGGGCATATTCGCGGCTGATGGCCAGGCCCAGCCCTGTGCCGCCGGCTTTGCGGCCGCTTTCAGCCTGTTCGAAATAGGTGAAAATGCGCTCCAGATCTTCCGGCTTTATGCCGTAGCCGGTGTCTTCCACTTCAATAATAATGCGCATGAGCGCGGCGGTGCTGCCGTCGCCGGTGGACGGGGCGGGGCGCGGTTCGGTGGCGATCCGGACGGCGACGCCGCCTTGTTCGGTGAATTTGATTGCGTTGCCGATCATGTTGATCAGGACCTGCCGCAGCTTGTTCTCGTCGGCGTGGATAAACTCCGGCAGCGGGTTGAGCCGTTCCACCACCATGTGCAGCCCTTTGCTTTTGGTGCGTACTTGAAACATGATTTCCATGTCATCAATCAGGGATGCGAAATGGAATGTTTTAGGCACCGGCTTGGTGCGTCCGGCCTCGATCTTGGACATTTCCAGGATATCGTTGATCAGTGCCAGCAGGTGTTGTCCGCTGCGGTCAATGATATCGAGCTGGCGCGACATGGATGCGTTCAGGTTTTCATGCCGCCGTAACAGTTGCGCGTAGCCGAGGATGGCATTGAGCGGCGTGCGGATTTCATGGCTCATGTTGGCCAGAAAGGCGCTTTTCGCCTGGTTGGCCACTTCCGCTTCCTCCTTGGCTTGTGAAAGTTCCAGCAGTGCGGATTCGGCGCGCTCGCGGGCTTGTTCAAGTGCGGCGGTGCGTTCGCGGATCAGGTCTTCCAGGTGTTCACGATGCAGGGTCAGTTCCTGGGTCCGTGCTTCCACCTTGATTTCGAGGTCGCTTTTGGCGGCTTGCAGCGCCTCCTCGTGCTGTTGCTGGAGGATGGCGGCCCCGATGATGCCGGCGGCGGTCTTGAGCGCGTCAATTTCGCCTTGTGACCATTCACGTTTCTCAAGGCAGGCGTCAAACCCGACAAAACCCCACCACTCCTGGTCGACAAAAACAGGGACGACCAGCAGGGACTCAATGTCCTGTTGGAGCAGCGCAATACGCTCCTCGCGCGGGAATTCCGCCACGTTGCCATAGACAGGCTGCCCTTGCGAAAGCATGTGTTTCCAGCGCCTGTAGCCGCCTTTTTCGTACTCCAGCATTTCGAGCGACGGGTTGTGGAGTTGCGGCGTGATGCCCGGTGCGACCCACTCGTTTTGCTGGTGGGTGCACAGTTTCCCTTCGGTATTGTAAATGTTGCGTACGAGGAAGACGCGGCTGACGTCCGCCCCTTTGCCGAACTGCCCCAGGATGGCATCCAGCCGGTTCCAGATATCGCCTTTGAGCAGTTCGCTGGCTGCGGTGGCGACGGCGTGCATGATGCCGTCCCGCCGCCGCAGTGCCTCTTCGGTCAGCTTGCGTTCCGTGATGTCATAGAGGATCCCCTGGTAGGCGGTGACCTGGCCGTCCGGGGCGCGTTCAACCGCGGTTATATCGTTGATCCAGCGGATTTGGCCGCTGCGGGTAAGGATGCGGTATTCGCTTTCAAAGTGGTCTTGATGGCCGGCAAGACACTCGTCAATCCGTTGGTTGAGCGCGGGAAGGTCTTTGGGGTCTACGATGGTGTCAAAATGGATTCTGCCGGAGGTGAAATCTTCGGCTGCATAGCCGAATTGCCGGATGTTGTTGGAGACATATTGCGTGGGCCACGCGGCTTCCGGTCTCCAGCGGAACAGCACAACCGGGCTGTTTTCCACCACCAGGTTCGCCTGTTGCAGTCCTTTTTCGGTGAGGCGGTGTTTGGCCACTTCGTTTTGCAGTTCATTCGTGCGGTTTTGCACGAGGGCCTCAAGGTTGGTGCGGTGTTGTTCCAGTTCCTGCTCCGCAAGCTTGCGTTCGGTGATTTCATTTTCCAGTTCATGGATATGAGCGCGCAGCGAGCGCAGGTAAACAACGAAAATCGGCATCGGCAGCAGCAGCAGGAACAGTCCTTCCAGCATGACCATGCGCGCCTGGTGGGCTAAAAGCTCCTGCATGTGCTGGAGGCTATGCTCTGCGGCGACAACATAGGTCCGGCCGGAAGGTGAAGCAAGCCTCAGTGCCACGCTGTGGAAGGTTCCCCACCGGTCGGTGTAGGTGTCGCTGACAGGTTGGCGCGTGTTGAAGGCGTTGGCGATTTTAGGGCTGACTTCGCTGTATTCCGTCCAGTATCGCACTTCTTTGCCGCCGGCGAGTTCTTCGTCCGTGGCGCTGGAGGATGTGAGGTAGATATGGCCGTTCGCTTTGGCCAGGGTGTAGAGATATTTGAAGCCGGCGGTGTTGGCGAACCGGGAGAGGCGCCGGATGTTTTCGTCATCCATGGCTTTGGGTACGGCCGTGGGCTGCGTGGCGATATCATGGAAATTGTCGGGCAGTAGCAGGGGGATGTTGCGGGCAACCGCCTCAAGCTGGCTGTCAATATCCCTGAATAGCTGCGCGCGGGTCTGTTGGTGGCGGTAGACAACGAAAACGGTGATGGCAAGGAAGTAGAAAAGCAGGGCAATACCCAGCGCCAGTCCTCGGTGCGTCTGCAGGGCGGAAAAGGTCTCGGAAAACTTTCTTTGCAATTTCATGCACGGTTAGTGGAAATTAAGTCTCGAATTTTCAAGATACTAAAGATTAAAAAAATTAAAGCAATTTCAAAACTGCAGGTTAAGGGGCGGAATCATGTGTGCTTGGAAATTCGGGGATGCCCTGCTGGTGGTATTGACCCGTGATGGGTGCCGCCATCACCATGCGGGTGAGTGGCGGGAGCGACGGGGCTCGAACCCGCAACATCCAGATCGACAGTCTGGGACTCTAACCAATTGAGCTACGCCCCCAAAAAGAATGTGTCGTATATTATGAATCCCCGTTGGGGACGCAAGTAAAAAAAACAGAAAGCCGCCTTTTTATTAATTAGAGCCTATCCGAAAACCCACTGGGCCATGACATGGCGGGTTCTGCCCTGTCCGCAAGGCGCGCGCTGGGGGGCAATACACACAGCGTACGGACGGCTCGGCAGGGACGCATCGCCCCACCCATCTAGTGTTCCCCGGGTAGGGCGAAGTCTCCGACTGAGCCGTGAAGCTAACAGCCTTCAGTCTACAGTCTAATTACCTTCCTCACGCTCTCCTCCTGCATTTCTCGCTAACAGTCTAATCGCCTTCAGCCTACAGCCTGTTTTTGAGCCTTGCCCGGCACGAAAACTCATGCCATCATGGTCCCAATGGATTTTCGGATAGGCTCTTAATCACCCATGCCAACCGGGCGTCGGGACTGCTTTTTGGCCGCATGGTGATGTTTTGCGTCCAGCATGTGCTGTTTCTGGCGGCGGGAGCGGCGCCGTTTCTGGCGTCGGATCTTTTCGGTTTCCGCGCGCCGCCGTGATGCGATGCCGTCCCGTTTGGCTTCCAGTTGTTCGCATAGCTCCCGGCGTGCCAGGAAGCGGTTCAGCTCGCGGGAGCGTGACCGCTGGCATTTGACTTCGATGCCGGTTGGCAGGTGCTTCAGATAGACGCATGAGGCGGTCTTGTTGATTTTCTGTCCGCCGGCGCCGGAGCCGAGGATGAATTTCTCGACCAGGTCCTCATCGCGCACGCCGTGCTGGAGCAGGCGCGTGCGGATCTCCTGGGCTTTATCCGGCCGGATCAAAGGATTGTCCATGGATGCGTCTTTCTGTTTGCCATAAAACCGGACTTGTATCCTGCCCGAAGAATCCCTATTCTTCCAGAATTATTTTCCCGGAGGGGTGGCAGAGTGGTTTAACGCGCCGGTCTTGAAAACCGGAGTGCCGCAAGGTACCGGGGGTTCGAATCCCTCCCCCTCCGCCAGTCTTCATGCGGCGCAGCGGACAAGCACAAACCGTCAACTTCATCTGGCACCGCCATTCGATGCGGTTGCCTTGACATATTTGGTAGGGTCGTTAAGGGGATTGAACCTTGATGCGGTAGAAATAAGGGCCTGCGCTGGTTGGCGGCTGGTCCGTGTAGCTGTTCTGCGGCGGTGAAGCCGGCAGGTTGGATGCAATTTTAAGGAAAAATCCCTCCGCGGGATTGGTGGCGCGTTCGATGTGATACGTGCGGTTGCTGACGCTGTCCCACCGGATGACTATCTGGTTGGTGTTGGGCCAGTCCACTTGCGATGAAACTTTCAGGCAGGAGTTCGAAATGACCGGGCTGGTGCCGGCCACCAGTTCCGCCCAGTCGCTCATGCCGTCATGGTCGGTATCCTCAACATTGGAAGCGGCGGATCCGCTGACTTGGCAGCTGGCGCCGCCTGCGCCGGTGAATGTGGCCGTCTGGAGATAGGTGCCGTTGGTCCGTGGATAATAAAGGATATAGATGTTGGTGCTTTGTCCGGCGGGGATATTGTAGTTGGTTTCCGACATTATGCGGAAGGGGTCGGGGACGCCCACGGTGCCGATTAAATTCGTTTCGCCGGTGTTCCGGATGGTGACGATCCGGTTGCTCAGGGTTCCGGTCGGGACGATGCCGAAATCCAGATGGTCCGGGGTGACTTCAATAAACGGCAGCGCCTGCAATATTCCCCGTTTGACAAATCCGGCCCGGATGGCGGTGCGGTTGGTCCCGTTGAAAAGATCCTCGTCGGCGGACAGGATGGCATAAGCGCCGTCTTCAAAATCAGGGGCGTATAGCACAAGGAAATGGCTTTTCAGCACCAGCGTGTCGGTTTTGTTGCGTCCGAGCGCTTTAAAAATGTCCCAGAGGCATGCGGACCAGATTTCGCCGTCCGCGTGGACTTCGTTTTTCATGTCGCCCGGATAGCGCTTGGTGGTGTCCACAGAGCGCTGAATGTTGGTGTTGGCGGTGGCGTCCCATGCGGCAAATTTTGTCGGGCTGAATCCGTTGGCCACGCTTTGGGTGTAGAAGGTGCTGCACGCCCAATAATCGCCAAACCCTTCACCCATGGCGCCGGTTTCGTCGCCATAGCCGTTGTCGTGTGTGCCGAAATAGTCGCCGTGCGTGGTGTTGTCCTGGATGGAATGTCCATACTCGTGGAGAATGACATCCGCATCCTCCGCATCATCCACCCCGCCATCCCCGAAAGACAAATAGCCGGCGCCGATGGGGGAGCCGGAATAATAAGAATTGTCAACGCCGTCGGCCCCATGGGCATCGATGGCCTGTGCGCGGTTGTTGATATTGAGGAAACCAAGGGACTGGATGTATTCCTGGCTGCGGGTGACATGGAAGTAGCACATCACTTCCTCAAATGCCTTGGCATGGCGGTAATAGCCGAACTCAGTGCTGGCGGATGTTGGCGGTGTGTTGGCGGGATTGTCAATGTCCTGCATGATCGCATAGCGTCCGGAAAGCGAGTAGAGGCCGTTGACGGGTGCATTGAGTTGTGTCAGATGCACACGCTGGTAGGCATTTGTTGGCACGGCGCTGTTGGCGTCATTCTGGTCGGTCAGCGTGGTGTTGTTCAGTCGGTTGACAGGATTGGGATCAAACACTTGTGTGTAAGGGACATCGGGAATAGGCGGCAGGTTGGAGGCCGCATCATAATAAAGGGTCAGTTTCCACCAGTCGATTTTACCCGTGTTGATGGGATACCCATCTGAGGCATATAGCCGCCATGTGCCGTTGACCGGATGTCCGGTGAATGTGGTGATGCCTTGGACGTTGGTTGACGGATTCGGAGCTGTTCCGCCCTGATAGTTCCAGATCGGACAGCTGAAGGCGTAGTTTTTGTAGGGGCTGCGCAACGAGACCGCCAGCTCTTCGCTGCATGGGTGGATGGCTTGGAATGCGACATCAATGCGCGTGATGGCCAGATTGGTTAATATCCCGGAAACAATGATTTCGCTGTACACCTCCGGACCGTTATCCGGGATAATCAGGTCCGTCTGGTTGGTGCGGGTGATCATGCCGGTGGATGACCCCATAATTTCCAGTGGCGGCGCTGCCGGTGTTGTCACGGATAGCGGGGTCAATGGTGGATGGGCCTCTTCTTTTATGAGTCGGGTCTTCTGCAGCACTTTCGCGGTGGATGCGTCCACCACATATTCCCAGGGTTCCCGGCGCATGCCTTGTCGGCAGAACACCTGGTATGCATGGCAGACTGGCGGTCTGGGCCAGATCACTGGGTCGCTGGACACGATGGCCAAAGTTCCGGTGTGGCTGGCGGTCAGCATGGTGTTGATGTCGGAAGCGTTTTTTTTGGCGGCAGCTGGACGTTCCGTCATGGGCACGGCTGAGCTGGTGATGTGGGTGATGGCGCCGTTCGTATCCACCATGACTTTAAGGGCCGCACCATATACTGGGATACCGTCCAGCGTTTGATGCAATTCCACAACGGCGCTTCCCGGCATCTGGTCGTCAACTCTTTCAAGCGTAAAATCGGTGCTGCCGATTGAGGAAGGGGCGACTGTGGCGGCGGGAGGCGGACAGAAAAGCGATTGATATTCGCGTGCAAAATTTTGCGCAGCTTCACGCGGTGTGTTGCCGTAAGACGCTGTGCGGGAACCGGATAACATGCGCGGTAGGCCTTGGGCGTTGCGGTGGATTTGCCATGGGCCTTGCGCTTCGTTTTCAAGTTTCTGCCATGCGGCGGCCGTGGATTCCGATGCGGGTGTGGCCAACGACAATGATTCCGTTGCCTTGGCGGATATGCCTGCCAAGGCAACAAAAAGCATTAGCCTGAATTGATTCCTTATATTCACAAAACTCCCATAAAATATCATCTATATTATCGCTTAAATCGAAGGCGGGGGCAATGTTTCTTTGCCTCAAAGCAATCGCCAGTGTCTTGTGTGTTGATGGCGCGGCAATGCTGGGCGGGTCCCGGCAAATGGTAGGAGCGAGGGGACTCGAACCCCTGACCCGCTGATTAAGAGTCAGCTGCTCTACCAGCTGAGCTACGCTCCCGTGAAAAAAAATGGAGCGAGCGAAGGGATTTGAACCCTCGACAACCACCTTGGCAAGGTGGAGCTCTACCACTGAGCTACGCTCGCTTTGCTAAAAGACGGCACACTGTACAGCGTGGGTGATTTTTTTTGCAAGTAATTTTTAATTATTTTCGCGTGCAGGGGATTCCAGACATGATGGTTCGGTTTGCAAGGTGCTGTTGAAAAAAACAGAAAAACGCGGTTTCATGTTGCGGATGACCCGTTAATGTTGTTACATTAATGCGATTATTTATTTTCAAGGGAAGAGGTGTGCAGTTGCACGGAAAAAAGGGCTATTTATGGTTGGTAGGCGCAGGGCTGATTTGCCTGTTTATGCTGGGGTGCCGCAAGCCATCACCTCCGGCGCATGAGCAAAAAGCGGCGGCCGATGTTTCGCCATCAGCAATGATTGCGCCTGTGGATGCCAAAGCAAGTGCGCTTGCTGTGCCTGTGCCCCCAAAAGCAGCTCAAGAAAAGCCGCAGCCGCCGGTGACGGCATCTACAATGGGCGCTGCATTCAATCCTTATGCGGCAATGAACGAGGCGGATCTTAAAACAGAAATCGCGCGTTTGGATATGCAGATACACTCGAATTTGACGGTTGTGGCGACGAATGCTGTAGGCAGGCCTGCCCGCCCGTCGGCTTATGCGCAGGATTGTGCGCGCGACTTGATTCGCAAGAAGACTATGGCGGAAACGGTTTTGCGGACAAAGACGGGCGGGGCGGTTGAAAGGTAATAAGCGGCAATAAAAGAATGATTTTACTGGCAAAGGGCCGGAAGAAAACATACGATAATCGGCGTATTTAACCTAAGAGGAAATACTTATGACATGTTATCAGCGACTCAATGTTGTTGTTGAAGGTTTTGGCGCCATGTGGGCTGCAAAACTTGGTGGCGTGTTGGCGGCGTTGCTGGTGTTCAGCGCGTCCGGGGCCTGGGCGCAGGATACCGATGGCGATGGGTTGACCGACAATCAGGAACTCAATTATGACCTTAACCTGACAAATGCGCTGGTGACATATCCCGGGCTGACGTTGCGGATGATTGATCCGACCATCTACGACACCGTGAGCAATGATAACACCAGCGTTTCGACGATCTTGGGTGTGACCTACTTGCGGACCAATGACTGGATTTATGTGATGCAGGATACCGACCGCGACCGGGTTTCGAATTATATGGAGCTGGAGTATGGGCTGAATCCCCAATCGCGTGTGTCAACGGATGGGGATGGTTTGTATGATGATGAAGAGACTGCATATAATATAGGATTGGCACGGGCCGAAGTCCTGTATCCGGGGCATATGGGCGCGCTGTTGCCTATTGACACGAATCTGACCGACACCATCACCGGGGACCGCTTCGGCAATGACCGCCGGTATATCCAGCAGGACAGCGATGGCGATGGCCTCAACAACGAGCAGGAATTGGTGACCTATGCGCAGTTGTCGCCGAACGGTGGAATCGTGCCTTTGAATCCATGGAGTTCCGACACGGATAATGACGGGTTGGGCGATTACGAGGAAGTTGTTTATTTCCATACCAGCCCGATATTGGCTGACACCATCACCACCGATGCTTATGCCAACGATATCCAATTGGTGCAGAACAGGGACAGCGATGGCGATGGCATTTCCGATTATGACGAGGTCTACGGGGTGCATTCCGATCCCAGCCAGATGGATACGGACGATGATGGAATTCCCGACACTCTGGAGGTGATGGGTGACCCGACCGGATCCGGCAATCCGAGCACAGATTATATCACGCATCCCGGGTACAGCATGGCGCATTTTGATCCGGTGTTGACCAACCAGCTCGGGCAGATGTTCACGCCTCCGCGGTGCCTTGATCTCAGCGTGCCGGCCGTCGCCATGGGTGCGGACTGGGCCGGACTGGCTGTGCCGCAGAGCTGGCGCTTTGATGATGCCGGGTTTGCCGCAAACGGCTGGACCATTGAGGCGTGGTATAAGCCGGGCGTCGATTCCAACGGTGTGATTGCGTCCTACATGATGCTGGGGACAAACAAGGTCATTGCGGAAATCGGAGTTGAAGACAACATGCCCTATGTGCGGATGGATACGCAGTTGGGCTTGCCGATGAAGGTTGGCGGTCGCGGCACAGTGAACATGCGGCCTTTGGTGCCTGGCCGGTGGATTCACATTGCCGGCACATGGGCGCCGGCCTCACGCGCGTTGACCCTTTATGTTCAGGATGACAGCTTTGCCAAGACCATGTTCCTGATGCCGGCGGTTGGCGCTGGCCAGATGTATCTGGGCGGCAAAGGCAATGTGCGCGGCGGCGACAGTGACCGCTCCGACTTGCTGATGGACGGCCATCTGGATGAGGTCCGCATCTGGAGCGGTGCGCGGTCAACCGATCTTTTACATCAGTGGCGCGCACGGCTGCTGGCTTTCAATGATATGAACGGGATTCTGGCTTATTACCGGTTTGACGATGCCGGCCGCTACATTGAAGATTTTGTGTACCGCATCGGGTTCAATATCCCGCCGGACTTTTACGCCTCCCCTCTGAACCGCACGTATGCGCTGGATTCGCAGGATTTGAACCAGCTTGGCCTCTACGCCACGCCTTGGGAGCACAAATGCACCAACAACTGGTTCGGGATTGACTTCTCATCCGTGGGCACGGCGTCGTGGGTGCCGGTTGTGACGGATGGGCCTTTTGTGCAGCCGGAAGGCAAACCGTTGCCGGAATTCATGGACGATGAGGATGGCGACGGCCTGCCGGACTGGTGGGAGATGATGTACGGCGGCGACCGGACCAGCATGGATCCTTATGCGGACCCTGATGGTGACGGATTGGAGAATATTTATGAATTCTACGGACGCACGAATCCGACCTCGGCCATGGACACCAATGGAAACGGCGTTGGCGATGGGCAGGAGGATCTGGACGGGGATGGATTGAATAACGCCGCGGAGCAACGCGCCGGCACGGACCCCATGCTGCCGGATACCGATGATGACGGGTATACTGATTTCCAGGAGATATCGGCCGGCACGAGTCCTTTGCATCCCATGAGTCGGCCTAATTTCCAGGCTGGATGTTTGAATTTGGCGGTGCTTGGCGTATCCGGCATGACCGTGCCGCAACCGGATCGTTTCCAGTTTGGCGAAGGCGGCTGGACGATTGAACTATGGTATAAGCCCAGCGTCTCAAACGCTACGGGTGATCTTTTCACCTACACCGGTATAAATGGCGACAGTTTCCGCCTGTGCGTGACCAATGGCTCGCCTTTGGGTGAGGTTTATGCCGGCAGTCGGGTTATGGTCCGCGCGGGCGGGCCGGAAACCGTGCCGCCTATGGCGGTCGGGGAATGGCAGCATCTGGCGTTGTGCTGGGCACCGGACAAGAACAGCTTTGAGCTTTATCGTGACGGGTTTTTGCTGATTGCGCAGCGCACGCTGGCGCGACCCTATATTGCAATAGGCAACGCGGTTGTCGGGAAAGATATGACCTCCGGATACCTTGATGAAATCCGTCTCTGGTCAGAATCGCGTTCCATTGATGAGTTGGACCGGTGGCGCAATCAATTGGTGCCTGATTTTGCAAGTATCGACGCTACGCGTTTGGCTGCAACAAGTTATATCTTGGATGGTCAGCAGCTTCAGCCTGATGATAATTCCATGATCATGAAGACCAACCCGGCGGCTTCCATGTGGGATAAGCCGGTTTATGTTTACGGAAAAATCGGCAATCTGCTGCGTTTGTATTACCGGTTCGATGATGCAGGCTCTTTTGTTGAGGATTTCAGCAGGTTCATGGACCGCACGGCATACGGTGTTTTGGCCAACACCAATGCGTTGATGATGAATACGGCAATGGCTGCGCCCATGCGGGGAACAGATGATTCGGACGGCGATGGCCTGCCCGAATGGTGGGCAAATCTCTATCAGGTGAACAACTGGCGTGAGCAGTCCCGACCTTGGACGGCGGTGGACACCCGCAGGGATCTGCTTGTGAATGGCACGACGAATGACACGTGTGATACTCCGCCTGGCGGATGGATTTGCGAATCATTTACAAACATCTTCCCCTTTCCCTTGCCTGGGGTCGATCAGTATCCAAAGCCCTATCCTGATTGTGGCGCGATTGTGCGCGACTTTACCTGTTTCGGATCGATCGGCGGGTTTGTCGAGGCCGAGGAAAATGACACGATGATTCCGGCAAAATCACGTGCGCTGTATGATTCCGGCGTGAATGCCGTCATGGTGAAATATGTCGAATTGCCGATTGCGCCAAAATCGGCCATGTTGAATTTGGCATTTTATAATGCTCGTACAGCCCGGTTGATGGTCAACAGCAATCTGGTGATGGACTCCACTATGAACATTATTACTAATAGTGGACAGGTCACTACCAATTATGTACTGAGGGTTAACATCAATGGGAACATGATCGTAAATGCCGGTGGTGTGGCCAATGACCAGATGGTGCTCGATGCCAATAATGTTGGAAGCATTGATGTCGCTCGATATCTTAAGAGCGGACGAAATAAAATTCTTTTACACGCGCAGGATATAGGCAACCAATCGTGGAAACACACGGTGTATCCGCCGAGCTGGTTCTACCAGGTTTTTGCCAACGTGGTAGTAGAAGTTTCCTGGGAGGAATATGCACACATGTCGTATTTTTGGCCAAAGGCGACCATGAAGCTGGATTGTTCGCTGGTGACGGATGGCCGCGAGGTGATTTCGCGCGGTGACTCTTCGAAATTCGATCCCAGGACCGTGTGGCATGGCCGGGCCGGCACGATGACCAACAGCGTGCATTATGCCGATATGATCGGCATGACGGAACAGCATCAGGACTTCGGCATCGCGGCCGATCCGGATGGTGAAGGGCTACGGACCTATTCCGAATTCCTCATGGGGCTTAACCCGAAGGACCAGGACACGGACAACACCGGCCTGCTGGACGCCTACCGCGACTATGATGGCGATGGCCTTTCCAACATACGTGAGGAAAAAATGGGAACCCTGCCGAATGTCCGGGACACGGACGATGACGGGGTTGATGATGGTGCCGAGTATGTCCAGCATGGCGATCCGCTGGATGGCAACAGCCCCGCGCATCAGCGCGCGCTGAGCCTGGATGGGACCGGCTGGCTGGCCATGCCGAAGCAGCGGCGTTTTGCAGTCGATGGCTGGACCATTGAAATGCTGATCCGTCCGGCCACGAATGCAACCGCTTGCACCCTGCTTGAGCGCTCGGTGGGTAAGAATGTCGGCGGCAGCGGGACTAATTACATCAATTATGGCATCGCATTGACCGCTGACCGCAAGGTGCGGACTTATTTCACGGATTCCACCGGCAGGACCAACGAGGTGAGCAGCCTGGGCACGGTGCGGATCGATGGCACCAACTGGACGCATGTGGCGGTTTCTTTTGCGCAATCCAGCCGGTTGCTCAGCATCTATCTCAATGGCGCGCTCGATAACTCTTTTGCCACCAACATGACCCCGGTGGTTTACGGGCCGGGCGATGCGGTGGTGGCGGCGGGTGTCGGATATAACGGGCTGATGGATGAATTGCGTTTTTGGTCGGATGCATTGCGCGTGGATGAAATTGCCGGACGCATGCGCAATACACTGACAGGGTCGGAAACGAACCTGCTTGCGTATTACCGGTTCGATGATGGCGGGCTTACCGCGCAGGATAATATTGACTCGTCCCGTGGCGACTGGGTCCGCAATTGGGAAAATGCGGCCAGGTATATGACCCCGTCCGGCCCATCGACAACCGGGTTGCCGCTGGTGGATCAGGTGCTGCGCGATGTGCCCTTGGTTGATGATTCAGGCACCATTATCGAGCCGCCGGTGGTAACGGAAGATGACGCTGATCATGACGGTCTGCCGGATGTATGGGAGAGCATCTATGGGCTTTCCATCAGCAGCCCTTATGGTGTGAACGGCGCATGGGGCGATCCTGACAAGGACGGATTGCCCAACCGTGCCGAGTGGCTGGCGGGAACCAAACCGAACGATCCTCTTTCCTTCAACGGTAAATATCCGGACTTTTTCGGTTATGTGACGAATGCGCCGAATGCGTACCGGATATTCGGCGAGCTCTATACCGACCATGACCGGATGAATGACGAATGGGAGTGGCTGACCGGATTGGATCCGATGTCTTATGATTCACAACTGGATTCGGATGGCGATGGTTGGTCAAACCTTGCGGAATTCCAAGCCGGCTACAACGTCACGAACTGTACATTTGCAAATCCGATTGACACGAATGCGCCGAATCCGATGGTGTTTAACCAGCAGCCGAAGCCTATGGTGACCTTCAAGTTCAAGATGGATGCCATGGTGGAGGACTTCCGCAAGAGCGGCCGGTTGCAGGTCATGGGCTATCGCACGCCGGCGATGGATGGCAATCCGGCTTTGCTGGTGACCATTCCGGGTTCTGAGCCGCGCTATTACCCGATCAGCTACACGACCAACCAGTTTACGGGTGTGGCCAGTGTCATCAGTTCAACCAATGTTGTGGGAACCAATACTGTCGTCAGTACGGCCACCAACATGCTGAGCACGACGCTTTGGGAAGGGGATGCGTACTTCTTTGCCTTTATTGATAATGACAACAACGGCATGTGGGGTGCCGGCGAACCGGCGGCGGTGGCGGAGCGGCAGCCTGTAGATGTGGGCTGGAGCCAGGTGCCGGAAATCAGCTTTGGCTTGACGGTTGACCAGCCCGATGCGCGGCGCTCGCAATATGCGCTGGCTGGATACAAGCGGTTCAGCTGGCCGTCGATTGCCGATGTGGGCAAGTACAAGGTGTATATCCGCGATACCGATGGCATGGAGGTCATGAAGCGGGAAATTCTTGGACCGCGCAATTGGTTCCATGAAGGGGATTATCGCTCCCAGGGCGTGAACGGGCTCTCGCCGTTCAGCAGCTACCAGTGGTTCGTCTATGTTGAGAATGAGACAACCCCGCGGGCGCAGGGTGCGATTGTCACATGGTCCCCGACCAATGCGATCCAGCCGGTGGTTGTGCAGCCTCTGGGCAATGTGCCGTATACGTCCACGGAGTTCAAGTGGCGCACCCCTCAGCGTGGCCATACGGAATTCATTCTGGAGTGTGCGACCAACACGGCGTTTACGGATGTCGTCAGGCGTGAACAGATTGTGACGCCGTATCCGGAATTGGATCCGGTCAGCAGCAACTATGTGCACAGCTACAAGGTCCTGTTCCCCATGGGGGATGAACCCGGTTGTTTTGCCGCCGACAAGCTGTATTACTGGCGTGTGACGGGCCGCTATCGCAACAACAGCATGCAGGCGTCTGTGCCGCAATATCACACGGATGTCTCTGCCGCCACCGCGTTCCGGTTGGACTTCACCAACAGCCCGCTGGTCTATTCGGTGTCTGGCCAGTTGATCTACTTCGGCAAGGTCACCAATGGCACCTGGGTGGTTGAAGCCTACCCGACGGCCGATTGCAGGGGAACGCCGGTGGCGGCGCAGTGGCTGAAGAATGAAGGCTATGTCACAACCTCTTCATGGCCTTGGACAGTTGTGCCGTTCAAGTTGCAGGGCTTGCGCACCGGCACGGTGTATGTCCGTGCGTTCCTGGACCAGAATGCGAACCGCAGGTATGATGTTTGGGAGACCATGGGGTATATTGATGCGTGCATGAGCGTGCCCAAGGCCGTCGTGCTTCCGCCGAGCGCAACCAGCCAGCAGATATGGATGATGGTTGCGGATACGGATAACGACCGGATTGCCGATGACTGGGAAACAGAGCGTTTCGGCAACCTGACCGAGGCCGGATTAGGAACCAGCCATGGCATTTCCGGGTTGTCGGATTATGATGCGTATGCCAATGGTCCGTTGAATCTCAATCCGAATGATCCGAATGCCGCCGGTGTTGACGGGGTGCCGTTGCGCATCAAGAAGGCGCTGGGCTTCAACCTGTGGGACTTGCTGAAGTTCGAAATCACCGGCATGACGGTGAATGGGGCGGGATACCCTGAGGTCACATGGAAGATCGCAGGCGTGGATTTGAGCGGTCTGCCGGCGTTTACATATAGCGGCGGTTGCGTGACGCAGCTTCTGGACAGCGCCAATCAAATAGGATTCCGCGTTGAGCAGATGCCGGATATGAACGGCGGTTGGAGCAACATATTGAACGGCACGATTTCGTTCGATCCGGCTGCGCAGCAGTTCAAATTTACCGGCATTACGCCGGCGACAAATGGTTTCTTCCGGTATAACACCTTCTTCAAATAAAAGGTGATCAGTTTGCAGCGTTTGAGATAATAAAGGGATGACTAAAAAGGAGCAGGGAGCAATGGAAATGCAACATAAAACATGGTTGGCGTTGGGTATTGCCGTTGTCACGATGAGTCTGGCGGGGTGTGAGTGGGCGGGAACCTCCTCGGGTGATGCGGTGAACAGCCGTTTTGACTGGGCGAATTTCAACGGTGTTTATCGTGGCGACACCGGGGCAATTGTTTCGGATTATACCGTTTCAGGCGGCAGTAGTACGGGCGCATCTGTGCGTGTTTCCAACGAACATCAAGGCAATGGTGTCAGTGGGCAGAGCAGGTATAGCGGCACGGTCTCCGGTCATCCGGTTGTGGCGGGCAGTTTCCAGGTGCGCGTAGGTGTGTTTACGTTGTCGGATATAGGTGGCGGGGTCCTTACCGGTGGTGGCAAGACCGGAACCATCAACTATGAAAGCGGTGCTTGGAGCATTGACCTGCTGGGTGAATATCCGTCAGATGGTACGCAAATTCTGGCCTCGTATACATATACATCGGGAACATCATCGGATGCCGGGGGCGCAAATTCAGGGGTTACTGGCAATCCCATTTATACGTTTAACGTCAATCAGGATGGGAATTCGGTCACATTGACGGATAACAATGGCGCTGATTATAAAGGGAAGATCAAGAGTGTACGCACTTCGGGTGGAACCACTCAGGATAATGTTGCGACTCAGGGTTCTCCAACTGCCGGGACGGTTGTTACAGCGGGTTTTGAAGTGAAAGGAACCAGCGGGGCAGGTGTTTCTGTGAAAATCGTGGGAACATTTTCCGGCATTGTTGGTGGCAGCGGCGCGGCGGTGTCCTTGCAGGGTCGTAGGATCGATGGCACTTGGGTTGAAGCTGGCGGCAAGACCGGCAACATAAGCGGCACCACGCCGTCCTCGGTGGCAATTGCCACGACGACGACCACACCGTAAGTGTCCGGGTAAGTTTTAGACCTCTGGAAAAGCCTCCTGTGAAGACACAGGAGGCTTTTCCTTAGAGGGAGGGTGGCTTTATGCGTTGGGGATGGTCCTGTTGCAATGTTGGGGCGTATTGGGTGCGGATGGGAATGATTGTGGGTGGGTGCCTCTTTTCGCCGGCGTTGACCTTTGCCGACGTGTTTGAAAATCCCGGTGAACTCTCCTCTTATTTTGAGACCAATGCCGTGTTTTGGCAGACCACCTCCGACCGTTTTCTCGGCCCGCATAATGAAATGTTTTTTAAATGGCTCTCGCAGGAGAAGAAGGATGCGTTGCGCTATCCCGCATATGGCAACAGCCCGGCAATGACTTTTTTGGCGATGCCGGTCCCTGAAGTGATTATCGATTTTTTGAATGGGACTGCAAAAGGCATGCGGATTTCGCTTTATAATCGTGGTGATGAGGGGGTGATGGGTAAAAAGGAATTTATCAACCTTTGCAGCAACTGGGTTGGCAAGCTGTCGGTATGGGCTGGTGGCCAGGGAGTTCCCGGGAAGAAATCAAAAATAGATCAGCAATACAAGTTCTGCCGTGTTTGGAATAAGCCGACATGCCGGATGGAAGCCGCCTGGGGATACACGCAGATCGACAGCAGGGAATTCAGGCCTGAATTTATTCAAATAACGATCACCCCTGTTTCCGGCGTTTCCACCAATCAGGCAAGGGGGCAGAACAACCCGGATGGCAAGCCGGCGGTGAAATTGAAAAAAAACGCCGCGCTGGCGCCGCAACACAGTGAAAATGGTGATGTTTGTCTGGTTGGTATTCCCATGGTGGACCAGGGCAATAAAGGCTACTGCGTGGCGGCGACTTTGGAGCGGCTCTTGCGGTACTATGGCCGCGAAGTCAACCAGCATGAAATGGCTCAATTGGTTGGGGTGGACAGCACGCAGGGCGGCAGTCTTGATGAAATGCTTGAAATGCTGAAGCGTGCCGGTCCGAAGCTGAGCGTGCGGGTGAGTGATGAATACCGGCTGTCATTGCTGCAGTTGATGGACCAGTATAATCATGTGGCGCGGAGGCATAAAACGCCGCCTGTCGCTGTTTCCCGGACGATGACAATTGATTTGGCGTCATTCCATGGTGATGTTGTGAAAGAGGCTCGGTTCAAGGAGGACAAGCCGGGATTCCGGAAATTCCAGATGATTGTGAGGCGCAATGTTGATAATGGCATACCGGTCACGTGGGGGGTGCAGCTGGGATGGATTGCAGAGGAATCTTTAGGCCAGGGGTCTGGAGGACATCTTCGTCTGATCATCGGATATAATGAAAAAACAGGCGAAATTATCTATACAGATTCATGGGGGGCGGGACATGAGGCCAAGCGGCTGAAATGGGATGAAGCCTGGGCAATGACGGTTTCACTGACAATTGTGTCGCCGCGCTGACCATGGGGCGGGGTTGATGCATGTTGGGGTTGCGGATGGTGTTTTGGTTCGGAAAAGACTTTTCAAAAACGTGAAAATGGGCGAATATCAGGGCGTTTTTAAAATGGTTAGGAGTGAAAATGAATCCATCGGATGATCTGAAGTTCCCCAACCGCCGGCCATGGCTGCTGGTGTTGTTGGTTGTGTTGCTGGTGTTCTTTGGCTATCGGTATGCGCGGACACGTTGGCCGGGCGCTGTTCCTGAAGCTGTGCCCACGGCTCCGGTTCCGGCTGCTGTCGCGTCTGCACCCGTGATGGATACGGTGGTGGCAAGCAATGTTGCCGTGGTGGCTTCAATCCCGGCGGCTGCGGTTTCGAACCCTGCACCTGCCATGGTTAATATGGCGGTTGTTCTTTCCGCGGTGGAAATCAGCAACCGGCTGGCATCGGTGGCCGAGACGGTGAAAAAAGACCAGTGGCAGGCTGCGCGCGGTATGTTGATGGATTTGCTCAAGTCGCCATTGCCGGATGATGTGCGGGCGGATGTTGAGATCCGGGTGGCGGCCATTCACACGAATATGGTCTTCACGCCCATGAAGATGCCGGAAAAAATTGACTGTGTCATCAAGCGTGGCGACAGCATTGAGCTGTTTGCCAAACGTTTTGGAACGACCGCGCGCCTGATCCAGCGCGGCAATTTCATTTCCGACCCTGACCATGTCCGTGTGGGTGACCTGGTGCGTGTGTTCACCGGCCGCTTTGCCATCGAAATCAGCAAGGAAAAAAACGAGTTGCTGCTGAAAATGAACGATGGGTTTTTCAAGCGCTACAAGGTGGGCACCGGCAAATACGGTAAAACACCGGTTGGCACTTTCATTATTGTCCGCAAAGAGGTTGAGCCGGCATGGTGGACCAAGGACGGGGTGGTGCCGTTTGGTAACACGAATAACATTTTGGGAACCCGCTGGATGGAGCTGGAAGCCACCGGCGAAACCATGCCGGTGAAGGGTTATGGAATCCATGGCACTTGGGATGATGCCTCCATCGGCAAGGCGGAGAGCGCCGGGTGCATCCGCATGCATAATGCGGATGTTGAGGAGCTGTTTGATATGTTGCCCTATGGTGCTCCGGTGGTCATCACGGAATAATAGTGCGGCTTGTGTGGGCTCAGCGGGCTGCCGGGAAAACGCTTTGCAATATCGAGGAAATCTGCCATGATCAGCCGCCTTGAACTTGGCGACAGGAGATGAGTTTATGCATGTGTATAGGACGCATACGTGCGGTGAATTGAGAAGCGGGCATGCGGGGCAGGTTGCCCGGCTTTCCGGATGGGTGTTCCGCAAGCGTGACCATGGCAGCTTGATGTTCATTGATTTGCGCGACCATTACGGCATCATGCAGGTGGTGATCTATCCTGATCGTCCGTTCTTTGCAGATTGCCAGAAGCTGAAGCTGGAAACGGTTGTTACCGTGACGGGCGCGGTTGAAAAACGTTCCGAGGATACGATTAATCCGGATCTTCCAACCGGGACGGTCGAACTGGCTTGTGCCGAGATGGTTGTGCAAAGCGCGGCGGATGCGCTGCCGTTGTACCTGGCGGGTGATGATGCGGGGCCTGAAGATTTGCGGCTGAAATACCGGTTTCTTGATTTGCGCCGGCAGCACCTGCATGACAATGTGATGCTCCGCTCGCATATCATTGCCAGTCTCCGGCGGCGTATGATCGGGCATGGGTTCAATGAGTTTCAAACTCCCATTCTGACGTGCAGTTCGCCGGAAGGCGCCCGCGATTATCTGGTGCCGAGCCGTGTGCATCCGGGCAAATTCTATGCATTGCCTCAGGCGCCCCAGCTCTTCAAGCAGCTTTTAATGGTTTCCGGCTTTGACCGTTATTTCCAGATTGCACCCTGTTTCCGCGATGAAGATGCGCGTGCCGACCGCTCCCCGGGCGAGTTTTATCAGCTGGATATGGAGATGTCGTTCGTCACGCAGGATGACATTTTTGCCGTGGTGGAAGATGTGATTGCCGGGGTCTTTAAGGAGTTCTCGAAGTGGCAGATGACTGACCTGCCGTTTCCCCGCATTCCCTATCGTGAATCCATGATGAAATATGGCACCGATAAGCCTGATTTGCGCATTCCGATTGTGATGCGGGATGTTACCGCAATCTTCCGCACCTCGAAGTTTGACGCGTTCCGCAAGGCTATTGAAAGCGGGGCGGTGGTGCGGGCCATCCCGGTCAAGGGGATTGCCGGTAAACCGCGCAGCTTCTTTGACAAGCTGGTTGAATACGCCAAGGAGATCGGCAGCAAGGGGCTGGCATATCTTGTTTGGGAAGGTGGTGTGGTCAAGGGTCCCGTGGCCAAGTTCCTTGCGCCTGCGGAGCTGGCCGCATTGGCGGCCGTCTGTGATGTGAATGACCAGGATGTGGTTTTCTTTGTTTGTGATGCGGTCAAGAACACCAATCGTATCAGTGGCGACCTGCGTGCCAAGTTGGGTCGTGATCTCGACTTGATCGAAAAGGACGTCTACCGCTTCTGCTGGATTGTGGATTTTCCCATGTTCGAGTTTGACGAGGAGGCGCAGAGCGTCATTTTTTCGCACAATCCGTTTTCCATGCCGCAGGGCGGGCTTGAGTCGTTGAATGGCAAGGATCCGCTTGATGTGCTGGCGTACCAGTATGATATTGTCTGTAACGGCATCGAGCTTTCAAGCGGCGCGATCCGTAACCACCAGCCCGATGTCATGTACCGGGCATTTGAAATTGCCGGTTATTCAAAGGCGGATGTGGAGGAGAAGTTCGGCTTCATGTTGAACGCATTCCGTTATGGCGCGCCGCCTCACGGCGGGATTGCGCCGGGCGTTGACCGGATGGTCATGCTGCTGGCGCAGGAGTCCAACATCAGGGAGGTGATCGCTTTCCCGATGAATCAGAAGGCTCAGGATCTGATGATGAATGCGCCCGGCGCTGTGAGCGCAAAGCAGTTGCGGGAGCTGCATTTGAAAATCAATCTGCCGCCGGATCTTGAAAAGAAGCAGCCGGAAGCCAAAAGCTGACGTGTTGTCTGTGCGCGGACATCATGAAGCCCGTCACAATTTCCTTGTGGCGGGCTTTATTGTTGGCGTGGGACGGACTGGTATTTAGAGCCTATCCAAAAACCCACTGGGCCATGACATGGCGGGTTCTGCCCTGTCCGCAAGGCGCGCGCCGGAGGCCAATACCCGCAGCGGTCTTGGCCCCGGCGTGGAACACCGCGGCAGGGCAGAAGACGCCGTGCCCGCAGCGGGTGGCCTGTCTTTTCGCACCGGGCGGCGTTATCTGTTCGGGGGAAAGACCGCCTTGGGTATTTCCGCCCGAACAGCCGCCTTGCCCGGCACGAAAAATCAGGCCATCATGGTTCCGGTGGGTTTTCGGATAGGCTCTTACTGCGGCAGATCCATCTCCTGCTCTGTGGCTGTGGATAGGTTTTTGATGCGGACTATATTCCTGGCGACATCGTCGGGCCCCAGGTATGCGGCTTCCTTGAATCCGCTTTTCCCGGCACGGCCGAAGAAATGCTTTGGCTTTTCCGGCGCGAGCGCCACGTCAACCGTCTTGCCCGATTTCCTGAGGTCGGCCGCCAGGCGGATGGCCGGCCGGCGTTGCTCTTCATTCATAAAGCCGATGGCCATGTCCGCCGCTGTTTGGATGGCGGCGATTTTATTATGGGCGACCAGCAGTTCCGCGATCACCACATCGCCGAATCCCAACCCGACGCAGCTGGCTGGTTTGCCGCCGAGATCCTGCAGCAGGCGGTCGTAGCGGCCGCCGCCGAAGATGGCGCGGAACTGCCGGCTTGCATCAAACGCTTCAAAGACAATTCCGGTGTAGTAGGAAAGCCCGCGGATGACGGAGATGTCAAATTTCAGGATGTCGCGGATGCCGTACGCATCCGCCAGCTTGAGAAATGTTTTTACGGCGTCATAGGAGGGCGTATCCACGCCGAGGATGGCGCCCGCTTCCTCGAATGTGGAAACCCTCAGCAGGTTGAATACGGCGGCTTGGGCGGGTTCATCAAGGCCTTCCGCTCCCAGCAGCTTGGCGATCTCCTCGTCCGGAATTTTGCCCCGCTTGTCGAGTGCCAGGAAGGTGGCGGTGTGATGTGGCGGTGCGATGCCGAACTTTGAGAGCAGGTCCGAGAGTAGGGCGCGGCTGCTGAAGTGGATGTACACATCGCCGGCGTGGAGCCCCATCAGGGCAAGGGCATTGACTGCGCAGGCGATGACTTCGATTTCCGCGCCCATTGAGTTTTCGCCAACGACATCAAGGTTCCATTGGTAATGTTCCCGTTTGCGTCCGCGGGTCATGCGCTCATAGCGGAAACATTGGGCGATGGTTGTCCATTTGAGGGGAAAGGCCAATGAGCCCTGTCTGGCCAGCACCATGCGTGCGAGCGTGGGCGTCATTTCCGGACGCAGGGCGAGTTCCCGTCCGCTTTTATCGGTGAAGGTGTATATCTGCTCGACAATTTCTTCGCCGGCTTTGCGTTTCAACAGGGCGAGCGACTCCACCACGCATGCGTCATAGGCGGCAAAGCCGAACTGGCGCGCGCTGGCGCGCCAGGCTTGGAAAATATGCTCGCGCAGCGCCATTTCCTCGGGATAAAAATCCCGCATGCCGCGGGGCGGCTCAAATGAATTTAGCTGTTCCGGCATGATGAAACACAGCCTCGAAGGGTTTAATACGGATCAATTTCCGCGGCAAAGAGTTACTCGATGTCTGCGGGGACCGGCTTGCCCAGGATCATCGCCTTCATCTTTTTGCCCGGCTTGAACTTGACCACCTTGCGTTCGGGGATCTGCACCACGTCCTGCGGCTTGTTGGGGTTCCGTCCGATGCGCGGCTTGCGCACGCAGATCTCAAACACGCCGAAATCGCGGAACTCGATGTGGTCGCCGCGCACCAGGGCGTCGGTGATGTCATCCAGGAACATCTGGATAACCGTGTGGACATCCTCCTGGATCAGACCTGTTTTGCTGGCGATGTTTACGACTAGTTCACGTTTCGTCATGGCATCCTCCTCTCTCTGTTGTCTACACCTGAAGCGTCCGGGTTGATTTTAGAATATGGCTGGCGGCGTCCTGCAGCGCGATGCTGGCCGCTTGTTTCTCGGTCCGCAACTTGACCTCCACGCTTCCTTTCGCCAGCGACCGTTCGCTGACGACCACGCGGATCGGGAACCCGACAAGGTCGGCATCCTTGAATTTCACGCCGGGCCGTTCGTCGCGGTCGTCCAGGACGCAGTCAATCCCTTGTGTTTCCAGTTGGCCGGCAAGGGCCGTGGCCGCGTCCATGCAGGCTGGCAGGGTGGGGCTGAGAGCCAGGATGGCCACCACCGCGGGCGCGACGGCGCCCGGCCAGATGATGCCGTCCTGGTCATGGGACTGCTCGATGACCGCCTGCAGCGTGCGGGTGACGCCGATTCCGTAGCATCCCATGATGACCGGTTGGCGGTTGCCGGTTTCGTCGAGATATGCGGTTCCCATGGCCTGCGTGTACTTGTATCCCAGTTTGAACACGTGGCCGACCTCAATGCCCCGTTTGGCGCGCATGGGGGCGCTGCAGCGCGGGCAGGCATCGCCTTCAGTGCAGTTGACCAGATCGGCATATTTTTCAACCGCCGCGTCGCGGGTGATGTCAATATCGACCAGATGCGTATCGGCCTTGTTGGCGCCGGTGACGGATTGCTGGTGTGATTGAAGCTCAAGCTCCGCATATACGGGGATCTTCAATCCGACTGGCCCTGCAAACCCCACGGGTGCGCCGGTGACCTTTAAAATCGTCTCGTCATCAGCCATCTGGACGGGTGCACCGACCAGCCGTGTGAGCTTGATTTCATTCAATTCGCGGTTGCCCGGGATGCAAACGGCAAATGCCTGCTTGCCGGCCGTGTAGATCAGGGTTTTGATCAGAGCTTCCGGTTTGACGGTGAGGAATGCGGCAACCTCTTCGATGGTGCGCTTGCCGGGCGTCGGCACTTCGCGGCAGGCCCCGCGGTCTGGCGCGGTGCTGTTTGCGGGCGGCAGGCGTTCGGCTTTTTCAAGATTGGCGGCGTAGGCGCAGGCGGTGCATTCCACAATGCCGTCTTCCCCGGCATCGGCCAGGACCATGAACTCATGGGAGGAGCTTCCTCCCATGGCGCCGGTGTCGGCTTCCACCACTTTGACACGCAGCCCCACGCGTTCAAAGATGCGCACATAGGCGTCATACATGGACTGGTAGCTCCGGTCCAGGCTGGCGGCGTCCGCGTCAAAACTGTAGGCATCCTTCATGATGAATTCCTTGGCGCGCATCAGGCCGAAGCGGGGGCGGATTTCATCACGGAACTTGGTTTGGATCTGGTAAAACGTCTTTGGCAGCTGCCGGTAGGAATTCAATTCCCGTGTGGCCAGGTCCGTGATGACCTCTTCATGCGTCGGGCCCAGCACCAGGTCCCGCTTTTGCCGGTCCACGATCTTGAACATGCCGTCCCCAAGCGTTGAATAGCGCCCGGTTTGCTCCCATAATTCGCGTGGCTGCAGGGCTGGCATCAGCACTTCAATCGCGCCGGCCCGATCCATTTCTTCGCGGATGATTGTTTCAATTTTTCGCAGCGCCTTGAGGCCGAGCGGCAGGAAAGTGTAAAGGCCTCCGGCGAGTTTACGGATGAGTCCGGCACGCAACATCAGCTGGTGGCTGGGAATTTCGGCTTCCTGGGGAGCTTCTCTAAGAGTGGGGATCAAAGTTTGCGACCAACGCATGTGCTGTCTCTCCTTATATCAATCTTTTTTGTATTTCACACTATATCAGGATGTTACGCAAGAAAAAATGTCCATTTTATGTTGGGTTGGTGTGAAATAATTGACAAATGGTTATGCGGAAAATGTCACCATAATGGCAACCGGTGTGTCTCCCTCGAAGAATGGGATCGCATTTCCAAATAATCCTGCAATTCAGTTGCGGGGGCCTGATCTTTTTGATTTAACGATACATATGACGCTGTTGACGGTATCTGACCTGAAAATCGATTTTGCCACACCGTTCCGGACGGTGACGGCGGTGGATGGTGTGTCATTCTCGGTGTCATCCGACTCTGTGCTGGCTTTGGTGGGGGAAAGCGGCTGTGGAAAAAGTGTGACGGCGCTTGCCTTGGCCCGCTTGCTGGCGCCCACGGCTCAGATCCGGCGCGGCGATATTGTTTTTGACGGTGAATCGGTGTTGCAGATGAATGGGAAACGGCTGCGTCAGTTGCGGGGGCGTGAACTGGCGTATGTGTTTCAGGATCCCGCCAGCGCATTGAATCCGGTTTTCCCCGTGGGATGGCAGGTTGTGGAGGTCTTGCGGCTGCATGATCCAGCCCGTGCGTCCCGTGCGGAGGTGCTGGATGTGTTCAAGCGGGTGGACTTGCCGGCGCGCGTGTTTGAATGTTATCCCGCTGATTTGAGCGGCGGCATGCGCCAGCGGGTGGTGATTGCCATGGCGTTGGCCTGCCGCCCCAGGCTGTTGATTGCGGATGAGCCGACAACGGCGTTGGATGTCACGCTGCAGGCTCAGATCATGGATTTAATTCTCAAGGCAAAACAGGATATGGGGATGGGCGTGTTGTTTATCACGCATAACCTGGGGCTGGTTGCTCAAATTGCCGATGAGGTGCATGTCATGTATGCGGGGCATGTCATGGAGTCCGGACCTGTGGATCGGGTGCTGGGGATGCCCGGACATCCCTATACTCGGGGATTGCTGGATGCGGTCCCTTCTTTGTCGGATGCGTCGTGGAACCGGCAAGGCTGCCTTGCTGGTATTCGCGGGGCGGTCAGTCAGGCGGATATTGTTGCGGCCGGCTGTCGTTTTTGCAGCCGCTGCGATGATGCATTGGCCGGCTGCCATGAACTGCCGCCGTCGCTGTCTGCGGCTGATCATCCGCATCATAAAGTCCGGTGCCATCGGAAGGGGGATGCATCGCGATGAGCGCATCCACACCGGCCCCCATCATTGATGCATCGCAAATCCGGGTGCAGTTTCCTTCCGGCAAAGAAAGGCTGACCGCCGTGAATCGCGTGGATTTGGCGGTGGCTGCCGGTGAATGCGTGGGGTTGGTGGGGGAGAGCGGATGCGGCAAAACCACATTGGGGAATGTGCTGGTGGGTTGGGTGCGCCCCGATGAGGGGACGGTCCGCTGGCGGGGCAGGGATATCTGGCGTGTGGACAAGGCCGTTCGTGCTCAATTTCACCGTGATGTCCAGATGGTGTTCCAGGACCCGTATGGCTCATTGAATCCGCGCATGACTGTTGGGCAGACCCTGTCTGAGGTGTTTCAGCAGCATCAACCTGCATTGGCGGCCCCCGGTGTCCGTAGCGCGGTTGATGATTTATTGCAATCGACCGGGGTGGCGGTCGGATACGCCGCCTGTTATCCCCACGAACTGAGCGGCGGCCAGCGGCAGCGGATCGGGTTGGCGCGCGCATTGGCGGTGAATCCGTCGTTGATCATTGCGGATGAGCCGGTTTCCGCCCTGGATGTCTCGGTGCAGATTCAAATCCTGAACCTGATGAAGGCGATACAGCAGCGCCGTTCCCTGTCGTTGCTGTTCGTTGCCCATGATCTGGCGGTGGTGCGGTATATGTGCCACAGGGTGCTGGTGATGTATCTGGGCTGTTTGGTCGAGGAGGCGCCGGCGGAGGTGTTTTTCAAAGCGCCGGCGCATCCGTATTCGCAGGCCTTGTTGAAGGTGGTGCCTGATATTGCAAGGGGGTTGGCGCAGCGGCATGTTCCGGTCCGTGAGCCGGTGCTGCAGGGCGAGGCAGATGCACGGGGTCTTGCAGGTTGTCCGTTTGCGCCGCGCTGTGCCTTTGTCCACTCGAAATGTTCAACCCCGCCCGCCATGACCGGGCTGTCATCTGGCCATCGGTGCGCCTGCCACCTGCATGGGTGATGGGTGTGCAGCCGGCTAGACGCCTTTTGATTTCAAAAACGCCACCAGTTCGGCGACGGTTTTGATTTTGGCGATTTCGGTGGGGTCGAATTTGATGCTGAAATCCTGCTGGATTTCATAGATCAGGTCCAGGATGGATAGCGAATCAAACCCCAACTCGGTGATCTGGCTCTGCCCGGTGACGCTGCTCCAGTCTTTCGGTTCGGGTGATGCACGGCGCATGGTTTCCTGCAGTTTGGCGATGATTTCATTATCTGTCATATTTCGACTCGCTTTCAGTAGCATCCCATAGGGTGCAGGTTGATAGGCTGTAGACTGTTAGGGAATCCAGACATTTCTGGATTTTTTTTGCATCAAGGCCTTTTTGGTTTTTCGGGATCGAATTTCTTTCATTCTGACCTTCAGCCTATAGCCTAAACTGCTTCAGCCTACGCGTCCCTATGGGACGCTGGTGATTTGCTTTGTGAGTTTTAGCCGCTCAGTAAACCGATTTATGTTTCGATAATATGGCAGAATCCTGTCCGGGTCAAGTTGTCCTGTCATTGCCAGGCGCGAAAGACGAGGACGCCGTTGTTGCCGCCGAATCCAAAGCTGTTTTTGACACAGACAGGCGCTTCCAATGGCATGGCGTTTGCGCCGGAAAGCCGGATCGGGCATGCGGCATCAGGTTCCGTCAGGTTCAGGTTGGGGAGCGCGACGCCATGTTCAAGGCTGAGCAGCGCCAGCGCCATTTCCACAACCCCTGCGGCGCCAAGCGTGTGGCCGACGTGTGCTTTGCTGGAAAAGGTGATGGCTTTTTGCGCATGCTCGCCGAGTGCTTTGATGATGGCCTGGCTTTCGCTGGAGTCGTTCAGCGATGTGCCTGTGCCGTGTGCGCTGATGCATCCGATCTGGTTCAGGTCGATTCCCGCATCTTGGATGGCTTGCTGGATGGCCGCCGCCTGTCCATCGGGATTTGGACGGGTGATATGGCCGGCATCGGAACTTTCGCCGTAGCCTAGAATCTCGCCGCGGATCTTTGCACCGCGTTTTTGGGCGCTTTCCAGGGATTCGATGACAAACGCCCCGGCCCCCTCGCCGAGGACACATCCGTCCCGCTTGGCATCAAACGGACGGCAGGCGGTCTGCGGATCCGGATTCCGGGACATGGGCCCCATGTTATCCCAGCCGGCAAAAGTTCCCGGTTCGAAAATCGCTTCCGCTCCGCCGCACAGCATGAGGTCGGCATAGCCATGGCGTACCATGCGGAACGCGATTCCGATGGCATTGGTGGCGCCGCTGCAGGCGGATACCGTGACGTAATTGGGCCCCGTCAGCGCAAATTGCATGGAAATCTGGGCGGAAATCACATTCAGCATGCATCGCACCACGGATGTCGGCCGGACGCCGACAGGTCCTTTGGTGAAAAAATTCTCCAGTGAGGCGGCGGTGGCAAGGATGGGGCCTGCGCCGGTGCCGAAGATCACGCCGATGGGCAGCGGGGTGTGCGGCGGCGGTGTGGTGCGTACGCCGGCCTGGCCCAGTGCGATGGATGCAACAATCATGGCCAGGTCGATCACGCGCTCGGAGGAGGAAAGCTTATGTTCGGCCAGCAGGCTCTTTATCGTTGTGGTGTCAATTTCCGCGCCGACTTTGGTCTTGTATTTCTCCGGGTTGATCAGCGTCAGTTGCCTGATTCCTGTCTTGCCTTGTAACAGGTTTGCAAACACGGCGTCTTCCTGGTGGCCCAGGGCGGTGAGCATCCCCATGCCTGTGATGACAACACGTTTATTCATGGTTGCTGTCTTTCTCCTGCGTTCTAAATGTTGTCTGTATTCATTACCGGTTTGTGCGGCGGTTTGCAATGATCTTTGGTTGAAAAGGCCGTGTGCTCATCCCGTCCAGAGCCCGCCGTCGACATGCAGGACGCAGCCCGTCAGGTAGGCGGAGGCATCGGAAAGCAGGAACAGGGCGGGGGCGGCAATTTCTTCAGGCCGGGCAAATCGCCCCAGCGGGATGTGGATGGCCGCGCGGTTTTCCAGCGGAATGGCGGCGGTCATGTCGGTCTCCACGAATCCCGGCGAGATGGCGTTGACGCGGATGCCGAACCGCCCGGCTTCAAAAGCCAGGGATTGCGTCAGGCTGATCAGGCTGGCCTTGCTGGCGGCATAATCCGCACCCATCCACTTGCCCGGGCCGTGTGCGGCAATCGATGCGATGTTCACGATGCTGCCGCGTTTTTGTGCGCGCATCAGCGGGTAGGCGGCTTGTGTGGTCGCAAAGGCGGCATCGAGGTTGAGCCGGAATGTCTGCTGCCAGTCCGGGAGGGTCAGGCCCCTGAAGATGACGGCCCGGCCCGTGCCGGCATTGTTCACCAATCCATCAATCCGGTCGGCCTGTTTGACAAAGTCCCGCAGCACAACGGCGGCATTTTCCGGCTCGGCAAGATCGGCGTGCAGCGTGATGAGCCGTCCGCTGTGATGGGGCAGCGACTGGGCCGCATTTTCCACGGAGGCCGCGGAGCGGCCGTGCAGTCCGACCGTTGCGCCTTGTTGAAGCAGTGCGTTGGCGATGGCAAACCCGATCCCGCGGGTTGAGCCGGTGATCAGGAACGCGCGGCCGCACAAATCGGCTGTGGTTTGCATGGTTGAGACGCAGTTAACCGGAGAGAATGCGGCGGCCTTCATCCAGGAATATCCCTTGCAGATTCATCCGCAATGCCTGCGGGTTGGTGGCGGCGGCCATGCCTTCGGTTTCGCTGATCAGGTTTTGTTTGATCAGCTGGTAAATGGACTGGTTGAAATTCTGCATGCCGTCATCCTTGCCGGTTTCAATGGCGGCGCTCAGTATCTCCAGATTGTTCTTTTCGATCAGCTTCTTCACGGTGGAGGTGTTGAACATGATTTCCACGGCCGGGGTCATCAGCCCGCGCAAGTCGGGAATCAGGCGCTGGCAGATAATGGCATGGATGTTGGAGGCCAGCGCCATGCGGATGTTGGACTGTTCCTCGGCCGGGAACACGTCCAGGACACGCGCGATGGCGGAGTCGGCTGTGCTGGCGTGCAGCGTGGAAAGCACCAGATGGCCGGTTTCGGCGGCCAGCAGCGCGGTGCGGATGCTTTCCGGATCCCGCATCTCACCGATGAGCACCACGTCCGGATCCTGCCGCAGCAGGTGTTTCAAGGCGCTGGAAAAATGGTGTGTGTCCAGTCCAACCTCGCGCTGGGTGATCAATGATTGATCGTCATAGAACTGGTACTCAATGGGATCCTCGACGGTGATCACGCGTTTTTGCTGCGTCCGGTTGATTTCGCCGATGATGGCCGCGAGCGTGGTCGATTTGCCGCACCCGGTGACGCCGACCAGCAGGATGATGCCCCGTTGCACCTGGGTCAGGGTCTTGAGCTGCAGGGGCAGGCGGAGCTCTTCAAAGGTGGGGATGGCGGCTTTCACATGGCGCATGGCGATCACAGGATAGCGCTGGGAGGTGTATACATTGACGCGGAAACGCCCGACGTTTTCCTCGTTCATTGAAAAGTCGACTTCCTGTTCAATCTCGTAGCGGTGCTGGAGGAATTCGGGAACGATGTTCTTGATGATGCCTGTCAGGTCGTCGGCTGAAATGACATCATAGCCGCTCTCAACCAGTTTGCTGTTGACGCGGAAATAAGGCGGCTGGTTGATCTTGATATGGACATCCGAAGCGCCTGCGCCGATGGCCCGCATGAGCAAGTCGTGAATTATTGACATGGTATCACCTCATTCGGAAGATCATTTTAATCCCGTTCCCGGTGAAGATGATATTCGAAAGCCATGCTCCAAGCCAAGGCCAAATCAACATTCTTTTTCCCAGGAACATGCCGACCTGGTCCAGGCCGTAGAATGCAAAGAAGATGGCGACGGCCTTGACCAGTCCGATCAGGGCGTTATGGCGGGCGCTTTGCGCGCCGACAGGGAGCGCAAAAAGGGTGACGACCAGGCAGGACCAGGCCAGCGCGATGCGGTGATGGAAGTCGAAAAGCTTTTGGGTGCGGTTTTCAGGGGTTAGGTGCGGATGGGTTTTTATGTAGCGCCGCATTTCATGGGCGGAGAGGAAATCCCAGGGGCGCAGTTCGGCCATGAAATCGGCCGGGCGCTCCTTGAACTCGCGGAATTCGTGCATATTCACACTGGGGGGGACGGCGGAGGTGGGTGCCGCGGCAAGGGGGGCGTCTGAGGTGGTGAACTGCCGGATTCGGACATCAAAGAACCACCATGCGCCGTCCATCCATTCGGCGTGGGCCGCATTGATTTCATGGACTCGCGTGCCGTCGGCCCGCTCCTGCGTGATCTTCACTCCTTCGAGTTTGTTGGGCTTGGTCAGGTCGATTTTCCGGATCAGCCAGGAGCGTTGGAATGTGGGGTTGTAGAAGGCGACATCGGTCTTGATGTTCTGGTCGGGGGTGTTTGAGATTTTTTTTTCAAAATCCTTGGCCCAAGTGAAGGCGGCAGGCGCGATGGTCTCTTTCACGGCGAGGTTGCCGATCGTGAATGCCAGTCCGACGCCCAGGAAAGGCACCATGATCCGTGTGAAGCTTATGCCGCAGGCGCGCATGGCGATGAGTTCATTGTTGCGGGAAAAATGCCAGAGCGTGTAAAGGGTGGCCAGGAATAATGAGGCGGGCGAAATATACTCCAGCGCCGGCATCAGGATCCCGAAATAGTAGCGGATCATGAGGTGGAAAGGCACATTCGCCTCGATGAAGCTGCCGAGGCTGTTGAACAGGTCGAGGATGATGAACATCATTCCGAACGCGCCCATGCAGTAGATGACCATCATCAGGTAGTTTTTGAGCAGATATCGGTCGATGATCTTCATGTTGTCATACGCATGCGGCTTGGTTGTGCATCCTGGGTAAGCATTAACCGGATGCGTCGGCGCCGTCCAGCAAAATATGCGGGCGCGGCGGGGTGGTGATCAGGCGTTGCGCAAAGATCGCCGCCGCAGGGTTGGTGGTCGTCCGGCCGCTTAATTTGACGTTGCATAGGCGCCAGGCACCCGCGCCGTCACATTTTTCGGCTGCCGCCAGTGCCTTTGACCAGTTCCCGGTCCTGTCGAGATTGCCGCTGGTCAGGATGGGTGTCCAGCCCTCTGCGGTGAATGTCCGCTCCAGGAGGGGCATGGCATGGCCGCGATCCGGGTCATGCCAGAACCGGAAGTCAGCCGCTGCAAAATCATGTGCCAGCGGATGGCCGGTGGCCCGCGAGGCAAACTGCACGGGATCCATGCCGCATCGCTTCACGTCAATCGCGGAGCCTGCCAGCGTGTGCTTTCCTTCCGGCCATTCCAGCAGCACTGCGGTTGCGCCCGCTTGGACGGCACGGCGCACTTTTTCTTCCCGCTTGGCCAGCAGGGACGGATCGTCAATCAGGATGATGCCGGAAAGGTGCGTGAAAGACACCGGGAGCCCGAGCTCTTTGGCCAGCCGCGCGGCTTTCCCGTTGCGGTTGCCGATCACGGTCACCGGTTTCCGCACGGGGGGCTGTTTCGGGAAAATTTCAATTTCAAGTGCGGTGTCATGCAGGAGCCGGTGGCCGTCCAGCAGCGCCAACCTCACCTTTGCGTGCGTGCGGCGGCTGACCGCCGGCGCTTTGAATTCCAGTCTTCCCTGGCTTTTTGCTGAACAGCATGGCGCCATGGCGGTGCTCTTGCCGCTTTTGACCGTCCGGGCGCCTGTCTCCAGCCGGTATGCGAGCCGGGCGTTGCGGGGGCATGTGTTCAAGTCATTGCAGACCCACGCCTCGAAGTCCATGGTTTCGCCGCTGAAAAATGCCAGCCGATCCGCCTTCAGGCTCACCTTGAGCGGGGTCAGCGCTTCGCGATAGGCAAAGTATGCCGGCTTGGGTTGCCGGTCCACATCCATGATGGCTTTCATCCATCCGGACGGGAAGGCGTCGATGAACAGGTGGATGGCAAAAGAGTTCATGCGGGCGTCGCGCCGGAATGCCTCGGTCATGAGCCGTGTGATCCATGCCTGGTGCTGCTGGCTGGCCCTGGCCCAATCGTCCAGCGTGTGCGGGGTGTCGAACCACATGTAATGGAACCGGCCCGTTTGCGCCTGCGGGATCCGGCTGGGCGTCCAGTTCTTTTCCGCGGCTTTGGACTGCGGCAGCCATGATTTCGGATAATGTTTCCGCATGACGTTCACCGGATCGAGCCCTTCTGACCCGAACTCGCCGCATCCGTGCATCCAGCCGGGTTTGACGTTCTGCCAGTAGCCGTGGTTGAGCAGGCCCAGGCTGATGCCGTGCCCGTTGTACCAGCCGCAGTAGCAGTGGTTGTCCGGCAGCCCCGGGCCGGGTGGATCGTAGTCGCCATCGACCGCTTTGATGACGCGGTCGGGGTTTTCAAGCCGAATCGCTTCATCACAGGCCCGGAAAAACTGCTCCAGCTCCGGGCGTGTCAGGTGCCGCCATGGTTTGCCCCAGGCGGCGGGAAAGGGTTCGTTGATGTAGCTGGCCATGATGTTGCAGGGATGCGGGCGCACAAGGCGTTCCATTTCCCCCGCCTGGCGCACGCCCTCGCAGAACTGGTTGCGGCGCATGACGCCGAACAGGGGGAGATCGGTCTGGGTCATCAGGCCAAGCCGGCTGCAGTAGTCATATACCTCGGCGTGGACGGGCCTCTGGGTCAGCCGCCAGTAGTTCATATGGCAGATTTTTGCGAGCAGGATGTCATCGATCAGTTGCCGCCAGTCCTGCTTCATGACATCCTGCTGTTCAAACCCCATGGTGTTGGCGCCGCGCAGCCGGATCTCGCGGCCGTTGAGATACATCCGGCCTTTGGGCGCATGGTCCATGTCCATGCGGAATGATCGCATGCCGAACGAACGGATGGCGGTGTCCAGGCGTCTGCCGTGCGGGTCAATCAGCGTCGCTTGAATCTGGTGCAGCCAGGGGGCCTCTGGTTCCCAGATCCGCGCCTTGGGCAGGTCGAGCAGGATCCGGAACTGGTTATGGCCCGGCCCCAGCGACCCCGGCATGGGGATTTCGCGGTTGCGGATGGCCGTTGCCTCGAAATTCCGGCCGAAGACCGAAATGCGCAGTTTGATGTCGCGTCGCAATATGTCGCAGTTCCACAGCTCAAGCCACACTTCGGCCTGCTGTTGATCAGGCAGCGGCCGGACGAAAATGTCGCTGACATGCTGGCGGCTGCGGGCTTCGATGGACACCTCCTGATAGATGCCCATGCCGGGCGGGCAGTGGTGCCATCCGACCTCCGGCTCGTTGTAGCCCGGGCCGGTGGCGGCATAGATTTTGTCGCCTTCGGATAATTTGCCGTTTTCGCCCCATGAATCGTTGCCCATGCAGATGGCGTCGTTTTCAACTTTCACCACTAGGACATTGGCACCGGGGCGGGCCTGCGCGGTGAAATCAAATTCAAATGGCGCGAAGAAACCCTCATGGGATCCCAGGAATGAGCCGTTCATGAATACATGTGCTTTATAATCCACGCCCCTGAAACAGGCAAAAAGCGCGCCGCGTTGCATCATCTTCCGCGTCACCTTGAACGTGGTGCGGTAATATGCGGCGGCCCGGCCCAGCGGTCCGCCATAGTGCGGGATCTGTATGCAGGCCCATTTGCCCTTGCCGGCCAGCACCCCGGAAAACTGCTGGCAATCGGATTCCGTCTCGACCCGCCACATGAACGTTTTCAAAGGTGTTTTGTCGCGGCACGTTGCCGGCTTGGGTGCAAGTTCGCGCAGGAAAGGCGCAAACCGTTTCCGTTCGCGGGCCAGTTCACGTGCGAGTTCCGCTGCGGTGCTCATGGCGCGGCGCGGCCGGAAATCGGCGGATGGCCCCGGCTTTGATGATAACGGCAGGGTTTTATTCGGGCCGGCTGCCGGTTTGGGTTGTATCAGTCCTCTTTTGGCTTCATCAGCACGGCCCGAGGCGATGGCCGCAAAGATGTCCGCTTGCGGCTTTGGCTTGTTTTTTGAACTCATCGCTGGCTTTTCCTTGTCAGGGTGGTTGGAATCAATCTGGCATGATACCCGCGCATGCACAAGAACCTATCTCAAAATTGTTTTGGCCTGACACCGCGGATTCCGCCCTGCTCGCAAGGCGCGCGCCGGGGGTCAATACCCTCAGCGGTCTTGGCCCCAGGCGAGGAACGCCGCGGCAGGGCGGAAGACGCCGTGCCCGCAGCGGGTGGCGTGTCTTTTCGCGCCGGGCGGCGTTGTCTGTTCGGGGGAAAGACCGCCTTGGGTATTCCCGCCCGAACAGCCGCCTTGCCCGCCGCGAAAACTCAGGCCATCATGGCTCAAACCAATTTTGAGATAGGTTCAAGTCATTTCCGATGGGGTTGCGTCCGGAGGGCGGGGGATTTGGCCGGCGCCTGTCACGGCATCGCGCGGCGCAGTTGTTGCAGCAGCGCCCTGCCTTCATCCACAGACGATGCGTCGACCGCAATGACAATATTGCGTTTTTCGGGCCAGTCGCCGGATAACATGCGCTGTAGCTCGATGGAATCGTGTCCGAATGCGCCGGTGGGCATGAGCGCCACATCCGGCCTCGCCCGTTCGCAGAGGAGGTAGAAGTCGTGCCGCGAGCAATCCACGTCGAGCGCGGTGAGCGACGGGATCGCGAAGAAATCGTCGATGACGTCCCCGGTGGTGCCGCAGTAGTGCATCCGCCCGCCGCCGATGCGGTCGAAGAACCTTATGTCGCGGGGCAGGACATGTTTCCGGTAAAGTTCCGGCGCAATCATCTGCATTGAGCAGTTGCTGATGCGGGCGCCTCCTTTCCACATCGCGTTCCAGTCGAAAAACCACGCCGGATCGTTGCTGATCATGGCTTTGGTGTGCCGGATGATGGCGATCATGAAATCCGTCACCTTGTCCAGAAGCCGCTCCACGGCGGCGGGGTTGTCGTGGAAATCCAGGAAGATGTCGTTGCCGCGGATAAGATGCGCGGAATTGAACGCGCTTTGGATGTCGGGATGTTGGATATGGACGCCTGCGGGCAGGTTTTTTTTCCAGATATCCGTCCATTCCGCCAGTTTGCCATACCATCCCGCATCCAGCGATGGCATGGCCAGTTGGTCAACATCCTCGGCATGCGCCAGGATGTGGTTGGCGGCGGCGGGCAGGTTGTTCTCTGGAATGTGCAGGGCGCATCCGAAAGCAGCTGCCACCTGGGCGGTTCCGAACTGTACGCGGACCAGCGGGACGCGGTCGTCGCCGATGTCCATATGGAGCCGGATGGCGTCCAGCTCCGTCCGCAGCATCACCAGCGGGTCGGCAAGCTGTTCCTCCCATGGGGGGACATCGCGGAGCGGTGCGTTGACAATGATCATCGGCCGGCAGTGTCCGGGGTCCTCATGCAGCAGGCGGTACCGTTTGTAAATATCCTCGAACCGCCGCTGCTGTGCATCGTCAATATGGAGGTGTGTCCTGAGGGTCATGCCGTGTCGTTTCAGGTGAAGAGGTCTGCGATGGCTTGCGAGTTGTTTTTGAATTTGTCGACGATCATGTCCAGGGCGTGGAGCTTTTTGATTGAGCGCACGACCAGGTAGACGGCCAGTCCCACCAGTCCCGTGTTGATCACCAGGACTGGAATAATGAGAGGAAGCACCTTGGTGATGTTGTAGTAGTTGGAGGTTGCGATCAGGATGCTGAAGACCGATAAAGGCAGGGCGAACACCGCGATGCCGGTCCGCATGACCGATAAGGCGGTTCGTTTTTCCGCCAGAAGCAGTTGGATTTTGTTTACTTGGATGGTGATGTCGTTGCTGCCGTCGCTCGGTGTGTCTGGATTTGGCCGGGGGGGTGTGTTCATTTTACGTCCTCATGTTGTGTAGACCTTTTTATTCAACCCCTGTCCGGATGTCAAGGCGGGTGAAGGATTCTTAATAAATCCCGCATGCGGGGTTGACAGCGCCGGGGTGATGTGCTACATGCATTCGATCATTCTGCGGATTTGTCGGCTGGGCAGCGCATCGGTTCCGCGGATGAAGCAGGTGGAACAGGTTGGAGCTGCCGACTGACTTGAAGATGAAATGATGACGAGGTGAATTATGTCGCAACATTCCAGTTTGAAGAGTTCTGGCCGGATTACCGCAAAGCGTAATGTGTTGAAGCGTTTTGAACGCATTGATCTTCTCAAGGCGCGTGGCAAGTGGAAAGAGGGTGACCGGGGGAGTGGCCTGCCGAAGACCAAATCCTAAGGCCTCGCTTAAAGTCATGTGGATCAACAGGCGGTTTCGGCGTCAAGCTGGAACCGCCTTGTTGTTGTTTTTGGGTTTATTAAGGAGTCGATGATTCTGATGCATAGGGTGTCATGGCGTAACTGCATGCGGGTCCTGCTGGCATGCCTTGGGGTCCTCACGGCGCATGCGCGTGATGTGCAGGTGTCCTCCGATGGTGTGAATCTGCGGCTGGGTCCGGGGGATGATCGTGAAGTGATTGCGCAGGCCTCCAGGGGCCAGAATCTCAAGGCGGTGGGCGAAGAGTCCGGCTGGGTGCAGGTCGTTGCGCCGCCCGAGATAGATCTCTGGGTGCATGGTGAATTGCTGGATGGGCAGGCGGTGAATGCTCCCAAATTATTGATACGCACCGGGCCGGGCAGTCATTGCCCGGCGATTGGCGAATTGGCGCAGGGCGATCAGGTGGTCATTCGTGATCGTGCGGGTGAATGGGTGCGGATAGGTCCCAATGAGCACGCATGCGTCTGGGTTAACCGCCAATATGTGGCGGATCCGGGCGCTGTGGCCGTGGCACCGGCGCAGGGTGCGGACGTGGTGCCGGAAACCGCTGCTCCGGTGGACACCGCAGTCCCGGTGGAGACGGCTGTGCCATCGGAGACGGTGGTGCCTTCGCCGGTGCCGAAGCCGGTTGTGGCGGCGCCCGTGTATCGTCCGGCGCCTCTTCCATCGGCCCCGATCCGTCCGCGTCCATCGGTTGTGCGCCTGGTCCCGGCGGTGACGAATACCCCGTTGGCGGCCGTGCCCCCTGTGGTGGTGCCTCCGCATGTGCAGCCGGCCGTGGTCAAGGCTCCGCCGGTGCAGGACAATTCAATGGTCTATGGCATGGAGGGCAGGACGCTGTTGGAGAGCCGTCCGCAGGGGCAATCCCTTGCGGTGACGGGCGAGGTGGCGCTGTCAGGCTGGATGATGGGGCGGCCGAGCCGGTTTGTGATTGAAATGGACACGCCGCTTGGCGGTGGTTTTTCATGGGCCTATTTGATGGGGCGTGACAGCCAGTTGACGGCCGTGGCCATGAAGCGTGTGGCCGTCAAGGGCCGCCTGTATTGGATTCAGGGCGTCAGGAATCCGGCGATTGAGATCAGCGAGATAACCCCCGTCCCTTGAAGAGCCTATCCGAAAACCCATTGGGCCATGACATGGCGGGTTCTGCATGGTCCCATTGGGTTTTCGGATAGGCTCTGAGTCCCCCGGGTCAGAAGGTTTCCAGCCGGGCTTTTACAGCGTCAATAATGAAGGCTGGGGTCGAGGCCCCGGCGCTCAGGCCGACCCGTTGGAAGGTTTTGAAATCTGTAGGATTCAATTGGTCCGCGGTTTGCACGTGGAAGGTCGGTTTTAACGAGCGGGCCAGTTCGACCAGCCGGAGTGTATTGGCGCTGTGCCGGTCGCCCACGATGACAATCGCGTCCGTCTCTTGTGCAATTTCCGAAAGCTCCGCTTGGCGCCGTTTGGTGGAGGCGCAGATGGTGTCCAGCACCTTCACATGCGGAAAGCGGCGCTGGATGGCGGCCGCGATTTCCGCATAGGCGCTGGGAAATTGCGTGGATTGGGATACCAGGCAGACCGGGTCAAGCGGCGGCAGGCCTTCGACATCGGCGACCCCGCTGACGACAAAGCCGCCTTTTTCCGCGAAGCCGAGCAGCCCGGTCACTTCGGCATGGCCCGCATCCCCGTAAATAATCACGGCATACCCCATCCGGGCGTGTTTGCGGATGATCCCCTGGATGCGTGCCACATCCGGGCAGGTGGCATCCATCAGCCGGCATGGCAGGCTTTGCAGGAACGTCCGGCGGTCTGGCGGGATCCCGTGTGCGCGGATCATCAGCGTGCCCTGCCGCAGCGCCTCCGGATGCTGTGTTTCCTGGATGCCCTCGGCTTTCAGCTGGTCCATCATTTGCTGGTTGTGGATCAGCGGGCCGTCCACCCAGATGGGCGGGGTGCCCTCCCTGCTGAGTTGGCGCGCTTTCTCGACGGCCCGCTGGACGCCCCAGCAGAACCCCGCGGATTTTGCCAGGATGATCTGCATGATGTGGGATAGCGTAAGCGATGCGCGGATGCATGACGAGAAAAAACCGTGAAAGCAAAATCTTTACTTCCCATATCCCGTGGATCGTACTATAAAAAGAAGTTCACATTTATCAAATGGTCCGGGCAGGGGTGGTGTGTTTCGATGACGGCAGATCTCAATAAAGTCAGGACGCTCGCGGTTGAATCGCTTTTGCCGGTTGATGTCCATCAGCGCGTTTTGCTGGTGGATGATGAGAGTGTGATCCGTTTCCTGTTCCGCACCATCCTCGGCGCCAATCTGCCGCATTGCGAGATCGTCGAGGCCGTCAATGGCGCGGATGCGGTCGAATCCTTCAGGCATCATCGCTGCCGGGTGATTGTCATGGATTTGCATATGCCGGAAAAAGACGGCGTGTCCGCCTTTATGGAAATTCAGGCGCTGTGCGAGGCCAACGGCTGGCCGATGCCTGCGGTGGTGTTTTGCACCGGGTTTGCGCCGCCTGATGCGTTGCGCAAAATCCTGGGGGGAAAGCAGCGGCACATGTTGCTGGCCAAGCCGGTGAAAGGTGACCACCTGGTCCAGGCCGTCCGGGAGCGGTTGAATTAGCGGGGATATGTTTTTTTATCGGGACGAGCATGCAGATCATCCGTACCATCAGTGAAATGCAGGCTGCGGCGGCCGCCGCACGGCGCGCCGGCAGGCGGATCGGTTTTGTGCCGACCATGGGATACTTGCATGCCGGGCACCTTTCCCTTGTGCAGGAGGCGCGGCGGCATGCCGATTGGATCGTGGTCAGCATCTTTGTCAATCCCATCCAGTTCAGTCCCAATGAGGATCTGGCGGCTTATCCGCGGGATTTCGGGCGGGATGAACAGTCGTGTGCGCAGGCGGGTGTGGATGTGGTTTTTTATCCCGAACCCTCTTCGATGTACCATGCGGATCACAGCGTGTATGTTGAGGAAAACAGGTTGTCCGCTGGCTTGTGCGGCGCGCAGCGCCCGGGCCATTTTCGCGGCGTGCTGACGGTCGTGGCCAAGTTGTTCAACATGGTTTTCCCCGATGTGGCGGTGTTTGGCCGGAAAGATGCGCAGCAGGCGCGCGTCATCCAGCAGATGGTGCGCGATTTGAATTTCCCCGTCCGGATTGTGGTGGCCCCCATCGTGCGTGAGCCCGATGGCCTGGCGATGAGTTCGCGCAATGTCTATCTGACGGCGGATGAGCGGTCGCGGGCGCTGTGGATTTATAAGGCGCTTTGCCATGCGCAGGCTCTTTATCAGGCCGGGGAGCGCTCTGCCGGGAAGCTGGAGTCGGAAATCCGTGCGTGGCTTTCCAACGGGAATCCCCGCCAGGTCGAATATGTTCAGCTGGTTGATTACAAGACGTTTGACCCGGTGGTTGAAATGGCTGGAACCGTGCTGGTGGCCGTATGCATTCGCATGGGCAAGGCGCGCTTGATCGACAACATGATTTTAGAGCCTATCTCAAAAAACACTGGACCATAATGGCGAAGTCTCCGACTGAGCCGTGGTTGATCTTTTCTTTTTTTCGCGATTTTTGGTGTGTTTCGTAGTTAATACTCTTTCCTCACTCATACCATTTACGCTAGAGATTGAGAATAAAGTTCCCGGGCAAAAAACGGTCGGGACGGAGCCCAACCCTCCAGAAAAAATTAGCAAACGGCATGAGTTTTACACTGGAGGGACGGCCTCTGTGCCGTCCGTAGCAAAGGTGGATGATTGCTGTCCGCACGTCTCTTATATACCGAATCTCTAACGCAAATGGTATCATTCGTGGTTAATCTTCAGCTCGGTCCTCGCTGAGTTGGGTCGGCCTGTCAAAGGACCTTTGCAGGAACTGCTTTTTCCTGCTCATCCGTGCCATCCGTATTATCCGTGGTTTCTTTCTTTTTTCCCGAACCCTTAAACCATCAAACCCTTAACCCAAAAACTTCCCCTTCCTATCCGTGTTCATCGATGTGATCTGTGGGCGGTTCTTCTCTTTCTGCCCCCTGCGCCCTGCATCTTCCCATCCGTGGTTTCTTTCTTTGGTTTTCCTGAACCCTGACGTGTCCGGCGTAGCCCTGTCCGGATTCCTGAACCCTGAACCCATTCTTGCCTCCTGCGTTGCGCAGGTTCTGATCTTTCCTTCTTTGCATCCCGGGGCGAAGTTGGTATCCTCACAAAAATCAAGTAGGGGAGTTTTTCGGATGAGTGATGAAAAGATGCTTTCACGGACCATTCGGATCGACCTGATCCCGGATGTTCCGACCGAACCGGCTCCGGAGTCGCGCAAGAAGCGGGTGGTGATCGCCACCTCGTTGCGCAAGCCCACGGCGCAATCACCCACGCGCGCGCAGGTGGGCCGGGATTGGCGCTACCAGGAGCTGTTGCAGAGCATTTACGACGCCACCTTGGTCGCCGGCATGGATGGCAAGATTCTTGAAGCCAACATCCGCGCCACCGACTATTTGCTGTTCAGCCGCGAGGAGCTCGAGAGCATGAACGTGCTGGACATCATTTCCGGCTCCGATGCGACCTTGATCAGCAGCATCTGCGGCAATCTTGAAAACGAACGCCACACATTGATCCAGGCGTACTGCGTCCGCAAGGACGGCACCTTTTTCCCGGCGGAGATTGCGGTCAACCGCTTGCGGCTGACGGACGGGGGCTTGTGCTTTTTCATCCGCGACATCACCCTGCGGCGCCAGGCCGAGGAAATGCTGCGCACCGAGCATAATGCGATCCAGAACGCCGGCAACGGCATTGCGGTGGTGAATCTGGACGCGTGCCTTGAATATATCAATCCGGCCATTGAAAAGATGTGGGGCCTTGACCAGGGCGAGGAGTTTTTTGATGTCCCGGTGGTTCGGCTTTTCTCTGACCAGGCCCAGGCCTCCAAAATGGTGGCGGAGCTTTTGAACACGCGCAGCACATGGACCGGTGAGCTGGTGGCGCGCCGCAAAAACGGCAGCGAGTTTTTTGTGCAGGTTTCGGCGACGCGGAACCGGAATGCGGATGGCGAACTGGTCGGCATTGTTTTTTCATTTGTCGACAGCAGCGACCGCAAGCGGGCGGAGGAGGCGATGCGGGAGGCGGAGCGCAACCGTGTGGTGCTGGAAAGCCTGGGCGCGGCCTGCCACCATCTGGGGCAGCCGGCCACCATTCTCCAGGCCAATCTGGAGCTGTTGAACATCCAGCTTGCCGGATCGGATGAGTCGGTGCAGAATTTGATCAAGTCGAGCATGGAAAACATGGATCGGCTGGGTGAGATTCTGCATAAGTTGCACGCCGTCAACCAGTACCAGACTTCCGAATATCTCGGCATGGGTGGCCCCGGGCAGACGGATGGTTGCCGAATCATCAAGATTTAGACTTTTTCATTTATTGGCGGGATGCCTGAACTGCAAGGTGTTTGAATCCAAAGGGACAGTAACAGCTCAGGTGTTCAGGATTCAGAATGGCCTGCGAATAAGCCTCCATCCGCACTGTCCTTAACTTGGCATTGAAATCTTTAAACATCTTTGCCGGAGTTCATTCTGGCTCCTGAATTCTGACTCCTGACTGCTTGCGCAGCGCTGCCATGTGGTGACATTCCGTCCGGGATTATTCAGCCGGCAGCACGTGGCCATCCGGCCCTTTGGAACAGGTTGGCGGTTTGCCGACCACGTTCCAGTGATAGGTGCCGCCTGCGCGGCAGGTTGGCATTTTTTTGTTTTTCAGGAATCCGATGGCGGCGGTTTCTTCGGCGCTACCGGGTTCGATGGCTTGTCCGTCAACCCAGTTTTTCTCCGTGGCGCATTTCGCCTTGGCTTTTTCAAGCACGCGCAGGTTTTCGATGCAGCGCTGGGTGGCGTGGTCCTGGCGCGCATGGATAAAGGCGGGAATGGTGATCGCCAGCAGGAGTCCGATAAGGCCGACGACAATCAACATATCAAGGAATGAATAGGCTGCACGCTGTTTCATGGAAATCCTCCTGCCGGGTAATCTACCAGACCGGGGCGGGCCGGCGCAAAGCCAAAAACAGAAAATCCGGCTTGCCGATGTGTGAAAATCGTTTGCGTGTGCAGTGAAGCATGGTAGAGATAGGTCCTGACAAAAAGGGAGATGCATGAAGCAGGTGGCTCAAGACCGGTTGCAGAGGCTGATGATCTATGTGTTGCCGGTCCTTGCCGATATTGTGCTGGGGTTGGTCGTTTTTGTGAATCCCGTCCGTGCCGCCAGGTTTGGTGCCAGTGCCACCACCGTGGCGGCCATTGTCGCGGTTTGGAGCGCGGTTTATATTGTCGGGTGCCCCTTGGTGGGGCGTTTTGTGACCGCGTGCAATGCCGCCCGCCTGATGTTGTCCGGCATTGCCATGCAGGCGGTGCTGTGTCTGTTGTTTGTGCTGGCGCCGTCTTTGTTGGCCATGTTCCTTTTGGTCGCGTTGGTCGGGGTGGCAAACAGCCTTTTTTTCCCGGCATTTCAGGTGTTTATGACCGCGGTGGACCGGTTGGGTGGAAAATCGCCGGCCTATTCCGCGGGGCTTTACACCTGTGCGTGGAGCCTGGGGGTTGCAATCGGTCCCTTGGTGGGAGGCCTCTTGATGGGTCTTGACCATGAGCAGGGGTGGAAGTACGGTTATTTCTTCTGTAGCGGGGTCTCCATCCTGACGCTGGTCGGCATCATGTGGCTGCAGCATCTGGCGCATGCGCAGGCGGCGCATCCTGCTGAAACGGCCGCGCCCGGTGTGGCGCCTGCGCCGGTGCCTGCGCGGCAGCCCGATCTGGCATGGTTGGGCTGGACGGTTGCCGCGGCCGGGTTGCTGGCCCTTTGCACGGTGCGGGGCGTGTTTCCGCGGCGGGCGGTGGATATTGGCATGGCGGATTCAACGCTGGGCTTCATGTTTTTCCTGCTCAGCTTTGCGCAGGGGCTGTCGGCGCTTTTCTACATACGCCGCTGGCGCTGGGTTTATCAGGCGGTGCCGGCCGTGGCCTTTGCGGTTTTAGGCGCGGCGTGCAGCCTGGTGTTCGGCTTTGCCATCAGCCCCTTGATGCTGGTTGCGGGGGCGGCCGGGTTCGGCATCTTCAGCGGATTCTTCTTTTTTCAGCTTGTGTATCATTCAATTGTGCATCCCGTGCGGCGTGCCCATTATATTGCGGTCAATGAGATGGTCGTGGCCCTGGGCGGCATTGTCGGTCCGCTGGCGGCTGGCCTGCTCAGCGATCACTGGGGGTTTGGCGTCCCGTATTGTCTCTGGGCGGTCTTGATTGCCGCCGTGGCCGTGGTCCAGGTGGTGGTTCATCGGCGGGTCAGCGCCCCCTATCTGGCGGGGCTGGCCATGCAGGGGAAATGATGTCATGGATGTCGGCAAGCTCTATGAACAATTGCGGCAGACCGCTGTCCGGCAGGGCGCCAAGGCGTTCGGGGTCGCGGATCTTGATATGCTGCGCCGCACAACGCCGGATCTGCTGTGCGGTATTCCGGGGTCTTATGCCCGCGCCGTTGTGTTCGGCATGCGCTTGCAGCGCGCGGTCCTTGAAGGCATCCGGAACGAACCGACGCCGCTCTATGTCCACAACTACCGCCAGCTGAACTACCAGCTGGACCGTGCGGCGTGGTGCATGGCCGACCAGATCCAGGATGCCGGCGGCGCGGCCGTGGCCGTGGCGGCTTCGCAGATTGTCCAGTCCGTGCCCATGACCGGGCATGTCTCGCATAAGCGGTTGGGCTGGGCGGCCGGGTTGGGGCACATCGGCCGCAGCACGTTGTTGATCCATCCCGCGTTTGGCGCGCAGCTGCGCTATGCGTCCGTGTTGACGGACCTGCTGCTGCCGCCCGGCCGCCCGGTCGAGCGTGATTGCGGAACCTGCCGCCGCTGCCGTGATGTGTGTCCGGCGGGTGCCATTGGGGAAACGTCCCGTGATTTCAACCTGGCGGCCTGCTACCGGATGCTGAATACGGAATTTGTGCATGTTTCCTTTGTCGGGCAGCATGTGTGCGGGGTTTGTCTCAAAGCCTGTCCCGGGTCGGGGGTGGCAGAATTCTCTGGGGAATGAGCGTCTCTGCGGATTGATTTGTTTGGTGGGGCGAAGCCTCCGGCTGAGCCGTTCGGTCAGTGGTGATTTTGTCGATCCGCGGCTCGGCAGGGACGCCTCGCTCTACCCGGGGAATCATTATGACACAATCAGAAAACTTGCCAAAGCGCCATAAAGTCCCCCATACAATTCCGGCATGGGTCCGGCAGGGAGTGCGGCATTTTGTCACCGTCAACTGCAAGGAAAGGAATGCTGACAGCCTTTGCCGGAGCGGCATGGCGGCAAAATTATTGGATAGCGCTCGCTATTACGAGAAGCTTGGCCGTTGGTATATATGGCTGGTTGTGGTCATGCCTGACCATGTGCACATTATCGCCACCTTCAATTTAGAGCGCGGTCTTGGGCCGATCATGAAAGGATGGAAAGGTTATCAGAAAAGAAACCTGCACATTGAATGGCAGGCGGACTTTTTCGAACACCGCATACGCAACGATGCCGAATTTATCGAGAAGATGCACTACGTCCGCATGAACCCAGTTCGAAAAAGGCTTGTCGCTTCTCCTGACGCATGGCCACACGTTTTTTCCCGGCCCGATTGGACAAAAGGGATGGACACGATTATTGGTAGGGCGAAGCCTCCGGCTGAGCCGTTCGGTCAGCAGTGATTTTGCCGATCTGCGGCTCGGCAGGGACGCAGCGCACCACCGCTGTCCATAAAAGCGTGATTTTAGATTCAGATTTCCATAGGTGGGGCGAAGCCTCCGGCTGAGCCGTTATCTGGATGCGGTTGCATTTTGTTGAAATCGCATGATTTCAACTGGCAGATGCGGGGCGTTTTGGCTATTTTAGAACCCGATGATTTACCGGCTGATATATTTGAACGGCAGTTTGCAGGGGCAGCGCGTCACGGTTTCCAGCGAGCCGATGACGATCGGCAGCTCGCCTGAGTGTTCGGTTGTGATCAATGATGCTGATGTGGCGCGTAACCATGCCGCGGTTGAGCATCAGGGCGGATATTTGGTCATCCGCGACATGGGTGCCATGGGCAGGATTCTGGTCAATGGCCATGAGGTGCATGCGGCCCGGCTGAAGCATGGCGATGAAATTGAGATCGGGCGCATCCGCTTGCTGGTGCAGGCGGTCGTGCAGGCGGAAGTCGAGCAGGGCCGGCCCCGTCGCCGGCAATGGCTGGTGAAGCGGATATTCCTGCTATTGCTGCTTGTTGCCGGGCTTGGGGTTGCTTATCAGTGGCACACGGATCATGCCGGCAAAACGCCTCAGGCCGCGGTGCCGATTGGATGGATTCAGGCCGATGAGCCGCCGGTTCCGCCTGCGGCGGCCATGGTGCCGGCCGTGGATAAGCACCAGGACGACTTGAATCAAATGCGGCAGGAGTTGTCCAGCATGCAGCAGACGGTCCGGGAATTGTCCGCCTTGCAGAACACGGCGACGGCGGCGGTGGTGTCGGCGCAGGCCATGCCGTCGGGTGCCGTTGATGTGGCGGCAAAGGAAATTGAGATGCCGTTGCCCGAACCTGTCCCCCCCGAGCCGGCGATGGTGAAGCCGGCGCCGAAGGAGGTCGAGGCGCTTTTGCAGGATGCCGATGTCCGGGCGGAATCGGTTCCGGTTGTGTTGCCGGGTGGCCTTTTCCGGATTGTCGCCGATGAGCAGAAGAAGTTCCCGGTCACCGCCGAGTTTGCCGAAATGCGCACCGTGGAAATTGATGTGCTGGCCACCCGGGCGGGTCAGTCCTATGCGCCGCAGAATGTGCGCGTGGAGGTCCGTTTTTTTGATAAGGATGCCGGCACGGGTGCGGTCAGGCCGTCAGGGGCCGTGGTGTCGCTTTCACCCCCGTTCCCGGACGGGGCGTGGGAGGGTCTTGAGCCCAAAAGCCTGACAGCCACCTATGTGGTTCCCAAAAAGCAGCTGCGCCGCACCGCTTCTTTTTATGGGTATTGCATCCGGGTTTTTTACCGGGGTGCTCTGCAGGATGAACGGCGGGTGCCGCGTGAGTTGAGCTTGTGAGCGGATAGGCTCTTAATCGGCCGCCATGCGCGGTGGGAGTTGTGCCATGCGTGAAAAAATATCGGCGTGCGTGATCACGTATAACGAGGAGCAGAAGATCGGCCGTTGCCTCAAAAGCCTCCAGTGGTGCGATGAGATCGTGGTGCTGGACAGCTACAGCACGGACCGGACCCTGGAAATCTGCCGCCAGTTCACGGATAAAATCCACCAGCATGCGTGGCTGGGGTATGTCGGGCAGCGCAACATGATCCGCCAGCTTGCCTCCCAGCCCTGGGTTTTGTTCATGGATGCGGATGAGGAGATTTCGCCGGCCTTGCGCGCTGAGATCGAGGCGGAATTCAGCCGGGGCACGGGGAGGTTTCTCGGGTTTGAGTTTCCCCGCCAGGTCTATTATGTGGGCCGCTGGATTCGGCATGGTGAATGGTATCCCGATGTCAAGCTGCGCCTGTTCAACAAGGCGTACGGCCGCACGGAGGGCCAGGAGCCCCACGACAAGGTGGTTCTCAACGGGCCGGTGAAGCGGCTGAAAAATCCCGTCTGGCACTATACCTATGACGATATCACCGACCACCTCAACACCGTGAACCGGTTTTCCTCGATCACGGCGCGGCAGCGGTTTGTGCAGAATGCGCCTTTCAAGTGGTCGGACCTCTTGGGGCGGCCCGTTTTCCGGTTCATACGCGGATATTTCCTGCGCGGCGGCATCCTGGATGGCGCGCATGGGTTGGTGATCGCGGTGATCAATTCATACGGTGTGTTTGTTAAGTATGCCAAGCATTGGGAGCTGATCCGCCGCCGGCAATCGGATTTTCATGAATTTCCTCCGGAAAAATAACGCGTGGCGTGGGGTGCTGTCGGCGGGCCTTCTGGCGGGCATGCTTTCCGTTGCGGACGGCGCGGAGCCTCCTGCGGTGCAGCCGCTCACCTTGGCGAAGGCGCTGGAGTGTGCGCTGACCCGCAATGCGGATCTGCAGCGGCTGGCACTGCGTGTCAATGAAAAGGCCTGGGGCGTGCAGGGGGCTGGCGCCGGCTTTAAGCCGGTGGCTTTCCCGGTGGGCGATGCGGGGATGTCCGAAAGCAGTCGCCAGTCGACCTATGGTGTCGGGGCGCGGCAGAAGGCGCCGTGGGGCACCGTGGCCGAGGTCAGGGGCGTCGTGGACTCCCTGCAGCTTGACGGGCAGGATCCCGGCCGCCGGGGCCGTGTCTCCGTCTCGCTCCAGCAGCCGCTGTTCCGCAACGCCGGGCCGCTCGTGCAGCAGGAGCCGGTCCGTCGGGCTGAAAGTGCGCAGATGGCGGCGCGCCGCGAATGCGCGCTCTTTCGCACGGACCTCATTGTCAATGTGGCGCAGGGCTATGAGGCGCTCTACCGGGCGCAGGTTGAATGCCGCTATGCCGCGGAGAGCTTGGAGCGGCTCAACCGGCTGTATTACCTGACGCATGTGCGCGAGGCGCAGGGGCGGACGTCCCGGCTGGAGGCGCTGCGGGCGGAGCAGAAAAAAGGTAACGCCGAAATCCGGCTGGCGAAGGCGCGCGAGCAGGAAAAGCGGCAGCAGGCGGAATTTGCCGAATTGCTGGGCTTCCCGCCGGAACAGGCGTTTGCGCTGGCCTCCTGTCCGGTGTTGAGCGTGACGCCGGTGGATTTTGCGCAGGCTGAGGCGCAGGCCCTCGTCAACCGTCTGGATTATGCCCAGATTTTGGCGGATTATGAGGACGCGCGGCGCGGCGTGGCGGTGGCCCGGCGCAATCTGCTGCCGGACCTGAATGCCATCACGCGCTATGAGTGGCGCGACAGTATGGAGGATTCGGCCGTCGCGGACGGGTGGGCTAGGGATGGCTGGTTTGTGGGGCTTGCGATGCAGTCCGACTGGCCGCCGCGCGAAGATCAGGCGCGTCTGGAACAGGCGAAGGTCAATGCGCAGCTGGCCACCCTTGAAATTGAAACCGTGCGTCGCGCCATCGGCCGTCAGGTGCGGGAGAACATGCGGGCGTATGAACGGCTGGCGGCGGAAGTGCCGCTGGCCGAGCAGGGCTTTGTGCTGGCCGGCAAGCGTGCGCAGTTGGCGCGCCGTCTCTTTGAAATGGGGCGGGGCAGTAGCCAGGATGTCATGGATGCCGAGGAGTCGCTGCAGGCCGCGGAGACGCAGCTGCTGGCCACGCAGTCGGATTCATCGGTTGCCGGCTATCAGCTGTTGCGTGCCATGGGGATTTTGGAGGAGTCGCCGGCGGATTTGAAGGCCCCGGGAAAGGATGTGCTGTGAAGGCGCTTGTGCGTAAAAACTGGATGGTTTTTGCGGCGGTCCTGGGGCTCGGCCTGCTGGCCGCCGTGGTCTGGATGTTGCGGGCGCAGCGCCCGGAATGCGTGGTGGTGGTGGCGGGCGATCTGGAATGCTGGTCGTATTATGACGGATATCTTGAATCCCGCAACGTGATGAGCGTGATGTCGCGCCTCTCCGGGCCGGCGGCCATTGTGGACATGGTGCCCGATGGCAGCATGGTCACGCAGGGTCAGGTGCTGGTGTCGTTTGATGCCGCCCAGCTTGAACGTGACGGGGTTCGCCTGACCAGGGAGTATGTCGCCGCCCGCGAGGAGCTGCACAGCCTGCAGACTGCCAAACAGCCGCTGGAGGCGGAGGACTTCGGGATGCGTCGCGCCGAGGCGTGGCGCCAGTACAGCAATGAGCTGCAGACCACCTCGGACAATGAGGCGCTTTACAGGGAGGCGCTGATTTCGGAGCGGGAGATGACCCAGCAGCGCGAGCGCACGGAATGGGCGCGGCTACAGGCCTCTTCGCTGGACAGGCAGGAGGCGCTGACAGTCGGCCTGCTTCATCCTTCGGCGCTCGCCTGCGCCTCGGCCACGCTGGCGGCGGCCGTGGAGGAGGTGGGCTGGGCCGGCCGCCAGATGTCCAACAGCGTGGTTCGTGCCTCCACTGCGGGCATCGTGGCGTACAAGGCGTTGAGCCTGGGCGGGGAATTCCGCACCGTCCGCGTGGGCGACACCATTTACCGCAACCAGCCCTTCATGACGCTGTCGGACATGAGCGACCTCATCATGCGCTGCGACGTGCCGGAGGCGGATTTGACCCGCATCCCGCTCGGTGCGAAGGCCTGGATCCGTCCGGTGGCCTATCCCGATCTTGAGCTGGCGGGCGTGGTTGAAAGCGTCGGGTCCATGGCCCAGTCCGTTGGCGGCAGGACGGCCGGGCAGAAATTTTTCAGTGTCGTGATCCGGCTTAAGGATAATGATCCGCGGCTCAAGGCCGGTATGTCCGTGCAGGGTCGTGTGCTGGCTGCCGCCGCCACGGGGGTGCGGCTGGTGCCGCGCCAGGCGGTCTGGTGGCAGGGTGAGCAGGCCTGTTGCCGGGTCTGGCATTGGCGCAGGGTGCAGGACCGCGCCATTGTCGTCGGCCGCGGCAATGACCGTTGCTGGGAGGTGGTCAGGGGCCTGGAAACCGGCGAACAGGTGGTCATGCCATGAAGGGCGCGGCGCATCCGGTCATCCAGTTCCAGGGGGTGCGGAAATGCTTTTGCGTTGCCAATGAAACTGCCGAAATCCTCAAGTCTGTGGATGCGGAGGTGTGTGCGGGCGAATTCGTCATGATCACCGGTCCGTCCGGTTCCGGCAAATCCACGATCTTGAACCTCATGGCGTTGCTGGACACCCCGACAGGGGGCAGAATTATTTTTGACGGGCAGGATGTGTCATCTCTGGGTGAGGAGCGGCGCAGCGCCCTGCGGGCCCGGGCGATCGGCATGGTGTTCCAGAAATTTTGCCTGCTCCCGCACCGGTCCGTGCTGGAGAATGTGTTTTTCCGCGCCCGTTATGCGGCGGCGGATTCCGGTGATGTCCGGTCGCGGGGCCGTGAAATGGTGCGTGAGATGGGGCTGGAAGGCGTGATGCACCATCCCGTGCGACTGCTCTCCCAGGGCGAGATGCAGCGCGTGGCCATTGCGCGGGCCGTGGCGTTGGAGCCGGTGGTCCTGCTGGCCGATGAGCCCACCGGCAACCTGGATGCCGCCTCCGCGGCGCTGGTCATGGACTGCTTTCGGCGTCTGAACCAGCGCGGCATCACCGTGGTCATGGTGACGCATAATACCGAATTGCTGTCGTTTGCCGGGCGTCGTCTGGTCTGCCGGAATGGGGTGCTGTCATGATCTCTGGAAAATGGCGAGAGCTCATGCGGGACGTGCTGGAAGGGCTGCGGTCGCAGCCCGGCCGCACCAGCCTCTCGTTCCTGGGCGTCGGGATCGGCGTCCTCGCCTTGACCATATTGCTGACCGTGCTGGACGGGTTGCGGCAGAAATCGCACCTGCTGCTGGAGGAGTTTGGCGCGCATGTGTTTTCAATTGCGCCGGCTGCAGGCTCCGATCAGCCGCAGGGCGCAACCCTGACCGACCGGGAAATAGGCCTGTTAAGCGCCAGCCTGCCGGCCTGCCGTCTGTCCGGTGCGCGCAGGTTTCCCGAATCGCTGGGCGTGCCGTCCATCGGTGTTGCGGTGTGGGCCACGGATGAGATGATGCCGGTTGTGCGGCAGTGGAAAATGGTGCGCGGCCGTTTTTTTGACCGGGAAGATTGCCGCCGCAACATGCGCTATGCCGTGATCAGCCGCGCCATGGGCCGGCTGCAGGGTCTGGATGTGGGGCGCACCGTGGCGATCCGGCAGGCCTCTTTTGAAATCATCGGCGTGGTCGATTCCGGTGGCCGCGCGGAAGGCGCGGACGCCGTTGACCGCGCTGGGACGGGCGAATATGTGGTTTTCGTACCCTGCACCGTGGCGCGCCAGTGGGAAGTCAGCCCGGTGTTCAAATATGACACCGTCTTTGTCCAGGTCCCCTCCGGGCAGTCCCTGGAGCGCCATGTGGAGATTGCCCGGCGTGTGCTCTCAAGCAGGCAGCAGGGCTCATCCGGTTATGCGTGGATGACGCCGGACGTGCTTCTGGCCGGTATCCGCAAATGGCAGAAGACCATCGCCTTCACCGCGGGCAGCGTGGCCTTGCTGTGCCTGGTGCTGGGCGGGACCACCATGATGAGCCTGCTGGTGGCCAATGTGCGTGACCGCATGGCGGAGATCGGGCTCAGGCGCGCCTTGGGCGCCATGCCTGCGGATGTGGCCGCGCTGTTTGTCATGGAGGGCTGCCTGATCACCGGCAGCGCCGCGCTGCTCGCTTCCACGCTGGCGCATCTCCTGCTGTGGCTGTTCCGGCCGCTGCTGCCCGTGCCCGTGCATCTCACCGTGTGGACTTGGTTCATCCCGGTGGTCGTGTCGCTGGGCATGGGCGTGCTCTTCTCCCACGGCCCGGCCCGCATGGCCGCCCGCATCCAGCCCGCCGACGCCCTTCGTGCGGAATAACGCGCATGATGAAAGTTTCCGTTTCTGTCATTTCGCGCATTTCGTAGTTAAAGTCCGTATCTTATCCTATCCGTGTCCATCAGTGCTGTGCCCCGCATAGCCTCTGGGCAACGCGGGATGATCAGTGGGCAATTCTGAATCTTCTTTGCCTTGGCGCCATGCTCTCTGCCCCCTGCATTTCACACCCTGCACTCCTCATCCCGTCCGTTTCATCAGTGGTCAATTCCGGAACTTGGCGCCCTTCGCGCCTGTCCTGCCTGCACTGAGGCTGATCGAAGTGAGCAGCGTCGAAGGGTCTTTTCGTGAAAACTCTCTTTTCCTCGCTAACAGTCTAAAAGCCTACAGCCTACAGGCTTTTTCATCTCTCCGCTCTCCACGAAAACACGTCAATAAAAAATTCAGGATTTTTTATGTTTCAGAGTGTTTCAAACTGTTTCACAGTATTGCATTTTTCCGCCCTTTGCCCAAATCTGTCCCGAACCCCGCAGAACCGGGTGTATAATCGCGGGCGTTGGGCGATATTGCCGCTGCGACTTGCAGAGGCTGAAGCGGTTTAGGCTGTAGGCTGGGGTTGGAGGCAGGCTCGATGAAAGCAACAGGAACATGTGGCAGCTGCGAAATGCATGGAGCATGCGGAAATCCGGCTTTTGCCGGTTCCGGATGGTTGACGTCTTTCGTGGTAAAAGGCCTTGCCATGAGATGCGGAAATCAAAGCAAATCAAACCAAATCAGGCTAAATCAAACCAAATCAAACCATTATTTTTTTCGAAATTTTGCGGGGAAAATCCTCAGGTTTCTTTTCGCGCCTCTCGCGTTTTTCGTAGTAAAAACTCTCTTCGCCTCATCAGTGTTTATCAGTGTGATCAGTGGGCAATTCCGATTCTTTGCGTCCTTTGCGCCTTTGCGAGAAAATTCTGCCGTCTTCTTTTCTCCTCATCCGTGGCGGGCAGTTCCTTTTTCTTTCGCGGGCTGCGCTTTGCGCTCGAATTTTCCACGGCAGGGTGGTAATTTTCAAAGTAATGATGCTTGCGAATTTTACCGGGAGGTGTTTATGCGGTTTTGCGTGTCGTTGACAGGATGGCTGGCGGCGGTTTTGATTTTAGGAACAAGCACGGTCGTCCGGGCGGAAGGCCGGGGACCGGTGATCCATCACAGCCCGATGAAGAGCGTGCTGGTCAACAATTCCGTGGTTGTCCGGGCGCGGATTGTGGATGACGTCCGCCATGTCAAGTCCGCGACCCTCTTCGTGGCCCCTTCAAAGGATGCGACCCCTTTCAAGATTCCGATGCAGCTGGCGGATGACCAGACGTATTTCGGCACCATCCCGGCGCGGGTGATTTCCAAAGGCGCCAGCTTCACCTATTACATTTCGGCGGCGAACATGCGCGATGCGGTGACGGAGACGCCGTGGTATGTGGTCGAGGTCCTGTCGGGAACTGAGCCCAGTGAGCCTGAGCAGAAGCCGGAAACCTCCTGGGGCAAGCCGGTCCTGCTGGGGCTCGGCGGCGCGGCATTGGTGGGCGGTGCGGCGCTGGCCATGGGTGGCGGCGGTGGGGGCGGGGGTGACAGCACGGCCATGCCGACCAACTATGCGGGTTTCTATCCCGGTTCGATCACAAGCTGTTATGAAGTTCCGGGCCAGACCCCCACGTGCGCGACCCGCAGCGTGAGCTTCACCGTCACCCTGCAGGGGGTGATTGTCACGGATACCCTGCACGAAGGGCAGCACTTGGAATCATCCGTCAGCGGCAATGATTTCAAATTCACGGCGCCGTCCATCGATCCCGGTGTGACCGGCGATGTCTATTACCAGGGCGCGATCATGGATACGCGTATTCTTGGCACGGTGTCCGGCACAGGCAAACAGGCGGACGGACAGAGTGTGACATTCTCCGGCTCCTTCGAAGCGGCGAAAAACTGATTTCTCCCCGCATCGTTCCGGATCTTCTGTTTTCCACAGGTAGGGCAAAGCCTCCGGCTGAGCCGTCTTGAAAATACAGGATAAGTCTCGGCTGGCAGGCGTCTCAGGTGCCGCTGGATAAGTATCCGCGGCACCTGTAAGCAACGAACCAGACGGGATGAAATCGTCCAGCCATTTTGACGGCCGAATGCGTGTCATTTTGGTTTTGATCGCGCTGCCAGCGCTCGGAATCGCCGCATCCGTGCTTCCTCGGTGCCGTTGCTACCGGAACCGGATGCTGCCCATCCGTGCCGGATTGCCGGGCCCCACCTCATACCCCTTGCACCACGCCATGCCATGGTTGCGGGCGATGGCGGTGTTCGCGGCGAGGTTGAAGTGCCAGCTGTCATTGGCTTTCGGCTTGGCCCCCAGCATGGCGAATGGCAGGGTTAGCGTCAGCATCCATGAGCGGGCGTCTGACTGGTAGTCGGCTTGCCAGCCCGTGGCGATGCGCGAGGCCAGCAGGTTGAAATCCTGCCGGCCATTGCAGAGGAGCTCTCGGTAGATGGCATGGCTGCCGCGTGGGAAAAAGGCCCAGTTCTGCAGACGTTTCCCGTCGCCTTTGATGTCGAAGAAGAGCCGCATGAACCCGCACAGGTTCGTCAGGTTGTGCTGGGCCTTCCAATGGGCGGTGCGTCGGGGCATGTCCACGTCATCCTCCCGCAGGCGGAGCAATAACGCATGGGAGGTATGCTGGACGGAACAGAATAGTTTTTGTCCTTTGTCGAACGGCAGCGGCTCGAAAAATGCCAGGAAATCCGCCCACGCGAATCCGCCGTAGCCGAAACAGTTGTCATGCGATAAGGCCTGCCATTCCGAGCCCTGCGGGGTGCAGATGAATTGCGGCGGGGTGAGATTGGCGATTTCCTGCCCGAGGAAATCAATCCAGCGTGCCGCATATTCCGCCATGGGCGCGTGGCCGCATAATTCCAATGCCTTGACCGCATGGTGATGCGCCTGGTCCAGCAGCTTGCCGGCCTTTTCGAGCGTCTTGGGGCTCCACACTCGCCATGGCCGCACATGGCGCCGGATTTCATTGTAGAGCTGCCGTGAGCGGGCATAGGCCTGGAACGCCTCGAACGGATAGGGTTGGCCAAGATGCTGCCTGAGCCGCTTCAGTGCGGCGATGTCCGGCTCAGGCTTGTAGGCGTCCTTCATGTGCACATACGGTGATCCTTTTGCCTGCACCAGCGCATTCAGGCGTGTCAATTCATCGATCGCCTGGTCCGTGTGCCGGGCGGCGGATTTCCGGTCTTCGGCAAAGTACAGCCGGAAGAGGTCGATCCCGGCATGGATATCGCGGGCACAGGCCCAGGCCAGGTCGCGGTTGCTTTCCAGCTCCTTCATGCATATGGGGCCCAGTTCGCGCCGCAGGCTTGAGGCTTGTTTGAAGGCGCGGTTGCCGAGTGTTTCCATCTCGCGGGCCAGCGTGTCCGGGTTGCGCCGGGTTTTGGCTTTTGCCGGGTTGACGTAGTCGATGACCGGCTGCAGGTCGCTCGGGTAGGAGCGGTGGGCGATGGTCTTGTTGACATAGCACCAGTAGGGATGCGGGTCCTCCTTGTCCTGCTGGTTGTGCAGCGTGCTGACCGGCAGGTAGAAGAAAGGCTGCTGGGTCAGCTGCCGGCGCGATTCCACGGCGTATCCCTCCTGCGTGGTGAGCGGGAACTGCTGCAGGTGCAGGACCTCCGCGCGGGAGGAGTCTCGCAGCGCGCGGTAGGCGCGGCGCGCTTTGGGCTTGGGCAGGTTGAAGTGCATGGCGTGCCAGTCGATGACGCGCTCCTCGTTGAAGCCATGGCCCCGGACAAAGTCCACCGCGGCCTCAAGGTGCATCTGGTTGCCGTGCGCCAGTTCGATCTCTTCATCATCCAGGATGACGGCGGAGTCGACAACGTGCGCCAGCAGCTCCATGCGGGTGTGGAAATTGATGCCGTCTGTGCCCAGTGCGGCCGCGCGCTTGAGCAGGGTGTACACGAACTCGGGATCCGACCACAGCCGGCCGGAGATGTTGGAGCCGCAATTGTGGCAGGGGCCGACGAGGTAGTTCCACTCCACGCTCAATCCGCGTTTGCGGAAATAGGCCTTCCATTCCAGGATGCGCGAGTCGGGGGCCGGATAGTTGTACGCATCCATGGTGTCGATGATCTTGTGCCCCACCATGCAATGCCCGGGATATTGCTCGATCCAGTCGCACAGTTCGCGGGGGTTGGTCATGTACCAGAGGCGTATGAAAAGATCGGGGATGCGGGGCAGCCGGCTGAGGGTTGGGAGCAGGAGCTCGCGTATGAATTCGCTGCTGACCGGCGCGGATTCAAAGTTCAGCATCAGCCGGTCAAGGCCCGGGCAGACATCGAAGAACCGGCTGTAGAGCTCGCGCTGGAAGCGGTAAAACAGCGGATGCTTGAAGTCGGCGATGTTTTCCAGCGGATGTTGCCGGTCAAAGAGGGGGAGGCCGATTTTTTTGCTCAGCTTTGACGGGCAGAATGTCATGTATTGCTGCATGTGCGTCTCGAGCCCGTAGCGGTGCGACACGCGCAGGATCATGTTGAAAATGTCGCGGTAGTGGCGGCGTGTCTCCGCCGGCAGCGGCGCATAGGCGGAAAAAGGGCCATAGTCGCCCATCAGGAGGATCGGATTTTCGGTCATGTAGAACACGATGCCGTTGAAATGGCGGCGGACCAGCTCCCGGCAGATGTCGGCCCAGAATTTTTCCGTGTAGCGCTCGATGCTGTGGGGGACGTTGGGGAGCGGTATGATCTCATGTTTGTAATTGCGGTGGTTGAACCGCAGGCGGCGTGTGACGCTGTGCAGGCGGCGGGCCTGCATGTCATGGAGTTCCAGTACCGCGGCCAGCCGGGCGGTGCGTGTGGCCGCGGTGATGTGCGCAACGCCGTCCTGTCGTGCGATCCGGTAGCCGTCGCGGCCGAGGTCCTGCGCGTTGCCGGCGGTGAACTCGATGGCGTCCATGCCGGCATAAAGCCTGCCGTCGCGGCGGTGTGCGCCGCATTCCTGCAGGGCATGTTCCTCGTCCGTGGTGAAAAGAACCGGGGTGTTGCTCATGGTGTGGTTTTTCCTGTTTGTGATTTCGTGATGTTTTCAAGAAGGCGTTGCTCGGTCTGGACCATGATGTCGAACATGGTGCCGGCATCCGGCGCCTGGCGTAGTTGCGCCAGCATATCTGTCTGGTGGCCCATGGTGCAGAGCCGCGCCAGGGTGTGCAGGTGGATGCGGTCGTCATGGCAGCAGACCAGGAAAAACAGGTCTGTCGGCTGTCCGTCGATGGCGCCGGCATGGATCGGGTGCGCCGCCCGTGCCAGGATGATGAAACAGGTCTCGAAAAGATAGGGGTCATGGTGGCGGGGATGCAGCAGGGCCAGCCCCCCGGGCATGGCGGTGGAGCACAGCGCCTCACGCTCCATGAGGCTGGTGAGCAGGGCTTCGCTGTCGTAGAGCAGGCCGGTTTCTTCCGCCAGTTTCACCATTTCGCGCAGGACCGATGGTTTGGTGCGGGGGGCGAAGTCGGAACGGATGCGGCCGGGCGTCAGCAGCTCCGGCATCAGGGCTTGCCGGTCAAAATCGCGTGAAAGGGTTCGGGCGGCATCGGCATGGTAGCGCGACAGGGAATCGGTCTTCATGTTGAGGATGTGCTGGGACGCCCATGCGTCCATCTTTTGCCGGGAAAACACCGGTTCGCCTTTGCGCAGCTCAAAGGGAATTTCCCGATTCCGCACCAGGCGTTCGAGCTCCGCCCTCTGCAGGTGCAGGTAGGCGGTCAGTTCATTCATGTTGAGTATTCGGTGCGGCATGTGTTTGTCCTGGAAACAAGGGAGAATTTACGCTGTTCCGCCCTGCCAATGCAAGCATGCTGTAAAATATGAGTGCAAATTGATCCGTTTTCTGGCAGGGTTAGACCGTTCCATTTTGACTTAAATGATGAAGGAGCAGTGCTATGGCGGATGTGATGCTGGATAACGAGTATCGGCAACAGCGGCTGGCGAACATGAAGATGCTGGAGGAGCTTGGCTATGCGCCCTTCGGTGCCGCCTTCAATCGCTCGGGCCGTCTGGCGGAAATCCGTGCGGCATTTGAAGAAAATCGCCTGGTCACCATGGCCGGCCGCCTGGTGACCATCCGCAATATGGGCAAAAGTGTGTTTGCCGATTTGCGGGACGGCTCCGGCCGGTTCCAGCTTTTTGTCTCTGCCCGTGACATCGGCGATGACGCGTTCAAGGCGTTCAAGTATCTGGACGTTGGCGACCATATCGGTGTGGAAGGCGCCCTGTTCACCACGCGGACCAATGAGCAGACCGTGAAGGTCGCAAAGTGGGTGTTGCTGTCCAAGGCGCTGCTGCCGTTGCCGGAAAAGTGGCATGGCTTGCGCGATACGGATGCCCGCTACCGTCAGAGGTATCTGGATCTGGTTGCCAACCCCGAAGTGCATGAGACCTTCAACAAGCGGATCCGTATCATCCGTGAAATCCGTGAGTTCCTGACCCTGCGCGGGTTTCAGGAGGTGGAAACGCCGATGATGCAGCCGCAGGCGGGCGGGGCGGCCGCCAGGCCGTTCGTGACGCATTACGGCGCGCTGAACACGAGCATGGTCCTGCGCATCGCGCCGGAGCTTTATCTCAAGCGGTTGCTGGTGGGGGGGTTTGACAAGGTCTTTGAGCTCAACCGGAGCTTCCGCAATGAGGGCCTTGACCGCACACACAATCCCGAGTTCACCATGCTTGAGCTTTATGAGGCGTTTTCCGACATGCGGGGCATGCAGGCGCTGGTGCGGGAAATGATGGTGCATGTCGCCCAGGCGGTGATGGGGACTTTGAAGGTCGGCTCTGCGGAGCGTCCGGTTGACCTGGCCGAGCCGTGGCGTGAGGTGGCCTACCGGGATCTGATCATCGAACGGATGGGGGCCGACTGGTATGATCTGCCGCTGGATCAGGCGCGCGCCCGTCTGAATGCCGCGGGGGTCACAGCGGATCCTGCCTGGGATATGCTGCTGGTCACCCATGAGGTGTATGAGAAGTTGATTGAAAAAACGCTGATGAACCCCACCTTTGTGACGCGGTTCCCTGCGCCGCTCATTCCGTTGGCCAAACGTTGTGTCGACGACCCTTCCTGTGTGGATGTCTTTGAGCTGGTCATCGGCGGACAGGAGATTGCGCCGGCGTACAGCGAGCTTAATGATCCGTTGGAGCAGCGCCGTCGCCTTGACGAGCAGGCGGGGGCATGCCAGGAGAAGGTGGATCACGACTTTTTGACGGCGCTGGAACATGGCATGCCGCCGGCTGGCGGCATGGGCATCGGCATCGACCGGATGGTGATGATCCTGACCGGCATGGATGCGATCCGCGATGTGGTGCTGTTCCCGCAGTTGAAACCGGAAAAAGACACATGACACCCTTTTCGCTGTTCCTTGCGTTGAAATACCTGCGGCCGAAGCGGTCCTTTGTGTCGGTGGTCACCCTGATTTCGGTTGTGGGTGTTCTGCTGGGGGTGGCCATCCTGGTCATTGTCCTGTCGGTCATGAATGGCTTTGACGACATGTGGCGCACCAAGATCCTCAGCTTCAAGCCGCACCTGATCATCTCCGGCGCGCAGGGGGCCGTGGAAAACCTTGATGAAGTGTATGCCGCGGTTGATAGGATCCCCGGCATTACCGGTGTGGCCGGTTGCATTGAAACGCGTGTGCTGATGCGTGGCAATGGGTTGATCACCGCTCCGGTCGTGATCGCCGTGGACGAGTCGCGCGCCGGCCGGGTCAGCCGGATTCCGGATTCGATGGTGGAGGGGAAGTTTGATCTGGCGGATAACGGCGTGGTGGTCGGCATTGATCTGGCGCAGCAGTTGGGGCTGCATGTCGGCAGCCATGTGCTGGTTTATTCACCGCTCAACGTGGTGCGCCAGGATGAGCTCTACCTGCCGGTGGATCTGGAAGTCACCGGCATTTACAATATGGGCATGCGCGACTTTGACGGCATGTTTATCCTGACCTCGCTGGATATCGGGCGTGAACTGGTGGGCATGCGCAGTGGCGCCACCTCGGTTTATGTGATCACAAAGGACGCATTCCAGTTTCCCGGATTTTCGGCCAAGGTGCGGGAGGCGCTGGGCCGCGACTATCTCATCCGCAACTGGACGGAGGTTGACAGCCTGATGTTCGAGGCGCTTAAAACCGAAAAAACCATGATGTTCCTGCTGCTGGCCGTTATCACCGTGGTGGCCATTTTTTGTGTGATGAACACCCTGATTGTGATCACGGTCCAGAAGACCCATGAAATCGGGCTGTTGAAGGCGCTCGGCTTTTCACCGGGAAAAATCATGGCCGCATTTATCTGGCACGGGTGGATCCAGTGCCTGATCGGCATGGCGGCGGGCATCGGTGTCGGCTTGCTGGTGTTGCATAACCTCCAGAATATCGTGGACGCGTTGAACACCATGAATATCCGTGTTTTCCCAAAAGAAATTTACGGGTTGAGCGAAATGCCGTGGCGGATCTCCGCGCGGGAGATTTTCAAGATCGCTGGGTTTGTGATGGTGTTCTGCACCGCGGCGAGCTTCCTGCCCGCCTACCGGGCGGCACGGCTCGATCCGGTTGAGGCGTTGCGGCATGAATAGGAAAGAGTGGCTATGTCGTCATTGATTGAAGCGGAAAATATTCATAAGACCTATCAGCTGGGCCGCCATGTGATTCCGGTCCTTGCCGGTGCGGCGCTGCGGGTAGTGGCCGGGCAGACGGTTTCCATTGTCGGGCTGAGCGGCGCCGGCAAGAGCACCCTGCTGCATGTCCTGGGCGGATTGGACCAGCCTGACCAGGGCCGGGTGATGGTGGAGGACCGCGACCTCTACCGCCTTTCGGCGCGCCAGCGTGCGCTGGTGCGTGCGCTCAAGATAGGGTTTGTGTTCCAGTCCTATCACCTTTTTCCGGAGATGGATGTGTTGGAAAATGTGATGCTGCCATGCATGGCCGCACCGCAAAGCTGGACGGCGGCGCGGCAGAATCGGGAACGCGCCCGTGATTTGCTGGCGGCGGTCGGGCTGGATGGCCGTATGAATCACACGCCGCTGGAATTATCCGGGGGCGAACAGCAGCGTGTCGCGATTGCCCGCGCATTGATGAATGATCCGGCGCTGATTCTGGCCGATGAGCCCACGGGCAATCTGGATGATGAAACTGGCCGTCAGGTTCTGGACTATCTTTTTCAGCTGGTGCGCGATGGCCGGCACACCTTGATTATTGTCACGCACCATGAAAAGGTGGCGGCGGCTTGCGATCAGTGTTACCGCCTGGGCGGCGGCAAGCTTGTGCCGGCATCGGCTTGATTATACCGGGTGCGGCGTGCCGAAGAGCAGGGTCATGAAATCGCCGTTCTTCATGGTGCCGAGCTGTCCTTTCAGGCAGGCAATCTCATCAAATGTCTGTACGCCATCCGGAGGTGTGCCGCGCATCCGCACGGCAACCGGCACCGGCGTGCGTGTGTGGCGGCCCAGTGCAATCGGGACGGGATGGTCGGGGAGCACGGCGACGTTGATGTCGGGGCCAACCGCCTGGAGCACCCGGTTGACCAGGCGGGCATCGAAATCTTCAATGGCCCTGATTTTCAGGGATAAATCGCAGGCATGTGAGACTTCGTCGATCGCTTCCACATGCACGTAAACCAGGTCATGGTTGCGGATGGCGGCGATGGCGGCATCCGCCTTGCCTTCGTAATTGGTGTCCACATAGCCGGTGGCGCCGGGCACGGTGATGACGTCCATGCCTAGGCTGCGGCCCAGCCCGATAATCACGTCCACTGCGGAGATCACTGCCCCGCGGATTCCATACTTCTCATCGAGCTTGCGCAGGGCCCCGGCCTTGCCGCCGTTCCATGGCCAGACGCCATTGGCGGGCGGATGGCCATGTTGTTTCAGCCGCCGGTTGACTGGCGAGGCCTCCAGCACGGCAGGCGCTTCGCGCATCAGTCGGCGTAACAGGTCCGCAGTGGCTTCGCCGGCGGCGCTTTTGGCTTGTGGCAGGTAGTCGCTGACGCGCTGGCCTTGATGGTCGTCCGGTTTTTCCGTTTTGACGGCCGCCGAATAAGGCGCGCCGGAGAGTACCAGGATGTTGCGGTAGCTGACCCCCGGATAAAACCGGATGGATGGATTGCCAAAGTGGTGGTTGAGCTCGGCAATGAGTGCCGCCGCATCTTCACCGCCGATGTGGCCGCCTGAAAAATCCTGCAAGGTTCCGTTGCTTTCCGTGGTCAGGTTGATCCGGAAGGCCACATCATCCTTGCCGAGGGGGATATTGCGGCCGGCGGCTTCCAGCGGGCCACGGCCGCAATACTCGGTGGCCAGATCGCAGCCCAGTACTGACATGTTGGCCACTTCGCTGCTGGTGGGGAATCCGTCGGGCAGGGTGAGCAGGGTTCCGCTGCGTCCCTCGCGGGCGATTTGGTCCATGGATGGCGTCTGGGCGTGTTGCAGGGGCGTCTTTCCGTCTAGTTGCGGGATCGGTTCATCCCCCATGCCGTCCGCCAGGAAAACAATGGTTTTCTTCTGTGCCATAATGAGTGACACCATAGCGCGGGGGCGTGCAGGTGTCAACCCGGGAGGATGGTGTTGGGCAGGAGAAAATGCAGGATGAGCCCCGCCAGCGGCTGGATGACCCAGTTCAATATATTCAGATAGAGTAGCAGGCAGATCAGCAGCATGCCGTAGCGCTCAAGACGCATATACGACTGCAACAGGCGGAAAGGCAGGAATCCCATCACAATACGGGATCCATCAAGTGGCGGGATTGGAACCAGATTGAACAGGGCCAGGATCACGTTGACGAAACAGAGGTTGATGAAAAATGCACCAAACACACCGGATGGGACGATGTATAACAGCATTGCACCAAGAATTGCCAGCAGTAGATTGGCCAGAGGACCGGCGGCGCCGACAATCTGGATGCCGCGCCGGGGATTGCGGAAAAGCGATGGATTGAATGGCACCGGTTTTGCCCAGCCGATGATGAACGGGCTGTGCATCATAAATAAGAGCAGGGGGATCAGGATGGATCCAACCGGATCAATATGGACCAGCGGGTTGGAGGAAAGCCTGCCGGACATCCTGGCGGTGGGGTCACCCATGCGGTCGGCGGCGTACCCGTGCGCGATTTCATGGAACACCACGGATGGCACAAGCGCCAGAAGTTGGATGACTTGGTCTATCATGGGGGCTCACCATCTCAGATTTTCACTTTTATCGCAACGGTTTTGTGCGTATAAAGCAGGCAGTGAGAGTTGTAATGTGAAATGCCGTAGGGATAAGAGAAAGCGTTCCATGCCGTGGATCGCTATCCTTTGTGGTCCAACCAAAGAACACGAAGGAAGGAGCACGGCATGGAACAGAGGGAAA
>Ga0118677_10000267_pt1 | contig 113051 bp, 91 predicted proteins | sample AliMusrvi5mmetaG_FD_86154 | JGI IMG/M metagenome (GOLD analysis project Ga0118677, IMG submission 86154)
GCCCAGTCGCCTCGCAATCGTGCCGGTTGGTTACGCCGACGGGTATCCCCGGGCGCTGAGCAACCGGGCGATCGTCCAGGTTCGCGGGCTTGATGCCCCGGTCGTGGGACGCGTGAGCATGGACCAGATCGTGGTCGATGTGACGGATTCCGCCGCCATGACCGTCCTCAGTTCCGCGGATCCCACCGTCCACCAGGGGGATATCGCGGAATTTTCGAACGGCTCCCTGCGCATCTACCGGCCCGTCACGGCGACGAGTCTCTTGGTAGTGGTCGCCACCCCGTCCGGGACTGTTCATCTGACGCCGGTCGCGGGGGAGAGCGACTATAAGGTGACGCAGTCGACCGACGCGCGCTTTCCTGTCGGCTGCACGGTGCTCGGATATCCGGACGGCAGCATCACCCGCACCGAAACTGTGACCCTGACGGGCACAGTTCTTGAATCGCTCCATTACCACGTCACCGATGTCGCGGGAACCACCCCGGTTGCCGATGTCATCGTGGACAAGAACGGCATCGTTCTTTACTCGACGGACCTTGTATCTTTTGCTCTTGGCAGCACCTTCAATGCCTCGAAGAATATCCAGTTCGTGCGAGTTCTGCCTTCTCTCGGCGTTCCGTCAGCATCGCCACTCCTCCAATCCGCAACGGCAGGGGACTACAAGGCGGATTACGTCGGCGCCACGTTCAATGTCGGCAGCGGAAAGTTCACGCTCGATATGCGCGGAGATGTCCCGGCTTGGACCGTTGCGAATACCCTGGGCTCGCCGAGCGCTACGGCGCTCCCCATCGGAGCCTCCGTTCTGTCGGGCACCTGGAATATGGATTTTATCCGCCTCGGATGGAAATCCTCGGATCCCGCCGCGTTCAACATTGTGAGAGCTGTCCCCATCACCGGAAGCGGCTACGCCCTGACCCTTCAAAACTCGCAGTTAAGCCCCGTGCAGGTGGTGATCGCCACGAATGCGAGCGGGATCGTGACGGAAACCTCCGACGCCGGCCTCATCCCGATCGGGTTCAAGGTGGATCTTACGAAAGTGACGGACCTGACGCGCTACAATTCGCCTCTCGCGTCCCTGGCCGGCGCGACTGTCCATCTGAGTTCTGGAAGTTTCGCCCTTGATCCCATCTATAACGGAGCCACCACGAAGTTCAGCTTCAGCGGAGTAGGTTCGGAAGCCGCCAAGCTGACGGGCTTGCATTTGAACGGAATCGCCACCCTGGCGCTTAGCGGAACGGAAAATGAGGCCGTCACTTTGACTTTCAAGGACGTTAACGGGAACGTCGTTCTAGCCCCCGCGGCCATCACGCTCGGAACGTCTTCGCAGAACTTCTCATTCGATCTCACCGGAAAGAACGAAGTGACGGAGATTGATTTTGAGACTGGAGTGACCGGAAGCACGAATCCTCTCTGCACGGTCGAAGTGACGGGCCGACTTGCGGGAGCTCCACTCGCAACGAGTTACTCGACTTCGCCTCTTACTTCCGTGCCGCTCACCGCAACCGCAGAGATCGCAACGATTGCAGGCTACCAGAACGGGTATTTCTCACTGATCCCTGCTTCTGACGGATCCACCACCAAATTCAGCGTTTCCAACCGGCTGCTTGGCGGAGCTGATGGTTATACTACGGCGGCCTCCTCGATCAAGAACCTGAGCCTGAGCGGGAGCGCGACGCTTGCGCTGAGCGGTACGGCAGGGCAGGAACTGACCGTGACGCTCGGGGGACAAACTTTTAACGTCACCCTGACTTCCACGCCGCAGAACTACACTTTCACAGGCCTCGTCGGGACAGTGACCGAGATCGATTTTAAGGCCGGAAACGATCCTCTCACTGTGCCCGTTTCTTACACAGTCGAAGTCAACGGCCGTGTCAAGGACGCGCCTCTCGCGACGGTCTACTCGAAAGGAGGCCTTTCGGCTGTTCCGAGCAATGCCTCGGCCACGGTAGAGATCGGAACCTACAACCCCGGCACCGGCATCGCCCAGGCAGGCAATTTCACTCTGCAGCCCATTTACGACGGGAGAACGACAAAATTCACCATAGCCGGCAAGGCGGTCGGTCTTCCTGCCATGGCCTCACTGAAAAATCTTGCCCTCAGCGGAAGCGTCACGCTGGCGCTCGGCGGAACGGCAGGCCAGATCCTCACCGTCAACTTCGGGACAAAGTCCTTTGATATCACGATGGATGGCGGTATGAAGGATTACACCTTTACAGGTCTCGGCGATGTCTCGGAGATCGATTTTTCTTCCGCGAGCCCTGTGCAGACAACTAAGCCCTTGCTTTTCACGGCCGAGATCCAGGGCCAGGTCAAGGATGTTCCTTTCTCTCAGACATACAAAGGCTCATCGCTTACGACCATGCCGCTGACCACCCTTGTGACCGGCAACAATCTGACACCCTCGTTCACGACGAACGGACTCACGACGTCATTCACGATGAAAGGAACGGATCTTCAGGCCAATCTTAGCAACGGCCTTAATATCACCGGCAACACCTTGACCTTGGCACTTTCCGGAACATTGGGAGAGAATCTGGCGATCACGGTGCAAACATCCGACGGAACGACCGTCACTACAAAAATTTTCAACGTCACGCTCGATGGCAGTCAAGCCAAGAATTACACGTTCGATATCTCCGATCTGGCGGATCCTGTTGTCGCGATCGGTTTTCTCGCGACCACGCCTCCCTCGCCAGCCACTCAATCCTTTACGGTGGAGTTCGGCGGAGTCCTTCCCGGGGCTTACCGAAATGATAATTTCGATGCCACCTCACTGACCTCCCTCACGGGCGTGAGTGCGGCAACCTATAAATACGGCTCGTTCTCTGAGGTCATTCATACCCACGGTTCTACACAGGAAAGCTACAATGACCATTGGCAATCTGTCGTGAATATCAACACGCCGCTTCAGGGCAGCGGAGATACACAACACTTTCATATTTATGCCCAATACGGTCCCGATGCTGATGGAGACTATGCGGCCCAACAGTGGCTTTATTATGAAACAACGCATATAAAGTGCAATGCTGCGAGCACCGCAAGCGTCACTTTGGCGCTGAGCGGCACCGAAGGCCATCATCTTAATGTGGAACTGGGCGGGAGGACCTTCAACGTCACGTTGACCGCCGAGGCCCGGAACTACACATTTACGGGTTTCTTGGCTCCCGTAACGAGCATCGTTTTAGAACGAAATCTTTTTGAGGGAACAAGCACCACCTACAGCTGGACGCTCGGAAGCAATACGATCACCGGCACTCCCGTCACAGGAACGGATCACGCGACCGAAAATCTATCGAATCTCACTCCCGTCGAAACGGCTCCGGCTCAAGTCACCGCCGTAAGCGGGCTCTTCTCCTCATCGCCTGTTTATAACGCTCCTACAACCACGACTCCTGCGGGCACAACCACCTTTAGCATGCAAGGGAAGGCGCCGGCAAAAGCATCACTCACGGGCGTAACCCTAGATCCGAGTGACGGTGGAAGCGTGACCCTCGCACTCTCCGGAACGAATAGCCAGCGGCTCTTTGTCATCGTCGGTGGGCAGCGCTTTTCCGTGACACTGACCTCGGATCCAAAGAATTACACGTTCACGAACCTGGGGAACGCGACGCAAATCGATTTCGAAACCTACGGGACTTCTCAGACAAGTTATACTGTGGAGGTGGGCGGAAAGCTGCAAAATGTTCTCGAAGTGGCCGGCTATTCGCCGACCGCTCTCACCGGCATGCCGACAGACGTCACCGCAACACGCCTGCAGTACGATAGTGCAACGCCGGCCGAGCCTACAGGTGAAGACGGTAATCTCTCCGTGTATTCGGACAGTTACACCTCCACGCTTTATTTCCAGGGAACCAGTCCCGCTGACGGAACTCATAGTGAGACTACCTCCCTAAAGACCACCGTCCCGACAGGCTTTAATTTTATCGGCAATGTCGCGACGCTGGCGATCAAAGCTTCGGAGAGCCAAGATATTACCGTGACATTCACGGGGGCGATCGAGGGCGCGCCTTCCACTCCCACAAGCAGAACATTTACGGTCAAGGCTGGCACGACCTATCAAAATTTTAGCTTTGATCTCACGGACTTAGGCGCCGTAAATCAGATCGTATTTTCGCAGGTCGAATCCATTCGTACGGCTTTCACCAGCGGCAAGAGTTATATCGTCGTTTGGGAACCTGGCAGTAATAAATAGGATAGGCTTTAAAACAGTGTGTTTCGCTGAAAAACAGTGGGATGGTGGGGTGGTCGGGACGACTGGATTTGAACCAGCGACTCCAGCGTCCCGAACGCTGTGCTCTACCAGGCTGAGCCACTTCCCGAACTGTATACGGCAATGATGAATTCGGCTACCCCTTTAGCATGGTTTCGACCTGGTGTCTAGCCATTTCCAATAGAGTGTGCAACCATGTCGTGCAGGTGACGACCAACAGCCGTTGAAGAGATATTTTTGTTATCTAGCTTTTCTTACAAACAAAAACAGCTGGCTCAAGCCAGCTGTTTTCTGCACAATAGATGTTAACCGCAGTTAATTGACCTGATCAGACAATTTGCTACCCGGTTTGAACTTGGCTATTGTTTTGGCAGGGATATCGATCATCGCACCAGTACGCGGGTTCTTGGCCTTGCGCGCAGTGCGCTTGACAGTTGAAAAGGTTCCGAAACCGACCAAGGTAACTTTGTCACCCTTGGATAGTGCGCCAGATACCGCCATAAGCATTCCATTCAGGGCCTTCTCGGCCGCGGCCTTACTAATGTCTGCCGCTTCAGCCATGGACTCAACCAGTTCTTTCTTGTTCATTCTTCCCTCCCGATGATGTTAGCATTGCCAAAACAGCCAGACCCATACTCCTGACGCGGCATCTGTTGTGATACACTGAAACTAAAATAAAAAAAAAATTCTTTGTCAAAGAAAAAAACCGTTTTATCAACTCTAAAGGCCTGCCAAACAAGATATAGTCACAAAAAGACCAAATTCGAGCGATTACCGGCCCTCCAAATTGAGAAACACCTTCCTGATACCGCTGTTCTGAAAAAACCGAAGCAATGCCTTATGGGTACTTGGATTCAGCAATTTTTCAAAATCCATCGCCTCTATTTCCACATACACCGTATCTTCTCGCTCTCTCTCCATGCGGACCCGGCATCCCGTCAAACCAAATCTCTCCACCCCCTCTTCCCAATACTTGATCCGCTCGAGACGATCAATGGTGATCTTCATCCCAGAAGGAATTCTGGTCGCCAGACAAGAAGATGAAGGCTGGTTCCAAGCTGCCAATCCAAGCTGCTGACTGTAACCGCGGACATCTGCCTTGTCGAAACCAGCCTCGACAAACGGCATTTTCACACCCAGCTCATGAATGGCACGAAGACCGGCGCGATTGCCCTTAAGATCATCGATATTGGTGCCATCGATCAAAATCGTAAACCCATGTTTTTCCATACGTTCACGGAAGAGCGAATAGATACGAAATTTGCAGAGATAGCAGCGATCCGCCGTATTTTTGACGAATTCTTTCCAGCTCAGAGGCAGCAGTTGGAGAATCTCCAATTCAATGCCCTTGGAATACCCGTTATTTACCAGCCAGCTTTCCGCTCTTTCTATTTCACTGGGTTTGAGCAATTCAGATCTGCCGAACAGAACAAGGACATTACCAGCCCCCAGGGTATCAAGGGCGCACTTCAGCAGAAGGGTACTGTCGGATCCGCCAGAAAAGGCGATTGCCACCCTTTTATAACCCTGCAGTATTGATTTGAGCCGATCAGCTTTACTTTCGAGATGCAAACAGGAATCCTCTTCTGTTTCGCTGTATTCCACTACCTGAAAAATTGCTGCAAGGAAGGTGGCGCTTTCGTTGACAACGCACTCTTATACACTGTACTCCGCAACAACTGCAAGCAACACGATCAACCCTTAACGATATAGTGGACTCCAAAGGAAAATCCTCGGTATTCGTTTCAAGCTGCTCGCTCTGGGAGAGGTCGGTTGGAGACTACCAGGCAGAAGATGTTTACCAAGGAACGGCGCTCACAAGATCCGAAAAAGATGACGGCAAATCTGTCTGATGGTACGATGCGGTACCGCGCAGGAATCGGGCGGCATAGCGCACAAGGGGAGAACAACGAGATGAACAAAGGTTTGCTGATCGTTTTTACCGGCAACGGTAAGGGTAAGACCACCGCAGCCCTGGGCATGGCCATGCGGGCGGCCGGTCATAACCAAAAGGTTTGTGTTATCCAGTTCATCAAGGGCGGGTGGCACTACGGTGAGCTCGATGCGGTGCAACGGTTTGCAGGATTGATCGATCTGCATGTCATGGGCAAGGGCTTCACCTGGAAATCCGAAAATCTGGACGAGGATGCCCGCCTGGCCCGCGAGGCCTGGGAGTTTGCCTGCACGGCCATCACATCAGGGACCTACCATACGGTGGTCCTTGACGAATTCACCTACCTGCTCCACTACAAAATGCTGGCAATCGAGCCCTGCCTGCAATTTCTCGCAGGCCGCGACCCTTCGCAGCATGTGGTGATCACCGGTCGTTACGCCCCGGAACAGCTGATTGTGGCGGCTGATTTGGTCACGGAGATGCAGATGATCAAGCATCCCCTGAAAGGCGGGATCAAGGCACAGAAGGGGATTGAGTTCTAACACGACTTTTCCCCATTAACCCTTTGCTGGCCGGAGGAATGTCGTGGGGATCAGTTGATCATAAACTGGGCTTCCTGATCGAGCCATCGCATGACCTTACTAATAAACTTTGCTTCATTCAGACTCTTTCGGGTACCAGCAGAAATGAGCTCCAGCGGCAATTGATCGGAACTGAACCGGATTTCATGATCATTGCGATAGCGGATAATCAAAACACTGTCTTTTTTCAGCAACCCTTCCTCAAACACCGAGACGAGCGTATCCGTGTTGAACACGGAAAAATTTTCTTTGACCAGTGCTGAGCGTAAATCAATCATCAGTTCCGTGCAGCGGGGCCTGTTGAGCATGGCTTGGGCGACTTGGAGGATATCGCAGCCAGCGGCATCGTCCATGACCCCGAAGACAACAATGGCATAGGCCGAGCCGTCATTATTTTCCTTGATTCTGAATCGCATATATCCCTCCAATGGATGTATGATTAATCCCTTAATCGAATGCAATCGACGACCTGTCGTCAGGTACACGTATTTTTCGATGAACATTCGCTTGGAAGGTTCACCTCGGAATACACCTGTCTGGATTCTTATCGACAGAACCGTGATCCGAGGATTAGCACAAAATGAAAACAATTGTGATGCCCTGCTCCCCGCCTTCTGTCAATCCGGCCTTTATCATTAAGGATGAGTAATCGATAGAACAAGAAGGCAAGACTCATTTTTTTCCAAAACAGGAAGAGACCGCAGCAATAGAATACACGATCCAACCGGGTGACACTATTGCCAGGGTCACCAAGCGACTCGGCACGGATTGGAACTCGTTGAAGAAAGCCAATCCGACGGCGGTCGGCAAATCACCATTCCAGGGCATTCCTAACTGACTATTGCTCTCAAATATTCGCTGATGAACCGACCCTCGGTCCCTGTCTCGGTTCCCAGGCATAGAGCAACAAGCCCGCCGAACAGCCGATAATCCCAGCCAGCTCCCAACTCCCGAGCACCTCGCCCAATACCCACCAGGCCAAAAGGGCGGTGGTCACCGGCACAAAAGACATGAACAGGGCCACCGTAATCGTGCCCAGGTGACGAATGGCGTAGGCCACACACATCAGGGCAATGACATTGACGATGAAGCCTTGATAAATGGCTTGAACGACAATATCTTGCAGAGAAGCCGATGGCATATTCGACGGCAGGATGAACCAAAGCGGCGTGAACAACACCACGTTGACCACGGGCACAATGACAACCACATCCTGCCAGCCCATGCGCCACAGCCGGATGCCGGTCATGTGCAGGGTATAGCAGACCGCAGCGGTCAGCAGGAGGAGGATTCCGGTCGATTGACCGAAGGAGAACACCGAGCCGCCGGTCATGATGCAATTGGCCAAAAAAATAAGACCAATGGCCGCATAGCGGTGCAGGGCGATCCGCTGCCGGAAAAGCAGCCAGGCCGCGACGGCCCCCAGAACCGGCAGCATGCCGTTGACCAAGACCCCGGCATGAGCGGCCCGCAGGACCTTGAGCCCGTAAAAAGAAAGCATGGTGTAGGGAAAGCCGACCCCGAGCCCGACCACGAGGTACTGGTGGACTCGGAACTGCCGCCAGTTATAGCGAAGCATCAGCGGCGACACCACCAGCAAAGCGGTCCAGTAGCGCAGCAAGGTAATATCAGCCGGTTGCAGTTGCGAATGTACGCCATAGCGGGAGATGGCGATCCATCCGGACCAGATGAAGACCACGGCCAGGCCCGCCAGATAAGGTTTGATCGTTTTCATGAGAGGCAAGAAATACTCCACATTTTCCGGTCCGGCAAGCCCTTCACGAAAAGAGGCCGCGGACGCCCCTGAGTCGCCGCCGGTATAACCTTTAACCACAAGAGTCTCATCCATGAGCCGTCCCCCGGAAATCAATAAGCAGATGGCTGCACTCCGGTTTGACAACCGCTTCACCCGTTCTCTGCCCGCCGATCCCCTGACCGAGAACAGGCGTCGTCAGGTCGTGGGTGCCTGCTACTCGCGGGTTCAGCCGACCAGGGTCGCGGCACCACGGCTGGTTGCCTACTCGCCTGAGGCCGCTGCCCTGCTCGATCTCTCCGAGGCCGCCTGCCGCTCCGAGACCTTTACCCAGGTCTTTGCCGGTAATCAGCTGCTCGCGGGCATGGATTCCCACGCCGCCTGTTACGGCGGCCATCAGTTCGGCAACTGGGCCGGACAGCTGGGCGACGGCCGGGCTATTAACCTCGGCGAAATCGTCAACCAGCGTGGCGAGCACTGGACACTGCAATTGAAAGGGGCCGGCCCGACTCCTTATTCCCGAACCGCCGACGGCCTGGCCGTACTGCGTTCCTCGCTGCGCGAATTCCTCTGCAGCGAGGCCATGTTCCACCTGGGTGTGCCGACGACCAGGGCGCTCAGCCTCATCCTCACCGGTGAGCCGGTGGAGCGCGACCTCTTCTATGACGGTCATCCCCGGGAGGAACCCGGTGCCATCGTCTGTCGGCTGGCCCCTTCCTTTATCCGTTTCGGCAATTTTGAAATCCTTACCGCCCGTGGTGAATTGGACGTCTTACAACAACTGGCCGACTATACCGTCCGCACCGGTTTTCCCCATCTGGGGGAACCGTCACCCGAAGTCTATCTCCGCTGGTTTGAGGAGATCTGCCGGACCACCGCCGACCTGATGGTGCACTGGCTGCGGGTGGGCTTCGTTCACGGAGTCATGAACACCGATAACATGTCGATCCACGGGCTCACCATTGATTATGGCCCCTACGGCTGGCTCGAGGATTACGATCCCACCTGGACCCCGAACACCACCGACAGCGCCGGCCACCGCTACTGCTACGGCCGCCAGGCCCAGATCGCCCACTGGAATCTGGCCCAACTCGCCAACGCCCTCTACCCGCTGATCAACGAGGCAGCCCCCCTGGAACAGGCCCTGCGCGGCTACACGACCCATTTCGATCAGGGCTGGCAGGCTATGATGGCGGCCAAACTGGGATTGATCGCCTATGAACCGTCCCTGGACCGAGGGCTCATCAAGGAACTGCTGCAAATCCTGGCCGAGATCGAAACCGACATGACCCTCTTTTTTCGGGGACTGGCCTTGGTCCCTGGCGGTACGCCCCTTACAGTAATACCGCCAAGGGAAAGGATCACCTCCCTCTTACCAGCCTTTTACCGACCGGAACAGGTGACCCCGGCGTACCAAAACCGGCTCATTGCCTGGCTGGACCGTTACGAGGAACGGCTGCGCCGGGATACCCTGCCCCCAGAGGTGCGAAGGTCCCGAATGGATGCGGTCAACCCGAAATACGTACTGCGCAATTACCTGGCGCAACTGGCTATCGATCGGGTCGAGCAGGATGATTTCTCCTTGGTGACGGAACTGTTGGCAGTATTGCGGCATCCTTACGACGAACAACCGGACAAGGAACGTTTTGCCGAAAAACGCCCAGAATGGGCACGGAACCGCCCCGGCTGTTCCATGCTCTCCTGCAGTTCCTGAAATTTGGTGCTATCGTGCTTCGATGGCATGGAGCCATGAATGAAAACAAATGAGATGCACTGGCAGGCAGTCTTTTTCGATTTTGACGGGGTGATCGCCGCCTCCATCGAGGTCAAGATCCGGGCCTTTGCCACCTTGTTTGCTTCTTATGGACCGGCAATACAGGAGCAGGTGATCCGTTATCACTGCGACAATGGCGGCATGCCCCGATATCAAAAGCTACGCCACTGCTTTGAGGGCATCGTCGGCCGACCCATTGATGATAGGGAGTTGGCACGGATGGGGCAGCTATTTGCAGACCTGGTGCTGGAAAAGGTGGTGGCGGCACCATTGATCGCCGGTGCCCTGCCGACCCTGGAGCAGCTCCGGGAATCCGGCACTCCAGCCTATATTGTCTCTGGTACCCCGCACGAGGAAATGCAGATGATCGTTGAGCGCAAAGGGCTGCAATCCTATTTCACCGAAGTGCATGGGTCACCGCGGCCGAAAGCGGTAATCGTCAACGAGATTCTCGACCGCTCTCACTATGCTCCCCACCAGTGCCTGTTCATCGGCGATGCCCTGGCCGATTACCAAGCCGCAAACGCCACCGACCTCCGCTTTCTCGGCATCACCCCGGAGGGACAGGAGTCAATCTTCCCCAAAGGCGTGCCTACTTCCGCAAGGGTGACGCTGACCTTCTGAAGACTCCACCGCCGCAGTGCCCTTTGCCACCTCTGGTCACGCTTCGTTCGGCCGTGAGGTTGACCTTGACACCCGAGTGTTATTTTTCTATAGACACTCCACGCTGATGCGTTTTTGCAGGGGTGGCGCGTAGCCTGAGATGAGACCCGTCGAACCTGATTTGGACCATTCCAGCGCAGGGAATTGCAGCATTTGTATTTACCACGTTGCGCTCTCCCCTCCCCCCTTCGCCGCCTATTGTAACCTAACCTCGCAATCCTATTCCCAGAGGCTTCCCCATGTCTGTCCTTGCTGGAAAAACCGCTGAAAACCTGATAAAAATCCGGAAGAACAAGCCGTTGATTCATAATATCACCAACTTTGTGGTGATGAATTATACCGCCAATGTGCTGTTGGCCTGCGGTGCCTCCCCGGTCATGGCCCATGCCGAAAACGAGGTTGAAGAGATGGTCGCCTTTGCGGGGGCCCTGGTCCTCAACATCGGCACCCTTACCGATGCCTGGGTGGGACTCATGCTCAAAGCTGGCCGCAAGGCCACAGCACTGGGCAAACCCATCATTCTTGATCCTGTAGGTTCCGGGGCCACGGCCCTGCGTACCAATGCCGCCAAACAGATTCTCAGCGGCACCAAGGTCAGCGTGGTGCGTGGCAATGCCTCCGAGATTCTGTCGCTTGCCGATCAGGATTCTCAGACCAAGGGTGTTGACGCCATCCATTCGGTGGCCGATGCTGCCGCCGCCGCTGGCCAGCTGGCCCGTGAACTGGGCACCACCTTGGCCATCACCGGCCCGATTGATGTGGTGACGGATGGCCAACGCGTCGTCACCATTGAGGGCGGCCATCACCTGATGCCGTATGTCACCGGCACCGGTTGCTCGGCCACCGCTATTATCGGCGCCTTTCTCGCTGTCGACACCGATACTGTCTCAGCCGCAGCCACCGGCCTGGCCTTCTTCGGCCTGGCAGGGGCAAAGGCCGGAACCACCGCTACCGGCCCTGGCACCTTCATGATACACCTGTTGGACGCCCTCTACACCCTCACCCCGGAAGAGGTGGCACAGGGTTGCCGGATCACCGAAGGCTGAAGCATTCACATGATCGATTATTCGCTCTATCTGGTGACTGATCGGGGCCTGTCCCTGGGCCGGGCAACCGTTAATATTGTCCGGGCCGCTGTTTCCGGGGGCGTTACCTGTGTGCAGTTGCGGGAAAAGCACTGTTCCACCCGAGCCTTCATCGAGGGAGCGAGCGCCCTGAAAACACTGCTGGATGCGCTAGAGACCAGGATCCCGTTGATCATCAATGACCGGCTCGATGTTGCCCTGGCCATCGGGGCGGACGGGGTGCATCTCGGCCAGACCGACATGCCCATTGCCGACGCCAGGCGTCTGGTCGGCGCCGCCATGATCATCGGCATCTCAGCGGAATCAATAGCTGACGCCATCCGGGCCGAGGCAGCAGGGGCCGACTATATCGGCATCAGCCCGGTCTTCACTACCACGACTAAACAGGACACCGCATTGCCCCTTGGCCTGGAAGGCATCCGGCAGATCCGGGCCGCAGTGCGCCTTCCCCTGGTTGCCATCGGCGGCATCCAGCAGGATAACGCCCATGCGGTCATCCGGGCCGGGGCCGACGGGGTAGCGGTGGTCTCGGCCATTGTGAGTGCAGCCTGCCCGCGCAAAGCAGCATCAGCCCTCAAACAACAGATTCAATCAGCACGATAGAGGAAAGGTCTCCATGGAACAAAACAAAACATATTGCCGGGTATTAACCATCGCCGGCTCCGACAGCGGCGGCGGCGCAGGGATTCAGGCGGATCTGAAAACCATCTCGGCCAACGGCTGCTACGGCATGAGCGTGATCACGGCCCTGACCGCCCAAAATACCCTCGGGGTCACCGGAATCCATGCGGTGCCGGTGGACTTTGTCGCCGCCCAGATGGAAGCGGTGCTTGGTGACATTGGGGTGGATGCGGTCAAGATCGGCATGCTCTTCTCCCCTGAGCTGATCCGAACCGTGGCTGATCAGTTGCAAAAAATCGCGGTCACCAGGATCGTTTTGGACCCGGTGATGGTCGCCCAGAGCGGCGACAAACTTCTCCAGGATGAGGCTATCGCAGCGCTCAAGCAGTACCTTATCCCCTTGGCCGAACTGATCACCCCTAACCTGCCGGAGGCCTCGGTACTGCTGGGCCGGGAGATCACCGCCGCTACTGAAATTGAGGCAGCTGCCATCGAACTGGCCGGGCTGGGCTGCGACAACGTCCTCATTAAGGGCGGCCATTTGGAATCCGGCGACAGCGACGACTGCCTCTATCTTGGTGCCGACAGGCGGATCGTTACCTTTCCCGGATTGCGCATCCCCACCCGCAACAACCACGGCACTGGCTGCACCCTCTCCTCCGCCATCGCCTCGTTTCTCGCCAAGGGCGAAAACATGGTCACCGCCGTGGGACTGGCCAAGGAATACATCACCGGCGCCATCCGGGCTGGGGCCGACTATCGCCTCGGCCACGGCCACGGACCGGTGCATCATTTCTTCCGGTTTTTCTGAATGCAATCGTTGCTGTTCCGCACCCGTACCGGATGGCGACCGTAATGCCGCAGCAAGCCCCGGCCATCGTCTTTGACCGGGTCTGCCTGGATTTCTCCGGCAAGCCGTTGTTCCAGGAACTATCGCTGCGCCTGGAGGGCGGGCAATCCACCTGTATCCTTGGCCCCAGCGGCTGCGGCAAATCAACCCTGCTCAAACTGATCGCCGGTTCCACGGCCCTGCCCTACAGCGGCGCCATCCGCTTTGACACCACGCCTCCGGGCGGCCAACAGGTTGCCTGGATGGGACAAAACGATCTGCTCCTCCCCTGGCTAACGCTCTTAGAGAATGTCCTGCTCGGCGCCCGATTGCGGCATGAGCTGACCGAGACCCGCCGACACCAAGCGTTAACACTCATCCACGAAGCCGGTCTGACCGGGTATGAGCAGGCCCTGCCCAACGCCCTGTCCGGAGGAATGCGCCAGCGCGCCGCCCTGCTGCGTACCCTGATGGAAGAACGACCGGTGCTGTTGATGGACGAACCCTTCTCGGCCCTGGACGCCCTCACTCGCTTCCGGCTGCAGAATCTGGCCGCCCGGCTCACCAAAGGGGCCACGGTGGTCCTGGTCACCCATGACCCCCTCGAGGCTCTGCGCCTGGCAGATCGAATCATTGTCCTGGCCGGCGCACCGGTACAGATTGCCGAAATCCTTGAACTGGGTGAGGGTGCCCCGCGTGATCCGGGGGACCCAGCAGTCACCAGCCAATACCCCCATCTCCTGTCCCTGCTGATGAACGGTGAAACCGCATGAAGGCCGCCCTGCGCCTCTGCCTCCTCACGGCCGGTCTGTTGACCCTATGGCAGCTGCTGGTCCTGCTCACCGGGGCGCCAACCTATATCCTCCCCGGCCCCGTGCCGGTAGCAAAAGCCCTGATTACCCAGCTGCCGATTCTGAGCAAACATCTGGGTACCACCCTGACTGAAATCCTCATCGGCCTACTGCTCGGCACCCTGCTGGGAACCTCCAGTGCCATCGCCATGATCGTCTCGCCCCTGCTGAAGCGGTGGATGCTGCCGGTGCTGGTGATCAGTCAGGCCATTCCGGTCTTTGCCCTGGCCCCAGTGCTGGTACTCTGGTTCGGCTACGGCATGGCCTCCAAGATCGCCATGGCGGTCTTGATTATCTTCTTCCCGGTGACCTCGTCTTTTTATTACGGCATGCAGCGCACCGATCCGGACCTGCTGGAACTGGCCCGAATCATGGGGGCCAAGCCCCTGGCCGTGCTCCGCACCATCATCATCCCCTCGGCCCTGCCCGCCTTTGCCGCCGGGGTGCGAGTGGCAACCGCCGTGGCCCCGATCGGGGCGGTAGTGGGAGAATGGGTCGGCTCGAGCGCCGGACTCGGTTTCTACATGCTCCACGCCAATGCCCGCATGCAGATCGATGTGATGTTCGCTGCCCTGACGCTGCTGGCCGCTGTCTCCCTGCTGCTCTATTTTCTGGTTGATCATCTGCTCGATCGCCTCATCTACTGGCAACCCAAACAAGGAACAAACCTATGAAAAAGCTCTCCACATTGCTGCTGCCCCTGCTGGTGGCCGCCCTCCTGCTGCCGGTCGCACCGGTCAGAGCGGCCGAAAAACTGACCGTGCTCCTCGACTGGTTCGTCAATCCCGACCACGCTCCGCTGTATGTGGCCCTGGAAAAAGGCTTCTTTGCAGCCAGGGGGCTTGAGGTCGAGCTGATCGCCCCTTCCAATCCCAATGATCCGCCCAAACTGGTGGCTGCGGGCAAGGCGGATATTGCCGTCTCCTACCAGCATCAGCACCAGATGCAAATCGATCAGGGGCTGCCGCTGGTGCGCATCGCCACGCTGATCGCCACGCCGTTGAACTCGCTGGTGGTGCTGGAGGACTCCAAAATCAAGACCATCGCCGACCTCAAGGGCAAGACTATCGGCTATTCGGTGGGAGGATTTGAGACGGCGCTATTGAAGGTGATGCTGGAAAAAGAAGGGCTGAAGCTGGAGGATGTCAAGTTGGTGAATGTCAACTTCTCGCTGTCACCCTCGCTGTTCACCGGCCAGACCGATGCTGTGATCGGGGCCTTTCGCACTTTTGAATTAAATCAGATGGCCATTGAAAAACGACCGGGGCGGGCCTTTTTTGTCGAGGAGTATGGGGTGCCGGCCTACGACGAACTGATACTGGTGGCGGGCAGCAAAGCGGTTGCGGATCCGAAGCTGCGCAAATTCGTGGACGCGATGGAGGAAGGGGTGCAATACCTGATCAACCATCCGGATGAGAGCTGGAAACTGTTCGTCAGTCATGGCCGGGAGAATCTGGACGATGAACTCAATCGCCGAGCCTGGAAAGACACCCTGCCGCGCTTTGCCCTACGGCCCGGCGCCCTGGATAGGAACCGTTACAACCGGTTTGCCCATTTCCTCCAGCAGGAAAAAATCGTTACCAATGTGCCACCGCTCGATACCTGGGCAGTGGAGCTGCCGTAAGCGGCTCGTCGATCAACCCGCAAACCCGGCACCAGGTGCCGGGTTCAGGCAAACAGGGCCTTGCCGTGTTCCTGCATGGCCACAATGACCCTGCGAACAGTGTGCTTCTGTTCCTGCCAACTGGGGTAATCCGTTGCCTGCTGTAAAATCGCAGAGAAGGCCAGGCAGTTGTCGAGGCCGACCATCTGCTCGATGGCCGTGGCCGGAAAGGTCGCATCCAACTCCTGCGGCCGGGCGTCCTGCTGATAAAAGGCTAACCTGCCGCAATACAAGGCCAGCTCCTCCAATACATCCCAGAGCCCTTCCCGCCAGGCAGCGATAGTCTCCGCGCCCTGCAACTGCTCCAGGCTGGCCGCCACCCCTTCACTGTGAAAATCGACTTCGGCAAACTGGTAGCAGCCATTCTCCGGCGGATTGGCACCATTGACCTCATGCCAGGAGACCAGGGCATGGGCGCGGGTGCTGATCCTCATTGCCTGCAGCTTGGTCCACAAGAGAAATTCGTAATAGTGACACTGAATGCCCTGTTCCTGGGAAAAGCGATAGATATTGCCGTACTCGGCGTTATAGGGGACCAAATGGGCAAGGTGCACCAACTGGGTGACCATGGTGTGGATATAAGAAAGACCGCTGATCGCGGCCTTGTTGATCAGGATCTTGTGCCCACTGCCTTTCGTGGGGTTGAACACCAGGCGGGCATTGCGGTTTTCCAGGCCGAGGTTGCTGTAATAGGGGGCGAGTTGCTCGCACTCATCCTCAAAATTCTCGGTTTTGACAATCAGGGTATTGGCCCCCAGCAGATCGGGATCCACTTCCTTGCGGTGAATAAAAGTCAAGGCCCGGTTGAACCGCGCTGTTTCCGCGGCGGAAAAATTAAAAATCTCCATGGTGCTCTCCGTAATGCTCGCATTAAAAAAGGCAGCCTTAAACAGACTGCCTTGAATTCCTGCATGGCGGCTGACGCCGTTTGCGGTTATTTGGCGGCGCTTCGCTCCGCTTCCTGCTCCAGCAATTCGCCCAGGGCCTTGGCGGTATCACCGACTATATTGATGCAATGCTGGCGACGGCTGTCGGGATTGCCATAAAAATCTTTGACCTGATCCCGATCCATCCAATCGACCCGGGCAATCTGGACGCAGTTGATGCCGCCGTGCGGTGCGGCCAGGGTCTCGAAATTTTTCATGACCGCCTTGGTAGCGCTCCACATCCGGGGATTTTCCTTTTCCTCCAGGCTGCTCCGGCTGTACAGACAGCCGATCACGCTGACCGCCCCTACCAGTGCGCCGCAGATATTGCCGGTACCGCCGATACCGCCGCCGAATGCCCCAAGTGCCCTGATCACCGAAGGATCTTCCACACCCAGTTTCTCCAACCCGACCATGGCCAACACCTGGCTGCAGTGCAACCGCTGCTTAAACAGGTCAATCGCTTTTTCCCGCATTTCATCTGGCTTCATCATTTCCCCCATGCATTGAGATTGAAGGTGGAATATACTATCAGTCCTTTAACTCTACCCTATTCACTTTGGAACTGCATTGCGATTTTCGTCCCCAGGATGGCACCAACAGCGATTTTGTATCCCTACCCGCTGCGCTCCGGTCGAATTTTGCCTTAACCATTGAGTCCCGGATCGTTCATGCGCAACCACCCCGTCATTGTCCTTGATTTTGAAACCACCGGCATGTCTCCGGATTATGGCGACCGACCGATCGAAGTGGGTGCGGTGCGCATTGACAACAACCGGATCGTCGATCGCTTTCAGGGCCTGATGAATCCAGGATTTGCCATCAGTTGGTTCATCGAATCGTTGACCGGAATCAGTAATGCCCTGTTGGCCGAGGCCCCACCCTGCGAAGAGGTCATGACCCGTTTTGCCGACTGGATCGACGACACGCCCCTGGTAGCCCACAATGCCGGCTTTGATCGTAAATTCCTGGACGCCGAGCTGCTGTTGCTCGGCAGGAACCGGGAGAATGCCATGACCTGCACGATGCTGGCGGCACGCCGGCTTTTCCCCGAGACTCCCAACCATAAACTCGCCACCCTGGTCCACCATTGCGGTATTTGCACCGACGGCACCTTTCACCGCGCTTTAGCCGATGCCGAAATGACCGGCCAGCTCTGGATTGCCATGACCGATCTCCTGCAGAACCGCTACGGTCTCCACGAGGTTCCCTTTGCCCTGATGCAGGCCTTGACCCGGATCGCCAGGGCCAAGGCAGACCGATATCTCCGCACCTTTGCCGACCAGCAGCGGGCAGGCCTTGCCCTCTTGGAAGAGGCGGCATGGAACCAATAAAGGAAACGACCGGCGCGCCTCTTCGTCGGCAGCTGATCGAGCTGCTCACCGCCGGCACCTGCGGCGTACGCGAACTCTCTCAGGAACTGCACCAGAGTGAAAAAGAGATCTATGACCACCTCGTCCATATCGAACGCTCGCTTAAACCCGGCGGCAAACGGCTGGTAATCGAACCGGCGGTCTGTTTGAGCTGCGGCTTTGTGTTTGCAGAGCGCAAGCGCCCGCAACCACCTGGGCACTGCCCACAGTGCAAAAAAACCCATATCCGTCGACCCCGCTATGCTATTCGCTGAAGCGGACGCCTTATACAGTCCCTTATTCCCATGAAGCAGCCATGATCCTTCTCAATGCCCTGTTCCCGGTTCTGGCCCTGATCCTCGCCGGAACAGCCTTCAAACACTGGCGGATTACCGATGCGGCCTTTCTGCGCACCTCGGACCGACTGGTCTATTTTGTCTTTTTCCCGGTGATGCTCTTCTGGAAAATCGGCGCAGCCCCGCTGCAATTCGATAACGGCTGGCGTTACCTGGTGGCCTCGGCCCTGGCAGTGGTGGCCGTCTGCGGTTTAAGCCTGCTGTTCATCCGCCTGTGGCCGGTGGCCCGCTTCAAGGCAGGCTCCTTTAACCAGGGCTGTTACCGCTTCAACACCTATATCGGCATGGCGGTGGTCATCAACGCCTTTGGTGAAGCCGGGGTGCAGCTGTACGGCATCCTCATTGGCCTGATCATCCCAATGATCAATATCCTCTGCGTGCCGGTGCTCATCTGGTACGGTGCAGATGAGCGCAATCAAGAAGCCCGCCTCACTACGACCCTCAAACACCTGCTGGCTAACCCGCTGATCATCGCCTGTGTTGCCGGCATGCTCTATTCTCGGCTGGTCGGCTCCTTTCCCCTCTCCATTGACAACACCCTCAAACTGCTGTCCCAGGTCACCCTGCCGCTCGCCCTGTTCTCCATCGGCGGCACCCTCACCGTTGCTAACCTCCGGGACAATATGGGTCTGGCCCTGGCCTCGGCAGTCTTCAAACTGGCCGCGTTGCCGCTCCTTGGGCTGTTCTTTCTCTGGCTCTTCGGCGTCACCGGCCTGGCCTGGCAGGTAAGCATGCTCTTTTTCACCCTGCCCACCTCAACCGCCATCTACATTCTCTCGTCGCAGTTGCGCTCCGATATCGAACTGGCCTCGGCAGTGATCGTGGTATCGACCTTCCTTTCCTTTGGCTCCATGGCCCTGATGTTGTTGGCGGGGTGAGAATAATGAAAAAATTATTACAATGATGTAGTGAGAATTTTCGACAAAACATCTGCCAAATCTTTCATAATCAGAGGCTTGGGAACAATCGCTTTAATGCCGATTTCCTGAGCTCTTTTGGCAACAACAAGATCGCTGCATCCGGAACACAAGATAATAGGGATGCCGGGTTTGATCCTTAATATTTCACGGGCGAGATCAAGCCCGGTCATCTGCGGCATGGTGTGATCAGTAAAGACCAGATCGAATTGATCCGGCTGCCGCTTAAACAGTTCCAATGCGTCCAGACTGCTCAACCTCACAACCACCTCATACCCGAGTTCTTCAAATATTTGCCGTTCTAACTCGAGGATCAGTGCATCATCATCGATTGCGAGAATTCGGCCACTCCCCATCGGCAGCGTTGTCGCCATTTCGGCATAAGCCGGTGCCGTGATCCCCACTCGCGGGAGATAGACATGGAAGGAACTCCCTTTCCCAGGTTCGCTGTCGACGAGGATGGCGCCCTCATAATTTTTGACGATCGAATAGACCACCGCCAGACCCAATCCCGTCCCCTCCCCAGGTTTTTTCGTCGTGAAATAGGGATCAAAAATACGTTTGACAGTACTGAGATCCATGCCATGTCCCGTGTCCCGGACAGTAATCCTGAGATAAGATCCTGGACCTAACTCTCGGCTCTGTCGGCCAGAAAAAGGATCGATCTCTTCATTGCTCAACTCCACTTCAAGCAAACCGCCGCGCTTGCTCATAGCATGACCGGCGTTAGCGCACAGGTTCATCAAAACTTGGTGTATTTGGGTAGGATCGGCCATCACCATACTCGATGCCGCATCGGACGCGAGATGCTGACGAACCTCTATAGTTGAAGGCAGTGAGGCTCTGATCAGTTTCAAGGTCTCTAGCACTAGACTGCTCACCTGGATAGGCTTTCGCTCCTGCTCGGTCTGCCGGCTGAAAGTGAGGATTTGTTTCACAAGGTCCTTAGCACGAAAAGCCGAGATGAGAACTTGCTGGAGGTTGGTCCGCATCCGGCTTTCTGGAATATTTCTATTGAGCGCCAATTCCGTGTAACCAATGATGGGCACCAGAAGATTGTTGAAATCATGGGCAATGCCTCCGGCCAGGGTACCGATAGCATCCATCTTCTGCGCCTGGAAAAGCCTGGTTTCCAGAAGCTTTCGGTCCGTAATGTCTTGGGCGGTGCCTTCGAGGTACAGAATTTTCCCCCTCTCGTCCCTGACAGCACGGGCGTTGAGCGTAACCCATGCAATGCTTCTATCCTTACGATACAAACGGGCCTCGAACTCTCGCACCACCCCTTCCTTTTCCACCAGTCGAAAGAGTTCGGTGCAACGATCGGGATCGACATACAGCTGTTGCGATATATCCGTCAGTGTAGCTACCATCTCCTCGGGGGAGTCATACCGAAGGATGCGGGCAAAGGCGGGGTTGGCACTGATGATACTGTCAGCAGGGGTTATTTGGAATATGCCGTCAACCGCGTTTTCAAAAATGCCCCGGTATTTTTCTTCCGCAGCCGCAAGGGCCTCTACCATGCTTCTGCGCTCGGTGAAATCACGTATTGATTCGATGGCGCCGACAACGTTGCCTTTAGAATCACGCAGAACGCTCGCCATTGCATAAAGATAATACCCTCCTGCCGGCAATTCCTGCGTGTATGCTTCACCGGCCAGAAATGAACCCTTTCTTTCCAGGTTCACGTATTTCGTTTCAATATTTTCTTGTGGCTCAAGAACCAAATCGATAAGAACAGGCCGACGTTTTCCATAAAAGGGCAAAGCATACTCATAGTCGCCCTTGCCCAGCATTGCAGAGGCCTTGAAACCGGTCATCTCCTCAATCGCCCTGTTCCAGGCAATAATGCGACCTTGATTATCAATAACAAAGGTCGCATCCGGAAGGAAATCGACGATATTGGCAAGTTGTTGCTGCGATTCACTGAAGGCCTCTTCTGCCAGTTTACGGTCGGTTATATCTTCGAGCGTCTCCACGGCGCCAACCATCTCACCCTGTGAATTTCGGATAGCGGCGGCGGTAAAATGGAGCCATTTCCCCTGTTGCCCCAATTTCGGGAAAAAATCCGTTGCCTCGAATGCATCTTGAATCAGCTTGGACTGGCAAGACTTGCCTTGATACCAGCTGGCAAGGGCCTCGAAGTTTTCATCAACCAGGAGATCCGACATACTGGGTCTTTCCAAGGGGTAAAAGGCATGCCAGGAAGCGCTGTTGCCAATCATCTCATCCCCCTTGACCTGGCTCATTTCTTCGAGAGCCTTGTTCCAGTGGGTTACCCGATGATCCTTGGCAATGACAAACATCGGGATCGGAGAGCCCTGGATGATACTTTCCAGATGCTGCTCACTCTCTTTCAGCCTCTGTTCCGCCTCTTTGCGCTCGGTGATATTGCGCACGATGACGATGAGCTGATCCGCGATCAACGGCAAAAGCCGCGCTTCATAGTAATGTCGCTTGTTGTGTATCAGCAGACAGTACTCCATGCTCACCAGGGATCTCGTTGCCTTCACACGGTGAAGCGCCCGCTGAAAGGCCTTGCCAACGTCTTCAAAGGGCACATCCTGGATTCGTTTTCCGAGCAAAGAGTTGGGCTCAAGGAAAAAGTCCGCTGCGGAGCCCGCGTCACAGTCGAGTATCTTGCCCTCACTGTCCAGCACGAACAACAAATCGGGGATGGCCTGAAAGATAGCGCGCATTTCGGAGTTGGCCTGGAGCAACTCCTGGGAACTCAATTCGAGCGACCGTTCAAGCATCCCGCGATCGGCGTCAAATTCCCGGTAGGCATCGTTAACGGCATGAATAAACCCGCGCCATTCCTCGGGGACACTTTGTGCATCGCCAAAGTGGCGTTTTAGCTGGCGTTTCAGCAGGCTGTGCATATTTTCCAAAGACATTGCCCTCTAACTCTTGCGCTCATTTTCGCTAACGGTGAGACTCGGTTTTTTTGGCGACAGGAGTGTCCTTTACGAACATTCTCCCTCGGACAAAATGGTGATAGTCATGGTCTGGTTATGCAATTCGCATTTTGCCCCGGGAATAAATGGAGAGATTTCTCCATACGAATAGAACCCGGCCAGGGTCGTTTGATCCCCCAAAACCTGCTGAACCCCCTCCACCTCTTCCTCGACACGCTGTTTCAAAACAAGTTTTCGACCTACGCAACTGATACAAATCGCCAAATGAGCCGATGCCGGAGCAATGGCATGATTGCTGATTCTGGCCGCTCCAATGGCACCGTCGATCAAACGGTCAAAATTTGCTTTCATCAGGCGTGCATAGGAGCCTTCTGGAATATCCCCGGCAAAGGTCAGGCTCTGCTCCTCTTCGTTTACCGAGAGTATGGTGCGCACCACCCCGCTTTCTCCTGCTTTGGTGCGAATACTCAGGGGAAAAAGGAGTCCTGTGGCCGGCAAACCATTCGCGTGTTCCCCTAGATATTTTCTGTACAATTCCAAGGCCGATTGCCCGTCTAACTCGTACAGAACATTCCCGCTGGAACGCGTGATCAATCGTTCGGGACCGAATGGATCCCACCCGCCTAAGGAACCATAACCGACCTTAAGGCCACACCCGTACAAACCTAAAATAGCGATGGTATCCTTTTCCGGAACACCGTCCCAGAAGACGAGGGTCTTTTCGAACCGACCGCCATCTCCCGCCAATCCACCGGTGACAGTCACCGAGTCGGGCAGATGGGTCATCAACCCTCTGACCAGATCGCTGCCGTTCACAGCCAATCCATCTGAAAGTATAAAAACGTGCGCAAGCCCCTCCGGCTCTAGAAGTCCCGCCAGAGCTACCCCAGCCTCGAAGCTGTCCTTCATCTGCCCAAGCCGGATACAACCGCCTTGCACCTGTGTGTGCTCAAAATGAACGGCTGTGGTCACCAACGAATCATCCGTTACATGAATGCCGCAAATCTCTCCGGCAGTGGAACAACCCATGAGGTGTGCAAGGGGATACCTCCGCTTTACTTCTTCCAAAAGGTCATGCCCCTCAAGGAGGAGCGTAGCGCCGAACAATAAGACCAGCTGCGCTGATTCCTTCAAGGATTCAGCATGTTGGGGCGTCCAGCCATTCGCTTGCGTCCATATGCTTTGTTCGATTTTCATACAGCAGTCCTTTCATGAGATTGAGGTACAAAGGCTCTTGCAATCCTGGGGCGGAGGAGGGGAACGAGATGTTGCGTCGTCTTTTCAGGCGCACTGTAACAGTTCAGTGCCGACTGTGGCAAACTTTCCAAGGGACAAACAGCCTCTTTCCCCCAAGACAATCCGTCCGGTACGACTCAAAGAACTAGTACAAAACAGTAAGTTACCGGTCAATCATTATTCATGATAACCGTAATAGGTATGTATAAATTAGGATGAGGGAAGGGGGAGGATATGCAGAATCGCCCTTTTCAGGGGAGTGGGAAAGCGTTTTCGTACCATGAATCCGCCCCGCCAATCAAAGCTCAGCGGAACAAAAGGAACTTTTTTGTTCGACGATCTTGCACACTAGGCAACTGGAGATGACGACAGGAAGCAATGTTCGCGGCTACCCCACTGAAATCAATAAAGAATCTTGTCGAGAATCGACGGGCTGGGCGGCTGAATCTGTTCGGAGGCGGTGTTCGCTGCTTTTGTATCGAATTGCAGACCGAGCATCTTCAGGCTGTTCGCATCAAGATAGAGCTTATCCTCATAGGCTGCCAGGATACTCTGATCTACCGGATTGACCAGCCGTACCGAAAGATACATCACCCGGTTGGCCATGGTATAGGTGCCGACCACAACGGCCTGCGCATGCTGTTTGTAGGCAAGAGTCTTCATGTCGCGGGTCAGCATGAAATCCCCTTTGTTCACCACCACCTGCACGTCTCTGCGCAGATTGATTTCCCGCACGGTATAACCGCGGGAAACAAACCCGGCAGCGATGTTGTTCTGAAAGCTGCGTCCAAAACTGGAGGCAGCATCAAGATTATCGTTGTCAACCAGCGTCGTGACCATGATCGGCCCATCAGGTCGATGGGGGAACAGCGGAGGCTTAGTTTGGTTGATCAAAGTTTCGGCAACCTTGTTGCCCAGTCGCACCAGATTGACATCATCGCCGAGTACCGGTTCGAGCCGGGTGCCGTTCAGATCGCTGCATCCTGAAACAGTACAGAGCAGCAACAACCACACACTGACAACAACAATGGGGCGAATCATAGGCTTCATCCTGTAGGCGTTACCGGCTTTACAATAAAGGTGAGTGAGAGGTGAACATATTTGCTTCTCGGCAGCATCCCCTGGAAACAAAAGGTTTTTCTGTCCTTTTCCCCAAAGTGTCATGCCAGCAGGGCATTGATCCGCCCCTCGATTTCCGCCTGCGGAGCCGCACCGACCAACTGATCCACCATCGTGCCGTTCTTGAAAAAGAGCAAGGTCGGCACCCCTCTGATCTGGAAACGGGCGGCGCTCATCTGCTGGCTGGAGGTATCCAGTTTAAAAACAAGCAGACGGCCCGCATACAATCCGGCCAGCGATTCCATAATGGGGGCAAGCATCCGACAGGGGCCGCAGGTAGGCGAGTAGAAGTCTACCAGTACCGGCAATGACGATTGCTCGACTTTTTTGAGAAATTCGGCATCAAGCAAGGGATTGACCACCCCAGAGACCGGGGCGCCGGCGAGCGACAGACCACACCGGCCACATTTAGGAGTGAGATGCTGCTTATCTGGCGGAATTCTGTTTTTGGCCCCACATCCGGGGCAGACGATCAGAGTATGCATTTTGCCAACCTCTTTTTTGAACACACAGTACAGGTATGCAAAGCAGATCAGTAGCAATAACAACCAAACAGTGCATCTGCCCTGCGACTCACGCCACCTTATTGATAACTATACGACGGCGCGAACCGATATTCCATCGATATTCAAACATCACTGCAGCTTGAGTCGAGATTTGCCAAGGGTTCGCTTCACAGCCATTTTTTAGTTCTGAACCAAGTCAGGAGCGCCGCCGAAATCAGAAAAAAACTGAGAATTGAGAGCGACTATGTTCAATGCACCTCCGTGCATATATTCCAAGTTCATACCACATGCACGGAATCCTTTAAAACCACCTTACCACTTTCCAACCCACCTCATTTATGCGACAGCACTAGCCTTGGATGTTTAAATTGCAGTTAATTGTTAGCATATGGTATTATATGTGTAAATGCATGAACATGACTGGGGGATACGCTTCCGTGTTGCGAGGTGATGAATGTTTCATCGATATCTGTTGTTTATATTTTTAACAGGGATTTTTCTTGTTCTCCCCGGTGCCTCTCTAGCCCAAGCCGTTACTCAACTCGATGCCTCCTTTGGCCTCAAAGGTAAAGTAGCCGTTGAACTAGGAGTGAAAAATAACGCTCATGCGGTAGTTGTGCAACCGGATGGCAAGATTGTAGTCGCCGGATCTTCTTCCTCCAAGGAAGCCCTGCTCAACTTTTCATTGCTCCGCTTCAATAAAGACGGTTCGCTCGATCCTACGTTTAACCATGACGGCTCCGTTGTAACTTCCGTCTCCAAAGGCGATAATGAAGCCTTGGCACTAGGTCTGCTCTCGGATGGCCGTATTGTTGCCGCTGGCTACAGCCACAATGGCAAAAACCGTGATTTCGCGTTGCTTTGTTATCTTCCGGATGGCTCGCGCGACCGGACCTTCGGCCGCAATGGCGCAGTGATCACCTCGATCGGCAACGGCAATGAAGAGATTGCCGCCATGACGATCAACGCAGAGGATATGATTACCGTTGCCGGTGTCACTGAAGGCACGGTCGGCAGGGTTCTGGTGACCGCGCGATATTTTGCAGATGGTGTTCTCGATACCTCCTTTGGCGAACAGGGCATAAATCTGATCGGAATCGGTAAGGATGTTACTGTCGAAGGAATTATTGAGCGCAAAGACGGATCGTTGGTAATTTCTGGATCGTACAAAGAAAAAAATGGTGCCTCACTGATGCTGGTGGGACTCAATGGTAAAGGGGGGCTCGATAACCGCTTCGGTGTCAAAGGTATCGCCGTTCCTTCCGGTTCATTTGTTGCCAGTGAAGGGTACGGGCTGGTCGAGGACAAAGATGGCCATTTGTATGTCGCCGGGTCGGTGGGGATGGCAGGTAAAAGGGATACCGCTTTGTTTCGTTTTACCAAAGCTGGCAAGGTCGATGCCTCGTTTGGGGACAAAGGCGTTGTTATCACGCAAGTCAGTGAGCAGGATGATGTCCTCTATGCGGTGACCATAGGCAAAAGCGGTGTGATTGCCAGCGGCTACACTACCGAAGCGGGCGTTCGTCAGTTTCTGCTGGTCACCTTCTCCAGCGACGATATCCCCTCGGCCACACCCACAACTAAAACGACAGGCATGGGCACCGTTAAAAACGGGACCGCAAAACCCATTCCCATCCAGGAAGTACGGGTGAACGGTGCAACAAAAGTGCAGATCAGACGGTTGCAAGTGATTTCCTCCTTTGCCGATTACACCACAGTCCAACATCCGCCTTTTCTCCGGTCATCGATTCGCAAGGCTTCGCTTGTTCCAGTCCAGCCAAAAACCACGGGGCAGCACGCCGATGGCCGTTGCTCCTGGGCTCAATACATTTCTGTGCTCATCACGCGATTCGAAAATTTTCTTTTGCCTACAGCAGTCGCCGCAGAGACCAGCACCTCACTCAAAAAAGGAGGAGCAGTTTCCACGCACGTTGTCACCACCACGTTCAGTGAAGGCGAGTCGGTCAGTTATGCCGCCACCTTCGACCCTTCGGGCAATGTTATCGTTGTGGGGACGGTGGACGGCACCAAGGCCAGTTCCATTGTTGTCGCCCAATATGCAACTGAAACAACGACCGACAGCATCTCCGACCAGCCCGGATATAGAAGCAGCCATATCACTACCGCCCCAACAACCGCAAACACCAAGACCTCTACGGTCACCGGTGGTGAAATCGCCCCTTCGTTCGGCAATACAGTCATCAAGCGGGGCGTGGTTTTCAGTATGAGCAAGGATCCAACCTATAGCGGCAATAGCGACATACAAAAGGACAGTCCATCGATCACTATCGGGAACTTACAGGAAGGTGAGGCCCTGGATAAACCGACCGCCACTTTTCCGGTTGCCACCGATGTCGCGGCCCCCAACACCACCCTCTTGCCAGCAGGTACTATTGAGGATGGGGAAACCGCAAACGGGTACGGATACGGGGCCTTTATCGCACGCCTGGAAAAGCTGAAGCCAGGTACCACCTATTATGTCCGGGCCTATGCCCTGACCGCTGAAGACAAAGTGTATTATGGCAATCAGTTGAGTTTCAGGAGCGCAGATGCTTGTTTCGTTGCAACCGCCTCGTTCGGCACCCTGCTGCACCCCTATGTCAGGATCTTACGCGATTTCCGCGACACCTTTCTGGTGAATACGACGGGCGGACGATGGCTGGTTGACCAGTACTATGCTGTTTCACCACCCCTTGCCGATTGTATTGCCCGGCACGAAGGGTTCCGCTTTGTGGTCCGTTTGATCCTGCTGCCCTTGATCGGTTTTTCCTGGTTGGCATTGCAGATAGGGATGGTTTTGGCTCTGTTAACCGTGGCCGGTTCTGTAACGATGCTCGGCTGGCTCTCCTCCCGGTTCTGTCTGCGGCGATGAGTTTGCACAAAGCGGGAAGGAACTTTCTCAAACAGGTTATTTTTGTTCACATTATTCGAGAGTACAACAAATGAATGCATTACAGGAAAGGAAGGCACATGCTGTTGCCAGTACGCAAGGATTCACCCTTATCGAACTGATGGTGGTGATGGTTATTCTCGGTATTCTTGCCGGACTCATCGTCCCGAGGATCATGGATCGACCAGAAGAGGCGCGGCGGACCAAAGCGGCTATCCAGATCCGATCCCTTGAGCAGGCACTAAAGCTCTATAAACTCGATAACGGTCAGTACCCGACAACGGAGCAGGGATTACTCGCCCTCGTTGAGGCACCGACAGTAGGGACTCTTGCCAAAAAATGGCGGACCGGCGGCTACCTGGAAAAAAGTAAAGTTCCTAAAGATCCATGGGATAATGATTTCGTCTATCTCTGCCCTGGTCTGCACGGCGATTTTGATCTCATTTCCTATGGCCCAGATCATCAGTCCGGTGGTGAGGGCAAGGATGCGGATATCAACAACTGGGAACTGGATTAATTTCGCCCAAGTCGCGGTCAGTCTGCTACGATGCGTCTTCCCTCGCTGAACAATAGGGCTTTTACCCTGCTCGAATTGGTAGTGGTCATGGTGCTTATCGCTCTCACCATCTCCCTTGCTGTTCCTAAAATATCCAATTTTCTTTATACCGATCAGCTCAAGGTCGCGGTACGCAAACTGGTAGGGCTGATCAATGAATCTTCACAACTCGCACAACGCTATCAAGCACCCTATCTGTTGAAATATATTGTGAGCGAACGGCGCTTTGTTGTGGAGCCGGAACAGAAAGATGACGAGAGATATTCTGCAAAGGATGCCAGAAGCCTGCGCTTAACCGAATCAGTTGCAATCAAAGATTTCTGGTCATGGTATGGCGGAACTCGGTCATCCGAGGAGTTTGTCATTCGTTTCAACAAAAATGGGTATGTCGAGCCGACCGTCATTCATCTCCGCGAGGAAGGAGGCCAGGAGATGTCCATGGTCCTATCACCGTTTCTCGGCAAGGTTCAGGTCGTTGGCAGTTATGTTACGCCGGATAAAGATGCTTTTTTTCAGTAAACACTGCGGCCCCCAGGCCAATCATGAGATTTCCGGCTTCACGTTGCTTGAAGTAATGGTAGCCGTTGCGATAATCGCCATTGCCTTTGTTACGCTGATTGGGGCCCAGTCCCAGAGTGTGGCCATCGCAACCAGTTCGAAATTTGACGCCATGGCCTCCCTGCTGGCACAGGGGAAGGTAGCGGAATTGAATCTGCAGAATTACAACGAACTAACCAGCAATACAGGGAATTTTGGCGATGATTTTCCCAATTTTTCCTGGAAGATGGACGTGACTGAACTAAGTGACGGCGATACCGGCATTAAGGGTTCCGGTGACATGCTCAAGGCCGTTGAACTGACGGTCCGGCTCGAACAGGATGCCAATCTGGCCTACACCTTGCGGACAATCGTCTGCAAGAAGATTGTAGCGGTGAAGTAATCATGCGGGAGAAAGGCTTCACATTGCTGGAAGTGCTGTTGGCGATAACTGTTCTGGGTGTGGTCGTCGCTATGCTTTCTCTTTCTCTTTCCGGTACTTTGAAGGTGATTGAGGCCACCGAAAACCAAGAAGAAATGTATCACCAGGCGCAGACAACACTCCGGCGGATCACTGAAGATCTGGCAGCTGCCGTCCAAACCAAAGAGCGGGTCTTTATTGGCAAGAAAATCGAGACGGAAAGTCAGCGGACCGATTCCATAGCGTTTGCCTCCCTTTCCCACCTTGTTTTGAATCCGGAAAAGCAGAAGCCGGGGGTGGCAATCATCAGGTATCAACTGCAAGCCGATACCGAAGATACGCGCAGATTGAGACTTCTGCGTTCGGACACCCTGCTTTTGCCCGGTGTCGATTATAGCAAACCGGAAGTCGAAGACCGATCTTTTCTCCTTGCCGATAATCTGCGTTCGCTCCGGTTTAAATATTTCGACCAGCAAGGTCAAGAATTTGACACATGGGAGGGGGCTGCTGATGCCGCTGGCCAACAAGGGGTGCCACCCTTGCCTGCCGCTGTTCACTGTACCATGGAAATATGGGTTGATCCCGACAAGGAGATGGTGCAAGCTTTCAGCACGGGGGTACTGATCCCGGCCGGTCTTGTCGTGGCGGAGAGCCAAAAGTGAAAACTGATCCGGTTGTTGGCAATCAGACGGGCCTCGCCTTGGTCCTGACCCTGCTGGCTATCAGTTTTTTGGTGGCGGTGACGGTGCAGCTCATGATCACGATTGACCGGCAGGTGTCCGTGTCAACCGCGCAGCGTGAGCAGGTCCGGCTCGACAGCATGGTCTTTGCTGGTCTGAATTTGGCACGTGCCGCATTGCTGGCAAGCCAGAGGGCAACTAACTATAATTCTCCCCAGGACAGCTGGGCCGCCTTTGACCAGGAGAAAATAAAGGACCTCGCTGGAGATGTTGATCTCAGGATAACAGTGACTGATCTTTCCGGAAGATTGCAGGTGAATGCCTTGGGACAGGAGGCTAATAAAAAATATCGCGAGATATGGTTGCGTTTTCTTCGATCGGGAAAATTCGCTGTCGCCAGCGACGATGAGGCCGAGGCCCTGCTTGATGCGCTCAGCGATTGGGTTGACAAGGATAATACGGAACACCCGCAGGGGGCCGAGGAATCGTATTACCGATCATTAAACCCGCCTTATTCTTGTAGAAATGACAAGATGGTCTCTCCCGAGGAGTTGCTGCTGGTCAAGGGTATGACACCCAAGATTGTCTACGGCGATAAAGACCATGAAGGCATCATAAACTACATTACAGTTGTGGGCGAGGACGGAAAAATCAACCTGAATACGGCTCCGCTGCCCGTGTTGCAAGCATTGTCGCCTGCAATGAACCCAAAACTGGCACAAGAATTGATAGATTACCGTGAAGATGAACAACACAAAGAGGTATTGACCTCTGTCGGCTGGTATCGGAAGGTGAGTGGATTTCCCAGTGCGATCAACCTGAGTGATGATGTGCTGACGGTCACCGGCAAATATTTCAATATCAGGGCAACTGCTGCCATTCACCAGTACAGTCGCACCGGTACAGGAATTTTGCTCAGAGCCGATAATCAGGAACAGACAATGCTGTCCTGGAAGATCGAATAACAGAGCCGGAAGGCACGGGAAAAGACCGTTTCATGGGCAAAAAATCGCTGGGAATAGACATTAGCGACGACCAGATCACCGGGGTGGTACTCGACCAGCTCGGGAAATCCACGATGGTAACCGCGTGTCTCAGCCTGCCCTTGTCCGAGCATCTTGATATTGCCCAGCAAGCTCGTCTGCTCTGCGAACAGCTCGGTTGGAGGGAAGGCGCGTGTGTTTGCGGACTGCCGCTCTCACTGCTCAGTGTCCGTAATCTCACCTTACCTTTCAAGGATGTTAAGAAGATAGCACAGACTCTGCCTTTTGAGATAGAGGAGCAGCTGATTGTCCCTTTCGACACCTTGATTACGGATTTTCTCGTCAGTGAAACAACCGAATCGGGCAGTTCAATCATCGCCTTTGCCGCAGAAAAAAACTTTCTGGGAGAACTAATCGACGGATTGCAAGGGCTGATCGATCCGGAAATCATTATTCCGGGGGTAGTACCCTTGGCCGAGCAGGTTGCCAACCACAACCAGGACAACAAAACGCTGCTGCTGTTATCTGCGGATCTACACTCCATCACCATGGTTCTCATCCCGGGAAAGCAGCCCCTTTTTTATCGGAGACTCTCCTATCCGGAACAGATGATCCTGCAGCCTCCATTTTTTTTCGACAACGGTCAGGTGGTGGCTGCCGACATGGCAGCTATAGAACAAGGCATTCGACTCTTTTGTGGTTCGATCGAGCGGAGCCTTGATTATTTCCATCTGGAGAGGTCGTTAGAGAGTCGGCCGGAACAGATCGTCCTTACCGGTCCTCTGGCAGAGCTGGATGCCATAGCCGAAATGATTGCCTCGGCCATGCAACTCCCCGTTGAGAAGTTGGATTTGTTCTCCGCAGGCGCAATCGACTGCGCAAAGGAGGTCTGCGCTCAGGGGCAAAGTCAGCGTTTTGACCAGGCTATATCACTTGCACTGCAGGGGTTCGACCAGAAGGCAGCAATTAATTTCCGCAAAGAATCTTTCACGAAAAAACGGGTTCTTTTCTCCACCAGAAAACAGTTATGGGGAGCAATAACCGCCGTGGCAGTCCTTGCTGGTTGTTTTTTCGGTTATATGTGGAATGATTACCGTCTGTTGCAGCATCGCGACAAAGCTATCAGGGATGAAATGAGCACGATCTATAAGCAGACTTTTCCCAAAATCGCGAAAGTACATGAGCCTTATGCCGAGATGAAGGTAGCGCTGAAAACCGTTCAGGGGCCAGAAGCGCCGACTCCGCTCTTTGCCACCGACAAACGTGTGCTCGGTTTGCTTGCCGATATCTCGACCCGTATTCCTGAATCCGTGACTCTACAGGTCAACCGTCTGGCAATTGACCGGGACTCTATTCTCATCAAAGGAACAACCGATACCTACAATTCGGTGGATATGATCAAGAATTCGCTCTCCACTTCCTCCAGATATAAAGCGGTGCAGATCGTTTCGGCAACGGCCGATAAAGAGAAAAAGAGCGGAATCGTTCGTTTCGAAATCCAGCTGCAGCTTGGAGGAATATGATGCAGCTGAATAAACGGGAAAAAATTGCGGTAAGTATTGGCGGGCTCAGTCTGCTTCTTTTTATCGTGTTGCAGTTCATCGTTTTCCCTTTGGCGGACAAACGGGCTAAGTTGGTTAAGGGGGTGGCTTTGCGAGAAAAAGAGGTAGTCGAGATGCGAATCATGCAGGAGCGCTATCGGGAACTCAGCAAACAGAGTGGATCCCTGACTTCACTGCTGGCTCAACGGGATGCCGGATTCAGTTTATTTTCCTTTCTGGAAAAGAACGCTGCTGACAGCCAAGTCAAGGAACATATTGCCTATATGAAACCTTCCGAATCCCCGAAGAATGAACTATTCAAGCAGAGTCTGGTCGAGATGAAACTGCAGGCCATCAGCCTGAAGCAACTGGTGGATTTTCTGAAAAAAACGGAGTCTACCGAAAATCTTGTCGGCATTGACAAGATCACTATCCAGGAAAATTCCAAGGAGTCTGCAACGCTTGATGTGACCCTGAAGATGGTGAGTGTCGATCAGGCAGTCGGCGTTGCGCTCCAATAAAGGCGCGGATTGTTCATGCTGAAAAGGACGTGCAGATGGCTGGGCGGCCGTATCGGGTACCTGCTCTATACTCTGGCACTCCTGGTGTTGCTCCTGTGGTTGCTCTTTCCAAAAGAGACCTGCCGCCGTCTCCTGGTTCAGTATATCAACAATGCCTACCCCCTGTTGAGCTGGCAGGTGCAGTCCATGACCCTGCGGATACCCGAGGGCCTGATATTGAAGGGCATCGAGGGATATGAGCCTGGGGATACCAAGAAGCCTCTGGTGGGCGTGGACTCGTTGACCCTGCGGCCGGACATTGCAGGGACGGTACAAACAAAGCATCTGCAGGCTGTGTATCGTATGGTCCTGGCCAAAGGCGTCATTGCAGGTATTGTACAGATGGATGGATGGGGAAAAGGACTGCATATCGACGGATCGGTTCAGGGGCTCCAATTGGCCGAATGTGCGATACTGGCCCGCCAACTGGAGCGAGAAGTGCAAGGTACCGTTTCCGCAACTTTTGCAGGCAGATTATCATCATTGCCCGAGGGAATCCCCGAAATGGAGGCAAAGTTGAGTGTTACCCAGGGCCGTTTGGGACTGAAGCGGCCCATCCTTAATCATGCGGTACTCCCCTTTTCTCTTGCCGAGGTCACTCTGCATGGCCGGGGAGAAACAGTGCAACTTGAGCAAGGTAAGGTTGACTCGGAGTTGTTCACCGGACAATTTTCTGGAGAAATAAAAACATTCCTGGATCCGGCGGCAAGCCAACTCGATATAAGGGGAACAATGCAGCCTCGGCCCGCATTTTTTAAAGGTGTGGACAATGCTTCTCTGCTAAAGGTCATCCGCACACAGCTCAAGGAAGGGACGGTGCCGTTTCGGGTTTCCGGCGACGTATATAATCCCGGTATTCATTTCGAAGAATTCTCCTTGCTGTTTCAATCCCTGAAAAAGGAGTCGCATTAACATCGTGGCAAAGGTTTACGGTCGATTGGCATTCATAACGCTCCTCGTCTATGCTGGGGTAAGCCTCTGGTACGGACGAGTCGAGGAACGGCTTCAGGGGAACAACTCTGTTGTGAAGAATGAGGCTGCAACTCCTCCGCTGAAGAAACCGGCTGAGTCTGAATCTGCAAAGACCGATTACCAGATCATCCTCGCTCGAAATATTTTCAAGGCCGCGCTGGAATCAGGAGGACGAGCTTCCGGTGAGCAATCGCCAGCGGATGCGGAAGAGTTGGCGGAAACCAAGATGCAGCTGGTGCTGCTTGGTACGGTCTCCGGCAGCAAGGAGGATGCAAGGGCGATAATCCGCAACGAAAAAACTAAAATAGAGGATATCTACCACGTCGGTAGTGAACTGCAAGGCACGATTATTACCAGAATAGGAAGAGGGAAGGTCGTGCTGCAGGTTAATGGCCGCGAGGAGGTCCTCAATATCAAAGAGTCGGAAGGTGGCCCTGGACCGCAGCAGGAAGCATCGCCGGCTGCCGAAATCCCGCCGCCAGAAAGGTCGAGGACGCCTCAGACAGAGGTGGTCGTGCCGCAAAGGCGTATCAGTTTTCGCAATCCGACCCCAGCAGCCTCTGAACCAGAACGAGCAGCCACTATTACAGAGGGTTCTGGGGCGTCTTTACCCGTCGGGGAGCAGGAAAAACAAGGCGACGGGCAGCTTGTCCCCAACGGTGAAACAGCTTCTCCCGGAAGCGGTAAGGATGAGAACACCGGTCAACAGACGCAATGAGGAAAAGGGTGCGCATAATGCAGCAGTCTTGGCAGAAAAACAAAAAAAACGGATTACCGGTTTTCGAAACGGTCGATCCCACTGTAAAGTGAACAACTATGAAATCATCTTTTCCTGCCGTGTTAATCCGGTTACTACCCTTAATTTTTCTATTTTTTTCCAGCCCATCGCTTAATGCGGCCAAATCGAACGCGGTGCAGCAGGAGGCAGGGACGCAACGTTTTGTCACTATCGATTTCAACGATGTCGATATCAACCTGTTCATCAAATATATCAGTGAGTTGACCCAGAAGAATTTTATCGTCGACCGGGAGGTCAAAGGCAAGGTAACCATTCTCTCGCCCACCCGGATATCCGAGGGCGATGCCTATCGGGTATTTGAATCCGTCCTTGAGGTCCACGGGTTTGCAGCCATACCAAGCGGGTCGGTGATCAAGATTGTGCCTTCGGCCCAGGCACGGTCTAAAAATATCGCTACGATGCGCGAAGAAGGCGATAGTGCGGCAGAAGACAAAATGGTCACGCAGATCGTTTCGCTCAAGCATGCCAATGCGGAAGAGGTCAAAACCATGTTGACCCCGTTGGTCTCAAAAAACAGCGTAATGATCGCCCATGCGAATTCGGGCATACTGATGATCACTGATTATTATTCGAACATTTCCCGATTGCTGGAAATCATACGATCCGTAGACGTGCCATCGGAAGCGGAAGAACTAGCCATCATTTCCCTGCAGTATGCTTCGGCGGAAAGTGTATCCAAGTCCATCGGCCAACTCTTCGTTACTGCCAACGCCCAGAAGGGCGTCCGTCCTGAAACGGTCAAGATCATTCCCTTTGAGCGGACCAATGCCTTAATTATCTATGGGTCCAAGGTCGCGCTAAAGCGGGTCCGCGACCTTGTTGCACGATTGGATGTGGCAGTTACCAGAGGAGAGGGAAATATACATGTCATCTTTCTGCAGCATGCCAATGCCGAAGAAATGGTCAAGGTTTTGATGAATATCCCTGGTGACAAGACCGGTGGTGGTAAAGCATCGGGCTCATCCTACGGTTCTTCCTCATCGAGCGCCCCCACATCAGGTAGCTCTACCAACGCCCCTTCTGCACCGGCTATTTCCAAGGATGTCAAGATGGTCGCCGATACGGCGACTAATTCATTGATCATCACCGGTTCCCGTGAAGAGTATCAGGTGGTGGAAGATGTCGTCAAGAAACTCGATATTCCGAGACGGATGGTCTACCTGGAAGCCCTGATCATGGAAGTACGGGTGGATAAAAATTTCAATATTGGTGTGCAGTGGGCGACTGGGGGTGGCGATTTCGTCACCGGTTTCAGCGGCAATCAAGCAGCTCCCTTCGATGCATTGAATGGGATGACTACGAATCCGGGCCAGTTGCCGGCCGGTTTCAGCATGGGTGTTCTGAAAAAGGGGATTCAAATTGGCGATGTTACCTTTCCCAATCTGGGAGCGGTGGTGAACGCGTACAAGAGCGACTCTGATATCAATGTCATCGCCACCCCGCAGATCCTGACGACTGACAATAAAAAAGCCACCATCAAGGTTGGCGAGAACGTCCCCTATATCACCAGCAAGAACACCACCACAGGCACCCAGCAGGATTATACCAACTATGAATATAAAGATGTGGCCACGAGCCTGACCATAACACCCCAGGTCAATCAGGCGGAGGTGATACGGATGGAAATCGGTGTCGAGGTAATCAAGCTCAAGGACACGTCGACCACCACCAGCACCCCCACCACCTTCACGCGAACGGCGAATACTACGGTGGTTATCCACAATGAGGAGACGGTTGTTATCGGCGGGATGATTGGTCAGGATACCACCACCGGTGAGTTCAAGGTTCCATTCCTGGGCGATATACCGGTGTTGGGTTGGTTGTTCAAGTCACATAGCACCATTGGGCAAAAAACCAATCTGTATATCTTCATTACTCCCCATATCGTTGAAAATCCGGCTGAACTGGCCGAGCTCTATCAAAAAAAGCGGGAGAACATAGAAAGTGTCCACAAGGCGCCCGGTGACACCGCCGATCAATTCTTCCGTCCGGCGTCAACGCCCACACAGAGCATGGCCCTGGCGGATATCGGATCCGCCAAATTGCAGAAAAACGATCTCGTCCGAGCAAGGGAGTATTTCCTGCAGGCACTGAAGATCGATCCGGACAATGGTGTCGTCCTGCTCAATATGGGTATCGTTTGCGAAAGAGAAGGGAAGAAGGCGGAAGCCGAATCCTGGTACAGCAAGGTGCTGGCCCTGGTCCCGCTCAAGGATGAGAAGATAGGGGATAGACAAGGAATAGAGCCGTTGAAAGAGATTGCCAGGGAAAATATCAAACGCCTGAGACTGGGGAAAAAGACGAATTAATAATGAGGACCGCATCGTTAGAAGACATTATGCCAATTTCCTCTTCCCAAACAACCTGCGGTTATAGGTGGCATCCATGCGTCTTTTAGGGGAGATACTCCAGGAAACTTTCGGGGTAACGGCTGAAAGTATTAAGGGCGCGTTGACTGTACAGCGGGAAAAAGGTGGGCGCGTTGGGGAAATACTGATTCAGCAGCGTAAGATCACGGATAGTGATCTGCTCAGCGCCCGCAGTCTGCAGTGCGGTCTGGAGATTGTGAACACCCTGCCGAACAATCTTGAACCATTTTTCACCCAACGTGTGCCCATTGGGTTCCTTAAAAAATTCAAGATGATTCCGGTAGCCACCCCAGAGGAGTCCTATATTGCGTTGGCAGAGCCGGTTTTTTTTCAACAAGCGGATGATCTGCAGCGCGTGCTCCAGTGGGATGGGATGAAAATTGTCCTAGCCCCGCAAAACGAGATTTTTGTGGCGATCAATTCTGCCTACGATGTCACCAGGAAAGATGTCACCGACCAGGTTATGCAGGATGTGGACGAGGATTATCCGGAAAGCATCCTTTCCGAGATCGAAGAGACTTCCGATCTGCTTGACGACACCAGTGACGCTCCGGTCATCAAGCTGGTCAATCTCGTTCTTTCTCAGGCAGTGCGTGATAACGCCAGTGACATTCATATCGAATCCTACAAGGATCGGGTCAAGATCCGCAAACGGGTCGACGGCATCCTCTACGATATGTATTCGCCCCCCCGGCATGTACAGGGCAAACTGACCTCCCGAATCAAGATCATGGCCAAAATGGATATTGCCGAAAAAAGGCTGCCCCAGGACGGGAGAATAGAGATCCGAATTGCCGATAAAAATGTCGACATCCGGGTCTCAACCCTGCCGACTTCCTTTGGCGAACGGGTCGTCATGCGTTTGCTGGACAAATCAAATACGCTGGTGCCGCTCGATGACCTAGGCCTTTCCCAGGAAGACCTGACCCGCTTTCTGCGACTGATCAAGGCTCCGCACGGAATCATCCTGGTGACCGGACCGACAGGGAGCGGCAAGACCACCACGCTGTATTCAACCCTGGGTATTCTCAATAATCCGGATATCAACATTATCACCGTCGAGGACCCCGTCGAATATCAGTTGAATGGCATCAGCCAGATGCAAGTCAATCCGAAAATAGGGCTTACTTTTGCCAACGGTCTGCGCACCATCGTCCGTCAGGATCCGGATGTCATCCTGGTAGGTGAAATCCGTGATATGGAGACCGCGGAAATCGCTATTCAGTCGGCCCTTACCGGCCATCTGGTGTTTTCGACCCTGCACACCAATGATGCGGCCAGCGCCATCACCCGTCTGATCGACATGGGGGTTGAACCGTTTTTGGTCTCCTCCTCGGTGAATGCTATTATGGCGCAGCGACTGGTGCGCAAGGTCTGTGCGCATTGCCGTGAAGCCTATGTTCCCTCTGCAACCTATCTGGAACGGGTGGGGCTGCCATCCCTTGAATTTGCCGGTAAGGAGATTTTTCGGGGTGCCGGGTGTGTGCACTGTCTGCAAACCGGCTACAAGGGAAGGATCGGAATTTTTGAGTTGATGCTTCTTACACCGGCAATGAAGAGCCTGATTCTGACGACCTCCGATGCCGGAGAGATCAAGAAACAGGCACTCGCCTCGCTGGAGACCGGAATGGTGACTCTGCGGCAGGACGGCTTGCGGAAGGTGCTGGCCGGAATAACGACCCTCGAAGAGGTCTTTCGGGTTACCGGATAAGCTGGTTCATTTCAAAAATGGGCAGCAGGATGGAAACTACGATGAAACTGACCACCAGCCCCATGGACAGAATCATAACCGGCTCGATCATCGAGGTCAGGGCCAGGATTTTCGTCTCCACCTCCTTTTCATAGCTGTCGGCCGCCTTGGCCAGCATCTTATCCAGTGTGCCGCTCTGTTCTCCCACCGCCATCATCTGCACCAGCATGGGTGGAAAATATTTATTGCCTCTGAAAAACTGAGACAGGCTTATTCCTTTTTCCAACTCGTCGCAGGCCTCGTTGATACTGTCGGCCAGGATGACATTGTCCACGATGTTTTTGACAATCTGTAATGAGACAATCAAAGAGACTCCGGATTGCAGGAGGCTGGACAAAGTACGGGCAAAACGGGCGGAGGTGGTCTTGATGCTGAGGTCACTCAAACCGGGAAGTGACAGCTTGAGTTGATCCCATTGCCGTCGGCCGACAGGCCTGCTGATATGCCGGTGAATTGCGGCGATCACTGCCAATACGGCCAACAGCACCGCCCACCAGAACTGCTTAAGAAAGGAACTGATACCGATCAAAATCACCGTGGGTAACGGTAGGGCCTGTTTTGAGCCAGCGAAGACGGAAGTGATGCTAGGGACAATAAAGGTGATCAGCAGAAACAGGACAATGATACCGACCACCGCCATGAACAGGGGATAGAGCATGGCCGCCTTGACGCGGGAACGGAGGGCGTGCTGAGTTTCACCGAACTCAGCCAGTCGGTCGAGCACCACATCAAGTGAGCCGGAAGCCTCCCCGGCGCTCACCATATTGACATAGACCTTGGAGAAGAGCCGGGGGTGTTCCATCAGAGCGGAGGTCAGAGAATTGCCCTCGTTGACCGCATCTTTAATCTGGGAGAGGACCGTTTTGAGCGCGCGATTCTCGGTCTGTTCGATCAGCCCGTTGAGCGCCGGCACCAGCGGGATGCCAGCGCCGAGCAGGGTGGCCAGTTGCCGAGTGGCAATATGGACCTCCTGTTGCTTGACGCGTTGGCCGAGCTGAATCGAAAGCAAAGGCGTTTTGGTGGTAACAACCGTGGCGGAGGTTTCGTTAATCTCCACCGGATAATTGCCCTGGCTACGAATCTTTTGCCGAGCCGCTGTCAGCGAATCCGCATCAATGAAGCCCTTCAGTTTCTTGCCCGTACTGGTCAGGGCTGAGAATTCATAGACAGGCATGGGCGATCAAGCAGCGTGGAGGAGTGGGTGAAAAGCTGAAAGGTGAGGTATCCATTGCACCGGTTGCGGGTTATGCTCATAGAGGTGGCCACCTGTTTCTCGACGATGATATTTGGCCTCGATATGATCCCCCAAGCTGGCACTGAGTAGCCGAGGTTCCATCATGTGGACCCTCCGGATCTTTGATTTTTATATGTATCTTCAGCACGATATATTTTTAACCTCTGGGCGTCAAGGGGAATGTCGCTTCTTTTGCCCCATCTGAACATAAGCCTGTCAGTGCCATGTACCAATCCAGAGAAACGGTTGGGGCCATCCTGGAGATGATCCAGTTGAACGGCATGGAGCCAAGTGTTCTTATAGCCATTTCTTAGTCCTGAACCAAGTCAGGAGTGCCGCCGGAATCAGGAAAAAAAGGCCCCAGAGGATTGGGTACGACCACTTCCAGTGCAATTCCGGCATGTGCTCAAAATTCATCCCGTAAATACCGACCAGAAAGGTCAGGGGGATGAAAATGGTGGCGAACACGGTCAGCACCTTCATGATCTCATTCATCCGGTTGCTGACGCTGGAGAGGTAGATGTCGAGCATACCGTTGATCAGATCACGGTAGGAATCCATGGTGTCGATGACCCGGAGGGTGTGGTCAAAGACGTCGCGGAAATACGGCAGGGTCTTTTCCTGAATCAACCCGGTTTCACTGCGCTGCATGGCCAACAATACCTCTCGCAACGGGGTGATGGCCTTGCGGATGAACACCAGTTCGCGTTTGAGCAACTGAATTCTGGCAAAGGTCGGTGTGCGAGGGCTGTCCAGCAGTTTAATCTCAATCACCTCGATCGCCTCTTCCAGGGTGTCGGTGAGGGTGAAATACTGATCAACAACTGTGTCCATGACGGCATAGGCAAGATAATCCGTCCCCTGGGTACGGATGCGACTCTTGGGGTTGGTAAGCCGCAGTTTGAGTGCATTGAAAAGTACGTCTTGTTTTTCCCTGAAGGTAAACAGCACGGTACCGAACATGAGCATACTGATCTGTTCGTGATGGACCTTCAGGTTTTGGTCGCAGGTCAGGGTTTTGAGCACAATAAAAAGATAGCCTTCATATTCTTCGAACTTCGGACGCTGGTGGGTGTTGAGGATATCTTCGAGCACCAGGGGATGAACCCCGAAGCGTTGACCGATGGCCTCAATCATCTCGATGATAGCCAGTCCTTCAAAGTGTACCCAGGTAGTGCCGCCATTATCCCGACTGTGCAGGATCTCATTGATGGACTGTACCGGATGTTCGTTAAAACGGTCAGCACTGTAGTTGATCAGGGTGATGCGGCCTTCTGCCACGGGCTCTCTGCCGACATGGACCAGGGTACCCGGCGGCAGTCCAGCCTTTTCGGAAGGATAGTTCAGTGATTCAGCCAAGGTTGCGTCCTCCGGTCGTTGAATGGAGCATGGGGTACATCAGGGTGTATTCTCCGGTGGCAAAGGGTAATGGATGGTGAGTTCGATGGTCCCGCCCCCCTGAACCCCATTCAGGTGCGCTTCTAGCCCTGAGTGCAAAGACGGTTGTAAGGGGGCAAGAAGAGCATGCACCGTTGTTGCCAACTGGCTGCGGATCGGCTCGGGCAGAGGAATGCAGGCACCATTGATAGTCAGGGAAATCTCAGCTGTGTGGGCTTTCCTGTCGCGCAGAAAACGACCTTCTAAAAAATCGGCAATCTCCCGGCTCTGATCGATAGCAAAGACGATTCCGTCTGCAAGCGGCCGATCAGTGGCTACAGCCACCACTCCGTCCACTTCATCGCGCAGCAAAGGACTCTCCTCGCCACGCCGAACCTCGATTTTCGGCACCCCTGCGGCATATTTGAAGCCTTCGGCAATAACAATATCCATATCAAAAAAATAACGGTGGGCCAAGGCGAGCAGATCAATCATCGGCGGCTTACCGCGGATGATCAGTTGATCCGGGGCCAGCAGGGCCACGCTATCGGCGCCAACCCGCCGGTAGGTGGCGGTGTCGGTCTGCGGCTGATCGATCTCTATCCCGGTTTCCTTGGTCGATTTGATCACTGCCACTGTATACCCCCGGTCCTTAAGCTGAGCCACCACCTGGCTGGTTAAGGTGGTTTTTCCGGAATTATGCCAACCTATGAAACTGATTACCGGGGGCATGGATACTCCTTGAGTCGAGAAGTTTGAAGTTGCGGTTGATCGGCACGAGAACTTTGCATCAGCATGTACTCAAGCTCTCTTGTCATCAACAGGTTCGCCGGTGAGGACGATCAGATGCATCGCCCTCGGACCGTGGGCACCGTGCACCATCGTGCCCTCGATATCGGCGGTTTTGGAAGGCCCGGAGATGAGGACCAGGGACCCCAGGTCCGGTTCCTGCCGGATGAGGGCATAGGCCTCAGCCAGGGTTGCCACCAGGTTGGCAAGCTCCAGCACCGCGATATGGATCGAAGGCACCAGCGAAGTGGAGCGTGGCTGCCCCGGCCGGGTCAACTGAACGATAGTGGCCGATTCGGCTATCCCCCAAGCGGCTGCGGTGATACCGATGGAGGCATTCACGGTGTGCTGTCGGACTTCCGGATCATAGTTGCGAGTCAGATGGGTACTGATGGTTGCCTCGGTCAGCAGGGATTCGAGTTGCAGTGCCTGCAGCAGTGGATGATCGTGGATAACAACCTCCTTTGACGAACTGAACTCGGGCTTGCTGTCCTTGGCGATGGCGGTGATGCTGCTGGCGGCCTCGGTCAATGAGGCGCAGACATGCACCTCGAGGTGCAGCGGCCCAGCCATGTCGACCAATTGCCGCAGCAGGAGCAGCTGTTCCTCCCGGCTGCGACTGGTGAGCGCCTGGAGGACGGCGCTGTCGTCGATTGGGGCGGCGAGCTCTTCCCATGCAATCCGCTCTTTGTCGCCATTGCCAAGGGCGGCACGGATACGGTTGAGAAAAAGGGTTTGGTTATCCTCCATGACGCTGTTCCTCCGACTCTTTTTCTGCACAACTCGGGCGGTTTTTGCTGTGGACCTGCCGCCAGCGCTCGCGGAAGGAAGACGAAGCCAGCGGCGGCAGATCACGGCCTCCGGTCCAGCCACCATCAAATCCCGGAAGGCGGCCGATCATCTCCTCTTGTCCGGTAAAGGGTCGCTGTAAGGCTCGAAAGAACTTAAAGAATGCTTCATAAAGCATCCTGCTGCCGACGATCTTCTGCCAGAATTTGAAACCGATCGCCTCAAGCCGGTTCTGCGGCCGCACCTGCCAGCCCGGATCGCCGTAGGCCAGTTTATGACGCAGGGCAGCTAGCATCCGGGGCAGATCGTTTGCCACCGGGCAGACATCCCGGCAGGCCCCGCACAGAGTCTCGCCCTTGCAGAGATCAGCATGCCGGTTAATCCCCGCAAGCAGCGGGGTAACTACAGCACCGATGGGCCCGCTATAAGGCGAGCCGTAGGCATGGCCGCCGATACGGCCATAGACCGGGCAGATGTTGAGGCAGGCCCCGCAACGGATACAGGCCAGCACCTCGCGAAATTCGGGATCCGCCAGGATGCGCGAACGGCCGTTGTCAATAATCACCAGATGAAACTCCTCAGGACCGTCTGGATCGCCCGCCGGACTCGGTCCGCCGACACAACTGACATAGGTGGAGAGTTTCTGCAGGGCGGCTGCCTGGGTGAGAAGCTGCAGCAGGTCGCGCTGGTCGTCCAGGGTGGCTACGATCCGCTCCATGCCCATGAGAGCCACGTGTAGCCTCGGCATCGTGGTGGCCATCCGGATATTGCCCTCATTGGAGACTAAGGTGATCTGGCCGGTCTCGGCACAAGCAAAATTGCAGCCGGTCAGACCCATGTCAGCGGTGAGCAGATGCTGCCGCAGGGCCTTGCGGGCCGCCCGGGTCAGAGTGGGAGGATCGTCGGTGTAGGGAATGTGCAGATGCTTGGCAAAAAGACGGCCGATCTGCTGCCGGTCCATGTGGATGCAGGGGGCGATGATGTGCGAGGCGGTACTGCCTGCCATCTGCACGATATATTCACCCAGATCGGTCTCCACCACCTCTATGCCGTCGGCAGCCAGGGCGGCATCAATGCCGATCTCGGCGGAGAGCATCGATTTGCCCTTGACCACCCGCCGCACGCCCTGTCGCCGTGCCAGCTCACGAACATACTCGTTGGCCTCAGCCGCAGTTGCGGCGAAAAAGACTTGACCGCCGCGAGCCCGGATACCGTCGGCCAGCTGTTCAAGGACCCGGTCGAGATGGGCTAAGGTCTCCATCCGCCTGGCCTTGACCCGGCTGCGTAGGGTTGGGTCAGGGAGAGTACGCCAGAGAGCGAGCGCCCCTTTGCCGTAATGCGCTTGCAGACCGTGTAGACTGCGCTGCAGGCAGGGGTTGGCCAGCCCTTGACGCGCGGCTTCGTTATAGGAGGGCGGCTGGCTGGAGGGATTCACGCATGCTCCGCAGAGGCCAGCACCTGGGCGATATGCAGCACCTGAATTGCTTCCTTTCTTCGGGTCATGCGGCCGCGGATGTTCATCAGACAGCTGACATCGCAGCCCACTACGGTGTCGGCACCGCTTTTCAGGATATTGTCGATCTTCTCATCGACCAGGGCCAGAGAAATGTCGGGATAGTTGACACTGAAGGTGCCGCCAAAGCCGCAACAGGTATCGGCACTGGCCATCTCCACCAAGTGCAGATCCCGGACGTGGCGGAGCAGCTGCCGGGGCTGTTCCCGGATACCCAAGGTGCGCGCAAGATGGCAGGAGTCGTGATAGGTGGCCCTTGCCGGAAAAACTGCACCGAGTTCAGTTACACCCAGAACATCGACCAGATATTCGGTAAACTCAAAGGTCTTTCTACCGATGGCCACGGCGCGTTCCAGCATCGCTGGATCATCCTGGAAGAGTTCGGGATAGTGATGGCGGACCATGGCAACGCAGGATCCCGAGGGGCAGACAATAACTTCGGCCCCAGCAAACAAATCGATGAATCGCCGTGCCACAACCGTTGCCTCGTGCCGATAGCCGCTGTTAAAAGCGGGCTGGCCGCAACAGGTCTGCCCCTCGGGATAGAGGAGAGGTATGCCGAGCCGATCAAAAACCCTGACCATGGCCTCACCCACCTCGGGAAACATAGCATCCACCAGGCAGGGGATGAACAGGCTAACAGGTGTGGGCTTACACAGGGACAGTTTTTGGAATAAGGTCATCTGTTAATCACTAGTACTCTACTATAAACGTCGGTTATGTGTTTGATCGCTCATTCCTCTGCTGTTGCGAACTTGACTTCTAGCTCGCTTCAACCCTGTTCCTTCCGTTCTCTTTTGCCCTGTACAAGGCTTTATCGGCAGCTGCAATGAGCGTGCTCTTGTCCTGAAGCGATTCGCTCAGGGAGGCAACCCCCAGACTGATCGTAACCCCTCCGCATTCCGCCTCTACCACACTTCTCAATCTCTCAGCCGCTTCGTGGGCCATGTCCAAACCCATTTTCGGTAGGATGATCAGAAATTCCTCTCCGCCGTACCTGAAGACATAATCGGCCTTTCTTACCTCCTGAAGGAGGATGTCGGCAAGCTTGACCAGTAACCTGTCCCCTTCTAGATGACCAGAGGTGTCGTTATATTTTTTAAAATGGTCGATGTCGAGCATGATGATCGACAGCGCCTCCCGGTATCTTTCCGCCGTGTCGAGGCTCTTGTCGAACTGGACCTCCATAAAGCGGCGGTTGGCAAGCCCTGTCAAGGCGTCGTGGAGCGAGGAGTTTTTCGTCTCTTCGTAGAGTCGGGCATTGTTGATGGCGATACCCATCTGGGATGCTACGGAAGAAAGGATTCTGACCATTTCGTCACTCACCTCGGCCTCCGGTTGGATATAGAGGTTGAGCAAACCGATCACAAAACCGGCCACCTTCAGCGGGACGATGATATGCCCGTGGGGTTGAACAAGGGAGTTGCACAGAGGGTGGCGATTATTCTCGCCGCAATTTCTGGCAATGACGATCTCCCCAGAATCTAGTGCCTGACCGCAGAGACATTCCCCCGAACGAATTTCACGGCACGACTCCAGTTCGGTTTCCGACAGACTGATAAACGAGGCTAAGCGTATTTCTTCCTCCTCAACCAAGAATACCGCTCCCTTGATCTCAAAGTTAAAGATCTCCGTTTCGGCAAGAACTTTGAGCACTTCCGAGAGCAGCTCTTCAAGGTCCATCGTCTTACTGATGGCCTGCGATACGCCATAGAGCGCCTTCAACTCCGTATTCATTTTCTGCAGTTCAATACTGTCTTCGGTGATCTTCTTCCGCGCTTGCTGCTTCTCGATCGCGCGTTTGATCTGGAGCAGCAGTCGATCGATCTCGTAGGGTTTGACCAGATAGGAAAAGGCTCCCCTGTTCGTTGCCTCTATCGCCGAATCGAGGGTGGCTTTACCGGTGAGAATGATGGCTTCGATAAAGGGATACAGGGTTTTGATCGTGTCGAGCACCTCAAGCCCCGGCATATCCGGCAGCCCCAGGTCGATGAGCGCCAAGTCGACAGCATTTTTTTGCAGCAACGAAAGCCCCTCCGCTCCGTCCTTGGCAGCAAGGGTTGCATATCCCTTGAACTTGAGGATGTCGGTAAGAGTTTTTCTCAAGCCCGGGTCGTCATCAATGATAAGGATGTGCAGTTTGTCCATATTTCTATCCTCGGATCATTTTTTGATCATCGAACGACTCTCCCAGGAGCGCCTGTTTCTTCCTTCGACTGACCTCTTCAATGATTCCGAGCAACGTGTCGATTTCCAGAGGCTTGTACAGACAGGCATACGCCCCGATCTGGTCCCCTTTGCTGATGGTTGCCGCCATTTCCCCGCCATAGCCGGTCACCAGAATCACCGGCTTGGCGGGGTATTTGGCGCGGATCTTCTTGAGGACTTCAAGTCCATCAACATTGCCGAGCTTGAGGTCGAGAACCACGGCTAGCTTATAGTTGTGCGCCATGCGGCCCAGCACATTGGCCCCATCCATCTCGGTCTCGACACTATACCCCTTCTCCTCCAGGATATCTTTGATGGTCCGGCAGAAAGCGGGGTCGTCATCGACAACAAGAATGCTTTCCTCCTTTTTCAGCAGTGAGAGGAAGGAGAGCAGAATCTGAATGTTGATTGGTTTGGTGAGCACCGTGTAGGCTCCCTGTTTTTCCGCCTCTTGTACCTGTACCGGTGTGGCAAAGGCGCTCATCAGCACCACGGGGAGGTGAGCGGAGGCGGTCTTGATCAGATGCAGGGCCTCTACCCCGTTTATCCCCGGCATCTTGATGTCCATCAGGACGCAGTCCAGCCCTTTTTCCTGGGCCTTTACCACCGCCTCCTCGCCGCTGTAGGCCTCGATCGGTTCATACCCTTTGACCTTCCGGATGTCGCAGATCGTCCTGACCATGCGCCGATCGTCGTCCACCACCAGGATCTTCAGTATTCCCTTCATGCCTTATCGCTCCCTACCGGCAGTATCACCGAAAAAATTGTTCCCTTTCCGAACTCGCTCGTCACCTCGATCCTGCCGCCGTTGGCCTCCGTAAGGTCTCTCGAAATCGAGAGACCGAGGCCGATACCGCGCGACTTGGTACTGAAGAGCGGCTGGAAGATCTTGTCCTTATTCTTCGGGGAGATCCCCGCACCGCTGTCAGCAACGCATATTTCGATAAAATTCCCGGTTTCTTGTTGTGAATTCTGTAGAGACGATGCATCAATCGCCCCTACCCTACGCACGCTGACCCGCAGCGCCCCCCCCTCGGGCATCGCCTGCACCGCATTAGTGATGAGGTTCTGGAAGACCTGCCGCATCTGGGACGGATCGACCTTGACCACGGGAAGCCTCTCCGGGAGTTCGACGCAAAACGCTACGTTTTCCGGCACAACGCATCCCGCAAGGCTCCGATGTATCAGCTCATCGACCGGGACTGCCTTCACTTTGGGGGGTTTAGCGCAGAAAAAATCGATAAAATCGGACAGAATCCGCTGAGAGCCGTCAATCTCCTGCCTGATGATTTCCAGATATTCTTTGACCGACTCCTCGGCGTCAGTGAGCTGGCTATCGAGAAAAAAAACGGCATTGCTCATCACCCCCAGGGGGTTACGCAGCTCGTTGCCGACGTTTGCCGCTACAATACCGAGCATGCTCAGCTTTTCCCTGCGCAGCAGTTCCTCCTGAGCTTCCATGAGTTCCCTGGTTCTTTCCTCGACCTTCTGCTCCAGCTCCTCGTTCAACCGTCTGATTTCCTTTTCCGCTTGCCTGCGATCCGTTATGTCCTTGAAGACCACAACAGCGCCTATCAGCTTCCCCTCATTCCACATAGGAGTGCTGGTGTATTCGACGGGAAAGCTGGTGCCATCTTTTTTCCAGAAGACCTCATTATCCACATGATGTGTCATACCTGTCTTGAAAGCCGCATAGATCGGACATTCCTCCTTTGGATATGAAGTGCCGTCCGGCCTTGTGTGATGCAGAATAGCGTGCTGGAGTTTTCCTATTAGCTCCTCCGGTTCATAACCGATCATTTTCGCAGATGCAGGATTGGCGAAAATCGTTTTTCCTTCCAGGTCCAAACCATAGATCCCTTCGCCTGCCGATTCGAAAATCATCTTGTTTTGGAGGAGAAGCGCTTTAATCTCCTCCTCGGTGCGCCTACGTTCGGCAATTTCTCCGTACAGCAGGTCTGCCTGTTCGACCACGCTGTTTTCATAGACCTCGATCAGCTGCTCCAGGGCGGCTATCTGCGAGTGAAGAATCTGGATGTCAGCGCCTGCCACATTCTCTTTCACCATGTCGTTACTTCCTCCCCTCGCCCTGTCCTGCTCCCCAAGGGAGAGGGTGGCCAACGGCCGAGTCAGGGATCGTCTTTGCAATTTCAAGAGAAAACCGCCCTGTCGAAGGGGAGGACCGCCATCTTAACACTCAGTGAAAGCGCCTTAAAGAGATTGGCCGCTTCCCTCGAAATCGGGACCTTGAAAAACATGATGACCGCGAACATCTCCCCCGAAGGAAGAAGGCCGCCGAACCCCAGGACGGAACGTATGCCGCAGGGGACTACGAACTCCTGCTGTGCGGGAATATAGGGGCTACCGAGCGCTTCCGGGACATAAAAAACGTTGTAGGTCTTCTGTTCCATGTCTAAAAGAAGTTCCGGCTCCGGCTTGATGACCATCCCCAACGGAATGCCAAGCTGGGTAATGAGGCTGCTCACCATCGGCACCTGATGCACCGCCTCCTCGCTTGGCAAGGGGATAGCCTTGTGCCCCCGTGAGTGCTTCCTGCTGTTCCATTCAGCCTGATCACCGGCCGTTGCCAGGAGCACCAGGCACTTCATGTCGGGTGACGGGGGGCCGCCACCCAGCAAGGCCCGGGAAAAAACCTGAAGCTCGCTGTCGAGATCGCGAAAAGGATGGGTCTTGTACAATCGGACCATGACTGAGGCCCGTTCCCCCTCTGCATCAACCAAGCCGTCATGGAAGTGGCGGACAATCCTACCGGCCGTCTCCTCCATGCTTGCCGAACCTTTACTCAGGGTCCGCATGGCTTTCCCGCATTCGGACATCTCCCGGATGGTGAAATTCGTAAGATCATAGGTTGCCCGGCTTTCACTCTCTCCGTTCATCTTTTTTCTCCCCTGTCACTCGTTTCATCGTAAATTTAAGAAATTCTCCACCATTCATCATGCCCCCTTCACGCCTTCTCCAGGCAATACCACGGTGAAGGTCGTCCCTTCACCCGGCTTGCTCTCCACCTCGATTCGCCCGCCGTTGGCCTCCACCAGATTCTTGCAGACCACCAGTCCCAGCCCTATCCCCTTGGGCTTGGTAGTGAAAAGCGGCTGAAAGAGCTTCTTCATGTTCTCAGGGGCAATTCCTTCGCCGGTGTCGGCAACCTCCAGCCGAACCGTCCCTTCACTGTCTTGCCCGCCTCGAAGGGTGAGCACTCCCCCTGCCGGCATCGCCTGCACCGCGTTGGTGATCAGGTTCTGCAACACCTGCCCCATCTGCAGCGGGTCGACCTTGAGAAGGGAAAGGTTGTCCGGGATTTCGGTCTGCAGCGCAACGTTTTCCGGAAGGGTGCAACGGCTAAGGCTTTCATCGAGCAACGTACGGGCCATCACCGCTTGTATCTGCGGAGCCTTGGTCCGGGCGAAATCAAGGAGATCGGTGATGATCCGCAGGGAGTTGTCGATCTCATGCTTGATGATTCCCAGGTATTCCTTCGTGGTATCGTCAGCGTCGGCACAAACCATCTGCAGAAAGTAGACGGCGTTGCTCATCACCCCGAGAGGATTTCTGAGTTCATGCCCGACGCTCCCGGACAGCTGGCCCAGGATAGCAAGCTTCTCCTTGCGCACCAGTTCTTCTTGCGCATCGACAAGCTGAGCAATCTTTTGACTCAATTCCTCATTCAATTTGCTTATCATCTGCTCGTTCTGCTTGCGTTCGGTGATGTCCTGAACAAACCCTACGGAGGCGGGGCCATCCGCCAAGTTGATACGCGTGGTGGTAACCAAGGCATGGAACTCGGACCCGTCCTTACGCTCCCCCATCGTTTCATAGATCGTTTCGACCGGTAATCCTTGCTCGCGTTGCAGAGCCCGAACGGCAAATTGTTCCCACGAACTCGAAGCAACCATGGTTTTGATCGGGAGGCAGAGCAATTCATCGGTGTTTGCGTAACCGAGCATTTCAGCATACTTCGAATTCGCGTAGAGCATCTTCAGGTCACGGATAATGGCAATACTGACGGGAGCTTGTTCCACCAGGGAACGGAATCGCTCCTCGCTCTCCCGTAGCGCCTCCTCCGAACGGCGCTGGGTGATAATCTTGTGCAGTTCATTGGCCACCAGTTGAATATGAATGACATCATTCTCTCCATACTCCTCTATTTTATTGCCCACGCCGAAGATGAACCTAACCTTGTCTCCCTCAAATACGGGTATGCTCATGAACCGCCGAACCGGCGTATGTCCTTCCGGAAGCCCTTTTCTGTTGGGTGAAGCCGGAAAGTCATTGTAAACGATCGATTGTTTAAGGCGGACGGAATCGACCCAGTTACCCGCCAGGTCAATTGCATAATGGGTTGCATAGGAGGCCGTGCAATTCTTGAGCGCCCCTCTGTTCCACGTCGTCAAGATGATGTCCTTCTGATCATCCGAAACCAAGTGGAAAAACCCAATCTCGCTGTCGGTGAGATAGACCACCTTATCCAAGGCGAAGTCGTAGAGTTCCTTATCGGTCAGCTGTGAAGCTTTCTCGTAGAGTTGCAGCAGGTGGATTCCCCGTTCCGCCTCCTTGCGGAGTTCCTTTACCGCCCGCTCGCACTCCCCGCGTTCAGAAATTCCCTGTTCCAGTCCGGCTATTCGCCGACGCAGTTTGCTCAGATCATGCAGCAACTGCTCTTTGCTCTTATCTTTATCGTCCATGGTTGGGACTCCATGAGAATGCTATTCGACTAGCTATGAACCTTGCCGGAACTATGATAACAACGATGTTGTCCATCACATCACGGCCCAAAGAGTGTCCAGATGTAGATCTGTAACCACCGCTCATCCCCTATCCATGGGAAGCTTCACGGTAAATGTAGTTCCTTTCCCCAGTTCGCTCTCCACCTCGACCTTTCCCCCGTTAGCCTCCACCAGATTCCTGCAGACCACCAGTCCCAACCCTATCCCCTTGGGCTTGGTGGTGAAAAGCGGCTGGAAGAGCTTGTTCATGTTCTCCGGTGAGATCCCTTCACCGGTGTCGGTGACGGATATTTGGATGAAATCTCCGGTCTCTTGTTTCGGGTTTTGGAGGAGCGGTTCATGAATCGCCCCTGCGAGGCGTGCAGTGACCCGCAGCGCGCCGCCGTCGGGCATCGCCTGCACCGCGTTGGTGATAAAGTTCGTCAGCACCTGTCCCATCTGCAGCGGATCAATTCTGAGAAGAGGAAGGTTGTCCGGGATTTCAGTCTGCAGGGCAATGGCGTCTGGAATGGCGCAGCGGCCAAGGCTTTCATCGATCAACGCCTGGGCCGTCACGGCCTGTCTTTGCGGCGTTTTGGTCCGAGCGAAATCAAGGAGATCGGTGATGATCCGCAGGGAGTTGTCGATCTCATGTTTGATGATATCCAGGTATTCCTTCGTGGTATCGTCGGCGTCCGCCAGCACCATCTTCAGGAAGTAGACGGCATTACTCATCACTCCCAGAGGGTTGCGTAACTCGTGCCCCACGCTCCCGGAAAGCTGGCCGAGAATGGCGAGTTTCTCCTTGCGCACCAATGCCTCCTGCGCCTCGTGGAGCTCGTTGATCTTTATTTCCAGCAGGACAGCCTGTGCCTGGAGACTTTCCTGCGCCATCTGACGCTCAGCCACCTCCTGCTCAAGCTCGACCGCCTGCAGTTGGAGTTCTTCCTCGGCCTGTTTGCGCACTCCAATCTCGAGACGCAGTTGTTCATTTGTGGTGGAAAGCCTTTCCGCATGCAGGCTTATTGCATCACGCATCGCGGCAAAGCTGTTAATAAGCACCCCTATCTCATCGTTTTTAGGCTGCGGCAACAGCACCTCGTAGTCACCACCTGCAAGCCTTTTGGATGCATCGGAGAGGCAGCGTATCGGTTTTCTCACCAGGTATTCAAGAACGACAACGATTGACAGGAGAAAGAAGAGCATTACGACAAGCAGCATGGCCAGAAGATGCGAGCACCATTGATTAATCCCACTCAGCTGCTTGGTGAGATCTACCTTTACTGCAAGTTTTCCCAACTTCGAATTCAAATATTGAATATCCTGCGCCAGCATCCTGATGTCATGTGATGCATGATCCTGCGGCAGGCGTCTGGGCCCAAGAGGATACAGGACTCTCCCTTTTGCATCGAACAGCTGGATATCTGCCCAGTTTTCATTCTTCTCCAGAAGGGCGTCAAGTGTGCCGTAGATCCCGTCGAGCTGGTTGCCCAACAGCAAGGGCACGAGGCCTTCGGCGACGCTGTCAAGATGTCTCTTCTCCGATTCCTGGTATATCGCTTCCACGCCCGACCGCCACCGTGGTGTCCAGACAGCTGATATATAGAACGCAAGAATGCTACTCATCAGGAAAATGGGTAAAAAGATTTTTATTCGCAGCCCCATGCGCTTATTCCTTGATCCAAAAAGCGTCCAATCCCCAATGCATCATCGGGGCGTAATCATCAAGGGTTGCTGACAGGGGATGATTCATGGGAATTTTCGCCAACAGCTCCCGGCCACCAGGTGCAGTCTCCATCTCAATAAAGGCACGTCGGACCTTTTCGGCATCCGGACCGATGACTCTCGGATGCACAGCCACGGGATGAGACGGCACGGGGCGTGTTTCATATATAACCTTCAGGGCATCCCTTATAGCCCCTTCCTGCTCCTGCAGGGTCTTTTCGACACCGCCCCCTGCATCCGCCAACCCTTTTGCCACATGGAGATACACAGAGCCGTGCGACGTTACGTACAAAGGGGCAACGCTAACATGAAAGAGACTGGAGAGCTCAGCCCGCATCAGGAGAGAGTCTCCCAGAGCATTGGGCGAGGGAAAGGCAACGGTTTTGCCGTTCAACTCGGACGGGCTGTTAATGGGGCTGTCCTTGCGGACCACCAGTATGCCGCGAAATTCAGAGCGGTCGCGGACTATGGGCAGGTAACCAACCGATGCATGCGCCTTAAGAAGATGATACGGGTTCAGGTAGACGAAGTCATAAGCGCCTTTCAAACATTCTTTTTCAAATGCCGGAATAGAGGGCGTGGCAACCAGTCTGAAGGCAAGTCCCGTCCGTTTCTCCAGTTCGTTTAGAATCGGTTGCCATGTCGCGAACATTTGCCTCTGATCATACTGAGGAACGACCCCGAAGGTGTACCCCTCCGCTCCATTTGCAGATGGAGCATGCCACCCGTGCAACAGTGCGAGTATCCAGAAAAGGGTAACCGCTGTTCCGTATTTACAAACCTTGTCAATCATCGTTTTCTCCCGTTGATACGTGGGTGGGGCTATTTGTCGAATGCTCGAATCAATATGTTTCCCTCCTTTTGCGGGGTGCAAGCGTGCATTGAAATTCCCCTCAGACCGACGGGGCATCCGCTGTTCTTTGTACCGGCAGCATGATGGTAAAGGTTGTTCCCGTCCCCACTTCGCTCGTGACCTCAATCCTGCCGTCATTCGCCTCGACAAGATTTTTGCAGACCACCAGGCCGAGCCCTATCCCCTTAGGCTTGGTGGTGAAAAGTGGCTGGAACAGCTTTTTCATGTTGTCTGCGGAGATCCCTTCGCCGGTGTCTTTGATGCTGATTTCAATACTATCAGCGGTTTCGGGTATCGGGTTCTGGAGGGACGATTCATGAATCGCCCCTCCAAGGCGTGCAATGACCCGCAACTCGCCGCCGTCGGGCATCGCCTGCACCGCGTTGGTGATAAAGTTCGTCAGCACCTGTCCCATCTGCAGCGGATCGATTCTGAGCAGGGGAAGACTGTCCGGGATTTCGGTCTGCAGGGCAATGGTGTCTGGAAGGGCGCAGCGACCGAGGCTTTCGTCGAGCAACGCCCGGGCTGTTACCGCTTGTACCTGCGGTGGTTTGGTCCGGGCGAAATCGAGGAGATCGGTGATGATCCGCAGGGAGTTGTCGATCTCATGTTTGATGATTCCCAGGTATTCCTTCGTGGTATCGTCGGCGTCCGCCAAAACCATCTTCAGGAAGTAGACGGCATTGCTCATCACCCCCAAAGGGTTGCGCAACTCGTGCCCGACGCTCCCCGACATCTGACCGAGGATGGCGAGCTTTTCCTTGCGCACCAGCTCTTCCTGGGCTTCAAGCAATGCGGCCTGATGTGCCTGGAGGACGTTGCTCATATGCCTGAAATCATCAGCAAGCGTATTGATTTCATCAAAAGCGGCAGGTATGGCAGCCAATGCATTGACCTGACTGAAGTCTCCAACTGCAATTGCATCGGTACTTTGACTCAGCTGTACCAACGGTGCGACCACATAGTGATCAAGCTTTTTGCGAAGGTTCCACATCAGCGTCAGCCAGATACATAGAGAGACAACCAAGGTAATCCCCAAAGTCAGGGCATAGGGTCCCAGCAAGAGGGCAAGCGGAATTTGATCGACAACGGTCCAGTCAACCCTGTTAACCTTGGCAACGCTGCCCATAACCCGTGTTCCGGCAAAATCGTATACTGCTGTCGCCCCATTAGGAGTGTGGAGCAATATCTTCAGTGCATCCAGATTGGTTTGCTGTTTGACCAGTTTGACATCAGGGTGTGCCAGGAGTGTTCCTGATTGATCCAGAATAAAGATTGAATCCTTTTCTGACGAACCCCTTAACCTGATAATCTCATCCTGAAATGCCCCCAGATTCAGCTCTCCGACCACGCGGCCGCCCAAAGAGAGCTGCCTGATCAGATAAACCGTTGGATCGCCGGTGCGAAGAGAAATGAAGGGGCGGGACATGACGATATGGTTCTTTTCTACGCCCTGGTGAATATCGGAGAGTTTGGACATATCCAGACCCAAATAGCTCGGATCGAAAGGTACAAGCAGCTTGATTCTGTTGTTCTTTTCCAGATAGTAAATGGTTTCGAAGTGTTTGTAGGCTTTCCAGGTACTCTCCATTACAGCGTTTATATCTTCCAGCGGCAGTCCCTCGGCTACTCGGCTTACAGCATCCAGTATCCGCCCCCCTTGCTCCAGGTGGCTGTCCACCATCTGGGCAATTGACTGAACAGTTCGCTGTTGCTGATTTTTGAGAGATTTTATACCAAGAAAACCAGCCCCACCGATTGCGACAAACCAGACCGCCAACAGAGGCAGGAAGAGCCGCCATAGGATCAGATCCAACAATAACTGACTGAGGTTGCAGGATCTTTTAGGTTGCATTGTCGTGCTCACCTTGGGGTTTCCGGTATAAAACGCTCAATATCCACATACCTGCCGTCACGTATCGTGCCCAGAAAGAATGGCCGCACCACATCGCCATATGTATCAAAAGATAACGTATCAACAAGCCCCTGAAAATCGCTGGTCTCCAGCAAAGCCTGCCGTAATCCCGCAGCCTTGCCACCGCTCTTTTGCAGGGCACCAGCCAGGACAAGAACGGTCTCATAACCAAACGATGCGCTAAAGGAAGGGGCGCGGCCGAACCGCTGCTGGTAGCGCGCCTTGAAATCGAGGAAGGCGGGTGCCTGGCTGTTCATGGGATAGGTTTGCTCGAGGTCCATTCCCTCGACTGCCTGCCCGCCGTTTTTGATCAGGGTTTCCGTCTGGGCCCAGGCAGACATATACAGCGGGGCATTCCAGCCGATCAGGCGGGTGCGTTGCGCAATAATGGCCGTGTCGTTATCCGATGCGATGATGAGAAGTCCATCCGCCTTGCTTGTTCGCAGTTGTGTCAGTATGGGGTCAAAATTTGTACGTTCTTCTGAGGAAAAACCGGCTTCATCGGTAACCTGGCCGCCCAGCGACCGGTATTTTTCGACAAAGGCTTTTTTGAACGACTGGACGTAGGCGGCATTATGGGTATCATGGATTATAGCAAGCCTTTGTACGCCTCGCTGCTGGTATACGTGTTGGGCAAGACCTCCAGCCCTTTCGGATAACGCCTGAATTACCCGAAGAAAGTAATCATCCTTGCCGCTTAATTCGGCAGTGGATGTGGTAGGGCTGATCATAACGACATGAGCGGGATTTGTTACCGACAGGCCTGCTATTGTCTGTCCGCTGGTAGCATGGCCGATGATGGCGACTACGCCCTTTCCGATAAGCTCACGATCAGCAGTCCTAGCCCCCTCAGAGGTTCCGAGATCATCGAGAACAATTAATTGAATTGGTCGTCCGTTGATACCGCCGGAGTTGTTAATCTTTTCAACGGCCATTTGCACGCCATTGCGCTCCTGTACCCCTAACTCGGCCTGCCTGCCGGTCAACTCAGCTGAAAAACCGACAAGAATAGGCTCATTAGTTGTGCAACTGTTGAGAAAGAAGCTTGATAGCATTATTAGAAATCCTGTCCTGATACGTTCACATGACGGATTCAAATTTTTCCTGCTCATAGATTGCTCCTCTCTATCGGTAGCGCCACGGTAAAAGCCGTTCCCTTTGCCGACCACCGAAAAAAAAATGTTTTGATTGAGAAACGGCATTTCATCAGGTTGGGGTCGTCGTCGATCAGGAAGAGCGCCTCCTTCTTCGGGAAAACCCAGCCGTTATACGCTCCCCCTCGGCAACCGAATAATGAAAGTTGTCCCGACACCCGGCTCTGTTTCAAAGACAAGGGTGCCGTTATGTTTCCCGGTAATAACATCATGGGCAATGGCCAGCCCCTGGCCCGTACCCTTGCCGACTTCCTTGGTGGTGAAAAAAGGATCGAAGATCTTGTCCTGGATTTGCTTGGGGATACCGCCGCCTGTATCGGCAATCCGAATTTCCACATAATGGTCGTATTGCCTAGTGCTGAGAATGATTCGACCTTTTTCGCCCTCCGGATCAGTATCGTGCTTGTTTTCTATGGCATGGGCGGCATTGACCAACAAGTTCAGAAACACCTGGCCCATCTCATCAGCAAGGCACGGCACGGTTTGCAACTCAGGATCAAGATCGGTCTCAACCGTTGCCACATATCGCCATTCATTTCTTGAAACCGTGATGGTTGTCTCGATAATTCGATTGAGATCTGCGTTGACCTTCTGCTTGCCCCCTGGATGTGAAAATTCTTTCATCGCTTGGATAATGGAGGTAACGCGTTGGATGCCTTCCTTTGATTGGTCGATGGCCCGAGGAATCTCCTCCATGAGGTAGTCCCAGTCAAGATGGGTAACGATTGCATCCTGTGCCTTGACCTGAGCCTCGGTCACGGCACCTTTCTTAACAGAATCAAGGAGTGCAAAGAAGGTGGTGAGTACTTGAGATAATTCAAGGAAAGACTCGTTAATGAAGTTGATATTGGTGCTGATGAATTGGATGGGGGTATTGATTTCATGGGCGATACCGGCTGCCAGTCGGCCAACCGACTCCAATTTCTGGGATTGCAGGAGACGGGCCAGCAGTATTTCCTGTTCTTGATCCGCCTGCTGTTTCTCGATCGCTCGTTTGATCTGGAGCAGCAGCTGCTCAATCTCGTACGGTTTCACCAGATAGGAGAAGGCGCCCCGGTTGGTAGCCTCAATAGCCGATTCGACGGTGGCGTTGCCGGTGAGGATAATAACCGCCGTGGACGGATACTCGGCCTTGATCCGGGAGAGCACGTCAAATCCGGAGATGTCCGGAAGCCCGACGTCGATGAGCGCCAGAGCGACCGTGTTTTCTTGCATATAAGCGAGCCCCTCAGCCCCATCTTTGGCGGTAAGGGTTGCATATCCCTTGAACTTCAGGATGTCGGCGAGGGTTTGCCTCAGACTCGGATCATCGTCGATGATGAGAATGACCACTTTTTCCATATCATTTCCCCTTCCGACAGCCCCTTACGGGCAATCGATTCTTTTCGACTTCTTTTCACGCTCCATTGCTCGACGCCTCGTTCTGAGGGCGCGTGATCATTCCCCTCCGGGCACCGATTCGAAGCGCTCGAAGGCTTTCTTGAGGGTATGGCGCAGCAATTCATTACCAATAGGTTTGGTGAGAAATTTGTAGATGGCACCCTGATTGATGGCATTGGTCACCATATCCATGTCGGCGTAACCGGACAAGGCGATGCGGATGGTATTGGGGTAGAGGTGCTTGACCCTGCTGAGAAACTCAAGCCCGCTTATCCCAGGCATCCGTATATCACTCAGCACTACGCCCACCCGGTTGATGGCCAGCAGTTCGAATCCCTGGTCGGCATTGGTGGCGGTGAGTATCCGATACCCTTCCTCACGCAACACCCGCTCCGTGGTCGCGAGAATGAGGGGTTCGTCGTCCACCAGCAGCAGCGTCCTTTCGGGATGGGCACTCCCTTCTTCCGGGAAACAAAGATGCCGGCCTTCGCGCAGCAGTTGTTCGAGTTCGTGGGCAGGCAACGGCCGGCTGAAGTAGAAGCCCTGCATTTCGTCGCAGCCGTGGGTTCGGAGATAGCTGAGCTGCCCTTCGGTTTCAATCCCTTCGGCGATCACCCCGAGGTTCAAGTTATGGGCCAGGGCGATGATGGTCTTGGCAATGGCCGCGCTGCCGGGATCGGTGGTAACCTCGCGGACAAAAGAAATGTCCATTTTTAGCTTATCGAAGGGGAAACGTTTCAGGTAGCTGAGATTGGAATAGCCGGTGCCGAAATCATCCATGGAGAGTTGCACCCCCAGTCCCTTCAATGCATGCAACATGGCCATCGCGCTTTCCACATCCCGCATGACCATGCCCTCGGTGATCTCCAGCTCCAGGTAACGCGGTTCAAGACCGCTGTCGTGCAAAACCTGGGTAACGGTCCCGATGAGGCCCGGATGCCAAAACTGGCGAGGCGAAAGATTGACCGCCATGGTCAGGGGGGAGAGGCCGGCATTTTGCCACAACCTGTTTTGCATGCCAGCGGTTTTCAGTACCCACTCGCCGATGGGGATAATAAGACCGGTCTCTTCCGCCAGGGGGATGAATCGGGCCGGGGAAACCATCCCCAACTCGGGGGTTTGCCACCGCAGCAAGGCCTCGATCCCGATCATGCGGCCATTCGCCAGATCCACCTGCGGCTGGTAATGCACGGACAGTTCGCCATTCTCCAGTGCCCGGCGCAAGCATCGTTCCATGGTCATGCGCGCCACAACGCGCTCGTTCAGCTCGTCGGTAAAAAACTGAAAGGCGCCGCGCCCTTGTTCCTTAACGCGGAACATGGCCCCATCGGCATTTTTCAACAGCGTCTGCACATCATTCCCGTCTTTGGGATACAGGCTGATGCCGATGCTGCAGGAAATTTCGAAGGTATGGGTATCGATTGCAACGGGTCGGTTGACAGCGAGCTGGATTTTTTGCGCCACCGTGGCGGCATCCTCGCCCTCCGCCAGGTCCGAGAGAACGATGACGAAATCGTCTCCCCCCTGTCGGGCCAAGGTATCGTTCACGCGGACGCAGGTCATCAGACGTTCGACGACAATTTTTAACAGCCGGTCCCCCATGTCGTGGCCGAGGCTGTCGTTAATGACCTTGAAATGGTCCAGGTCGACGAACAGGACCGCCACCTGTCGTTGGTGGCGCTCGGCATAGAGTAGCGCCTGATTGAGACGATCCACCAGGAGGTTGCGGTTGGGCAGGCCGGTCAACCCATCGTGATTGGCTTGGTATTCGAGCTGCGCCTCGTAGCGTTTGCGCTCGGTAATGTCCCGGACTGCGGCGGAAACGATGAGCCCTTCGGGAGTTTCCAGGGGACTCAGGCTGATCTCCATTGGAAATTCACTGCCATCCTTGCGGCACGCGTAGAATTCTCCGCCTTGTCCAAAACGTCTGATTTTCGGATTCCGGATATACGCTTCGCTGTATTCCTGGTGATGGATAAAACGGGGTGGAATAAGCATCGCCATGTTTCTGCCGACAATCTCAGCGCGGTCATAGCCGAACATCAACTCGAACTGCCGGTTGACCGTGAGGATCTCTTGCTTGTCGTTGACAAGCATCATGCCGTCGGGAGCCATTTCCAGCAATCCGCGAAATTGAGCTTCGCTCTCCCGCAGTGCTGTCTCCGCTTGCTGTTTTTCGATCGCCCGTTTGATCTGGAGCATCAGCTGCTCAATCTCATACGGTTTCAGCAGATAGGAGAAAGCGCCCCGATTGGTGGCCTCTATAGCTGACTCGACGGTGGCGTTGCCGGTGAGGATGATGACCGCGGTGGAGGGATGATTGGCCTTGATTGCGGAGAGTATGTCCAGCCCGGAGATATCAGGAAGTCCGAGATCAATGAGCGCCAGGGCGACCGTGTTTGCCTGCAAATACGCGAGTCCCTCTGCTCCGTCCTTGGCGGCAAGGGTTGCATATCCCTTGACCTTGAGGATGTCGGCAAGGGTCTTCCTCAGGTTCGGATCGTCGTCAATGATCAAAATGACTGCTTTCCCCATATCGCTGTTCTTCCCTCCAATTGCATCGTAAGGCCGACTAGGTCCTTTTCGATTTATTTTACGTTCCCCAGCCCTCGGACATTGCCTGCATTTCGTTGGCGATGAAGTTCTGCAGCTCCTGCCCCATCTGCAACGAGTCGATCTGGTGAGGAGAAAGGGGCTGCGACACAACAGTATACAGTCTCCATTTTCCGGAAGGGTGGTATCTGTCGATGATCACAACTATAATAATATATCACATCACTGGAACGGTCGTCCAGCGAGCGGGCCATCTTATTCCATTTCTAAATCAAACGATACCATTGTCGGCTACGCTGTGCGGCTCCTCGCCGTACTACTGGTACGGTCTCGTCGCTGCTCGCTTGCCTTCGCGTTCTCATTTTGATTTAAAAATGGAAGTATTTGGTCCGGGACTCGGTTCCCTCAACAATCAGGATAGGGTCATACCTATTTTCTGCTTGCATCCTATCGCCAAACCATGCAATAGTGACAACATTATGCACATCTCGCACAATACCCATCTTAAAACTACAACGCCGCCGGTGGTTATTTTCGGCTGCGGCAATATCCTGCTTGGCGATGACGGCTTCGGGCCCGCTGTGATCGAGGCGCTGCAGCTCCTTAACCTGCCGGAAACAATCAGCACCATTGATGCGGGCACCGGTATCCGTGAATACCTGCTCGATTATCTCATGCTGCCGACCCTGCGACCGCAACTGCTCATTATCGTTGATGCGGGCTACCGCCAGGACATGACTCCTGGACAGGTGCTGGAGTGCGAGGCGACCGCCATCCCGGCGCAGAAAATCCACGATTTCTCCCTGCATCAGTTTCCCACGGTCAACCTGCTCAGAGAACTTCAGGAGGAAACCGGTATCGTGGTCGTACTGCTCATCGCCCAGACCGCCACAGTCCCCGACCACATTGCACCGGGGCTCTCGCCGCCCATGCTTGCTGCCGTGGATGACGCGTGTCACCGGATCCTGCGAATGGTCGACCGTTATATTACCCTGGAGGTAACTGCACCATGATCTACGAGGTCAAGGTCAATGAACTGGCTGACGAATTCGGCGTGCATCGCAACACCATCCGCAACTGGATCAACTCAGGCACCTTGCCGGCAGTGGAGGGACCAGGGCGCCGCTATCTCATTCAATGGGAAGATTACAAACGGCTCTGTCAAAAATTCGGCAGAGAACCGCGCGTTGCCCCGGAAGCAACGGGTAAAACCGAATCGCTCCCTTCCTCGAAAACGACAAGCGCCACCATCCCCCCGGTCCGCCTCGGCCTCAAGACCAACCCCCTCTACACCCGACCAATCCAGGCCGACGCCTGCCTGACCTGCGGTTCCTGTGCCGGAGCCTGCCCTATATCAGGGGTTGACGATCTTGATCCGCGCAAGATCATCCGCATGGCTTTCCTCGGCCTGGACGAAGAATTGCTGGCCAGCGACTGGCCGTGGAAATGCACCATGTGCGGGAAGTGCGAAGTTGTCTGCCCGATGAATGTCGAGATCTTGCAACTGATGCGCCGCATCCGTTCCCGTCGCGATCGAGAAAAAGTGCCTGTCGCCATCCAGAAAGGCGTGGTCACCTGCCTGGAAAAAGGCAACAACCTCGGCATCCCCAAGGACGATTTCATTCTTCTGCTCAAAGAACTGGGCGAGGAATTAGCTGAGGGCGACTGTCCTGGTTTCGTCACCCCCATTGATGTCCGGGGGGCCCGAATGCTGGTGACCGTCAACTCCAAACAGCCCTTCGCCGAACCTGAAACCCTGACCTGGTGGTGGAAAATCTTCCATGCCGCCGGGGAATCGTGGACCATCTCTTCGGAAAACTGGGAAGGGGTGAACTGGGGGCTCTATTCCGGTGACTCCAACGCCATGCGCACCATCGTCAAGCGAATCATCGACAATATCGAGCGGCTCAATTGCAAGGCCCTGCTGCTGCCCGAGTGCGGCCATGCCTACTATGCCACCCGCTATGCCCTGGAACGCTGGTTCCCTGAGTCGCTACAGCAGTTCAAAATTTACACGGTCTTTGACCTTTTGATCGAATATCTGCACGAGAAACGGATCAGCATTGATCCTATCGTCCAGAACAGATTGACCACCTTCCACGATTCCTGCAACTATGGTCGCAAATCGCTGAAGACCTTTGGTCACGGCTATTTTGAAGAGGCTCGGACCTTAACCCAGGCCTGCTGCAAAAAATACATCGACCTGATCCCGGATCGTGAAGAAAATTATTGCTGCGGCGCCGGTGGCGGCGCCTGGGCCAGTCCGTATGGAGCCGAACGGGTCTTTCACGGCCGGGTCAAGGCCCGCCAGATCAGCGAATCAGGGGCAAAACTGGTCATCACCTCCTGCCAGAACTGCAAAGATCAACTGGAAAAATCGCTGAACCGGGAATTCAACCTCAATATCGAGGTCCAGTTTCTGTGGGAACTGGTGGCCAAGGCCTTGGTCAAACCAAAGGAACCGCAGCAACCATGATCAGGATCGTTGCCCAATCAAGTAAGCTGCGTGCCCGGCAGGTGACCGCAAAAACAAGCGGTACGGTCTCTTATGATGGAACCCCAAGAGGAACGATGACACATGCCTGAAAAGACGATGAGCGGTGCAGTCATGGTGGTTGGCGGCGGCATCTCCGGGATGCAGGCTGCCCTGGATCTCGCTGATTCAGGATTTCTGGTCTACCTGGTGGAGAAAACCGGGGCCATCGGTGGGGCCATGCCGCAATACAACAAAGTTTTCCCCACTAACGACTGCTCGATGTGCATTATCGCTCCGAAGCTGGTCGAATGCGGACGGCATCCCAATATCAACATCATGACCCTTTCCCAGGTATGTGACATCAGCGGCGAGGCAGGGGACTTCACTATTCGGGTCCGGGAATATCCCCGCTATGTCGATACCCGCAAATGTATAGCCTGCGGCCAGTGCAGCGCCCAGTGCCCCAAAAGTGTCGACGATTCCTTCAACAGCAATATCGCCAAACGTAAGGCCATCTTTATTAAATACCCCCAGGCGGTGCCGCTCAAATTCCAGATTGATCCAGACGCCTGCCTCCAGATCAATCAACCGGGAAGCTGCGGCATCTGCGCTGAGATCTGCCCACCCGGCGCTATCAGCTTCGACGCCCGAGAGCAGGAACACGAAATCCGGGTCGGCGCAGTGGTCATGGCGCTGGGGTTCCAAACCTTTGATCCGTCCAAGGCCAAGGTCTGGGGCCACGGAGTCTACCCCAACGTTATCACCTCGCTCCAATTCGAGCGCTACCTTGCCCCGAACGGCCCCACCGATGGCATTCTGGCCCGTCCCTCCGACGGCGAACCGGTAAAAAAAATCGCCTTTCTGCAATGCATCGGCAGCCGTGATAAAAACCACTGCAATAACGAATACTGCTCCTCGGTCTGCTGTATGTACGCAATCAAGGAAGCGGTCATGGCCAAAGAGGTCAACCCGGAACTGGAAATCTCCATTTTCCATATGGATATGCGGACCTCGGGCAAGGAATTTGATCGCTATTACGAACGGGCCCGCTCCGAATACGGGATCAAGTTTATCCGCTCCCGCATTCATGGGGTGGAACCGAAAGGGACTAAAGGCGACCTGCGACTCCATTACATCAGCACCCAGGGCAAACAGATCGAGGAGATCGTTGACCTGGTGGTCCTGTCGGTTGGCCTGGAGACGCCGGACTCGATGGTCAAACTGGCAGAGACCATCGGTATCCACATGACCCCCGACCGGTTCGCCTCCATTTCGGCCTTCATGCCGGTCCACACCTCCAGAAATGGCGTCTTCACCTGCGGCGCCTTTAACGGGCCGCGGGATATTCCCCAATCAGTGATCGGCGGTTCCGCAGCTGCGGCCAGTGTGTCCTCGTTACTGGCCAGTGCCCGCCACACCAGAACCAGAACCATCCCCCCCTCGGTTGAACAGGATGTACGGCTCCAGGAACCACGGATCGGCGTTTTCATCTGCCATTGCGGCACCAATATTGCCGGTGTCATCGATGTCGAAGAAATCACCGCCTATGCCGCCACCCTGCCGCAGGTCGTGCATGTGGCGCGCAACCTTTTCACCTGCGCCCAGGACACCCAGGATCGCATCGTCCAGCAGATCAGGGACAAAGGTCTGAACCGGATTGTGGTTGCCGCCTGCACGCCGAGGACCCATGAGCCGCTGTTCCGCAAGACCCTTAAATCTGCCGGAATCAACGAATACCTGTTCGAGATGGCCAATATTCGCAACCAGAATGCCTGGGTGCACAACCAGGAGCCGGAAACAGCCACGCTCAAGGCCAAAGATCTGATCAAGATGGCAGTGGTCAAGGTCGCCACCCAGACCGCCCTCAACCCGCTGCGCATCCCGATCACCCCCTCGGCCCTGATCATCGGTGGCGGGGTGGCCGGCATGACCGCAGCATTGAACCTTGCGAAACAAGGGTTCCATATCCATCTGGTGGAAAAGACCTCGCAGTTGGGCGGCAACGCCCTCCATCTTTTCCAGACCTGGAATGGCGAACATGTGCCGCGATTCCTTAAGGGACTCAACGAAGAGGTGCAGGCCAACCCAAACATCAAAGTTTTTTATAACAGTACGGTTATCGAGGTTACCGGCCATGTCGGCAACTTCAACACCACCATCAAAATCGGAGCGAACCGAAAACAAACAATCGAACACGGCGCCACCATCATCACGATCGGTGCCAAACGCTACATTCCCGAGGAATTCGAGTACGGCAAGATTCCCAAGGTGGTTGCCTCGATCGAGTTCGACAAGCTGCACATGCACAATGAGACCAGGGTCGCCAACGGTAAATCCTTTGTCTTCATCCAGTGTGTCGGTTCTCGCAACCAGGAGCGGCCCTATTGTTCGAAATCCTGCTGCACGCATTCAATTCAAAGCGCCATTAAGTTAAAGAAAGAAGTCCCATCGCGGCAGATTTACATCCTCTATCGGGAAATCCGCACCTATGGCCAGCGCGAACGGATCTATAACCAGGCACGGGAGCTGGGTATCATCTTCATCAACTATGAACTCCACGGGCCCCCGCAGATCAGCCGTGAAGAGTCAGGTGTTCTGGTTGAGGTCTGGGATCATGTGCTCCACAGGCCGCTGGAGATCAAAGCCGATATGGTGGTGCTGGCAGCTGCCACCCTGGCCAGCCCTGAGGCCGTGGAACTGGCCAACCTGTTCAAGCTGCCGTTGAACGCCGATGGCTTTTTCCAGGAGGCCCACGCCAAGCTTCGGCCAATGGACTTCAATGTCGACGGGATTTTTGTGGCCGGCCTGGCCCACTACCCCAAACCCCTGGAAGAGTCGATCTCCCAGGCCCTGGCCGCCGCCGCCAAAGCAGGTCGCCTTCTGTCCCGCAAAGAGATTGCCCTGGAGCCCAACACCGCCCTGGTCCACCCGGACCTCTGTGACGGCTGCGGCCTGTGCATCGATGTCTGCCCCTACCTGGCCATCCACCTGATAACCTTCAAGGACGACACCGGCACAATCAAAAAATCGGTGACTATCAATCAGGCCCTGTGCAAGGGTTGCGGCATCTGCCAAGGCACCTGTCCAAAACGGGGTATCACCGTCGCCGGTTTCACCTATGACCAGATCGAAGCACAGATCGATGCTGCCCTGGGTACGCAGCAGCAGACCGAGGCATTGCCATGAACCGGGAACAGAAAATTATCGCCTTCTGCTGCAATTGGTGCTCGTATGCCGCGGCCGACCTCGCCGGCATCTCCCGCCTGCAATACCCGGGATCGATACGGATCATCCGCGTGATGTGTTCAGGCATGGTCCATCCCGAGATGGTCCTGCATGCGCTGGAGCAAGGAGCGGCCGGGGTGATGATCCTTGGTTGTCACCTCGGTGAATGCCATTATATCAAAGGCAACGAGATGGCCCTGGCCAGGTCGGAAGTTATTGCCGATACCCTTGAAGATCTCGGCTACGCAAGCGAGCAGTTCCAACTCACCTGGATCTCCTCGGCCGAACCGGAGCGGCTGGTCGAAGCCTTTCGCAACATGAGCGGGCGCCTGGCGGTGTTGCAATCCGAACAACCGGTGGACCGGGTACCAGAAGGATGAGCAAAGCAGATGCAACCAAAGCTCAGCTTTGAATGGCTGCATGCCTGTTCCGGGTGCGAAATTGCCCTGCTCAACGGGGGCGAACAGCTCCTTGATTTGCTTGGTCAGGTAGAAATCGTCCATTTCCCCCTGCTCATGGACCATAAATACGGAGGTCAGCGAGGCGAAGGTGCACCTCTCTCGCTGCCCCAGGCGGATATCGGCCTGGTCTCCGGCGGCGTGGCTCACGAGGAGCATCTCCTCGTACTCCAAGAGATGCGCAAACAATGCCGGACCCTGATTGCCCTAGGCACCTGCGCCACCTATGGGGGTATTCCAGCGATGCGCAATGAATGGTCGACTGCCGATACCCTGCGTACCGTATTTACTGCCGGCACCAGCGATACCGACCCGATCAGGCCCCCTGCCCCTGCCTTTCTCGACCGTGTCTACAGCATTGATGAAAAGATCAAGGTGGATGTCAGCCTGCCCGGCTGCCCGCCCCAGCCGCAATTGATCGGTGCGGTCATCAAGGCGCTGATTAATAAAGAGACATTCCAGTTGCCGCAGAAGAGCGTCTGCGAAACCTGCCCCACTATCAGGGAGGGGGAGAGAAAAATGGCTCCGGTCCAACGGTTTTTGCACAACGCCGACTATGACTGCGACCAGCCGTTAAGCGAAATGCGCTGCCTGCTTGAACAGGGTCTGGTTTGCATGGGGCCGGTGACTGCCGGCGGCTGTGGCGGCAAGGACACACCGCTGTGCCTTCGAGCCCGGGTACCCTGCCGCGGCTGTTATGGTCCGGTCCGGCCCGGCGGCAATCAACTCCTGGACATGATGAACGCGCTGGCGAGCAACGGCATCGATTACCGCGCCATTGTTGACCGCAAATCGCTGTTGCGCTTCAGCGGTGCCCACGGTCTGCTCAAACCGGCCCGGAAAAAATAATGACACACATTTGCAGGCACGATACCGCAACCCCATTTAACGTCCTTAATAACGATCAATTGCGCATGTGTGCCCTTTCGACCGCAAGGAGATCCCTCACGTTCGTTCGGGATGACAACAGGCAACCCTTTATGTCATTTCGACCGCAAGGGAGAGATCTCATAACCATACGTGAAAGAATCAACGATATATCGACCCGGTACTTCCCGGCCAGGAGTCTGTAGCCATGGCGCAGGTTATCCATATCCATCCTGTCACCAGAATCGAAGGCCATGCCCGCATCGCCATCCACTTAGACGAAGGCGGCCAAGTCAGCGCCGCCCGTGTGGAGATTGCGGCACTCCGCGGCTTTGAGCAGTTCGTTATCGGTCGTCCGGCTGAGGAAATTCCCCGGATCGTCAGCCGGATCTGCGGCATCTGTCCCTGGATGCACCACTTGGCCGCGGTTAAGGCTATTGACGGCTGTTTCGGAGTCAGCCCCACGCCCGCCGGCCACCGGCTGCGCGAGCTCTGCCAGACTCTGGCTCATATCCACGACAAGATCCTCCACTTTTTCTTCCTTGCTGCCCCGGATTTTGTGCTTGGTCCGGACAGCGACTTTTCCGTCCGCAATATCATGGGCATGGTCCGCAAAGATCCGGAGCTGGCGGCGCAAGTGGTCCGCATGCGGCAACTGGGCCAGGTAATGCTGGAACGATTCGCGGGCAAGGCTATCCATCCGGTGGCCGGAGTGGTCGGCGGTTTCGCCAAACCGATGAGCACAGTGGAACGCCACGATTTGCAGCGCGACGCTGCCCAGCTGCTCGATTTCGCCTCCTTTGCTCTGGAGTATGCCAAAGAAAAGGTGTTCAGCCGCTTTCGGGAAGAGATGCAGTCCCTGGGCGCCATCACCACCGGTTTTCTCGGCGCGGTCGATGCGCAGGGCAATCTGCAATTGTACGACGGCCTCCTGCGCCTGATGCATCCCAATGGCCAGTCCGTCGATTTTCCGGCAAGCGCCTATGAACAGCACCTGGCCGAACATATTGAGCCCTGGTCCACGGCCAAGATGGTCTATGCCAAATCCTGGCAGGAAGGTTTTGCTTTGGATCCGGCAGCACCCAAAGGCATCTATCGGGTTAATACCCTGGCCCGGCTCAATGTCTGCGATCGCATCAGTACCCCCAGAGCCCAGGCTGAGCTAGAGGCGTTCCGCGAACAATTCGGCCGCCCGGCGCAAGGAACCTTGCTCTACCACTGGGCCCGGCTGATTGAGCTGGTCTACGCCTGCGAACGGACCCTGGAGTTGCTGGCGGACGACACTATCACGGACCCGGCGGTACGCAATCCGGCTACACCGCAGGCGGGTCGAGGAATTGGCCATGTTGAGGCCCCGCGCGGCACCCTGATCCACGATTACACCACCGATGCCAATGGCTGTATCACCAAGGCCAATCTGATCGTCGGCACCACCCACAATATCGCGCCGATGAACCTGAGCGTGCATCAGGCAGCAGCCAGCCTGATCTGCGACGGGGAATTTGACGAGGAGATCCTCAACCGGATCGAGATGGCGGTCCGCGCCTACGACCCCTGAATTTCCTGCGCAACGCACCGCCTGGATGGCGGGCTTCCCTTGACAGTTACCTTCTACGACCATCACGGCAACAGCATCAAAACCCTACAGCACTGAATTAATATTGGTAAATCAACCTATTGATCATCATTCTGAATCTTCCTTATGAACGATAATATCGAAAACAAACAGCGAAGGATTGTCAGGGTCGAAGCACCGAACTGTGCTTGCGGCTATGTCGGGCACATGACTGCCGATGAACTCAAACAGCGGGCCGCCCACGACGACATGGATCTCTCCTGCCCGGTCTGCGGGCTCATCCATCTCAGCCGGGAAGAGATCGAGGACCTGGAAAAACAGAAGATAGTCAACTCCAAACGCTATCGCGAAATCCAGCGCCAAGCAGAAGGCGAGGGCTGACACGACTACGTTTCCCGAGCCTCTTCCCCCTTGCCTCCTTGCAACGATGAAAGCACTTATGCAAATTGGGCCAATTGTTCAAACGGCAAAAAAGAGATGGTGCAAACGGTTCCGTATTGCTAGAGTATGATCCTGTCTGAGGTATTTTTGCCGCCGTTTGTGGCGGCACACGTCAACCTGCCCCAACTGATACTATGACCCTGGCCGTGAACCGCGCCAATATGCAGACAAAATCCCTGACTATTACCATCCACGGCATGGTCCAAGGAGTGGGATTTCGTCCTTTTGTCTACCGACTGGCACACCGGATTGGCCTGGTGGGCACGGTTGCCAACAACAGCGACGGGGTCCATATCTATATCTGCGGCAGAGAGGCCGCCCTGAACGATTTCGTTGCTGCCCTGAAAAACGAAGCCCCCCCGGTCGCCCGGATCGTCGATATTGACGTACAGCCGACCGAGCAGCAACTTGCTATATTTGACTTTCAAATTCTGCCGAGCAGTCAAGGAGCATCTCCCAACACGCAGATCGCGCCGGACATTGCCACCTGTACTGATTGCCTGGCCGAGATTTTTGATCCGAGCAACCGCCGTTTTCGCTACCCTTTTACCAACTGCACCAACTGCGGCCCCCGTTTTTCTATCGTCGAACGAATCCCCTACGACCGACCCAACACCTCAATGCGCCTCTTCCCTCTGTGCGCAGCGTGCAGTCGGGAATATCACGACCCCATGGATCGCCGCTTTCACGCCCAACCCAACGCCTGCCCGGTGTGCGGACCGCGCCTGAGCTGGCATGATAGCCAGGGCCATCCACTTGCAGGAGATTGCCTCGCTTTAGCGGCGCGTGCCCTAGCTGATGGCCACGTGGTTGCGATCAAAGGGCTGGGCGGGTTTCACCTGGCCGTAGACGCCGGATCGACAGCGGCGGTGGCAACGCTTCGTGAGCGTAAACATCGCCCCTCTAAACCACTGGCCATCATGGTCAAGGATCTGGCAACAGCCGCCCGCTTCTGCCATCTTTCACCTGCAGAAGCAGCCCTGCTCATGGCGCCGGAACACCCCATTGTCCTGCTCGATCGTTTGCACACAGCAGAGTTGACGGACGGGATAGCCCCCGGCCTCGGCGTCCTCGGGCTGATGCTGCCTTACACCCCGCTCCACCATCTGCTACTCAATCAGCCCCAGGCACCGCTTGCCCTGGTGATGACCAGCGGCAACCGGAGCGACGAGCCGATCTGTACCGGCAACGAAGAGGCACTGCGCCGGCTGCACGGACTTGCCGATTTTTTCCTGCTCCATAACCGGGAGATCGTCACCCGGGTTGACGACTCGGTCGCCCGGATCATGGCCGGCACAACCCGCCTGTTGCGCCGGGCTCGTGGCTATTCACCGGTTCCCATCCTGTTACACCAGCCCACCGCCGACATCCTGGCCTGCGGCGCGGAGATGAAGAGCAGTTTTTGTATTATTCGCAATAACGAGGCCTACATCAGTCAACATATCGGTGAATTGACGAGTGCTGAGAATTTTGATTTTTACAGGGAAAGCATCCGTCACCTCCAGGCCGTTCTTGAAATCACTCCAGCGCAAACCGCCTGCGACCGCCATCCCGACTATATCAGCACTCGTTATGCCCAGAGCCTGAAGATTCCCTGCCACGAGGTCCAACACCATCATGCCCATACCGGGGCAGTAATGGCCGAACAGGGGCTGGAGGGGCCGGTACTCAGCGTCGTGCTCGACGGCAGTGGCTATGGAACTGATGGCACCATCTTTGGCGGCGAAATCTATCGCGCCGACAGAAAGGGCTACCAGCAACTCGGGCGTTTGTCGCACCTCCTGCTGCCGGGCGGCGATCGGGCGGCCCAGGAACCCTGGCGAATGGCGCTCTCCCTGCTCTATCAGGGGATGGGAACTGCCGCCTTTGCCGAGATCAACCAGCCGCCCGCCTTGCTGGTCATCACCCCAGAAAAAAAAGTACTGCTCGGGGAGATGCTCACCAAACGGCTCAACTGCCCGCGAACCTCGAGCTGCGGCCGCCTTTTTGATGCGGTCTCGGCCCTGCTGGGTCTCTGCCTGCAGAGCGATTACGAAGGCCAGGCAGCCATGCTGCTCGAACACCAGGCCTCGCTTACTACTCCTGGCGAAGACGCCGCACCCTATCCGGTCGCGCTCCGCGAGGAAGCGGGACTCCTGATTATTGATTCCGCACCGCTGGCCGCCCTGATTCTCCACGACCTTGCCATCCAGGTTCCGATCCCGGTCATTGCCCGTCGTTTTCATTACTGGCTGGCCGAATCGCTGGTGGTTCTGCTGAAAACTCTGCGGCAACAGACGCAGCTCGCCAACGTAGTCCTCACCGGCGGCTGCATGCAGAACAAACTGCTTTTTGAAACCCTGGTCGAGCAACTGGGCCAGCATCAATTCACCGTGTTCGCCGGAGAATTGGTACCGATGAACGACGGCGGCATCAGTCTCGGCCAGGCCTTTATAGGAGGTGTTCCCCCATGTGTTTAGCCATTCCCATGCAAGTAGTCGAAATCAAAGGCGGCGCGGATGTCCTGCTCGATCCCCAGATTGCCCTGGTTGAAAACGACGGTATCCGCAAAGAGATCCGCCTGGAGATGGCGGATCGGATTCCGCTGGTCGGCGAATACGTCATCATCCACGCCGGTTTTGCCATTCACACCCTGACCGTGGAGGATGCGGAGTACAACCTCAGCCTCATGCGGCAAATGGCCGAGTCCCTGGAACAGCAAGGACGCCTGCCGGGAGTATCGGAATGAAATGCGCCGACGGATTCCGCAGCCGAGAAATTACCGCGCCCCTGGTGGAGGAGATCAGACGCAACCTGACCAGGCCGCTGCGGATAATGGAGGTCTGCGGCACCCACACTATGTCCATCTTCCGCCATGGCATTCGCTCGCTCCTGCCCGAAGGTCTCACCCTGCTCTCCGGTCCCGGTTGCCCCGTCTGCGTCACCCCGACAGGCCATATCGACGCCTTTGTTGCTGCAGCCCGCCTTCCCCAGGTGACCATTGCCACCTTTGGTGATCTCATCCGGGTGCCGGGGAGCAATGGATCCCTGGCCACGGCACGAGCGGCCGGAGCCAGGGTGGAAATTGTCTACTCACCCATGGATGCGCTGACCTTGGCGCAACAGGAGCCTGAGCGTATGGTCCTTTTTCCTGCTATCGGCTTTGAGACCACAGCCCCGACCATTGCTGCCACCATCTTACAGGCCGAACAGTTGGGGTTAACCAATTTTCTGATCATTGCCGCCGGCAAGACTATACCCCAGGCGCTTGAGGCCTTGATGGCCGACCCGGAACTCCAGGTGGACGGCCTGCTCTGCCCGGGCCACGTCAGCGCCATCATCGGCTCTGAGGCCTACCGGCCGCTGGCAGAGAAGCACCATCTGGGTTGCGCCGTAGCCGGCTTTGAGCCCGCCGATATCCTTGCCGGTCTGCTCAGCCTGATCCGGCAAAGCAATGCAGGCACGCCTCAGGTCGACAACTGCTACACCCGGGCGGTGACCGCAAGCGGCAACATCAGGGCCCAAGCATTGATCGACGAGGTCTTTGCCCCCGCCGACAGCGAATGGCGTGGCCTTGGAACCATTCCCGGCAGCGGCTTGGCGCTGCGGGAAAAATATTGCCAATTCGACGGCATGCGGCGACTGGCAATCCCGCTGCACCCGACCAAAGAACCCAAGGGATGCCGATGTGGCGACATCCTTAAGGGCCGCCTGCTGCCGCCCGATTGCCCGCTCTACGGCAGGACCTGCACCCCTCTGCAGCCGGTCGGCCCCTGTATGGTTTCCAACGAAGGCACCTGCGCCGCCTATTACCGTTACAGCGGGCAAAAAGAAAGCCGCCGCTAGATACAACTAGATACTAGCAGGCAACGGAACGACGTCTTGTTGCTCCCTTGAAAAAAGAGAGCTTTTAAAAACAACCTGTTACTCTTCCACACCCTTGGTCACGGTCACCCCCGTCATGCCGACTGGCCGCTTTCCTTAAAAGAATCATCGCAGAGCTCAGGCACCGCTCCCCCCATACCCCTGCTCTTTCAGCCGGCCCCAGAACCGAATACGCATTCTCGGCTCATTGCAACAGGTCTCGACACTGGGTTCCGTACCGCTCCCTGACTCGGCGGCAATACTCGATGCCGACAAAACCGGGAGCAATATCGGCGGAGCCCTTTGACCGCACCCCCCTGTGTGAACCGGAATCGGAACCGGTCAATAGTGCTATTGATATAATTCCATAAATCTACCAGCTTGCCTCGCGTGCCTGTTCAGATTGTTTGTCAAAAATATTTTTTCCGCCCCCTTTTTCTAGTATCAATTATATTGTATTTTTTTATCAATATAATTTATAATAGTTTAAATTCCCCCCAAAGGAGCGCTCCAAGCTCTTTGGCTCAATATATCGACCTGTCATTGCGCTGCCCCAGGCAGGGGCACACCGATTGTGCAAAGTGTACAATCAAATTAATTGCGTGCCGCCAAGGCACCTTTTCCCTGCAACCTTTCATTACATCATCGGGATCATCTCTTTTCGTGGAAGAGGGCTACCCGGGGTTATACAGCTTAGATGTCGATCGATTACTCAATCACCATGGACACCCTGGCCCATATTGTGCGAATTGTGCAAAATGTAATAATTATTGCACAGGTTAATTTTTGCTTTTATACAATCCTTAGAAAAGATTTCAGTACCATTTTTGCAAATTGAACTGTGTCTGGTCGTCATACGTACATAGGCAGTGTAACTGTACATCAAGGAGGTAGCAGATGAAGTCAAAGGTTGTGGACAACAACGAGAATCTGTTGAGTGGAGTGACTCGCAGGGATTTCATGAAATTCTGTACAGCGGTGGCGGCGACGATGGGCCTGCCGCTCGGTATGGTCCCGAAAATAGCCGAGGCCATCACCTCGCCCCAAAGACCTCCCGTGATCTGGCTGTCCGGTCAGGAGTGCACCGGCTGTGTCGAGACCTTGCTCCGCACCAATCACCCTTCCATCGACAGCCTGATCTTTGATCTGATCTCGCTCGAGTATTCCGAGACCCTCAACGCCGGGTCAGGCCATCAGGCCGAGGCGGCCCGCACCAAATCCATTGAAGCCAACAAGGGTAAGTTCATCCTGGTGGTGGACGGCGCTATTCCGGTCAAGGACAAGGGCATCTACTGTATGATCGCCGGTAAACCGGTGCTCGACATTCTCAATGAAACGGCGCCGCTTGCCGCTGCGGTCATTGCCATTGGCTCTTGCGCCGCCTGGGGTGGAGTTGCCGCGGCCTCTCCCAATCCCACCGGGGCCACCCCGGTCCATGAGATTCTGAAAGGAAAAGGCATCCCGGTGGTCAACATCCCTGGTTGCCCACCCAATCCTTATAATTTTCTCTCCACGGTCATCCATTACCTGACCTTTAAAAAATTGCCGGCTCTGGATGACAAAGGCCGACCAAAATTTGCCTACAGCCGGCTCATCCATGAAAACTGCGAACGCCGCCCGCATTTCGATGCTGGACGTTTTGCCGAGCAATTTGGTGACGAAGGCCACCGCCAGGGATTCTGTCTCTACAAGCTGGGATGCAAAGGCCCTGAGACCTACAACAACTGCTCAACCCTTCCCTTCAATGACACACCCGGCTGCTGGCCGGTAGCCACCGGATCACCCTGCTTTGGCTGTTCCGAGGAGAAGGTCGGATTCAACAGTCCGTTGTTCTCCAAGGCCAAGGTCGTCTTCCCGACCCCTCCGGCCGGGCATACCGATGCGGTTCCTGAAAAAGGCGGAGGGGCCAAGGGTTTTGCCTACGGTGTTGCCGGGGCTGCCATCGGAGCGGCTGCGGTGGCCTTGACCAAACGTGACGGCAAGGAAGACTGATCAACCAGCTCGGGAGCGCGAATACCATGGCAATAAACAGACGGGATTTTCTTAAATTTTCGGCGGGTACCGGCCTGATGCTGACGGCGGGCGCCACGCCCGGCAGAGCTGCAACTGTGCCGCAACTGCCGAAGGATGCGGTGGGCATCCTCTATGACTCCACCCTCTGCATTGGTTGCAAGTCATGCATGGTCAATTGCAAAACAGCCAACTCAGAACCCGGCGGCGCCCTGTATCACAAGGAAACTGCCGGCAAGATACCCTTCGAATTTCCGAAGGAGGACAAAATCTACGATGCGCCGGAACGTCTTTCCGACAAAACCCTGTGCATCATCAAAGCCTATAAGGGAGGCGAAAAAGCGGCTGCAAGTGACAAGGGCGGCCCCGCATTTTCCTTCATCAAGCAACACTGCCTGCACTGCATCGAGCCGGCCTGTGTTTCGGTCTGCCCGGTGGCGGCGCTGCAAAAACAGAAAGACACCGGAATCGTCACCTATAATAAAAACAAATGTTTCGGCTGCCGGTACTGCCAGGTGGCTTGCCCCTTCGGCATCCCCATGTACGAGTTTGAAAAGGCCTCCCCTTCGGTGGTCAAGTGTCAACTCTGCAATCACCGTTATGCCCAGGGCAAGTACTCGGCCTGTTGTGAATTTTGCCCGACCGGCGCTTCCATATTCGGTAAGGTGACGGATCTCCGGGAAGAGGCGAAGCGGCGTCTGGCCCTCAAGGCCGGCGACAGCTATGCCTATCCGGTCAAACGGGTGGACGGCACCGAGCGCACCGTTCAGGTTGTGGCCAATTACGTCGACCATGTCTACGGCATGGACGAAGCTGGCGGCACCCAGTACCTCATGATGGCCGGTGTGCAATTTGACAAACTGGGCTTCAACCCCAAGATAACGAATCAGGTCTACCCTGATTTTACCTGGAGTTACGTATCCCATGTGCCGATTTTGATAGGTTCCCTACTGGTTGCCGGCACGGTAACTCGACTGGTGACCCAGAGACTGGATAAAAAGAAGAATGATGCCGAGAAGGGGGATGCGTCCTGAGTGGCTCAGGCGCCTGTCCTCGCGGAGAAAGTTATCAAGTGACGCAAGTCCCCTTGCAAAGAGCATGTAAAGGAGAACCAACATGGCCAGAAAAATTACCATTGATCCAGTAACTAGAATAGAGGGTCATCTGCGCATAGATTGTGAAGTCGACAACGGCAAAGTCACCAATGCCTGGTCGTCGGGGCAGATGTGGCGAGGCATTGAAATCATCCTCAAGGGCCGGGACCCACGAGATGCCTGGGCGTACGCCCAACGTATCTGCGGCGTCTGCACCACGGTACACGCCATGGCTTCGGTCCGAGCGGTGGAAGATGCTCTCAAACTGGAGATTCCGCTCAACGCACAATTCATCCGCAACATGATCGTCGGCGCCCATGGCGTCCATGACCATATTGTCCATTTCTATCAACTCTGCGCCCTGGATTGGGTGGATATTGTTTCCGCCACCACTGCCGATGCCAAGGCCACCGCCATTCTGGGACAGAAGCTCTCCGACTGGAAGGGCAACAGCTATCAGGAAATCAAGGCAGTCCAGGACCGGTTGAAAAAATTTATCGGCACCGGCCAGCTGGGCATCTTCGCCAGCGGCTATTGGGGCCATCCGGCCATGAAACTCTCGCCCGAGGTCAATCTGCTCGCCGCCACCCACTACCTCCAGGCCCTGGAGTATCAGCGCAAGATCAATACAGTGGTGGCAATTCTTGGCAGCAAGACCCCGCATATTCAGAATCTGGCAGTCGGCGGCGTTACCAATCCGCTCAATCCCGACAGCCCGGCCAACCTGACCATTGAAAAACTGTTCCACATCAAGACCCTGATAGACGAAGTAGGCGATTTCATTCATCAGGCCATGCTCACCGATGTGGCTGCAGTCGGCGCCTATTACGCCGAGTGGACTAAATACGGTGCCGGCGTTCTTAACTACCTGTCGGTGCCTGATATGCCGATGGATACCAAGGGCAAAGTCTTTGCCCTGCCAGGCGGCTACATCCCTGGTGGTGATATTACTAAATTCACCCCGATCACCAGCCAGAAGGATAAAATGCTCTACGACAATATCAAAGAGTCGATCAAGCACTCCTGGTACAACGGCAACTGGGATCGTTCCCCTTACGAGGAGGAAACGGTGCCCGACTACACCGGCTACGATTACGACAAAAAATATTCATGGGTCAAAGCCCCCACCTTCATGGGCAAGCCCGCCCAGGTCGGTCCGCTGCCCCATGTAGTGGCCATGTACCTCGCCGGCCATGCCCCAACTAAAAAATATGTCGACGCCACCCTGCAAGGTGTCTCAGCACTGGCGGGAACCACGGTGGGCATCCCTGCCCTCCATTCGACCATTGGCCGAATCGCCGCCCGGGTTATCCGCTGTGCAGTCCTCCACGACACCCTGAATGTGCAGTGGCAGGCCCTGATCGACAATATCGGCAAAGGTGATCTCAACACCTTCAACGCCCCGGTCTTCCCAGCGGGCGAGCAGCGCGGCACCGGCTTTCATGAAGCACCGCGAGGCATGCTCTCCCATTGGATCGTTATCGAGAATGGCAAAATCAAAAATTATCAGGCAGTGGTTCCGTCCACCTGGAATGCAGGTCCCAGGAACGGTGAGGATGCCCTCGGTCCCTACGAAGCCTCCTTGGTGGGCAATCCGGTGGCTGATGCCGAACTGCCGCTCGAGGTGCTGCGCACTATCCATTCCTTTGATCCCTGTCTGGCCTGTGCTATCCACCTGGTTGACGGCAAGAAAACCCCGATTACCAAGGTTAAGGTTTTATGATCGGAAATCCTGATGTGAAGGCACTGGTCCTGGGCATCGGCAATTTGCTTATTGGAGACGAGGGCGTCGGTTGCCTGACCGTCGAAGCGCTGTCCCGGCGCTACACCATGCCCCCATCGGTAGAGTGCGTAGACGGTGGCACAGCAGGGTTTGAGCTACTCTCCATGATCGACAGCAAGGAGCATGTCATTCTGATAGATGCCCTGCGCAACGACATGGAGCCGGGAACGGTGGTCATGGTTGAAGGCGAGCATGTGCCCAAGGCCTTCATGGCACGAACCACACCGCATCAGCTTGGCATCTGCGACGTTCTGGCCGCGGCCCAGCTCACCGAAATCATGCCCAAGCACCTGACCCTGTACGGGATAGAACCCAAAAAGATGGAGGTCGGAATAGGCCTCACACCGGAAGTACAGGCAGGAATGGAAAAAATCATCTGTGCAGTGGTCGATCAACTTCGTCACTATGGATATGAGGTGAAACACAATGGAATCGAATCCGAACATTAAAACCTGGACGCCGGCGACCATCGTCATGGTCCTTTTGATTATCGCGGGGACTGCGGTTGCCGTTTATCGAATGGTCCTGGGACTGGGTGCCGCTACCAACCTTAACGACGGCTATCCCTGGGGCTTCTGGCTGGGAATGGACGTCCTCGGCGGTATCGCCATGGCAGCGGGCGGCTTTATCATCGCCTGTGCCGTTTATCTATTCAATTGGAAAAAATACCGGCCTATTGTCCGGCCGGCCATCCTTACCGCTTTTCTCGGTTACCTGATGGCGGTAGTCGCCCTCTTCTTTGATATCGGCCACCCCTTCCGCCTTTGGCACCCCTCGATCATGTGGCAGTATCATTCGGTCATGTGGGTTGTAGCCATGCATGTTATTTTCTACACGACCACCCTGGCTCTGGAGTTCAGCCCCATGCTGCTTGAGCGGATGGGATGGGAAAAACCCCTTCGGTATGTGAATAAAATCATGATCGGCGCGGTTATTTTCGGGGTTATGCTCTCCACCCTGCATCAGTCGTCCCTGGGTGCGGTCTTCCTGATTTCTCCGTCGAAAATGTCGCCGCTCTGGTGGGACACCAAACTGCCGTTCCACTTCCTGGTCTCCGCAGTGTGCATGGGTCTCTCCATGGTCAGTCTTGAAACCATGCTCAGCGGGAAATTCCTTCAGCACAAGGTGGACAAAGAAATTTTCTATGGTCTGGCAAGAGGATCGTTGATTGTGCTTAGTTTCTATCTTCTTCTCAAAATTTACCAACTGTTTACCGTCGCCAGCCCAGGAATGGCTTTTGACGGGTCGGTCGAAGGCAACATGTACCTGCTGGAGATGCTTTTGGGGGTAATCATACCTGTAGCTCTCCTCAGTAGCAAAAAAATGCGGACCAACATTAACATGATTTTTTCGGTCAACATTCTGGTTATTGTCGGCGTGCTTCTCAACCGGATGAATGTCTGCTTGTTCAGCCAAGAGAGCTACAACACCTGGCGAGGATTCTCCTATTCTCCATCCTGGATGGAGTTTCTCCTGTCGCTTGGTGTTGTTGCCCTCGGCGTATTTCTCTACAAAATGTCGGCGAAACACCTGCCGCTTTTCTCGCACTGATCTAACTGCTCCCCCGGTGCGATCAATGTGTCCGGCAGCTGTTTGATGAAGAACCCCATGCAGGGAAGTCTATTCTCCTTCTTCCTTGCGTGGGGTTTCTTTTTTGAACCATCGTCCAGATAAGCGAACTACTTTAACGGCATCTTCCTTTAATCTCTGATTAATTTTCACAAAATCCATTGAAATTATTAAAACAAATAATATTAGTTTTTTGCGGGACAGCAATTTTACTGTTGGGGTCACCCCAGACTCATGGCATTGCCGGAGAGGCATGTCGGGAATTGATCCAAAACAAATGCACTTCCTGCCATTTCGTCAAACACATCTGCCCGAAGATTGAACAAGGACAAGGCATCCTCTCCTGGAAATGGACCATCAGGGCGATGGTCAAAGAAGGTCTGGTTGTTACCGATCCGGAGCATGATCGGCTAGTGGACTGCCTGGCCAATCCTGATGAAAAGGTCAAGTCGCTTTGTCCTGCGAATAAATAAAGATTCTGAAGCAGAATTCCTTTTTTTGCCCTGCCAGTTCTTGAAACATTGCCTTCTGGCGATACTTCGTTATCCATACGAGGTGATCCTTGCAATCCCACATCGCGTGGATTAATCTTTTTTGTTATATTTGGAAAATTCCCCGTTTCTTGAACTTTGAGCCGTTCACAATTGTGAAGCATCCTCTTGTTTCCCTCATTGGCAAACGTCACGAGCCTACCGGCAGAACCGGTTATGTACCTGTTTGTTTTGAGAATTACTGAGCTACGTGGAACCGGGCAAAGTATTCTACTTTGTGAGGATAGAATTCTGAGCACAACACAGCAATTAGGCTAAAAGGCAAACCTTATGGCAGACTTAAACAACTCCCGCCTCTCCATGAAAGCAGATGCAATCATCAGTCTTGACCACGGCAGCGGCGGCTTGGCCAGCCAGAATCTTATCAGCGGCCTGTTTCTCAAATATCTGACCTCTCCTCAGTTGCGGGACCTGGAAGACTGTGCCATGCTCGGTGAATATGCCGGACGCATCGCCATGTCGACCGACAGCTACGTAGTGGATCCACTCTTTTTTCCGGGCGGCGATATCGGGGCACTGGCGGTCCACGGCACCATTAACGATCTCGCCATGCGCGGGGCTGTCCCCATTGCCCTCAGCCTGGCCCTGATCATTGAAGAAGGCTTCCCCGTCAGCGATCTGGAGCGGATCATCGCCTCGGTTGCCCGCTGTTCAGAAGATGCTGGCGTGGCTATTGTCACCGGCGACACCAAAGTGGTCCCCAAAGGCAAGGCTGACGGCATTTTTCTCAACACCACCGGCATCGGCATTGCTTCACACCGCCATGATATCTCGGGAAAGAAGGCTCGACCACGCGATGCGGTCATCATATCCGGAACCCTCGCTGATCATGGGATCACCATCATGAGCAGCCAGGCCGGGATCGCCATTGGCGGCGATATTGCCAGCGACACCCAGCCCCTGCACCGGTTAGTCGGCGCCCTGCTTGAAGAAGAACCCGGAGTGATCCATGTCCTCCGCGACCCGACTCGAGGCGGCCTGGCCACCAGCCTCTGCGAAATCGCCAACGCCTCGGGGGTTGATATCACCATCGAGGAAGAACGGTTACCCATCAGACCAGCGGTCGGCATTGCCTGCGAAATGATTGGCCTGGATCCGCTTTATCTCGCTAACGAGGGCAAATGCATCATTATCTGCGCTCAGGAAGCTGCGGACGATGTCCTGAAATTAATCCGACAAATGCCGGAAGGCCGTGATGCAGCCCTGATCGGCCGAGTCGAAGGTGGTTGCGGGGGCCGGGTCTGCCTGACCACCCGGATAGGCGGCACTCGTATCCTAGAACCACTTACCGGCCAGCCGCTGCCAAGAATCTGCTGAGGCCCTGCGTCTCTCCCCTGTTACCGGAGCTTGAACACCGATGCATGAACTGTCGCTGGCCCAAAGTCTGATTGAGCAGTTGCTCGACCTTGCCAAGGAGCACCAAGCGGAACGAATCACCAGGGTGACGGTCACCTTGGGACCATTCTCCGGTATTGTCCGGGACTCTTTTGAGTTCGGCTTCAATATCCTGAAGGAGTCCAACGAAGTGTGCCGCAAGGCCGTACTGGAGCTGGCGACACCAGATCCCGTCTATAGCTGCCTCGACTGCGACAAGGTGGCGGTTATCCCCTTTTCCTCGGAAAATGACCGTTTGGAATCGGCACGGTTGGGCCCGTTTGCGAAAAAATGTCCCTGGTGCTGCTCGAATCGGCTTTCACCGAAAGGCGGGACTGAACTCATTCTTAATCAAGTAGAAATGGAGTAACCTCATGTGCGATACCTGCGGCTGTCAACTGCATGAACATCATCATCACGATGCCAAAGTAGTCGAGGTCAACCGGAGTCTGCTGGCGGCCAACCAGAAGCAGGCCGACTCCAACCGGCACCACATCGAAGAGATGGGGGCCGTAGCCATCAATATGATTTCCAGCCCTGGCTCGGGGAAAACCACCTTGCTGGAACACACCATCGAGGCCCTGAAAGATACGGTCCGCATCGGGGTGATCGAGGGGGATATCGAGACCGAACGCGATGCCGACCGCATCCGCGCCAAGGGAGTACCGGCGGTACAGTTGACCACCGGCGGCGCCTGTCATCTGGATGCGCCGATGGTGCATGGCGGTCTCCATGTCCTTGAGCATTTCGCCAAGGGCGGCAAATATGACCTGATTTTCATCGAGAATGTCGGCAACCTGGTCTGCCCAGCCACCTTTGATCTGGGCGAGCACCAGCGGATCATCCTGCTCTCGGTCCCTGAAGGCTCCGATAAACCAGCTAAATACCCAGCCACCTTTAGGAGTGCCGACCTGCTGCTGATCACTAAAACCGATCTGCAGGCCTATTTTGATTTTTCCATGGAAGAGGCCAAAAAAGAAGCCCTCCTCCTCAAGCCGGGCCTGGAAATAATTTGTCTTTCCGCCACCACCGGTGACGGATTTGCACAATGGATCGACTACCTGAAGTCGTTACTGAAAAAATAATCCAGCCACACAACGCCAAACCCTCTTCGCCCTACTCTCTGCCGGCAGCCAAAATGCTGCCGGCAGATTCTTCGCAAAATCAAAACACCAACCCCCACGTGACAATCTGAGTTTGCGCTTTGATGCAAACTTGTGTTACTATTTGCAAACAATGCAATACAGTTGCAATATCAAGGTGCCAACACAACGTACTGTATTTTCACACATATTTTATTACCATTGAGCATGGCGCGCCTTTTGGATACCGTTTCATTAAGAGAACCAATAAGAGGTATTGGATTATTGAGAATTCTCACGTCATTGAACGAGAATGAGCCCCAAGGTTAAGATAGACGAACCTCTGTACCGGTCACCTTCCTTTCCGGGCAGCGTGGATGTTCAGGCAAACGCATGCATCTCCCCAAGCCGCAAAAGATTCAAGCCAAGTTTATCTTCGGACTGGTATTGACCTCCACACTGCTGGGCATTGTCTTTTCCATCGGTTTTTACCTCCACATGCGCAACGTCCTTGAAGAAGAAGTTCGCGACAAGGCCAAACTCATCCTCATGCATGTGGATTCCATTCAACACTATGTCCGCGACGTTCTGCGCCCGGCCATGTATGAACGCCTGCCCGCCGCCTTTATCATTCAGGCCATGTCATCCTCGTACATCTCACGCAAAATAATGTCCCCGGTCAACGCCCCCCATGACGGCACAACGTACCGCCGGGTCGCCATAGATGCCCGCAATCCCGATTACGAGGCCAACAAGATTGAACGTGAGCTGATCAACTACTTCCGCAATAACGTCAACCAGAAGCTGTGGCAGGGATACAAGGACATCGACCGAGAAAAATACTATCTCATGGTTCGCCCGATCCGTTTTGAACAGGAGTGCATGTATTGCCATGGCCAGTCCCAGGATGCACCGGCCGAACTGCTCAAACTGTATGGCGACCGTGGGTTCGGTAAACAATTGGGGACCATTGCCGGCGTCGATTTTGTCGGCATATCAGTGCGCAACAGCGTGGGTCGGGTGGAACAGACCATCCTGACCTATTTCGCCTTTTTCGCCCTGGCATTCCTGCTGGTGTTTTTTACAGCCAACGTGCTGTTCAAGGTATTGGTGGTCAACAATCTCAAACGACTCAACTCGGTTTTTCGCCGCAATGTAACGGATGTCGAGGGATCGGCCCTGCTGCACAAGCTGGAGCAAGGCGACGAGATCGAGGAACTGGTGGACGGGATGGAACAGATGAGCGAACATCTGTTCGAAGCCAGGAGCCAGTTGCAGGATTACGCCGAAAATCTGCGCCGGATGGTTGACGAGCGGACCGACGCCCTGACCGATGAGGTGGAGGCAAGGCGGGCAGACGTGCGCCTGTTTGTTCGTCTCCTTGAGGGTATGTATAAAAGCAAGTCCCGGGCCGAACTCTGGCGCCTGGCTCTACCGCAAATCTGCAAGCGATTCGGGGCCGGACGGATCGCCTATGTCTGCACCATGGGTGCGCAGAGTTCTTTTGTCTGGCCCGAAACCGACACAATGCCGGCCCTGCCGGAAAATTTCGTCGAGGTCTTGACCGGCAGCGCCTGTGTCGCCAGTGATAACCGCATCTTTGTCCCCGTCGAATCCAGTACCGGCAACGCGGAAGGCCTGCTCGTCCTCTTGTGGCCAACCGCAGCCGAGGCTTCTCGGCATGACCGGGATGTGTTGCAGGCCCTAGGCAGACAGTTGGGGATTGCGGCTGAAAATCTGACCGCCATTGACAGCCTGTTCCGACAGATGAATGTCCTGGAGACCATTGTCGAAGGTATCTCCGATCCCCTGGTGCTCATGGATGGTGGCTGCACTGTCCTTACTGCCAATCAGGCGGCCAGAGCCCTTACCTTGGAATTGACCGAGGGTGAGCGGACCGACGGCAATATCCTTTCTCTCTTTTTTGATCTCCATTCGGACCAATGCCCCCTGCGCGATACCATCTTCCGAGGCACTCCCGATCTACGCGAGGTCAACCTGGCGAGTGGCCGAACCTTTGCTCTTTCCCTGTATCCCGTGGGCGGCCGCGACGGCATCACCGACCAGATCGTCGTGTATCTGCGGGAAACGACCATGGAAAAACGGATGCTGATGCAGGTCTGGCAGTCCGAACGCATGGCCACTGTTGGTAAACTGACCGCCGGCCTGGCCCATGAAATCAACAACCCGCTGGGGGTGATCCTCTGCTATGCCGGCCTGCTGCGCAATTCGATCAACGATCCGCAACAGATCACGGATCTGGATGTGATTGAACGGCATACCCGCCAGGCCCAGCGGGTATTGCAAGACCTGCTCAACTTTGCCCGGCCCAAAGCGGCTGGTTCGGGTACGGCGAACGCCTGTGCCGTCGCCGCATCGGTGACCGAGGTCTTTTCAGTGCAGGCCGTGAAGAAAGGGGTGCGCATGAACCTCGACTGTCCTGCCGAACCCCTCAAGGTCCGCATGGGAATAGGCGAGTTGGAGCAGGTGATCAGCAATCTGGTGATCAATGCCCTCGATGCGGTTGAGGAACAGAGCGGGGCAATCCGTGTTCGAGTCATCGCCGATGCGGGCAGCGGCATGATCGCCATTGAGGTTGATGACAACGGAGCGGGCTTGGTTGCCGACGATGTGCCGCATATCTTTGATCCCTTTTTCTCCACCAAGGAGATCGGCGCCGGTACCGGCCTGGGCTTGACCGTTGTCTACGGTATGGTGACCGATGTCGGCGGCAAGGTGGAGGTGGAACGATCTCCGGAATTGGGCGGCGCCCGATTCACCGTCTTTGTGCCCGCCGCACCTGCCGCACCCTGGGAACCCTGAGCCGGTCACGACAATGTTAAACAACGAGCGTCCATGAGCATCCTCACAGCACTCCCTACAGGCGGCAAGCAAACCGGAATCGTCATCGTCGACGACGAACAGGATTTTGCCCGCGGACTGGCCCGGCTGGTGTCCGGACATTTTACCGATGTACAGGTAGAGGCGGCCCTGAGCGGCAAGGAGGCCTTGCGGATGCTGGCCGAACGCAGGGTGCATCTGATGATCACCGATTTGCGCATGCCCGAGATGAACGGCATGCAGTTGCTGGCCGAGGCCCTGAAGATGCATCCCGATCTCAGCATGGTGGTACTCAGTGCCTACGGCACCATCGAAACCGCCGTGGAGGCCTTGCACGCTGGAGCTTATGATTTCCTCACCAAACCCATCGAGCCGGACCAGTTGTTCCGGGTGGTGGCAAAAGGGCTGGAGCGGAGCCGTCTGCTGGAGGAAAACAACCGGCTCCGGCAGATCCTCTCCCACCAGGATTCTCAGGTTGAGCTAGTGGGAGAAGGGCCGACCATGCGTAAGTTACGGCAGACCATCGCCGCTGTTGCGCAGTCCGACTACACCGTGTTGATCAGGGGAGAATCAGGAACCGGTAAGGAACTGGCCGCCCGTTTGATCCATCGGATCGGGGCCAGGGCCGCTCGGCCGTTTTTGGCAGTGAACTGTCCCTCTATTCCGGAAAGTCTGTTAGAGAGTGAACTTTTCGGCTACGTCAAAGGCGCCTTCACCGGGGCGGACAAGAATCATAAAGGCTTGTTTTCGGCGGCAGACACCGGCACCCTCCATCTGGATGAGATCGGCGACATCAGTCCAGCCGTGCAGACCAAGCTGCTGCGCTGCCTGCAAAACGGCGAGATCCGCCCGGTCGGCGCCAACGACACCGTCAACGTGGATGTCCGGGTCATCGCCTCCACCAATCAGGATCTGGAGGCCTGCCTGAGAAACAAAACCTTTCGGGAGGACCTGTACTATCGGCTCAATGTCCTGCCCCTCACCCTGCCTCCTTTAAGGGACCATCCTGAAGATATCCCCCTGCTTGCCCGGCATTATCTCCGCAGGACCTGCAGTGAAATGGGCTGTACCGAAAAGGAAATGACACCGGAGGTGCTGCAATGGATGTCAGCCTGCCGCTGGCCTGGCAATGTCCGCGAACTGCAGAATTTTATCCGGAGGATGACGGTGTTCTGCACTAAAGAACAGATGGACATGCAACTGGTGCAGACAGTGATGGAGGGCGGGAGTGGGGCTCAGTACCAACAGGGTGTTGTTCCTCACGAACGAAACACATCGCGGGTTGCCTACAAGGTGGCCAAGGCCGATGTAGTGAACACTTTTACCCATGAATATGTCAGGGACCTGCTGACCCTGACCAGGGGCAATGTCTCCGAGGCAGCGCGGATATCCGGCTTGTCCCGGGTGGCACTGCAAAAAATCCTGGGGCGGTTGGGCGAGAAAGCAGCAATCTTCCGGGCGCAGGGTGTTGCATAAATTACGTTTCCCGACTTCGAGGAAACTGTTTTTAAACCAGGACGAAAAAAAGAGTGTTGGTTGAATCCGTGCAAGCCATTGTCGGTTTTCACGATAACGCAACTGAACAACAAAGGAGGTTCTATGGCTCAGGAAAGCGCAGAACAAAGCAAATCGCGAGAGGGCGGGGGTTGGATCAGCGAGGATTGGCTGGCTCTCATCCTCGGACTTATCATTTTCGGACTCAGCCTGGGGTCGTTCAAAGGAACGGACCTCCTCGGCTGGGGCGCAAAAACAGGCGTCTGGATTAATCCGGGCAAGGCAATCACCACCATATCATCCCAATATCAGGCGGTGAAAGGCGAGATCACCAAGATTGACGGCCAAAAACTCACCCTGAAAAACAAGGAAGGCAAAGAAACGACGGTCACGGTAGATGGCGATACCTCCAAATTGACGAAAGGGCAGCAGTATGAAAAACCGGGTATGTCCTCAATTATGTCGGTCACGCTCACCTACCTCTTTGCCCTGGCGATCATGACCTTAGGCGCAGTTGCCTTGGGATCCAATGTACCGAAATTCATGTTCGGTTTCACCCTGGCCTTCTGGCTCAGCTATCTCTGCTGGCTTATGGGGAGTTTTGCCTACATTGCCGCCACCAAAGATCAGGCGGTCAAGTTCGGCATCCCGTGGTCACTGAGCATGAGCGGCGAGTTCGGCTTCATCTTTGCCCTGGTTCTCGGCCTGATCATCGGCAACTTCTTTCCCGGCCTGGCCAACATGATGAAAGAGGCGGCCCGGCCCGAGTTGTACATCAAGACCGGTATCGTCATCATGGGTGCCGGCCTGGGCATCAAAGCAGCTGAATCCTTCGGTCTGGCCTCCAACATCATGTTTCGAGGATTTTGCGCCATTGTCGAGGCCTATCTGATCTACTGGGCCGTGGTCTATTACATTGCCCGCAAATATTTCAAATTCAGCCGTGAATGGTCGGCCCCTCTGGCTTCGGGCATTTCGATCTGCGGCGTTTCCGCTGCCATTGCCACCGGCGGCGCCATCAGGGCCCGGCCCATCGTGCCGATCATGGTTTCTTCCCTGGTTGTTATCTTTGTAGCTGTGGAGATGATAATTCTTCCCTTAATGGCCAAGTATTTCCTCTGGACCGAACCTCTGGTTGCCGGCGCCTGGATGGGGCTGGCGGTTAAGTCCGACGGCGGCGCCATTGCCAGCGGTGCCATCACCGACGCCCTGATCCGCGCCCAGGCCATGGACTTGGCGAACATCAATTATGCTGAGGGCTGGGTCACCATGACCGCTACCACGGTGAAGATGTTCATCGATATCTTCATCGGCGTCTGGGCCTTTATCCTGGCCTATATTTGGTGCGCCAAGATCGATGTCAAGCCCGGGCAAAAGGTTGATGCCGGCGAGATCTGGCATCGTTTCCCCAAATTCGTCATCGGCTACGTGCTGACCTTCGTCATTCTTGTGGTGATGTGCTGGCCATCAGCCAAAGTCATGGGACCGGCCGAAAAAGAGGCCGCCGTACTGAAGGCCTCGGCCACCTCCATCGAAACCAAGATAAAGGCAACCACCGATGCCACGATTCTGACCGGCCTCAAGACCGAATTGGAGGGTGTTAAGGGTCAGCAAAAGGTCGTTAATGAAACAATGAAGGCACCCAAGAGCTTTCTCAGCAAGGCAAAATCCTCTGCCAATCAGGGTGATGTTTTCCGGGGACTCTTTTTCCTTCTCTGCTTCTTCACCATCGGTTTGGTGTCCAACTTCAAGAAACTGATGGAGGAGGGACTCGGCAAGCTGGCGGCAGTCTACTGTATCAGCCTGTTCGGCTTTATTATCTGGGTCGGCCTTTTCATCTCATGGCTCTTTTTCCATGGCGTCAAGCCGCCAACAATTTAGCAAGGAGACACACACATGGAACAGCATAAGCAGCCCAAACTGGCTGAAGAAATGAAAAAGATGGAGTACGAACCCATGCTGCCAATCGAATTGTCGTTGGTCCGATGGAGCATCGGCATCGGTGTCGGTTCGCTTTTCTTCCTGTACTACTTGAGCCAGTGGCTCTTCCCGGGAGGGCATTGATCTAACAGATGGCTCTCAAACCGTAAGGCCGAGATTGGCATGACGATCAAGGCCTCACGATCTTCTTGGAGGCGTTGTTCCCACTGGGGCAACGCCTCTTTGTCGTTGTGGACTTAAAAGTGCAGGTCCGCTTGCTCAAGCCACCGATTCCTTGTGCATCCGTGATCGTGGTTTGGCAACGACCCTACTGCCCTTAGAGCTCAAGGCCGTGGGCCTCGAGAAGAGATGCGTCGGCCAGAAGGTCGAGCATTGGTCCGTCGGCGACAACGGTACCGTTGTCGATAATGATCAACCGTGCACAGACAGCAGCGGCGCGGGACAAATCGTGACTAGCCACCAACAACGTTCCCTTGAAGTCACGCATAATTGCGGTCATGGCACGAGAGGCGCGCGCATCGAGATTGGCCCAGGGCTCGTCAAGGGCTAAAATTTTTGGTTCACAGGCCAAAACAGCAGCCAACGAAGCACGCTTCTTCTCGCCTCCCGACAGATGATGCGCGCAGCGCAGTTCAAATCCGGAAAGCCCTACAGCAGCCAGTGTCTGGAGGACTTGCCGGTTCACTTCCGCTTCTGATTTTCTTTGATTGCGCGGGCCAAAAGCTATATCTTCGCCCACCGTCGGACAAAAAAGCTGATCATCGGGATACTGAAAGACCAGGCCAAAAACAGACGGATCAGACGACACGAGGGCGGTTTGCGGTGGGCCGCTGCCTCCGATTTCCAATCTGCCTTCAGCTTGCAGCAGCCCTGCCAGGCAAAGCAGCAACGTGCTTTTACCCGCACCGTTCGGCCCGGCCAGACAGACCTTTTCCCCGTTCGCGATGCGAATGTTCACACCGCGCAAGGCTTCTGAGCCATCATGGTAACAATAGCGGAGGTCTACAACATCAATAACCGGCGTTGGATCACTCATTGTATAAAAAGCCTTACAGAAATCAGTATCGAAATAATGACGACCAACCCTATCTTTTCATGGATGGGGAACCATGAGGAAGCAGACGTCGGAATCTGCCCATTGTAACCACGCAGATGCATCGCCCCGTAAACCCTCTCTGCACGTTCGTAGCTGCGGATAAAAAGGTTGCCTACCAGTTTTCCCACAATAACAGCTTGCGGCAGCCACTTCGGCGCATACCCTCTGGCGATTGCGGCGCGACGCAACCTGGTCGCTTCGTCCATAAGGATATACAAATAGCGATAGGTCAGCGCCAGCATATCAACAAAAATCATTGGTATACCGAGCCGGCGCAATCCATCTAAAAGTCGGCTAAAAGGGGTTGTTGCCACCAGCAAGATGAAGGCAACCGCTCCGAGCATGGATTTGATGGATGTACCTGCGAGCATCCATAACCCGGTTACCGAAAGCGGTATTCCCCAGAAAACAATCAATTCACCGCCACGAAAAAAAGGCAGGCCTAACGCTACCAGTGCCGAGAAGGGCAAGACCATCAACGCCCGCTTGAGGACAAATCCCAAGGGTACCCGTGACAGAGCTACCGTCCAAAGCAATAATCCTGCATAGATGACGAAGGCCAGAAGATGTCGGGGAGGTATGGAGACCTCCAGGATAACGAAAAGAAGGCTCAGGATAATCTTGGTTCGGGCATCCAGACGATGGACGTAGGAATCCAACCGGCTGGAACGGTCAATAAATCCATGACCCATTGGCGGAATTATTTCATTGCGGAGTTGTCGGTTTTGGCGGGTATGCGCACCATAAACCGGATAGCCCCGAATCCGAAACCAAACACCACGATGGTGCCGATAACCCCGGCCAGGCTGGTCGAGATATTTCCGGATTCGATGCTCTCGATTTTGTATTCAGGAAAAAGTATGTTTTGCCACACGACCTTGTCCTTTGATCCAGCCGCCATAAAGCCTTTTTCCTCAGCGACCTTCTCAAGTCCATCGGGAGATTTAGAAGCAAAAGGGCTCCCCAATACAGCCAGCAGGAGAGCCACGGTCAAACCAATCCCCGCCAATCCCCAGACGCTTTTACCCATTTTGCCAGATTGCGTTGTCTTTTCCAGTCGTGCCCAGGCAGGAACTATATCCGGACGAGCCGCCGCTACCGCTGTCAGGACGGCCACGGTAATCAGGGCTTCGCCGATGCCAATGATCGCATACGTTCCAGCCATGGCAGGAAAGGCAACCGCAAACGGGCTGGTGCCGGATAGCGCCAATTCCAGGGCGCAGAAACTTGAGGCCAGCATGACGCTGGCCCAACTTGCGATAGCCGCCGCGATAAAGTAACCGGTGCGCCCGGCTGGCAGCACCGCGCGAATGCCCCGCACAATCGGATAGGTGAGGATACCGCCGATGATGCCCATGTTGAGAATATTGCTGCCCAGTGCCGTGATGCCGCCATCACCGAAGAGCAATCCCTGAATAACCAGTACCACCGACAAGATGATGCAAGCACTCCAAGGCCCCATCAGAGCGGCCGCAGTCACCGCGCCCAAAAAGTGACCGCTCGTCCCCCCGCCAATCGGAAAGTTCAACATCTGCGCGGCAAAGACGAAGGCTGCTATGGTAGCCAAAAGCGGAACGGCAAATCTTTTATCCGTACATTCCTGTTTCACCCGGGCAACGCTCAGCACCAGGGTGACAGCTGAAATGGCGGCGGTTGCACTGTTGATCGTACCGGAAACAAAGCCATCGGGAATATGCATCTCTCTCCTTTTCTCAGAAAGCCAGCTTAGCGGCAGTGTCCAGAGTGCTACCTCGTCGGGATTTCAACCCCACAGACTTTGCTGTAGGTCCCTGCCCAAAGTCGGTCGTTGGCAGGCATGATAAAGCCGCTGTCGCCATACGATTTTATTAACCATTCTCGATAGAAAAAACCACGCTTTCAACACACCTGATTAGTATTGAAATCATTTTTGCCAATCCCGCAAGAAGTCCTTGCCTGTCTGTTGCCAACTCTGCAAAAAAATGCACCTATACGCGTAACATTCTCATATTTGGCGAGATAATCAGTTTTTCACAATACGTTTAAAAATGTGAGGCTGATATCCGCATAACGGCAAGGGCCGCGCGATATTCATCAAGGCGTTGTTGCCACTGGGGCAACGCCTCGAAATCGTCGTGCCACCGGGCCAGTTCTTTTTCTTGCAGGGACAGCCGTCCATCAGCAGCGGCAATTACGGCTTCGGGATAGTCCATTCCGAAGCGCTGCCGCCGCTCTTCAAGCTTGGCTCGCGTTTTCTTCACCACCTGTTGACAGTGATTGATCTCCCGGCTAATGGAGATCTCATATTCATCGGTGTGCATTGTTGTCTGCCTTCTGTAGAGGAAGAGGGAACATCTTTCAGCCCAGCAAAACCATTCCTGCCATCAAACCCATCGCCGGATCGGCGGTTGAAGCCGCTTGTTCTTCTATTTTCCCAAATTGCCAGCCAAGGGATTCCGTGAGGAGCGTGAAATTGACGCCCAGAGCCGAGAGCGAAGGCCTCGCCAGGGCCGCGTGCGGACAGGCCAGATTTGCCTCTAAAACCACGCAACCATCCTGTTGCGGACAAAAAAGCTCTTTGCAGGAACCGGTGGCCAGCCCTCTGGCCAAAGGCCACTCCAAGGTGCAGGCCTCCTGTTCGATGGCGGCAGCAATGCTGTGGATATTTCGTGCTATTGCAAGCCGTTCCGGGCCCATCAAGGCTGCAACCGGCGCATCGATCTTAAACACCAAGACGTGGTGATAGCTCTGCAGCAATTGCCTGAAAACGTCCGGCGGCATGGCATGGGGCGGACAGCCGGGGGCCAGACCGTAACTCGGGCAGCGGTGCGGCTCGGCACAGAGAACGGCAAAGCGATCTTCCACTATCAATACATCTGCCGGGACAATCACGGCGGCAGTGGCGCCAAGGGCACGAGCCAACTCGGTCAATTCCTCCATCCTTTCATTATTCGGCGTCATTCTCGCCCAACCCTATTTAACCAACCGCCGGCGCATGGTGGTAAGCGCCAGGAAAAGAAAGCAGAGGGTAAAGAGCACCAGATACGACAGGCTGAGTAGCGGCAGGGTCTCCACCCGGCCCAGACAGAACAAGCGGGTAAGCTCAACCAGATGATAGAGGGGAAAGACCAGGGCCGCTGACTGGGCCCAGGCCGGTAGACCGGAGACCGGAAAGAAGGTGCCGCTGAACAGAAACATAGGGGTAATGAAGAGGAAAATCGGCAGATTGAACATGTCGATAGACGGGGTAATCCCGGTAAAAAACATACCGACCGAACCGAAGGCCAGGCCGCCGAGGAAGGCCAGGGGCACTACCAGCAATCCCGATGGAAAGAGAACAAAGCCGAACAGGCCAAGGACAAGCAGCATAATCGTCGCGGCAGCCGCGGCCTTGGTCGCACTCCAGACTATTTCAGCGAGGATGATTTCTTCCAACGACAGCGGTGTGGTCATCATGCCGTCAAAGGTTTTCTGGTAATACATCCGGACAAAGCTGGCGTAGGTCGTCTCAAAAAACGAGTTGTACATAATGGAGATGCCAATCAGGGCAGGCGCCATGAACTGGGTATAGGTCAGCGCTTGACCGCCATACGAGAGATTGGTCACCAGGCCTTGAAAACCGAGCCCGAAGGCCAAAATATAGAAGGCCGGTTCCAGCAGCGGCACCATAAAATTGACCTTCCAGATCTTGCGGTAGACGATCAGGTTACGCCGCCAGACACTCAAAAAACGCCAAGAGATGTTGCTCATCCGAATCATTCGCGCAACTCCCTGCCGGTAAGGCGGAGGAAGACATCTTCCATGGTGGCTGAGCGGAAGGTGCACTGTTCCGGACGAAAGGTAGTGCGGACGGCCTGCTCGATAGCACGGTCGCCGTTACTGTAGATGATCAAGCGTTCTCCCATCTGGTCAAAGCCGATACTCCGGTCAACAAGGAACTGCCGCAGTTCCGGGCCTGCTCCGCCCACCTCGATGATCGAGGTGCCGATATGCTCCCGGATCAGCCCCGCCGGGGTCCCCTGAATCAGGATTTTGCCGTGGTCCATGATCATCAGTCGATCACACAACTGGGCGGCCTCTTCCATGTAGTGGGTGGTCAGCATGAAGGTTTTGCCCTGGGCCCGCAGATGCTGCAGCCGTTCCCACAACTGATGCCGGGATTGGGGATCAAGACCGGTGGTCGGTTCGTCGAGGATGATCAGTTCGGGATCGTTGATCAGGGCGCGGGCCAGGGTCAGCCGCCGGGCGAGACCGCCGGAGAGCTCCCCCACTTTTGCCTCAATCTTCTTTTCCAGGGCAAAAAAATGCAACAGCTCTTCTGCCCGCTGCCGAGCCTTGCGCGCCGGGATGCGGAAATAGCCGGCAAAGATCAGCAGATTCTGGAGAACGGAAAGATCCGGATCAAGGGTGTTGTCCTGCTGACAGACACCGATGCGGGAACGGATCTGCCGCCACTCGGTCTCAATGTCGAGGCCGAAGACCCGTAAGCGGCCCCCGCTGACCGGTGCAAATCCATAGATCATGCGGATGGCCGAGGTTTTGCCCGCACCGTTGGGTCCCAGCAGGCCGAAACACTCACCCGGCTGCACCTCGAAGGAGATGCTATCTACCGCGGTAAACCCATCGTATTGTTTGCACAGACACTCAGCCTGAATAATAGGGTCCATAGCCGCTCCCGACACACGCATCCAGTTCTCCGATTTGTTCCGATTGCTTACCTTTCGAGGCCCCAGTCCACCCTTTCACAGTCGTGCCCACCGTCGATTCAGATTCTGTTATCGTGGCGCAGCAGACTCTGCAGGCTGCGATGGGCCTCGAGATACCGTGCATCCTCAGCGTAGGTGGCCGGGTAGACCGCAGGGACCGGATGGTGCTGCAGGTCGCGGTCAACATTGACAAAGGTAAACAGACAGGAGTTAGACAGGGCCTTGGTCGACCGATCCCGACTGATCCGCTCGATCCCCGCCTCGACACAGATAAAGCTGTCATTAGTGTAGACCACCCGCGAGGTGAAGTGCAGTTTGTCGCCCATTCGTACCGGGTGAAAGAAATTAATGCGGTTGACCGCCGCAATGATCGAACGCTCCGGGGCCACCAACTCCGAACAAATCGAGGAGAGTTCAAAGGCCCGCCGGATCAGATATCCACCAAAGATCATGAACGGCACATTTTCCTGCTCCGGGTACATCCGTTCCCAGGCATCTGTTTCCAGCCGCCGACAAAGATGGCCGGAAACCCCTGATTCTTCCTGGGCCTGGTGCAGACCGGCCAGCAGTTGATATTCCTCACGACTGGGGGGGTCACGCAGCGCCGCCTGCTGGTGGCGATATTCTTCTCTGCGGGCCAGGGCCTTGCCTGCCCGCCGTTTTTGGATCGGTTCGACATACTCCAAAGGTGGCAACACCACGCTGACCATACCTTCACCGTAACCGGAACGTGCCACCATGGTGAAATAGCAGGAAGCGATATGCTGCGTTGGCTCACCGAGTTGCTCCACCCGGATGCCAATTTCCAGCGAACTGCGGCCGACATGATTGATACAGGCGGCAACCGTCAGATCGCGGGTCACATCAACAGCACGGTGAATGACGATGTTATCGATGGCCGCAGTAACGACTCGGGCAGTGGGATGAAATTGATTGACGTATTGCAGGGCGGTTTCTTCAGCCACTTTGTCGAGAACTTCCAGCAGCAGGCCAAAACGAAAATTGCCCTGCAGCGGTTCATCCACCACCATGTAACGGCGACGCAGGGCGGTATCGCTGCCGAGAAGAAGAGTCTGGTGGAAAACGGTTTCACTTGGTCGAGTCATGGAGTTTTACTCATAAGATATTGATGAATTAACCTATTTTGACATTTTAAAAGAGTAAGGGATGGACTCTGATTTTGCAAGGGACGAATCGTTACCAATGCCTGCCTTTTCTCGATACACTCCTGGCTATAGCAAAAAAAGGGGTGCCTGGAAAGGGGCTGCCTACTGCGCCCAGACAATAGCCTCTTGCATATTGCCGCATGCTCTCCGGTCGTCGATTCGGGGCACTCCTGCTCAATAAATCTTCCTCCAGGAATTGCACATAAACCTCCCCAAAGCGGTGAGCTCCCTTTCCTTACTTGACATTGCACAAAATGTTGCATTACATTTATATGCATCCACACAAGGGAAGGTGACCGCATGCTCCAGCAACAGCTCACACTGACACCCCGGCAACGGGAATTTTTTGAATATCTGCGAGAGCGGATCAACAGCGGTACAGGTGCGCCCAGTCTCCGCAAGGCAGCCGAGGACCTCCAGGTCAGCCATACGGCGGTCGCCAGCCTCCTGCAGGCATTACAGGAAAAAGGATGGATACGGCGCGAGGGTCGCTACAGCCGCAACCTGACGCTGCTTGCCGCAGATACTGGCAGCACGGCGTTCACAGCTCCGCGTGGACGCGCTGTCCCGATCATCGGCCGGGTCGCTGCCGGCCTGCCGCTCTATGCCCAGCAGGAATGGGACGGGAGCGTACTCATCGATGCCACCATCTATCGGGGAGAACATCTCTTTGCCCTCCGGGTTCAGGGCGATTCCATGCAACAGGCCGGAATCTTTGAGGGGGATCTCGCCATCTGCGAGCCCCGCCAATTTGCGGCTAATGGCGAGATTGTGGTGGCGCTGATCAATAACGAAAACGCCACGGTCAAACGCTTCTTTTACCAGGGCGATCACATCGAACTCAGGCCGGAAAACGACCGCTACCCGATCATGACCTACGGCTTGGGCGAGGTCCTGATTCAGGGCAAAGTGATTGGCATTCAGCGCGGCCCCGAACAGATGGCCGCCCTCTAAAGCGGAGGGAGCGCTGCCCCCCCCCCGCCAGCTTCCTTCTCTCCAGAGACCTGCGATTTCTCCCTTTCCAAAAGAATCGATGTCGGCACCCCGCACCCTCACCACAACCGTTCCGCGCAAATGTACAGTTTATCTTTACATTACCTGTACATTTATTTACTATGGAGCTATGGAACGGAAAATTATTCATCTTAACATTGCCGACTTCAGTGTCGCTGTGGAGCGGCTGCTCGACAGCAGCCTGCGGGCCAAGCCCCTGATTATTGCCGAGCCCTCGTCCCGTGCCGTGGTCTATGACATGAGCGATGAGGCGTACGGCGAGGGGGTCCGCAAAGGGATGCAACTCGGCGTCGCCCGGCACCGCTGCCGCAGTGCGCTCGTCCTACCGCCCCGGCCCGAGCAGTACCAAAAAGCCCTGAGCCGCTGCCTGGAGCACGCCCTGCACTACACTCCCCTGGTCGAGCGTTCCAGCGGCAACGGCCACCTCTATCTCGATGTCACAGGCACGCACCGGCTGTTCGGGTCAGCTCCGGACATCGGCTGGCGGCTGCGCAACACGCTGCGCCTGGATCTGGGGCTCGATCCCATCTGGTCGGTTGCCCCCAACAAGCTGGTCGCCAAGGTGGCGAGCCGGCTGGTCAAGCCCTGTGGCGAGTACATTGTCGCCGGCGGCGAGGAAATCCCCTTTCTCGCCCCCCTGCCCCTGGCCCTGTTGCCGGGCGTGTCGATGGTTGACCTGATCCGGCTGCAGCATGTCAATATCCGCAAGGTGCATCAGGCGGCCGCCCTCTCGGTCCAGGAACTTAGTGTGCTTTGCGACCAACGGGCCCGCTTCCTTTATCAGACAATCCGGGGCATAGACCCGACTCCGGTCCAACCCGCCGGTACCGCCAATACCGATTTTGTCCACCAGCACACCTTTGCCCCGGACAGCAATCAGGAACAGGTGGTGCGCGCCGCCCTGGCCACCCTGGCCCAGCAGGCCGGCTCTCGTTTGCGTCAGCAGCATCTCGGCTGCCGCCGGGTGGCCGTGTCCCTGCTCTACACTGACGGCATCGGCGTCACCCGCCAGGCCGTGGCAAAACTGCCGGTCATCGATGACCCGGCCCTGGAACAACTGGCGATGACGGCCCTCTATCGCGGCTGGCACCGACGCGTCCGCTTACGACAGATCTCCCTGGCCTGCTCCCAGATGCAACATCCGGCACAGCAGCTGTCCCTGTTTCAAACGCTCGATCGCAGGCAGGAGAAAAACCGACAGCTCAGCGAGGCCTTTGACGCCATCCACAAGCGTTGCGGCAGCGACAAGATCTACCGTGGCCGGCAGCAGCCAACGGTCGCAGGCGTTCAGTAGCCGGTATGATCGGTCTCGGCCTCCATTCCCATTTTTCGCTGATGCGGGGCACCGCCAGCCCCAGCGCCCTCTGCCGTCGGGCCCGGCAGCTGGGTTACACTACCGTGGCGCTGACTGACAGCAACAACCTCTACGGCCTCTGGCCCTTCCTTGCCGCCTGCGAGACAGAGGGGCTGACCCCAATCATCGGCGCCGAAATCCGGACCGATACCCAGCGGCTCTTCTGCCTGGTCAAGGACCGTGCCGGATATCGCAACCTCTGCCGTCTGCTGACTGAGCGCCACTGCGACCCCGCCTTCCAGCTGCCATCATCCTTGGTCAAGTACCACCCGGGGCTGGTGCTGCTGATGCCGGAAGAGTCCTTGCTGCAGCATTGCCGGGATATCGGCGCGGACACGGTAGCAGCCCTGGTGGGGCAGCCTGATCAGCACAACAGTCGTCTCCGGCAAACGGCCCGCCATTTAGAGATTCCGGCCGTAGCCATGGGCGATATCTTCTTTTTGACTCCTGAAGACTACCCCTCGTACCAACTGCTGCGCGCCATTGCCAGCAACAGCTCGCTCTGCCGCCTGCCGCAGGCGGAAACGGTGACCATGGAAGCCCACCTGATGGCCCCGGACGAATGGGCACGCCGCTTCCATCTCTGGCCGGAGTGCCTAGCACAGGCAGCCATAATTGCTGAGAGATGCAGCTTCCGCACCCCCTTCACCGGTCTGGTTATGCCGCCCTGGGAGCAGGAAGATCCGGACACGCAGCTCCGCCGGTTGGCCTGCGCTGGGGCCATCCACCGTTACGGCACCCCTCTGCCTCCAGCCGTACCCACCCGGCTCGAACACGAGTTAGGCATCATCGCCGCCATGCGCTTCTCTTCCTATTTCCTGGTGGTACACGATATTGTCGGCCCGGTGGCCCGCACCTGCGGCCGCGGCTCAGGCGCTGCCTCTCTGGTTGCCTATTGCCTGGGCATCACCAACGTCTGCCCCATCCGCTACAACCTCTATTTCGAACGTTTTCTCAATCCAGGCCGCACCGATCCCCCTGATATCGATATCGATTTCGCCTGGGATGAAAGGGATCAGGTGCTGGCCTCGGTACTGCAGCGTTTCGGTTGCCAGGCCGCTATGGTGGCCAACCACGTCGCCCTCCAGCCTCGGATGGCAATCCGGGAGACCGCCAAGGTCTTTGGCATCCCCGGTGGCGAGATCAGCCGCATCACCAAAAAACTGCCCTGGATCTGGCAAACCGATGCGGCCGACGGCGGACTGCTTGCTACCCTACGGAATCTGCCCCAGATGCGGGGTCTGGATTTCTCCGGTCCCTGGCCAGAAATTTTGCAACGGGCAGCCCGGATCAGCGGCGTTCCCCGGTATCTCTCGGTCCATCCCGGCGGCGTGATCATCACCCCCGGTCCGGTAGTCGATTATGTGCCGGTGCAGCGGGCGGCCAAAGGGGTACCGATCATCCAGTGGGACAAAGATGGGGCGGAGACGGCAGGCTTGGTGAAAATTGATCTGCTTGGCAACCGCAGCCTCGGGGTCATCCGGGATGCAATCAACCAGGTGCAGGAAAACGGCAGCGCCTTTACCGAGCAGGGCTGGCAGCCGGAGGAGGATGCCGCCACGCAGAGCACGGTGGCCCAAGGCCTGACCATGGGCTGTTTCTACATTGAAAGCCCGGCCACACGGCTCTTGCAGCAGCGGGCAGCGCAAGGCGACGTCGAGCACATGGTCATCCACTCCTCCATTATTCGGCCGGCAGCCAACGAATTTATTCGCGAATACCTGCACCGCTTGCACGGCGGTGCCTGGCAGCCGCTGCATTCGCTGGTCGCCGGAGTGCTCGATGAGACCTACGGCATCATGGTCTATCAGGAGGACGTGTCACGCGTTGCAGTGCAATTCGGTTTTTCCCATGCTGATGCTGATCGCTTGCGCAAAATCATGTCGAAGAAGGACAAGGAGCGGCAGCTCAAGGATTATCAAAAACAGTTTTTTGAAAACGCCGCCGAGCGCGGGGTACCGGAGGCGACCACCTGCCGGATTTGGGCGATGATGATGAGCTTTGACGGTTACTCCTTCTGCAAGCCTCATTCGGCGAGCTATGCCCGGGTCTCTTTCCAGGCCGCCTACCTGAAAACCCATTTTCCAGCAGAATTCATGGCGGCGGTGATCTCCAACCAGGGCGGCTTCTACTCGACCTTTGCCTATGTTTCCGAGGCGCGACGGCTGGGCGTGACGATCCTGCCGCCGGATGTGAACGCAAGCGATATCTCCTGGCAGGGACGACAGCAGCAGGTGCAAGGAGGCTTGATGGCCATCAGCCGGCTTAGCAGCAGTACGGCCAGGCGCATTGTTGCTCTGCGGCAGCAACGACCATTCAGTTCGATGTTCGATTTTCTCCAGCGGGTCCAGCCCGGAGGAGACGAGGCCACCGCGCTCATTCACTCCGGGGCGCTGGATGCGTTGCAGCCTGGAGCAGAATCAAACCGGAGTACCCTTTCCTGGCTGCTCGCCAGCTGGCAAAAAACACGCAAGACCGCATGCACCTCGCTTTTCACCTTTGACCCGACGCCGCCCCCCCTGCCTCCGGATGACCAGCGAGAACGACTTCGCCACGAGTACAGGGCACTGGGATTTCTCTGCGGCATCCATCCCATCACCCTTTTTGCCGAGCAGCGCCAACGAGCAGGGGCCTTGCCGGCCAGGGAGCTGGTCCGTTTGCGCGGCAGTGACGGGGCTCATCGCCAACAGGTTCGTTTTCTGGGCTGGTTGATCACCGGCAAAATTGTCGGCACCAAAAGCGGGGAGCCCATGGAGTTTCTCACCTTTGAGGACGAAACCGGCCTGGTAGAATGCACTTTTTTCCCCAAGGTTTATGAGCGCTGCTGCCACCTGTTGCACGGCAAGGGACCGCTGCTGCTGGAAGGTTATATGGAGGAGGAATTCGGGGCCATGACCTTCACGGTTAAACGCGCAGCCGGGGCGCAGAACACTTTCTCTTTTGCCCCACCTCGCACACAACCCATCCGGATCCGGGGCCTGCTCGGACAGGTCCTTACCCCCCAAAGGTTTGCACGTGAACACCGCTACGGTGCCTCCAGCTGATCAAAAACCTTGTCAATAATGCCACCAAAAAGAAAAGGCATGCTGAACTTACTTGACAAAGCCTCCGGGATATTTTAGTAATCGCGCACTTAGACAGAGCATGGCCCCATCGTCTAGTGGCCTAGGACACTGGCCTCTCACGCCGGCAACAGGGGTTCGAGTCCCCTTGGGGTCAAAAACGTAATTTCAGTTAATTACGTTACAAAAGTAAGCTCACAAAAAGCCTTCTCACTTTCCGGTGTGGGCTTTTTGTGGGCTTTTTGTTTTTCAAACCCGAATACGATAACATTTTCGAGTTTTCGATTTTCTTTAATAGGCAGTACGGCATCACATCACCTTCCTTTCTTTCAGCTGGTTGCAATCCGTAACCGACTCAAGTCCCGGTAGAGCCTCTATTGCCTCCCTGCTCCCCTCCTGCAACGAATGAATATACCGTTGCGTCGTGGCTATACTCCCATGCCTGAGCATCTTCTGTATCTCCACGAGGGGCACGTTCTTGCTAGCCAGGATTGATGCAAACAGGTGCCGAATACCGTGGAACCCGAATTGCTTCACTCCGGCACGAGCGCACAACTTCTTCAACCAGTGCTGGCGGTAGAGATACGGAACCCATTTGTCATCGTCGGTGTGATGCATGAAGACGTGACCAAGCAGGCCGGTTATTCTTCGCTGCTTGTCAAGCATTTCGACAAGTTCATCGCCGATTGGCAACCAAGATTCCTTCCATTCTCCGATTGCATTTTTTCGCCACAAAAGGCGAACCCTACGCGCGGTAAAATCAACGTCTTTCCAACGTAGCCTGAAAACTTCGTCCCTTCTCGCTCCGGTATGAAGCAGAAAGAATAGCATGCACTTGTCCTGTCCAATATCGGCAGATTCAAATACAGCGAAGAACTCAGCCAGACTAGGGACGCTTCGTTCATCTCTTACTTCTGCAAATCTTGGCACTGAATGGAAGGGGTTTTTCTCGGGCAATCCGAGGAAGACCTCTCCCCATTTCCATGCTGCACGAAGATTTTTCCTACGCTTGTTCGCCGAATTTCCTGACTTACTACTTTCACTTTGCAGAAAATCAAGGACATCTTTTCCAGTAAGGCCACATGCAGGCGACTCTGGCATAATGCCACTTAAAAACAGCTGGCGAAAAGCAAAGCGTTTTTCCTCATACGTCGATTGAACAAACCGATCCTTTGCATAATCAAGGTAAGCTGTCGCCCATTCATGCAAGGACACCGTGCGGATCTGTTCTTCCTTCTCCGGTACCCCTCGAAGAATTCTTTCTTTTTCCTCCCGTTCCCACTCCATCGCTTCTTTTTTCGTTTTGCACCGATGCCGACTGGCTTTCTCCCCGCCGATTCTCACCTGTGCCATCCATTGACCGCTTGATTTTATCTTGTATGGCATTTTTCACAGCCTCTTCATAAAAATAGATTCTGCCATCAAGAATGAATCCGCCGAGGGCAGCATAATTCTTTCTGACGACTCTGGCATTAATTCCCGTCATCTTTGCCACCTTTGGCGGAGTGAGCCTTTGCCCTAGTTCGTTTATCATTTCATCACCGGAGATTGTCGGTTGCGGAAAAGTCACTCAGAGTCCACCACCGGCCTTATTAATTTTCAGGAAACGCCGTAAAATCAGCAAAGAGCAGCGAATCCTTTCGCCTCTATAAGTAATGGCCTACAAATGGTGTAGGTTTTGGCATCCGAGGCAAAAAAAATTAAAACAGGCCTGAAATTTTTGCACTTCAGGCCTGTTGGTCAGCGAAATCAGCCTATTCCTCTATATAGTTAGGTATACCTGATGCAGGAGATGGCTGTGGCGGCGGCTGGGTAGGAAAGATGGAAACGAATCTTTGACCAGCGGATTTACCGAATATGATGTTGATGTCACGAGCGCGTAGGAATGTCGCACAACGGCTTAATTTTCCGGAAAGACTATTGGGCAGTTTAGGCCATATTTTCAGCCTGCGGATATCTTCGGGCGTGAACTGGTTGAGTGCGGTTAATAAGTCTGAAGGGGTGCTTATCCAGCCACCAGGATGGGCTTGAACAAGTTTTTGCAACGCAGTAGCCACCGGATCGGACTCGATGGCATCGTCAATGATACCCATTCGGTTATTGTCATAGGCCTTCAAAAAAGCCCCTGGTTGCCAAGGAAGCGCGGGTTCAGCGGCGACGATGAACTTGGCGAAATCGGCCATACGGGGGTACGAATCCAGTTTGATGGCGTCCACGTTTCGTAACGCCATGGATATAGCGTTGTATAGGCCTCCTAATATGCCTGGTTTCTCCAACTCCCACCTTTTACGCAACTCATCCTCGGGAAGCCTCTTTTCAGGGGGGATAACGGCAGTCTTGACGATGATCGCCCTGTCGCACACATCTTGTCTTGTGAAGAGATCCGTTATGCCATTAACCAACAGGGGCTTTTTGACATCAAATTTTACCTCATCATTGTCAGAGTACAATTGGCGTGTCTTCTGGCCTCCTCCTGTCGAAATCCTGCATAAAATGTCTGACATCGCATTGCTGACACTCGAAAGATTGTCATAGGCAAGGAGATGCCCATTGCTGGCAGAAATGAGAAGATCGTGCTCTGACCTTGGGAAACTTTCAAGGGATGGAGCTGTTGGATCAATAAGGTCACGCAGTAGTCTGCAAAGGCTGCTCTTGCCGGTACCTTGTTCTCCCTGAATGTTCAGAATGGGATACGGCCCATCAGTATTTAGCGCCATAACCAGCCAGGCTATGATTAAAATTTCGTGTTCCGGGCTCTCGACATTGATAAATTGCCTTAGATTGGCAAGATTACCATGCAGGTCAGGCTTCACTTGAGGCAGGGAGGATGATATTGGCAGAAATTTTGCCGCCGACTGTCCCGAGGCAATTAGTTCAACCTGAGCGGCTGAAATTTTCACCTGTTCTCCTGCTTCATTGCCAAGATCGACATAGGTGTTACCGTCGATTGTTCCAATCCGGGTAAAAGTCTTCTCTTCTCTCCCCTCCAGCGCATTGATTTCCATCAGCTTCACCATGCTGGTAATGGTAAATCCTGGCATCTTTCCAGAGAGTTCGTAGAATTTCTTCATGACCAGCTGGATGAACTTTTGGCTTCGTATCGGAAGAATTTTGGCTCGGCCATCTTGAGCGGTGATAGCATAGGCCTGACCACTCCGAGTGTGAAACAAGTCAAAACTGCCCTGGATTGTTTCGAAGATGAGGTCTTGTTTGGGGGTAGGCACTGCGGGGGTGGATGATGCGGGAGCGGGTGTCGTGGGCGTATTTGATTCCATAATCAGTATCCTTAATTTTAAGGGATTTCGGGAAAGACGAATTCTTTCCCCTCTGATATGGATGGCCCACAAAGAGTGTAGGCAGGTTAACGGCCTTAAATTACATGATATAATTTGATAACATAATGAAGAAAACTCCTTTTAGACAAACCATTTAATGTTACTGTCAGACGACCTATATATTACTTGGCTGGCATAAGGATCTATCGACGCGCTAAAATGGTCATAAGCATCCATGAACTCCTGTTTTTTCATCCATTCGATCGCATATTGAATTGACTTGCCAATCTTCTTTTGAACTGTTCTATATTCACCCCGCTTCTTCTTGGCCATTCCACTGTTTTCATGTGATTCTTTTATGAAAAATTCGAGTGTTTTAATTTCGTTCTGAATTGTTACAGCCTCCTTTAAGTTGCGATTCGCAATGGCCTTTATATGTTCTTTTTTGAGTCGAACTAACTCATTTTTGTAGTTTATCGTTGCTTTTTCATCTACTAAAAGTAGATCTGATGACCCATCTATGAAATTAAGGTCTTCATGTGCTTCATCAGTATATTCATCATCATCTTTATCAACTAATATTATTCCTTTCAAATCATCAAGATCACGATGACTAAAATTACAGCCTTCATTACAAACTAAAAAATGTATGTACTTCAATCCATCTATCTTGCTCTCTGGAAGCTCTTGATTGTCGAACCTGATTCTAAATCTATTTCCAATTTGAAAAAATGCATATTTAGCTTCTTTTCTCCTGCCTATCCTAACAGCGTTATGATATTCTAGCGTGTGTCTATTAGTCAGATTGCGTAATGCAGAATACGATAAGCTTGGCTTCGAAATTACTGATATATATTCATCTATAAAAGAATCAGCATCTCCTAGTAAAAATGATATTGAATAGCCTGTTTTTAGATGTAAATCTAGGTCGTTATATATTTCTCCATCCAAATCCTTTAATAAGCTTTCCTTAACTGCCATTTCGTAAAAAGGAACTGTCGGTTGAGCCCCCACGAACGGGGCAGATTTCTTCCATATTGATACTATCTCGCTATCCTTTTTCGAGGCTCCAATCCAAGGATCAGGGGTAGCCGTCAAAATATCGTGCAATGCTGGGACGCTATAAAATACGTTATTTTTGCTAATCTCAAGAGCGTTGTCTCCCGCCGCCAACTCAACAACCTCCTTGTGATAAATATCACTATTCCTGTACAACCAGCTGAACGCCTCCATTTGATGCAAAACATCACTTTTGAAAACATATCGGGGCAATATGCGTACATTGGACCTATTTTCAAAGTCCAAGAGTTCTTGCAGCTGTTCATCAGTTAGCCATAAATTATAAAAATATGGACCGATGCTTGAGCCAATCTCCTCAATGTACGTTTGGTAAATACCTGGAATTTCATTAGCCTCGCGGCTCAGCGTTTCATTCAAAGCGATTTCCATGTCACCATCATGGGCATGAGAAAGAATGTCGGTGATATGACAACACGCTTCTCTGACATTTTCAGGTGACGATGTGAATGGTGAGAAATATTTCAATGGATGGAAATGAGTATTACCTCGAAAATTGAAGATACAGCAAACATCTACGATGCGATCAAAATCAGTTTTTTCGAACCATCTGCAAGTGGTTTCAACACAAGATGGACAGGTTGTTCCGATGAACCCATCGTTTTCTCCCTTTAAGAAAAATATCCCGTACAGAAAGATGGCATATTGGAGGTCTTCAGCAGCTAACAGATTCCGGCCGCAGTGCTCGCACAAAAATGTTAAGGGAGTTGATGGGGACTCAAAGTCCATAAGATGATAACCCTGAAAATTGATCGTCCAAACCGTCCAACCGTCCTGACTGCTAATCAAACTGGACGACCTGGACGGTATGGACGATGATTTTTTTAATTTTTTTGTATAGGTTTAGTTGTGCTCTATCGTATTACCAATTTATTAACCGGAGCAATTTCTGGGATTGTACATCAATCTAATAACGTTGCTAAACAGAAAATTTATTGATGAGTTCAGGTGAGGCCGATTATAAAAAATATCGCTAATTTTAGGCCGTTATTATCTACTGTCGTTCTTCTGGTTTTTATCCCGTCCCTCTGTCTTGGCTGGTCTGGAAAAGTAGTCAAGGTGGCTGACGGAGACACCATAACCGTGCTTCACGATGGTGAGCAGGAAAGAATCAGGCTCTATGGCATAGATGCTCCTGAAAAAGATCAGGCGTTTGGGCAGAAATCCAAAGAATTTACGGCATCATTGGTTGCCGGCAGAGAAGTCGATGTTCAACGTAAAGACACTGACCGATATGGTCGAACCGTTGCATTGGTCACTGTCAATGGTCGAAGTTTGAACGAGTCACTTGTGCAAGAAGGCTATGCCTGGGTGTATCGGCAATATTGCAAAGAAAGTTTTTGTTCTTCTTGGCTGCAAGAAGAGAGCACAGCCAAGAGCGGCAAGATAGGCATGTGGAGTGATTCACACATTATCCCGCCTTGGGAGTTCCGGCATCCGAAAGGACAGCAGGTTGGCGAGCTGCAGTTACCAGAAAAGACTACCACTGGCAAGGGCGTTGCCACCAACACTTATCACGGCAACGTTAATAGTCACAAATTTCACCGTCCAACCTGCAAGCAGTATAATTGCCCTAATTGCACGACGGTATTTAAGTCGAGGGAAGAAGCTATAGCAAAAGGATATGAGCCTTGTGGGATTTGCAAACCATAGCTCCCAGTTAAGATGCATTGAAAATACCTTGACCGCAGACCAAGGGAGTTGGCCTCGTAAGAATTGATTCCTTATCATTATCATGCATCCTAATATTTATGCTGAAATTTCGAATGAATGCATGCAAAGAGTTCATCGACGTGTTTCGGGTTCATTTGGTGACAAAATTTTAAAGCCAATTTTCTTTTTTTGAGGGAGGGGGCATCCGGGTAATAATACAGTTGGGTTTTCAACGACCAGTGTCAACGAGAAGCAAATTTCGGTAAATGTAGGAGTTTTTATTCCAATGATACAAATGGCTAGTCCAAAACGACGATGCTTAGGCATTACCAAAAATTTAAACAGATGCAGCCGGGAAGGATATTGGCTTTGTTTTTGCCAAGATCATAACAAACAACCTATTATATGGCTTAGCTTTCTGATATTCACTGTTGTCGCTGGTACAGCTTCAATATATTCAGCTTTCTTTTCTAACAATAATAATGTGACTAATGATCAGTTAAATATTTCAAATGAAATTGATAATTACGCTGTTTCATGTAAATTTTCTGGGCAGTCAAAGAATCAAAAATATTGGCTCAATGCATCGTATGAATTATTTAAGAAACAACAATTTGAAGTATACAGATGGATAGACAATGGAAAATATACGTTAGAAATAATAAATTTAAGTAATTGTATCCCTAAGTACGTATATTCTAAAGGAATTTCAACAAATATAATTAATGAATATTTTGTAAAAATTTTAAAAGACAATGGATTGTTAGTTAAAGATATTGAAGTCAATGTTAAAAAACGTGATGAAATCCCAGGAATGTATAAAATAGTTTTTAAATCTGATATACATGATTATGCTGAATGGAATTTTTGGGTTTTAGAAATAGAAGAATTTTTACAAAAAAATGGATATTCAATTCAAAATGAGAATCAGAAAGATCATAGTCCAACAATATTGACTGTGTATCCACCATGGATTGAGGCAAATAAAATTATTGAGTTAATCTCAAATAGCAAAATAATTAAACCTAACCATTATTTAATTTTCGAACATGATGAGATAGAGGAAAATACGAATTTTTTACAATCAATAGAAGGAAATAAAAAAGGATTTAATATTCATGCATTCACACCATTAAAATGGATGACAGGTAAAATAGTTGAAGGAAATTTTAGAATTATTGTTACGAATCCAAAAGGTGAAATTTATTCATGTAATTTCAAGCAAGATATAGAGGCTGAATTCAATAAACAATATCCAAATGATTTCGAACCTGTTGCTAATAAAATAATTGACGGTGAATACACAATTAACGGATATCTTGATTCAGGCAAGATAATAAAACAAAGATGTTTGAAAAAGTCATCTCAATTAAATTGCGCTTTAACATCTATTGACGAGCCAGTTTACAAATCAAATTAATTCATCGTTTAAGGTCAAGGCGTTTCCTGTATGTTTTACCTGACAGATACCAATGCAAGCATCTGTCAGGCAGCATTGTACAACCGTAAAAGCTAACCGATCACTGGCTCAAACTTTAGAAGGGACTGGTACTCATCCACCATGGCCACTCTCAACTCATTTTCGAATTGCCTTGGCACAATATAGCTATCATGCACGGGTAGACACGGAATCCCTTTGTCCGTCATTCGCATTAGGATCGCTTCAGTGATTTCGCTATCGAGATTTTGCAATTTCAGCCCGTGGCCAGAATGAATGAACTCAGAAATCCCTGGGTGTTTCTCCCGTACTTTCTCAAGCAAACGGCAGATACTTTTATGGGTCAATGCAAACGGCATTTTTTTTCCACTAGCGTTACAAGCTTTTTTGAATCCAAAAACAGCATTCATTTCCGTCTTGGCATTAATGGCAACAAAAAGCAGTTTTTTGAATATAGGCCGCCATTCTGGATCATCTGTGAGAGCCCGGTAAGGATCTTCCCGGTAATCCATTCCTAAAAGGTGATAGAGAATACGGGTGTGGTAAGCGGCATAGTCTAATTCCACGGTAGACTCGCCACCAATCAAAATATCCTTTCTGAATCCTTTGGGCATGGTCTGGTAGAGTGCACCATAAAATCTCCCGCCTAATTCAAAGGAACTCTCATTGAATACCCTATAGAGTTTCTTACTGTTGATGATGAAATCGAGTTGGCTGATACCAAGGTTACTCAATGTTGATTTTTCATTGATAAAATCAGGATTCTTTCCATGAGCTATCATATTTCCACGAATATATTTAGTAAAAACGGAAAGATGATTCAAGCTGTCATCAACATCTCCTTGCTCAAGCAAACAATGCTGCACTTCGCCATTCCTAACAAACGTTTTGTCATTTTGTCTAACCATGCTAGGAACAAGACATTTAGTTCTTGAGAAAAACCAATCATCATATTTGAACTTTTCTGCTTCATCATAAAAAAGAGCTTCTTGATGTGAATTAAAAAAAGAACCAGTAATGGATATACTATTATTATTAGTATAGTTATATAGTATGTTATTATTAGTATCTATTATATTAGTATCTACTATATTAGTAGTACTACTATCGGTAGTATTACTGTTATATCTACTATGGTATTTATCATTATTAAGTAGTTTAAAGTTTACTATGCTAGCATCACCTTTGAATAGGCTGAGTAACATATCATGACTAAGGTTCCGCAAGCTAACTTTACGATTACCATCAGACGAGACCTTGAGCTGCTCACCGGATATGAATTCGTTGTATCTGGCAAGATTGTTCCGGAGGGAATTCGTTACAGCTGAGTCGGTATAATCAATAACAACTTTATTTGAATTCTTGAGCACCACAAGCTCCTCTCTGTCAGCTGGATACACCTGGCAAGGTAGGCCGTGGGTAAAATCGTTGAACAAGGAGACCAATTTTTCAGATGCCCACATTCGAGCCTGCCTACCTAATGATTTTTCTCGATCATACCTGCCAGCCTTTTGATGGATAAGGCCGAGGGAGTTAAAGGCCTTTACGGTGCCAATAAGCCGGTAATACTTAAAAAAGAGTTGCCCGTAGCGTCTAGCTTTCGCATAGTTGCTTATTCTTCTGGAATATCGAACGGGGATACCTGTTAAATAGGCAACGTACAGATTGTACAGGATCGCTTTACAGGTTTCCTTGATTCGTGACCGGCTCTTCGCTGTTTTAGTTTTCTTAATCCTGCCATCTTGCTCAATGGCTTTTAAAATATCAGGGAATATCTGGTCTGCGATAATCTTCAATTCAGGTGCGGCGCGAAGAAGAGCAGCATCAAATGGAGCCGCATTTTCCAGCCATTCTTTTGTTACATTGGCACCGTATTTATCTTGGATCTGAATCTTTGCACTGAGCCCATTGGCACTATACCTGTTTTGATTTATTGTATTTTCCATTTTTTCTCCCATAAAAAAAGGGCTGCCCTTCCTGTTACGGAAAGACAACCCTATGTTGAATTTGAAATATACGACTGGTTAATATATAAAGATGTAATTAGCCTTCGATAGAGCCAAAAACATTTTTAGTGTTCTTGAAGAAAGGTGAATCTATATCTAACCTCATAACCACTGGAAACAGCGGGAGATCAATTTTATGAATACCAACTTCATCGTATCGACTCATTGAAAATAATTTTTCCAATGAAGGTTCAGTGTTCTTTGAGCATTTTCGATAATGCATATCAATAAGATTTTTGTATGATAAAATATTCCTGTTATGATTAATTAATTCATTAAACAACGAATCGTTATCACGATACATGATACTCAGATGCATACTGCTGTAATCTCTTGACAGTTGCTGTAAATTCTTATCTACCAATGATATCAACATTTTCTTGTCTCTATTACTGTACCTATATTCTTTATTAAGATAATTTGTCATTTATGTCTTTTGTACTCCTTTGAAATTTTTACTTAAATAATTAGCATGATTACCATCCATGTATTCGATATGAAATAATTCATTGCCAAATTATTAACTTTTAAGTCACAATAATTGCGCGCATCTATTTTGGAGACGCTTGCTTTAAAGGTTACCAACATCACTATTTAACTAATTAAATAGTTGCATTTTCGCCATATACTCGATAAAAAAAGGGCTGCCCCTCCCCCTTGGAAAGACAACCCTGTTGAATTTATCTACTTTACTTCATGAAATTTTTTACATAAAAATGGATAAATATTCATTTCTATATCAAATGGCAAATCAATATCGTCATTATTAAATAACTTTGCATTACCACGAAAATACATTTCGATCGGTTCCGTTAATGACAGATCCATACCTGGAACTTTAATAGAAAATCCAGTAACTGAATTGTCTATATCATTAAGTTTCCCATTTTTTTTTGATATTATTTCAACAAGTTTTTCATGACAATCTTTGTCTATAATAGATAAGTTATCAATTAATATTGATGAAAGATCAATTGAAAGATTTGTAATTGATTTAATTATCAAGTCATTGATTTTAGTATTTAAAATATCATTATCATTAAAAACCTCTTTTGGATATTTGTATTGATTTCTATC